>Ga0304730_1001391_pt1 | contig 18414 bp, 17 predicted proteins | sample M_130628_MF_Meta_FD_190474 | JGI IMG/M metagenome (GOLD analysis project Ga0304730, IMG submission 190474) | Freshwater microbial communities from Lake Montjoie, Canada to study carbon cycling - M_130628_MF_MetaG (v2) (version 2) | ecosystem: Environmental > Aquatic > Freshwater > Lake | place...
TTTGGGCAACAATTGAGAAAAGGGGATTGGTGATATCGCGAATCATAAAACCTATGGTTTGTGTGGCACCTTTTCGAAGCGATTGAGCCAAATAATCTGGCTCATATCCAAGTTCTGCGACGGCCTTTTCAACCTTTAATCGCATATCTTCTGAGACATCAGCGTGATTGGATAAAACTCGTGAAACGCTGGAGATAGCCACGCCAGCTTTTTTCGCTACGTGATGAATTGTTATTCGTCCATGCCTCACATCGGGCCACACTAGACCCAATCTAAAGTTATGGAAATAATTTCTGGAAAATTTCCAGAAATGATTCCCGTCCTTGGTATTGACATTCCAGGACTCAGGCTTAGAATTAGGAATCGTTTCCAGCCAGAGGAGAATAAACGTGCAGGATCTAACAATCACTCGCGTCGAAACCGAATCTGTTCGGGTCCCTCTCGAGACTGTCTATAAGGGCAGCCATTACAAAATGACCCATAGGTCGACAACAATTACCCGCATTTTTACCAAATCTGGGCTAGTTGGCGAAGCTTATGCTGGCGATGAAGATGCAGGATTGTTGGAAATTGATGCCATTATTCATGATGAACTAGCCCCGCGGATCTTGGGGCAAGATGCATCGGCCATAGAGAAAATATGGGAGCTATGCCGCCCGGCGACGTGGGATATTTTGCGTGATCGTCGCCTAGGTTTGGTTGCGACCGCTTCAATCGATGTGACCCTTTGGGATTTACTTGGAAAGGCGTACAACGCACCCCTTTGGAAGCTATGGGGTGGATATCGTTCAAAAGTGCCAGTGATTACGATTGGTGGCTATTACGGAAGCGACATGTCCATCGAAGAAGAAGTTGAATATTTGTTAACTGAACAATTCGCAGGTATGAAATTTAAAATCGGTGGACTTGAGCCCGAAGAAGATGCAAAGCGTTTTAAACGGGCCAGAAAAGTTGGCGGAGATAATTTCCGAATCGCAGTGGATGCAAATCAGGGATACACCGTTCCTCAAGCAATTAAATTTTCACACTTGGTTGCCGATGATAATTTGCTTTGGTTTGAAGAACCTTGCATCTGGCAGAACGATAAGAAAGCAATGCGCGATGTCAGATACGTAGGCAACGTGGCAGTTACTGCCGGGCAAACAGAATTTTCTGCCGCAGGATGCCGCGACTTAATGGAGACCGGTTCAATCGATTTCTGTAACTTTGATTCTTCATGGTCTGGTGGTCCAACTGAATGGCGTCGCGCTGCAGCGATCGCGACAGTTTATGACGTGAAAATGGCCCACCACGAGGAACCGCAGGTAGCTTCGCACCTATTAGCGTCTATTCCGCACGGAACTTATCTGGAGTTCTTCCATCCAAAGAGAGATCCGATTTGGCACAACATGATCGCTAACCGACCTGAGTTAAAGGGCGGTTACATGCAACTTAGCGATGCCCCAGGACTCGGTTGGGAGTTAAACCGCGACTACATAAATCGCTACCGAATCGCTGAAAGAGTTACCGAAGCAAAGTAAAACCAAGGCCGATTTATAACTTATCGTTATTGATTAGCCCGCTTGCTTGGGTGAACATTTGTAAATAATTCTGCAAGTTCTATTGACAGAATTATGCCCACAGGAAAGGATTCCAGTGCGGCGATGGAGGCGTTAGGGGATCAGCCCCTACTCACCTAGCCAAACTAGGCAATTGGAAAGGTAGTGAACAGAATGAAATTAAAGATCAATCTTCGTTCCGCTGCTGTTGGCGTTTTTATCGCTGCAATAGTCGGATCGACAATGCTTCCAGCGACGGCCGGACAGTATGACTTCCGTCCCGCTGTAGCAGGTAGTGGTAAAGGAATCACAATCGGTCTTATCGGATTAGATGACGCAATCGGATTCGGTAAAGATGTACACGATTCAATCGAGCGTGAGGCAAAGAAAGCTGGAGCAAAGTTAATTTTCTGCGACTCCAAACTTGACGCTGCAAAGGCACTTAACTGTGCCAAGACATTTAAGCTAAAGAAAGTTCAGGGATACTTGAACTTCCAGCCTGTTGCATCTGCATCAGCTGCAATTTGTAAGGCTGGACCACAGGTACCAGTTATTGCAATTGATATCGAACAAGATCCATGCCAGCTTGCTTTCATGGGTGCTGATAACTCATACGCAGGTGAAGTAACAGGTAAGGCTCTTGGAAATTACTTCAAGAAGACTTTCAACTGTGAATTCGATTCATTCATCTCACTTGAAGATTACGGCGTCGGTGTTGTAAACGCTGCTCGTATGGGCGGATACCGCACAGGTTTCGAATCTGTTTGTGGAAAGATCGGCGACAAGTTGATCCAGATCGATGCGGGCCGCCTAGAGCCAGCACTTGCAAAGATGAAGGATGCGCTAACTACACTTCCTAACGCGAAGAAGATTGCAGTTGTTGCAATCAACGACGAAGGAATCCAAGGTGCATTCGCTGCGGCTAAGGCAATCGGCCGTGATAAGGACATCTACGCTGGTTCACAAGGCGCAGCAGCTTCAGCTCACTGCGATATCGCTAAGAACAAAAACTGGATCGGTGCAACTGCATACTTCCCAGAGCGTTACGGCGAAATTGGAGTTCCTTATCTTCTTGACTTGATCAAGGGCAAGAAAGTTCCATTCCAGTTGAAGATCAAGCACGTTGCTGTTAACGCAGACAACATCTTCACGCTGTTCCCAGCTTCAAAGGCTAAGTGCGCTTAATAACCGCGCTTAGTAAATAAACAACCAACTGTTAGAAAGGATTTTTACGAATGTCTAACTCAACGGAGTTGATTCGTTTAGAAGGCATCAAAAAATCTTATAACGGTGTGGAAGTTTTACACGGGGTGGATTTATCTGTTAACGCCGGAGAAGTGGTAGCACTTCTCGGGGAAAACGGAGCAGGTAAATCCACCCTCGTAAAAATCTTGGCGGGCGATATCAGTCCTACCCAAGGAACAATTAAAATTAATGGCACCGAGTATTCCGGGTTAGATGTCTATGGCGCTCGCGACCTTGGCATCAGAATGATTTTTCAAGAGCTAAATGACGCGCCTTCTATGTCGGTTGCAGAAAATATTTTTCTCGGGCAATGGCCAACAACTGGCGGGAAAGTTGCTTGGAAAGAATTAAAGGCCAAGGCACAAGATGTTTTAGATCGCCTTGAAGTAAATATTCCACTTGATGCAGAAGCAGGATCGCTGCGCGTGGGTGAACGTCAGCTACTCGAGATTGCACGAGCGCTAATTCAAAATGCAAAAATATTGGTTTTAGATGAACCATCTGCCGCACTATCAAATATTGAAGTAGAGCGCTTGTTCAGCGTAATGGAACAACTCAAGGCGCAAGGTGTAGGCATGGTTTACATAACTCACAGACTCGATGAAGTAAGCCGAGTAGCAGATCGAGTTCAAGTGTTGCGCGATGGAAATTCTGTGCTTAGTAAAGACGCCAAAGATGTTTCTCGCCAAGATATGGTTACCGCGATGTTGGGACACGAAGCATCAGGAAATACCAGACCGGTTGTATCAAAGCCAAACAAAGTTGTTCTTGAGATCAATAACCTCTCTGACGGGCATGTATTTAGAGACATCACACTTAATGTAAAAGAGGGTGAAGTAGTTACACTGTTCGGCAAAATTGGCTCTGGAACCTCAGAAATCTTGGAATCCATATTTGGTTTGCGCGATATCGCTAGTGGCGAAATTAAAATTTCTGGCCAAATTTTCACGCCAGAATCACCTGAGGATTCGACTTCACGAAATATTGGTTATTTACCAGCTGACCGTCAACGTCTTGGATCATTTGCTAATCGATCAGTTGCTGAAAATCTTTCGGTTAGCTCTTGGGGCAAGATGGCAAAGTTTGGATTCGTAAAGAAAGAGTCCGAAGAAAAGGCGTTCGGTAAATGGGCCGAGGCGCTCAGCATTAGTGCACGACGCGGCCCAAGCCAAGAAATCGCAACCCTTTCGGGTGGAAACCAACAGAAAGTTTTGTTGGGGCGTTGGTTTGAAGCGCAAGTAAATGTCTTGTTATTGGTAGAACCAACTCGAGGCGTTGATGTAGGTGCGCGTCGCGATATCTATAACATTATTCGCCAACAAGCAAAAGAAAGTGGCGTTGCTGTATTAGTTGCCACTTCAGATTATGAAGAAGTTGTTCTGCTTGCCGATCGAGCGTTGGTAATCTCGAGAGGTGAAATTTCAGCAGAGTTCACAGATGAACATGTCCAAGCAAGTGATTTAATCGCGGCGTCGAGTTAGGAGCAATAAAGTGGCAAATCTAAGAGGCAATAAGGTTGCTCAAGACAGCGAAGAAGGCGCAAAGAGAGCGCGCAAGATTCCAGATTCAGCTCCGCTAATCGCAGTCCTAATCTTAATGATTGCTTATTTCTCAGTCGCAAGTGAATATTTCCTTCAAGTTGAAAACTTCAAAAATATTTTTGCTAACGCGGCCGTTACCGGAATCGTATGTATCCCATCTACTTTCCTGATCATCGCCGGACAAATCGACTTATCTGTTGGTTCAGCTGCGGCTGTTTCAGGAATGCTCCTTGCGCAGGTTGTAAATGCACATGGAATCGTTGCTGGCTTGCTCGCGGTTTTGTTATTCGGATTAGCATTCGGTTGCTTTAACGGCGTTATTGTCACACTGATTGGGGTTAACTCTCTGATCACAACTCTTGGCGGCCTCGGTTTCTTATATGGCGTTGCCCTTCTGATCGGAAACGGTCAAACAGTTGGAATGAACAACTTCGAATGGTTGGGTACCGCTCAACCACTGAATATTCCTCTTCCAATCATTATTTTCGCTGGCTTAGCCGTGCTCGGCGCAATTACCCTTCGCTACACCAAGTTTGGTCGCTCGATCTATGCGATTGGCTCAAACCCAAATGCTGCGCGCGTAGTTGGTATTCGCTCAAATCGAATCATCTTCCAAACATTCGTATTATCTGCAGTCGCATCCGCTCTTGCCGGTGCAGTTCTTACTTCACAGCTATCTGCAGGCTCACCTAACTCAGGACTTGGTTTGGAACTTCAAGTAGTAACAGCAATTGTTCTTGGTGGAGCAAGCTTGGCAGGCGGCCGCGGTTCAATTTTCGGAACAGTTCTTGGACTTCTAATTGTTGGTATTTTAAATAACGGTCTAATTCTTATGGACGTTCCAACATTCTGGCAGAGAATTGCGCAAGGTTTGATGTTAATTGTGGCCGTTTCATTTGACTCGATCAGAGCCAAGTTAAATAACACCAGAGCTTAATGTCTAGCATCGGCGAAGACCTCAAGAGCAAATGCGTCGTAGTTACGGGCGCAACAGGCGGTATTGGCAAATCGGTTTGTTTTGCCTTTGCCGAACTTGGCGCACGGGTATTAGCGGTTGATCTAAAGCAAGAACCACTAGATGAGTTAGTTAAAACTCTTCCGGGTTCTGGCCATGCAACTCACTCATTAGATTTGATGCAACTATCTGAACATAAAACTCTTTTTGAAAAAGCACACACAATGGGTGGTTTTCAGGCACTAGCCCACTGCGCAGCAGTCCTACAGCGCAGAGCCTCTGTTGATGAAGTAACAGAAGCAGATTGGGATTTTCAGCTCGATACGAATCTCAAAGCAACCTTTTTTCTAAACAGAACAGCGCGCGATGTAATGAAAGCCAATGGGACTAAAGGTGCGATAGTTAACTTTTCATCACAAGGTTGGTGGACAGGTGGCTTTGGTGGATCAGTTGTGTATGCGGCAAGTAAAGGCGGCATAGTCTCTATGACGCGTGGATTAGCACGTTCCTTTGCACCAGAAGGAATTCGAATCAACGCGATCGCACCTGGTGGAGTTGATACCAACATGTTGACCGATGGACAAAGTGCCGAGGCGATGAAGGCGTTTATGTCGATGATTCCTATGGGGCGTTTAGCAGAACCAAAAGAAATTTCACAGGCCGTTGTTTTCTTAGCCTCATCAGCATCGAGTTATATGACTGGAGCGTTATTAAATATCTCCGGCGGACAGTTGATGTACTAAACGAGCACTAAAGAAGATATACAAACAATCACTAATACCGCAGAAAAAACCGCCTCTTTAGGCGGTTTTCTTTTGTATCTAACTGTCTCCATCAGCAAGATACTCATTGGAATTAAAGATAAAACAGACTGAATAATTAAAGTTTCACCGCGCTTTAGAGCTAGCGTATAAAAAATCCAACCTAAAGACATATACATGGCGCGATGCGCCAAAATCGGAAGAGAACTTAAAGGAACATCTTTGATTGGGAAAAGTGCCACACAAACCAAGCCGGCCACTATCTGTTGCACAAGAAGAATTTCGGAGATGACAAGCCCGCTGCGAGATAAAGTGGTGATTAAAATGGCCAAAACCCCAGCATTTATGCCTTGGGCTAGCATCATCATGACGGTAGAAATAGAACTGATTCCAAGAACTGATTTACGAATTGGAAAAAGTGTTGCAAAAATCAGCGCTGCAACAAGTAAAAATCTGGCCAACGAGAAACTCTGATTCAGGAAACCTGGGGCAAGTAATAAGACAATTGCAGGGCTTAACGAGGCACCAACAATTGATGTAGAAGCAGGTGCTCTTTCTACGATACTAAATAGCAAAATGGCCCCGATAGCGGTCAAAACACCTGCTGCAATAAGGCCAAAAATCTGATTGAAATCAGGAACAACCCAGTCTCGTGCAACTAAGGCAATTGGAATAGCACCGACTGAATTTAGGAAGAAAAGTGGACCGATGATCTGAAAAGCGGGCAACTTTGTAATTAAAGAGCGCGTCAGAAAAGTTCCCAACGAGGTACTTAACACGGATGCCAAAGAAAATATCAGATACATATTGCTTAATTATCAAGGTCAAAGGCTAGAATGGTGGGATGACAAGCGCATTTTTGTCTAAAGAATATTTCGATGATCCCTACGTTATCTATCGAGATTTCCATGCCAACAATCCAATATTTTGGCATCCAGATATCAAAGCCTGGATTATTAGTTCATATTCAGAAGTTGAAAAGGGCTTATCTAATTCGGATTTGAATGCCGGTGAGCGCATTTCTTCGGCAACTTCTCATCTCAGTCCTGCTGAAAAAGAAGAGTTTAGTAAAATCATTAATACGCTAAGCAACTGGATCGTCTTTCAAGATCCCCCAAAACACACCAGACTTAGAAAACTAGTTAACAAATCATTTACGCCACGTTCTATTGAAGCTTTTCGTCCGAAAATTGAAAAAATCATTGATAATTTATTGACACAGGCGTTAGTAAAAAAAGAATTCGATTTTGTATCAGAGATCTCATCTCGATTGCCGGCTATCGTAATTTGTGAACTCCTAGGAATTCCAGACGAGCGCCAGGCAGATGTACGTCGTTGGTCTGATAAACATGCTGGATTTAGCGCTTCGGCTCAAGTTGGGTATGAAGCCGCCAAGCAAGCCAACGACGCTTCAATAGAGGCCGAAACCTATCTATTTTCCTTGTTTGATGATCTTCGAAAGAACCCTGGCGATAATTTATTATCTAAATTACTTGTCTCTGATTCCAATGAAGAACGCTTAACGGATGAGGAACTTGCGGCGCTAATAATCCAGCTATTTTTTGCCGGTTTTGAAACAACTGAAGGTTTGATCGGGAATCTAATGCTTGCGCTACATAATAATCCTGCTGAAAAGCAGAAGTTAATTTCGCATCCAGAGAAAATTGAATCAGCTGTTGAAGAAGCACTTCGCTACGACTCATCGATTCTAAAACAGTCACGTGTTGCCTCTGTAGATCTAGAAATTGCAGGACAGAAAATTTCCAAAGGAGATTATTGCCACTTCATGATTGGCGCTGCCAATCGCGACCCGATTAAATACACAAATCCCGACTCATTCATCATAGATAGAGAAGATTTGAATCACTCAAGCTTTGGGCATGGAATCCATTTTTGTATCGGTGCGCCACTGGCTCGCCTTGAGACAAAGGCGCTCTTGGAGGCTCTCCTAAAAAGAGCTCCCCAGTTAAGGGTGCTGGAACAAGAAATTGTTTACCCACAACTATTTGCTGTGCGTAAACCGCTGTCGCTATTAGTCTCTACAAATTAAAATTTATAGAGACGAGCAGCATTCTTATTGCAAACCTTCTCTTGCTCTGATTGTGAGAGCTTAGAGATGTAATCTCTAGTGAAATCAAGCATCGTTGCATAAGAAACAAATAGCCTATCTACAGGCCAGTTTGATCCCAATACGGTGCGATCGGCGCCAAAGGCTTCTAGTGAAGATTCCGCCCACTTGCGTAGTGATTCACGTGTAAACAACGGATCGGTCATACCAACGCCAGAAATCTTCATCGTTACATTTTGGCAGCTAGCTAAACGATTAATTGCAGCTTTCCAATTCTTGAAGTACTCATCATCTCTCTGACGCGGGAAGCCAATATGTTCTAGAACAATCGGTAATTCTGGATGGCGATTTGCTAACTTAATTGCCTCATCCATATTCTGCCATTCGCAATCTAGATCAAAGACCAAACCTTCCTTGGCCATGTACTTAAGTGATTCTTCATAGTTAGGTTGAATTTCACGAGCCTTAAACATAACCTCGGCGTTGAAATCTCTAACGCCAACAAATAAAGGAGATTCTTGATGACGTTGCAATTGTGCAATCGCACCTTCGGCACCCAATGGTGAATCGCCAACAATTCTCATTGGAACAGGACCGGTCTTGGCCATTTCGGTTAGCCAGACAGTTTCGGTAACAGGGTCAGGAGAACCAATAGCGGCCTGTACATGAACAAATCCCGAGATTTCCGAGAACCGAGCTTCAGCCCATAAATCAGTTAGTACATAGGAGACTGATTTAATCGCATCGATATTCCCTAAAATTGGATGAGAGGCGTCCTTATCCAACCAAACCCATTTCAGTTCTGGATGTTTGGTTTCCCATAAGTGCATATGGGTGTCAATAATTGGAATTAAATTAGACATATTTGGTCATCCCCCTTTAAGAATGCTTTGGCTAGTAGTAGGTTAATGCTCATTATTCGGTATGAAAAGAGTTTAAAGGGAGATTATTTTGAAGATCGTCAAAGTCGAGCCGATTCCAGTCGCCTATCCAGAGCCGAATGACTTTAACGCTGAGCGATATTTGTGCTTGGTCAAGATAACAACCGATGACGGTCTCGTTGGATGGGGAGAATCCATAACTCAATTCAAGGAAGCCAACTTCGCAGTAGCTGCACTCATTGATGGGTTATCAGAATTTGTAATTGGAAGATCACCACTTGAGAATCAAAGTATTTGGACAGCTATTAAAGAAAGATATTGGTGGTACGGATATCGTGGAGGGCTAGCCGCATACGCACTTTCTGCAATTGATATTGCGCTTTGGGATCTAAAAGGCAAGGCTCTTAACACAAGTTTGTTAAACCTATTGGGCGGCCCGGTTCACGAGAAACTTCCGGCAATCGCTTCTGGTCATGCACACGATTCTTCGATTCCAGCAATGGCAGAACAAGCGCAAGGATGGATGAGATCAGGCGTTAAAGGTATGAAAGTTGGATTTGGAAAACGTGGAAATGCAAACCTGGGCTTCGATCATGATCGCGATGTCGAATACGTTAAGCAGATGCGCGAAGCAATTGGCCCCGATAAGAAGTTGATGATTGATCTTGGATACGCGGTCAAATGGGATGTCGCAACAGCTGTAAAGCGCGTACAAGCATTTGATGATTACAACATTGATTGGATTGAAGAACCGCTTGGTGCTTGGGATCCAGAAGGCTATAGAACCCTAAGAGATAAAACTAAAACGTTAATTGCTTATGGAGAACGCGAATGGAATGTCGCTGGCTATGAAGCGATTCTCGCAACAGGCACTTGTGATGTATTTGGAATCGATCCTGGTCGCGTCGAAGGTGTTACAGGATTTACCAAGGTTGTTTCACGAATTGAATCAGCTAGACGACAAGCGAACGCTCATGCTTGGTCATCAGCAATTGTTTCTGCAGCCAGCATTGCAGTGAGCTTTAGCAGCTTGGCCTTCAAACTCTTTGAATTTAAACCACTTCCAAACCCAATGCAGAATGATTTGGTATTAACGCCGCTTACGCATAAGGATGGATGGGTTTACCCACCAACCGATAAGCCGGGCTTAGGAATTGAAATAAACGAGGATGTTGTTAATAAATACCGCCAAAAGTAATTAACTCTCTTTATGCGGTGCTGATCGATAGATTTCTGGTCTTTGGCCATTGAATTTAATTGGCAACCCAGGAATGAGTTTTACTAAAGAATCTTTATCAGGGTTCGAAAGTAACATTCCAACCTCTTTTGCTTGCGGATCATCAAAAAGTGCCTCAGGCCGTACCAATAAGTCAGCAGGAACCCCATTTGATCCCAATCTTTTCGCCCAATAAGTAGCTGGCTTTTCAACAAGCGCGCTCTCTATTTCCTCAGTTAGCGCTTTCCTATTTCTTACGCGATCCACATTCGATACATAAAGTGCGTTTGTAATTAAATCTGGGCGTTCAATCTGTGTGCACAAGCGGTGGAATACAGCGTCGCTGCCTACGCCGATACAGATGTCATTATCTTTTGTTTTAAACAAACCATAAGGTGAAAATGTTGGGTGTCCTGATCCTGACCGGACTGAAGGATTACCCGAAATTTGAAATGCTGACAAGTGATAACTAACCCAAGCCACACCTGTTTCATAAAGCGATGTTTCAACAAGAGAACCCTTGCTAGTCTTATTTCGCTCCAATAGCGCTGCAAGAATTCCCATAGCCAACCAAGTGCCCGAGCCAAGATCCAAAATAGAAACCCCGACTCGCACCGGATCTCCTTCAGCTTCTCCGGTTAAATGCATGATTCCAGTTCGGGCTTGTACTGTTGCATCATACCCGGGTGATGAAGCATCTTTACCAACCGAGCCGTAAGAAGTGAGATTTCCATAGATTAGTTTTGGAAACCTGAGCATTAATTCATCTGCAGAGATTCCTAAAATCTTTAATTGTTCAGGAAGAAAGTTAGTTAAGAAAACATCGCAATCACGGAGTAGATCATTGAGGCGATTAATTCCAGTCTCACTTTTCAAATCGATTTCGGTAACTAACTTATTTCGGTTAACAATCTCAAAATATGCAGACTTATCGCCATCAACCGGAGCCATGGATCGCGAAGGATCTCCAGAAGGAATTTCAATTTTAGTAACTTCAGCACCGAGGTCTGCAAGTATCGATCCACCAAACGGACCTGCAATATTTGATGTTGCGTCTAGGATGCGAATGCCCGACAGAGGTTTGATTGCCATACCCAATTATTTACTAAATATTGACTATCCGATACCCCTAAGGTATTCTAGCAATCGTTTCCAGTAGGTATTTTTAGGTATTTTTTGCGTAGATGAGGGATACAGCAATTATGACCGCAATGAGATTTAGACAGGCAATTGTTACTGCTCTATCTGATGAAATGGAAAGCGACGAGCGAGTCATTCTATTTGGCGAAGATGTTGCTGCAGCAGAAGGTGTTTTTAAAACTTCTGAAGGCCTTCTAGATAAGTTCGGTCCAGTCAGAGTTCGCGACACCCCAATCTCTGAAATGGCATTCACCGGAGCGGCCGTAGGTGCTGCGATGATGGGAATGCGCCCAGTTATCGAAATCATGTTTATGGAATTTCTAGGCGTAGCACTTGACCAGCTTGTGACAGAGGGCGCCAAGATGCACTATCTCTCTAAAGGCGAGTACACAGTACCGATGGTAGTTCGTGCATCCTGCGGAGCTGGATTAGGTTTTGGGACACAGCATTCGCAAACACTTGAAAACTGGGTAGCGGCAACTCCTGGGCTTAAAGTTATTGAACCATCAGATTCACAATCGGCTTACTCGCTACTTCGCGCGGCAATACAAGATGAAAATCCGGTTATGTTCCTTGAATCACGCATTCTTTATGCAGAGCGTGGCGAAGTTGATACATCACTCAAAATGGAAATAGGTAAAGCTCGCGTTCTCCAGGAGGGTAACGGTGTAACAGTAGTTGCATTAGGCAATATGGTGAACGTAGCAAGAGATGCCATCGCCGACGCCAAGGTCTCTGCGGATTTAGTAGACCTTGCAACTCTTGTTCCTTGGGATCGCGAAACGGTTTTAAAATCCGTTAAAAAGACCGGTAGATTAGTTGTTATTGAAGAATCGCCATGGTCTGGTGGCTGGGGATCTGAAATCATCTCCACTGCTACAACCGATGCATTCTCTGCGCTGAAGTGCGCACCATTTAGAATTACCGCCCCAGATGTTCCCGTTCCATATAACGGAACGCTTGAAGCGCGTTACATCCCTAGCGTTGCAAACGTTTCTGCAGCCCTTAAGGCAGCAGTCGAATCAAATCAGGTGTTAAAACCATGGTGGATCACTGAAGGGATGAGCAAATGATGACTTCATTAGAACGTCGTAACGCCCTTAAAGGTAGTGAATTAGCTTGGTATGAGCGCATGCTTGAGATTCGCGAATTTGAGCGCCGCACCAATGAACTATTCGCAGCTGGTTCAATTCGTGGAACAACGCATTTGTGTGTTGGCCAAGAGGCGCTCGATATTGGTCTTGCAACAGTTTTAAACCCAGATGATGTTTTAGCCGCTACTTATCGTAGCCACGGTGTCGCTCTCGCCTTTGGACTTTCATCACATTCAGTGATGGCTGAGATCATGGGCAAGTCGACAGGCTGTGCAGGTGGTGTCGGCGGGTCAATGCATATGTGTGACAGCACTGTCGGCTTGCTTCCAACATCAGCAATTATAGGTGGCGGAATGCCAATCGCAGTTGGTGCAGCACTAGCGTTCCAAGTTCAGAAGAAGAAGAATGTGGGCGTTGCACTTTTTGGAGACGCTGCAACAAATATTGGTGCATTCCACGAATCCTTGAATTTGGCAGCAATCTGGAAGCTCCCAGTGATTTTTGTAATTGATAACAACGTTTATGGCGAGTACACCCGCATTGACTTGTCCACTCCGATTGAAGATTTGCATCTTCGTGCCGCAGGTTATGCAATGCCAAGTATGAAAGTCGATGGTATGGATGTTTATGCTGTCCAAACAGCGATGCAAGAAGCCGTAGATCGCGCACGCCGTGGTGATGGGCCAACTCTTGTTGAAGCAAAAACCTATCGCTTCTCAGGGCACTCGCGAGCAGACCAAGCGCTATATCGACCAGCTGGTGAGTTAGAACAATGGCAAAAGCGCGACCCGATTCTCCTGACTGAACAAGCGCTCATCAAGAAGGGAATTCTTGATGCAGGCAAGATTGAATCCATGAAAGCCGACATAGTTAATCTTGTTGATTCGGCGATTACCCAAGCTCAGGCTGATCCTGAGCCATCCGCAAAAGATATGTTTTCAAATGTATTTAAAGAGATGAGAAAGTAGGCCATTCGTGAAGATGACAATCAAAATGCCTAGAGTTGGCGACACTGTGGACGAGGTCTACTTAGTTCAGTGGAATAAAGCGGTTGGTGATGTTATTGAGGTGGGTGATTCCTTGATGGAAGTTGAGACCGATAAGGCCAGTGTGGAAGTTCCTTCACCGGTGGCTGGAACAATTACCGAGATTTTCTTTAAAGATGGCGACGAAATCAAAACTGGAGATCCAATCGCTACTTGCGAATCTGCGTAGCCCTTTCCAATATCTGCTCTGCCAATTTCCTAGATGCTTCATCAATCATTAAGCCATCTAATGAAGCAGCACCCTTTGATGAGCCATAAGCTTCGATAAGTTTCGTTGCTCTTTGAATCTCTTCATCTGAGGGTGAAAATATTTCATTACAACTGGATATCTGATTTGGATGTATCAACCATTTACCATCAGCACCAAGAGCTCTCGATATTTTGGCCGACGTAATAAACCCTGCTTCATTAGAAAATTTAGTGAAAGGCCCGTCGTATGCCAATTTTCCATGGGCATGTGCGGCAATCACCAATTGCAGCAGTGGCCATTGAAGTGCGCCCGCAACATTTGATTCTGGCATACCGGGCTCACGGCTTGGCATTGCAATTGAGTGCATAAAGTCGACCGGTCCAAATGCCAAAGAAATCACCTGCGGATGGGATGCAATTTCGGCAGCCGAAATCAAACCCACCGCACTTTCAATTTGCGCCTCTATTTTCATTGAGACAGGCAAAAGTGCTACCCATTTGGAGATTGATTCGAAAGATTCAACCTTAGGAATAACTACGGACCACAATTTTCTCTGATCCAGATTCGCCAGTAAGTCTAAGTCTTTTGCCGATTCAGAACTTGTCATTTCATTGACTCTGATTGAGGTTTTAACGGTAATTTCAGAGTTTTTAAAGAACCCCAAGAGAAGTTCCCGTGCGGCTGCCTTTTCTGATTTAACAACCGCATCTTCTAAATCAAGAATTATTTGATCGGATTGATATTGAGCAGACTTTTCAACCATGGAGTGCTGATTGGCAGGCACGCACAATATTGAACGCATGCCCATAAGTGTACCCTAGGGCTTTTTAAGCAATTGAAAATTAAAGTTGCGCGAGTAGCGCATCGCCTACTTCTACTGTGCTTCGTTTTTTTATTCCGCGAGATGCAAGATCTCTCTCAACTGCAGCTTCAACATCTTTGGCTGCTTCATGTAGTCCTAGGTGATCCAACATCAGAGCGACAGACATAATTGTCGCTGTTGGGTCTGCAATTCCTTTGCCAGCGATATCAGGTGCTGAGCCGTGTACTGGCTCAAACATAGATGGAAATTTTTTCTCGGGATTAATATTTCCTGAAGATGCAAGTCCGATTCCACCACAAATAGCAGCAGCAATATCAGTCAATAGATCACCAAAAAGGTTATCTGTAACCACGACATCAAATCTTTCAGGGTTGGTAACCATAAACATGGCTGCTGCATCAGCGTGCAAGTACTCTGCTGTAATGCTTGGGTATTCCGCCGCAATTTCATTGAAGATATTTGTCCAAAGCGTTCCTGCATAAGGCTGTACATTGTTCTTGTGAACCATCGTAACTTTCTTCTTATCGCGTGTCATAGCGCGCTCAAATGCGTAACGAGTTACTCGCTCAACACCGTATCTTGAGTTTATATTTTCCTCAATTGCTATTTCGCGAGGTGTTCCCTGCGCCAAAAATCCACCAGAACCAACATAAGGACCCTCTGTTCCTTCACGAATAACAACAAAGTCGATTGGCTCTTCAGTCTTTAGAGGAGTTCTTACTCCCTCCATTAACTTTGCGGGACGTAAATTCACATATTGGTCAAAAGCAAAACGCAATTTAAGTAGAAGTCCGCGCTCCAAAACTCCATTAGGAACCGTTGGGTCTCCAACCGCACCCAAGAGAATGGCATCGCATTTAGCAATTTCAGCAAGAGTTGCATCGGTGAGAACTTCGCCCGTGCGATTCCAGTGTGCGGCACCCAGGTCATAGTTAGTCTTTACAAAAGAGGCATCGTACTTTTTAGCAACAGCGTCTAAGACCTTTAAGCCTTCGGCAACAACATCAGGTCCGATTCCGTCTCCACCAATTACCGCCAACTTAAACTCTTTCATGATTACTCCAATGACTAGGCGAGAAAATTCGCACTTAATTATTTCTGATAACCGCGCTGCTCATAGGTGAAATCTACCCAACCTAGTTACTTTTGCCCAGATTCTTATCGAGTTTGCTCAATATGAGAGATATCAGCGGAACTGCGACATCGACAATGTCAGCGATAGACTTACCCAATGTCTTCATACAAAGTGGCAATCGTTGGCGCCGGTCCTGCCGGCTACTTTGCGGCACAAGCGCTCCAGAATTTACAGACCGAAGATCTGCAATTTTCTATCGACATGATTGAACGTCTTCCTACTCCGTGGGGCTTAGTCCGAAGTGGAGTAGCGCCGGATCATCCGAAGATTAAGACTGTTTCAAAGGTATTTGAAAAAGTTGCAAACGAAGCCAACTTTAGATTGTTTGCAAACGTTGAACTCGGAAGTGATTTCACTATCCAGCAGCTGAAAGAGAAGTACGACGCTGTAGTGATTGCAACAGGTACTGCACTAGGTAAGAAGCTCGGTATTCCGGGTGAAGAGCTTTTGGGATCTATGTCTGCAGCCAACTTTGTGCCTTGGTATAACGCACACCCTGACTTTAAAGATGAATCTGTTGATTTAAGTTGTGAGACTGCAGTTGTCATTGGCGCAGGAAATGTGGCGATGGATGTTGCTCGCATGCTTGCACTTGAGCCAAGTGAGCTCGATCCAACAGATACAGCTGACCATGCCATCGATGCCTTTAAGCAAAGCGCAGTTCGAACTGTTGTTATCAGTGCACGCCGTGGACCTGAGCATGCAGCATTCACATCCCCCGAACTTCGCGACCTTCCTAAGCTTGAACACACCAATGTCGTGATGCAGAAGTTAGATATTGAAGTGGCGATTGCTCGTGCTGGTGATACCCCTGAAAAAGATGTGAAGAGCAATCTTGATGCGATGTTGTTGATCTCAGAGAAAGAGTTGACAGCCCACGAGCGCACGATGAAATTCCAATTCCTTGCTACTCCCAAAGAGATCAAAGGCAATGGCCGTGTGGAGGAAGTTGTATTCCAGAAGACTGGAAGTGATGAAACTTTTAGCATCAAGTGCGGGTTAGTCATTACAGCAATTGGTTATGAGGCAGCATCCCTTGAAGGCATTCCTTATGAAAAGGGCAAGGTAGTTAATACTGATGGCCGCGTTAAGGAAAATGTGTATGTGGTCGGCTGGGCAAAGCGCGGACCATCAGGAGTCATCGGCACTAATAAGTCAGATGCTGCAGATGTGATGAAGCTTCTGGTTGAAGATCTGAAAGCACCAAAGAACTCAGGCGATATCACCGATGTAATTACACATAACAGAGTTGTCACTCAGCAGCACTGGCAGGTGATTAATGCTGCAGAAGTTGCAGCAGGTGAGCCTGTTGGAAAGCCACGACGTAAGTCTGTGGCTCGTGAAGAGCTACTCAAGCACGCAGGTCTTTAGAGCGGCTTAATAATTCCTAGCTGCTCGCGAAAACCGAGTGAATCCCAGGCATCAAATCCATCAAGAACAACTCCATCTTTAATGGTGTCGATAGAGACACCATCGACTGCAATCTTTGCACCCGATGAAGATTTTCCAAGATAGTCAGCGCCTGTGTGAGTACCGGTCAGGTGCCAGCGAGTTACAACGCGGTCGCCTTCGGCGATGATCTCTCGAACATCAAAGTGAAGATCTGGAAAAGCTGCATGCCACTTCTTCCATTGCTCGCGAAATGATTCGCGCCCCACGCCAAATTTAGGATCATTACCTGCAGCATCTAGTGCGATGAAGCGATCGATGGCAGATTCATCTTTCTGATTCCAGATTTGTTCAAAGAAATCAGCTGCTGCTTGGCGATTAGATTCGAGTGAACTCATGAGGCAACCACGAGGATCTCTGAGCCTTTATATTCAAGAATATGAGCCTTCTTACCTACTGCAATCTCACCGACAGCATGCAGTCCTAGAGTTTTTGCAGGAAGGGTAGATGCTGCAAAAACACAGTCAACAATATTGTTATTGAAGGTAAGAAAGTTAACAAATGCCTTATCCATGGTGAGCGTGCTGCCGGCAAGTGAATGATTGGAGGTTAAGCGAGCAACCCCATCTAGGACAACAACATCGAGGGATCCAATGGAGTAGCTACCATCTGCACCCCCTGCGGCCGACATTGAATCTGTAATCAAAATAGTGCGTTGTTCCCCTGAGGCGAGCACCTCTCTAAGAATTTCATCAGAGACGTGAACGCCATCAATAATCATTTCAAGTGGAATCTTCTTCTGTGCAAGGGATGCTTCAGCGATAGTTGAAGCATCTTTAGATGGCTTAGGCATTCCATTACTGAAGTGGGTAATCAGCTTTGCACCCGCTGCAAAGGCAGCGTTAGTAGTTGCTGCATCTGCTTGCGAATGGCCAAGGGCGACAGTCACTCCACGAGAAGATAGGTATTCAACAGCTTCGATACCGCCATTGAGTTCAGGGGCAAGAGTGATCATTGTGATTGCACCTTGGCCTGCATCAAGCAGAGCGGACAGTTCATCGATATCTGGTGAACGCAAAAGGGATGGCTCATGAGCACCGCAGCGTGCATGAGAAAGATAAGGACCCTCTAGGTGGATTCCTTCGAATACTCCAGCGTTCACCATGGGAACTAATCGCAGAATCTGTTCTTCAAGAACGCCAATAGGTTCGGTAACAAGGGATGCAATATGAGTAGTGGTGCCATGTGAAAGGTGGGTATTTCTTGCTGCTGCAACGTTTTCGGGGGAGAGATCTGAGAAGTAGAAACCTGCGCCGCCATGTGAGTGGATATCAACAAATCCTGGAATCAAAGTTCCTGTGTGGTTTGAATCAGGTGTTTCTGCGCAGTTCA
>Ga0304730_1001392_pt1 | contig 18402 bp, 12 predicted proteins | sample M_130628_MF_Meta_FD_190474 | JGI IMG/M metagenome (GOLD analysis project Ga0304730, IMG submission 190474) | Freshwater microbial communities from Lake Montjoie, Canada to study carbon cycling - M_130628_MF_MetaG (v2) (version 2) | ecosystem: Environmental > Aquatic > Freshwater > Lake | place...
TGGATGTCCTCGACGCTGATCACGAGGCTCGCCTCGCCGGAGATCGCCGCGCCGTAGGAGAGCCAGCCGGCACTGCGGCCCATCGTCTCGCAGAGGTAGTAGGCCCGCCCCGCCTCGGCGTCGTAGAGGAGATTGCGGATCTCGGCGGCGAGGGTGTCGACGGCGGTGAAATAGCCGAACGTGAAGTCGATTCCCATGTAGTCGTTGTCGATCGTCTTGGGGAGATGCACGACCGGGATCTTCTTCGTCCCGGCGGGGAGCCGATCCTGGTAGAGCTTGAACTTGTTGGCGGTCTTGAGCGTGTCGTCGCCGCCGATCGAGATCAGCGCCTCGACCCCGAGCGACCGCAGCCCGGCATCGACATTCGAGAGCGGCTTGACGCGCGCCGGATCGTCGAGATGGGCCGGCGACGACACCGCACGGCCGGGATTGGTGCGGGCGGTGCCGAGGAGGATCCCCTGGCTGGAGCGGCTGCGCTTGATGAACTGGGGCGTGATGCGGACGTAATCCTTTCCCTCGACGAGCGGAGTATCGGGAGAGAAATCGGCCAGCGACGAATAGCCGTGCTTCATGCCGATCACCTCGACGTCATTCCGCAGAAACGAGATCGCGGCGGTGGAGATGACGGCATTGGCGCCGGGCGCCGGCCCGCCGGCGAAGAGGATCGCCACCCGGCGAAAATGGTGGGAGGCCTTCGGCGGGCGGGAGAGCGATTCGCTCATGGAGAGCTCCGGGGCAGGGGGGAAGCGGTGGGAAAGCGGGGATCAGCGGGGCGGGGGAAGGCCGGGCCAGACTGGTGATTCGCTCGAGCAACGCGGACGGGCTCGACCGCCCGCCGCCTGAATCACCCCGCCAGCCACCGCTCGACGAACTTCGTGTCGATCTCGGCGCGATGGAATTCGGGCAACCCGAGGATGTCGAGGTGGAGCGGCACGGTCGTCTTGATCCCGGCGACCCGCAGCTCCGAAAGCGCCCTGACCATCGTCTCGATCGCTTCCTTCCGGGTCGGCTGGTGGACGATGAGCTTCCCTACGAGCGAGTCGTAATGGGGAGGGACGACGTAGCCGGCCGCGGCATGCGAATCCCACCGGACCCCGAAGCCACCGGGGGCGTGGATCTGCTCGATCCGGCCGGGGCAGGGGCGGAAGTTGGCAGCCGGATCCTCGGCATTGATGCGGCACTCGAGGGCATGGCCGCGGGGGACGATGTCCTTCTGCTCGATCCAGAGTTTTTCGCCGGCGGCAACGCGGATCTGGGCTTTCACGAGGTCGATCCCGGTCACCATTTCGCTCACCGGGTGCTCGACCTGAATCCGGGCGTTGACCTCGATGAAGTAGAAGTTCCCCTCCTGATCGACGATGAACTCGACGGTGCCGGCGGAGTGGTAGCCGGCGGTCTTGCACAGCCGCACCGCCGCCTCACACATCGCCTTGCGGGTTTCCGGGGCGAGCCGCGGAGAGGGGCTCTCCTCGATGAGCTTCTGGTGGCGCCGCTGCGTCGAGCAGTCGCGCTCCCAGAGGTGGAGCATCGTGCCGTGGGTGTCGCCCAAGACCTGCACCTCGACATGCCGCGGCCGATCGATGTAGCGCTCCATGTAGATGCCGGCATTGCCGAAGGCCGCCAGCGCCTCGGCGGAGGCCTGCTGCCAGGCCGGGGCGAGGGCCTGGTCGTCGGCCGCGACCCGCATCCCTTTGCCGCCACCGCCGGCCGTCGCCTTGAGGAGGACCGGAAAGCCGATCTGCCGGGCGATCCGCACGGCATCCGTTTCGTTGGCGATGATCCCGTCGCTCCCCGGCACGCACGGCACCCCCGCCTCGCGGGCCAGCGCCCGGGCGGAGTTTTTGTCGCCGACCTTCGCCATCGCCTCCGGCGTCGGGCCGATGAACCCGATGTCGCACGATCGGCAGACCTCCGCGAAGTGGGAGTTCTCCGAGAGAAATCCGTAGCCGGGGTGGATCGCCTGAACATTGCCGATCTCGGCGGCACTGATCACGCGATCGATCCGCAGATAGCTCTCGGAGGCCTTCGCCGGGCCGACGCAGATCGCCTCGTCGGCGAGCTGGAGGTAGGTGGCATCGCGGTCGGCCTCGCTGTAGATCGCGACCGTCTCGATACCCATCTCGCGGCAGGCGCGGATCACCCGTAGGGCGATCTCTCCGCGATTGGCAATCAGAACCCGTTTGAACATACGCTCCGCCCGGATCGGGGGACACCGGACCACTCACCGGCAGGCTCGCACCCCGCCGGCCGGCGGCAGGCGGGGGAACCGGCCGTACGGACCGGGCTCATTTCTCGGGATCGACCTTGATCAGCGGCTGGCCGAACTCGACCGGATGGCCGTTCTCGACGAGCACCGCCACCACCTGCCCCGAAACCCCGGCGGGAATCTCGTTGAAGACCTTCATCGCCTCGATGATGCAGACCGTCTTCTCCGGCCCGATCCGGTCTCCGACCTTGATGAACGCGGCGGAATCGGGACCACTGGCCCGGTAAAACGTCCCCACCATCGGACTGGTGATGATGACCATCTTGGAATCGGCCGGCGGCGGGGCCGCGGCGGCCGGGGCCGGCCCAGCCGTGCGGGCGGCCTGGGCCGTCGGCGCCACCACGACCTCCCCGCCACGTTTGATGCGAACGCGCTGATCGGCGTTCTTGAGATCGATCTCGGCAAGGTCGTGCTTTTCCATCAGCGCGATGAGCCGACGGATCTGCTTGGTGTTGAAAAAGTCGTCGGGCTTGGGTGCCGCGCTCATGAGGCTCGCCTGTCTGGTGGCTGGCAACGGTTCGGTGCCCCGGTTGGCATCCGCCCGGGAACCCGCCGCGGTGCCGGAGGACTCCGGAATCCGCGGGGAATTTCGCGGCGAGGGTAGCCCGAGCCGGGGATTTCAGTCAAGGTAACAAGATCGCGGCCGGTTTGCGTCCCTCCTCCAGGGCTTTGGCCCTTCCGCCGCCTCCACCCCGCCGATCCCGATGCTCTCCCCATCTGCGCTCCCGGCCGTTTCCCCCCCCGTCGACCTCCCCAGGATCGCCGTCAGAGAGCGGGATTCGAGCAAGCGGGATTACGGCCGGGTGCTCGTCGTGGGCGGGGCTGCCGGGATGGCGGGAGCCCCGGCCCTGGCGGCCATGGCGGCCCTCCGCAGTGGCGCCGGGCTGGTCGATCTGGCCGCGCCGGAAGGGGTGGCAACGATCGCCGCCGGGTTCGATCCCTGCGTCATGACCCACCCCCTCCCCGCCCGTGACGGGGGGACCTTCGCCCACGACGCCCTCGAGCCGATCGTCGCCCTGGCCAGTCGGGCCGATGCCTTGGCCGTCGGCCCGGGGCTCGGCCGCTCCGAGGCCACCGCCGCCATCGTCGGCCGGCTGTGGCGAGAGTTCCCCGGGCCAGCTGTATTTGACGCCGACGCCCTGTGGTGGCTCGCCCGGCTCGATCCAGAGGCCCTCGCCGCGCACGCCGGCCCCCGCGTTCTCACCCCGCATGCCGGCGAGATGCGCCGCTTCCTCGCCGCCGGCTCGTCGGCCGGCGCCCCGCCGTCGGCCGGCACCCCGCCGTCGGCCGGCACCCCGCCGTCGGCCGCGGTGCTCGAAGAGGCCGCCGCCCGCCTCGCGGCCGAGTGTGGGCTCGTGATCCTCCTCAAGGGCCCCGACACCCTGATCACCGACGGCTCGCGGCAGGCCCGCAACACCACCGGCAATCCCGGCATGGCCACCGGCGGCACCGGGGACGTCCTCACCGGCATCCTCGCGGCCCTCTTCTGCCAGCCGCAGGCGGGCCTCGGAGCGGTCCGCCGCTTTGATCCGTTTGATGCCGCCCGCGTGGCGGCTTGGGTTCATGGCCGGGCCGGAGACTTGGCGGCCGACGAGCTAGGCGAGTTGTCGCTAACGGCCCGCGACCTGATCACCTGGCTACCGCGGGCGTTTCCGGCGATCGTGGCACCGGCGGGCTGATCCCGCCGCGTCAGCGACGGGAGGCCGGCAGGCCATCAGGCTGTGGATAACGTGATTCGCCGCCAGTTGCGGCGATCGACGCCCCGAAAACAGCTCGGCTTTTTGTGGTGGCTCCTCCGCAGGATCCGTGGGCACAGACCGGCCCGAGCGCGGTCCTGCTTCGGGCTTTAAAACAGCCGCCACCGTAGCCCGCCGGCAGCCATGGCCGGTCAAGGCCATGACCCGTCGGACCGCGGTGGCAGCAGCAGTGCATTTCCTCAAGCGTCCCAAACAAAGGCCAAAAAGCCAAAGGGAACCGTCAGCGGCCGTACCGCCGTCGTTCGAGTAATCCCAGTCCAGCGGCGAGCAAACCCAACACGGCACTCAGACCGTTCGGGTCGATCTCGGGGACGCCGCTGACCGGACTTGCGAGACGAAAACCGACGTCGTAGTTCCCGTGCGACGGGTCGAGCGACGAGCTGTTGGAGGACGACACATTGAACGCACCGTTGTACCAATCGCCCCCCCTCAGCCCACGAGACGAGCCGGGAGCACCATCCAGATCGTTCCACTGATACACGTTCCCGCTTTGGTCAAACGTGCCGTAGAAGCTCCCGCTCCCAGAGAATGCACCCACGTCCGTCAGGTAGTTTTGATTGTTGCCGTAACTGCCCGACTGCGTCACGGAAAACACACCGTTGTTGTAGTTCGCCTGATTCACCAAAATCCCGACGACGTTACCCGGGGCCGTGTTGCTCTGCGTGGCGTAGGCGTAGTAGCCGCTAGAGCCGCTATTGAGCGACGGCGAGTAATACGCTGCCTTGTACCACTCGTTCTGGTTCGGAATGAAGAACGTCGGAGCAGCACTCGTATTCGGGTTGGTTGCGTTCTTGGCCACCGCGTTGCCGGTGGTCGCCCCATTCACGTTGTAGGCCCCGTTCTCCGTCGTCGTGCTCGTCTGCGCTCCCGTCGGCTGGCCGTTGGCCATCCAGTTTGAAAAGCGTGCCGAATCCCACCAGCTCACATACGTGATCGGGCGGTTGGCACTCCCGAGCACGCTATAAGCGTAGCTGCCAGATCCACCGGTACGCGAAATGCCCGCGATGTTGAGGTTGGTCACCATGCTGGAGTTGTAGAGCGAGTAGGTGTCGGACTTGGCCACCGCATTCAGAAACGCCGTGTACTGGCCAATCGTTACGTCGTACTTGCCGATCTGGTAGTCGTAGGCCACGGCGCCAATAAGGCCGCCCCCGGTGTCGTTGGCGTTGCCGGCGTTGCCGACCTTCACCTGTTGATAGGTGATCGGCGAGGCGCTGGCGAAAGAGCCCAACAGCAGGCAGGCCAAGGCAGCCAGCCAAAGGGCTTCAGAGAAAAGGGGAAAGTCCCTCCCCGGCAGATTCCGTGGGTGCAAACGGGCTTGGGAGCGGTGTGAAGCGGCTGGGAATCGCATAAAATGATCCTCTCGGAGAAAAGAAAGACGGACGACAGTCCGTTCTGGACCAGCAGCCGAAAGCGTTTCGGCGCGACTGAAGAATCGACATGTTTGAACGATCGAGTCGTTCAGCCTGGATCGGCCTCCGCTTTGACACCGCTCCGCAAGCGAAGGGATGGCAACTCGTATTCCGAGGTCAGGTTTCTGCGGCGTCTGTCACAGGACTTTCGTCCCCGTACACACGCTTCTGACATTTAAAGTTACCTTGTCTTTTTAGGCTCCTCCGCCGAATCCGTGGGCACAGTCCGGCCGGAGCGCGGTCCTGCTTCGGGCTTTAAAAGAGCCGCCACCGTAGCCCGCAATCAGCCATGGCCGGTCAAGGCCAATGTCCCGTCGAGCCGCGGTGGCGGCAGCCGTGCATTCCCTTAAGCGTCCCAAACAAAGGCCAAAAGCCAAAGGAAACCGTCAGCGGCCGTACCGCCGTCGTTCCAGAAGTCCCAGTCCCCCGACGATCAAACCCAACACGGCACTCAAACCGTTCGGGTCGATCTCGGGAACGCCGTTCGGACCTGCGAGCCGAAATCCGAATTCCCCGCCCTCGAGGAACGGGGCGAAAGGGAAGCTGCCGGAGGACGACACAGAGAAAGGTTCGTTGTAAAAACAGCCACCCCGCAGTCCACGGATTGAGCCGGCAGCACCCGTGAGGTCATTCCATTCAAACACGTTGCCGGTCATGTCAAACGCCCCGTACGCGCTCGGGCCGCCGTTGGTGCCCACCGTCGTCACGTTGCCATCTAGGCTATTCCAGTCAGCGGTATTGAGGTAGTTCGCGAAGTTGCCCGTGCTGCCAGCAGAGCCGATTCCCGTCACATCCGCCGTCACCGCCGTCGGGTTTGTGTTGCTCTGCGTGGCGAAATTCCAGTAGCCCGCGTTCGTGCCTCCGCCTTTGTAGTATGCCGCCTTGTACCACTGGTCTTGCGTCGGGACGTAGAACGTCGCGCCCGGGTTCACCGCCGGGGCCGTGCCGCTGGTCTGGCCGCCGACGAGCGTATACGCCCCTGTCTCTGTACTCGACGAGCCCGTGGCACCGTTCTGATACCAGTTGGACACCCGCGCCGCATCGAACCAACTCACGTAGTTTACCGGCTTGGCGCCCATGTCGTGCTTGACCAAATAGGAGTACGAACCATACGACCCGGTTTGCTCGATGCCGCCGCGGGCGTCGCTGCCCATGGCTGGGTTATAGAGCGAGTACGTGTCGGTCGCAGCCACAGAGTTCAGGAAGTCGGTGTACAGCTGGTTCGTGAACTCGTACTTCGCGATCTGGAATGAAGTCTTCACGGAACCGAGGCCAGGGGGACCGGAAGCAGGAGCGGCATCAGCCTCGTTTTCCGGGTCGCCGACCGTCACCCACTGGATCGGCGAGGCGCTGGCGATAGAGCCCAACAGCAGGCAGGCCAAGGCAGCCAGCCAAAGGGCTTCAGAGAAAAGGGGAAAGTCCCTCCCCGGCAGATTCCGTGGGTGCAAACTGGCTTGGGAGCGGTGTGAAGCGGCTGGGAATCGCATAAAATGATCCTCTCGGAGAAAAGAAAGACGGACGACAGTCCGTTCCGGACGAGCAGCCGAAAGCGTTTCGGCGCGACTGAAGAATCGACACGCCTGAACGATCGAGTCGTTCAGCGTGGATCGGCCTACGCTCTGCCAGCGCTCCGCAAGCGAAGAGATGGCAGCTCGTCTTCCGAGGTCAGGTTTCTGCGGCGTCTGTCACAGGACTTCCGTCCCCGTACACACGCTTCTGACATTGAAACTTACCTTGTCTTTTTAAACCGAGACCGAAATACTTTAGTTTTTCAAAGATTTTTTTAGCGCCGGCGCTGAGAAAGCGGAGAGCCTCGGCTCAGGTACAGCAACGGTGAGGGCCCGGGCCCCTCACCTTGTCAACCGCCCCGCGCCGCCATTTTTGACCGCGGTTCCCAGGTGAATTGGGCGGGATGCGACATCCACCAGAGTTGGACTTCACCCACAGATTCGGCCGAGAAGGCTTTTTGGGGGTGCCACAATTGTAAAAAGGTCAGCGATGACTTTTTCTATGGGCAGCGAGGTTCGTGACCTCGAGGACCGCGTCATTGCGGGCCAGCCAGACCCTAGCCCTGTCGGTCATCTCGACGGCATGTCCGCCGGTGAACGATCCAAATGCCGGGAGCGTGAGGACGCGCTGATCGAGGTGGAAGCAGCGATCGGCGAAGCGATCCCCCGACGGGCCCCGGAGCTTGACGCGCGGATGGACGTGGCCGGCGACGACAAGGCCGATCCCGGCGGACTGTGCCTCATTCTTCTTGGAATCGTCCTCCTCGGCCGTCGCCGCGGCGGCGATGTGGACAAACCGGAGCGGGGGCTCGTCGAGCGTGGAGAGGCAGGCATCGAGGCCGAGGTCGCCGGCGAGCCGCCGGGCGGCGACGTCATGATTGCCAAGGACGAGGACCACCGCCGTCGCCGGCACCCGGTCGCGGAAGGCGCGAAACTCCGCCACGACATCGGCCGTGCAGCCGCTGGCGGCGTGGAGGAGATCGCCGAGGATGAGGAGCCGGGCCACTTCATGGTCGCGGATGAGGGCCTCGAGGCGGGCGAGATCGGCCTGCGACGAGCCTTCGGGGATCGGAATCCCGGCCCGGCGGAACGTGGCCGCCTTGCCGAGATGGAGATCGGCGACAAGGAGCGTCCGCGACGCCGGGAGCAACGCCCCCCGGCCCGGGAGAAGGAGGATGTCGGCCTTGGCCGCCGCGGCCGCCGCAGCACGCAGGGCCCCGGAGGCAAGGCTCCCGGCCGCGGCGATGACGGGGAGCGGAGGCGGCACGCTATTCAGTCCTAGGGAAGCAACGGCGCGAGAAGGCTTGCGTCCCACGGTAGCCGTTGCCGACCAACCCGGCCAGCCGCGGGGCGCTTCATCCACAGCCTCCTACGCCTCCGCCTCGAGCTCGCGGGCCATCTCCATGATCCGTTCCAGCCAGCCCTGCGTCGTGAGCTGCGATTGGATCTGCTCCGCCCACAGCGGGAAGGCGAGCGGCGAGATCCGCGGCGTGTCGACGATCACAAGCTCGAGCGTGGCGAGCCGGTCGAGCGCCCCGCGCAGGCGTTGGAAGTCGAACTGCCGCTCGAGGACCTCCTGGCGCGCTTGCCCGAGGAGCATGTTGTCGGCGTCGTGCTCGGAGAGGACGTCGAAGAGGAGCCCCGCCGAGGCCTGCGTTTGCCGCTGTGTCCGCTGCCCCCCGGCCACCAATCCCGCCACGCGGGCCACCTCGCGGAAGTGACGCCTGGCCATCTCCGTGCCATTGAGACAGCCGAGGAGATCGTCGAGAAGATTCGCCGGGGAGAGAAGCTCGCGCCAGCTTCGCTCGTCGGCGGGAAAGGGCTGTCGGCCGGCGAGCTCGAGCCCCCAGTCGGTGGCGGCCAGGTGGAGCGTGGCCGGCGTGCGGCGGGCAATCCGCCAGGCGATGAGCGTCGCCAGGCCATCATGAACCAGCCGCCCCTCGAAGGGAAAGAGGAAGGCGTGATGGATCGTCGGATCGCCGCGCCCCCCGCGCCCCGTGGCCGTGCGCTCGATCAACAGGGTGTCGGCCGTGGGGAGCCGGCTCGTTCGTGCCTGCGTGGCCAGGAGCGGCAGTACCGCCCTGACTTCCGGGAGGATCTTCCGGCCGGGCTGGGCGGCCGATTGCACCAGCCCGAGCACCGCCCGGGCCAGGAGCGTGGAGAGGGGCATCCGGCCGCCGTTCCAGCGCGGCACCTCGAGCCCCTGGCCGGCGCCACGGCCGCGCTTCACCCAGGCGACGAGGCCGTCGAAGCGGAAGAGAACAAGCGGGCGGCCGGCAAACAAAAACCGATCGCCCGGGGCGAGCCGGGAGATGAACGATTCCTCCACCGTTCCCAGCCGACCGCCACGGACCCACTTCACCTCCACCGTGGCATCACTAGTGATCGTGCCGATCGACATCCGATGGCGGCGGGCGATCGCCGGCGCGGCGACATACCAGCGTCCGAAGCGCTCCTTGATGCGGGCGAAATCGGGGTAGGCGCCGAGGGCCGGCCCGCCTCGAGCGGCGAAGTCGAGGGCCCAGCGCCAGGCGCGGTCGTCGAGGCGGGCATAGGCATGGGTCGAGCGAACCTCGGCGAGCAGGTCGGCCGCCCGGAAGCCCGCGCTGCAGGCGACGGTGACCAGATGCTGGGCGAGGACGTCGAGCGGCTGCTCGAGTGGCACGCGCGGCTCGACGACCCCCTCGGCCACGGCGCTGCGCGCCGCGGCGCATTCGATCAGCTCGAGCGCATGCGTCGGCACACAGATCAAGCGCCCGGTGGCGCCGGGAGCATGGCCGCTCCGCCCGGCCCGCTGGAGGAGCCGGCCGATCCCCTTCGGGCTCCCCACCTGGAGGACCTGCTCCACCGGCCCGAAATCGACCCCCAGATCGAGGCTCGACGTGGCCACGACACACTTCATCCCCCCGCGCCGCAGCGCCGCCTCGGTGCTGGCCCGCAGCTCCCGATCGACCGAGCCATGGTGGAGCGCGAGCGTCCCCTTCCATTCGGGGCGGGCCCCACGGATCGCGTCGTGCCAGCGCTCCGCCTGGGCGCGGGTGTTGGTGAACACGAGCGAGGTTGACGCCCGGTCGAGGACGCCGAGCACCTGCGGCAGGAGCCGCATCCCCATGTGCCCGGCCCAGGGAAAGCGCTCCATCGGCTCTGGCACGAGCGTCTCGATCTCGAGGCGGCGCGGGATCCGGGCGCTGACGACGCTCGCCGCGGTAACGGCACTCGGGCCGACGAGCGCCGCAAGCGCCTCGTCGAGATTGGCAAGCGTCGCGGAGAGGCCCCAGGTGGCCAAGCCCGGAGCGAGCGTGCGCAGGCGGGCCAGCGCCAGCTCGGTCTGGACGCCGCGCTTCGTCGCCAGAAGCTCATGCCACTCGTCGACGATCACCGTCTCCAGAGAGGCAAAAAGGTCGTGCGCGTTCTCGAGCGAGAGGAGCACCGAAAGCGACTCGGGCGTCGTGACGAGCCCTTCGGGCCAACGTTTCCGCAGCCGGCTGCGCTCGGCGGCGGTCGAGTCGCCGGTCCGCAGCGCCACCTGCCAGCGCGGCGCCCGCCGGCGTGGTCCGGCCAACCATTCGGCGAGGTCGGGGAGCGGATCGGCAAGCCCCCGGAGGGTGTCGGCGGCGAGCGCCCGCAGCGGCGTGATCCAGACGACGCGTGGCCCGCTGCCGACCGGCAACTCGTCGACCGCGCCCGCCTCCTCTCGCGCCATCGCGCGGCGGCGGCTGTGGGCCAGGGCCCCGAGCCAGGCGGCGAGCGTTTTTCCCGTGCCGGTGGGGGCATGCACCAACCCGCTCCCGCCCGCCGCCGCCGCCCGCCACACCCGCTCCTGGAAAGGAAAAGGCTTCCATCCCAGAGCCGCGAACCAGCGCCGAAGCGCCTGCAGATCGGCGGGAAATCGGCCCACGCCCCTGGGGCTCATTCCCCCTCCTCCCAGAACGTGGTCTGACGTTCGCTGGGGCGGGAGATCGGGCGCGGAGTTGGCGGAAGGTGCGTGCTTGGGGGCAGAAGCGAACCGGGATCGACGGGCGCGACGAGGGCCCGCAGGTCGGCGAGCGTGCCGGCCTCGGCCGGCGACTTGTCTTTCCGCCAGCGGACGATCCGTGGGAAGCGGACCGCCACCCCCGACGCATGCCGGGTCGACTCCGCCACCCGTTCGAACGCCAACTCCATGACAAGCGTGGCCGTCACCCCCCGCCACGGCCCCTTCTTCTCGAGCGTCGTTGCCCGGATGATCCGATCGATCTCGGTCAGCTCCTCGTCGTTGAGGCCGGAGTAAGCGTTGGCGATCTTCACGAGCCGCCCGTCGTGCCAGACGCCGAAGGTGTAGTCAGTGTGGAGCCCGGCGCGGCGGCCATGGCCGGCCACGGCGCCGATCAGCACCGCGTCGATCTCGAGCGGTTCGATCTTCCATTTCCACCATTCACCGCGTGTCCGCCCGACGCCATACGCGCCGTCGCGGCGCTTGAGCATCACCCCCTCGACGCCGCGATCTCGCGCTGTCGTACGGGCCGTCACGACCGTGTCCCAGTCGGCAGGGGCGAGGAGGGGGGAGAGGAGAAAAGGCACGCTGTCGCGGGCGGGGGAAGGAAGGGGATCGCCCACCAGCGGCGGCTCGAACACCGGCCAGCCCAGCGCTGCGGCCAGCGTTTCCAGCTGCCGGCGCCGTTGGCCGAGTGGCTCGGCGCGAAGGTCGACGCCGCCGGCCTCGAGGAGATCGTAGGCGAGGAAGGCGACAGGAAGCTCGGCGGTGTCGCGGCGGGTGGGGGCCTTGCGATGAAGCCGTTTCGAGAGCTGATCGAAGCCGAGCTGGCGCCCCCCACGGACGACGAGCAGTTCGCCGTCGAGGACGGTGCCGTCGGGGAGGCGCTCCGCCGCGGCGATCACCTCGGGAAACCGTTCTCCCACGATCTCCTCACCGCGCGTCCACAGCGCCGTCTCCCCTCCGCGGCACACAAGCTGGGCCCGCACGCCATCCCATTTCCATTCGACCTGCCAGCCCACCACGTCGCCGAGCCCTGCCGGGGGCTCATCGAGCGGCGCGGCAAGGAAGAACGGATAGGGGCGGCGCGACGTCGTGTTGGCAACGGGATCGAGGAGCTCGAGATAATCCTCCGCCCCCTCCAGCCGCGCGGCGATGAGGCGCTCGAGCATCTCTGCCGGCTCGACACCTGCCACGACGGCCAGCGCCCGGGCCACGAGCGTCCGCGACACCCCGACGCGCAGCCCCCCGGTGAGGAACTTGTGCCACACGATCCGCTCCGCGGGGCCAAGGCCGCGCCAGATCTCCTCGACCATCGCCCGCTTCTGCCCCTCGTCTCCCTCGGCGCGGATCCGGTCGACCGTGCCCCGCAGGCAGTCGGCGAGCCCTCCCCACTCCATGGCGGCTGCAGTTGGCGGGCTCGCCACCGGCTCCGGGAGGAGGAGCGCCAGCGTCTCGGCGAGATCGCCGACGTGGGCATAGCACTCCTCGACGAGCCAGTCGGGGATCCCCGCCACCTCGGCCGCCCAGGCCCGCAACAGCGCCGTCGACACCGCCCGCGACTGGCGGCCCCCGGACAGGACCCGGACGGCCACGGCGCCATCCCCAGGGGGGACGGCGCGGAAGTAGTCGACCAGCAGCGCCTCCTTTTCGGAGGTCTTCGTCGTCGCGTCGAGACGCCCGTAGAGGTCGGTGAACCGCTTCACGACAGCTCGCCCCGGTCGGCAGGGTCGACCGCTGCCCCGTCGTCGGGCCTGCTCATGTCGGGCCCGGGCACGTCGGGCTCCGCCTCGGACCCAACACCGTCGTCGTCGCCGGCGTCACCGGCATCATCCCGGTCGGGCTGCTCGCCGGTGAACCGGGTCGCGAGGACGTCGGCCTCGAGCCCCCGGCCCCGCAGAAAGCGGGCAAATGCTTCGCTCGAGCCATGGGTGACGAGGACGCGGCGGGCGCCGGTCGCCGCAACGGCGGCGACGAGCCCGGGAAAATCGGCATGATCGGAGACGACAAAACCCTTCTCGAAGCCGCGCCGGCGGCGGATGCCCCGGACGGTCATCCATCCCGAGGCCTGGGCCACCGCCACCTCGCCGAAGACGCGCAGCCAACCGCTTCCGGCCACCGACGGCGGCGCGATCACCAGCGCCCGCCCCTGCCCGACGCGTTTGGCCCGCGCAGGCACGGCATCGATCGGCGGCAGACGGACGCCGCTGTCTCGATAGGCGCGGACAAGCTTCATGACGGCGCCGTGGCCGTGGATCGGGCCGATCGACGGATCGACCATCGCCGAGAGGCGCTGCGCCTTGCCGAGGGCGTAGGCGAGGAGGACGCTCGTCTTCCCCTCCGCCTGATTCGCCCGCCACCAGGCGTTGATCTCGGCGGCTATTGTGTCCGGCGCCGGCCAGCGGTAGATCGGCAGGCCGAACGTCGACTCGGTGACGAACACATCGCAGCGCACCGGCTCGAAGGGGGCGCAGGTCGGGTCGGGGGCGGTCTTGTAATCGCCACTGACGACCCACACGATGCCCCCGTGCTCGACGCGCACCTGTGCCGACCCGAGAACATGGCCGGCCGGATGAAGCGAGACCTTCACCCCGTTGAACGTCGTCGATTCGCCGTAGCGGAGCGTGTCGATCGGCACGCGGCCACCGAGCCGGCTCCGCATCACGAGTTTGCCGGGGGCGGCACACAGATAGCGATCACACCCCGACCGGGCATGATCGGCATGGGCATGGGTGATGACCGCGCGGGGCACCGACCGCCAGGGGTCGACCCAGAAGCCCCCGGCCGGGCAATAGAGCCCGGCATCGGTCACCTCGAGAAGGTCCGTCATCCACTCCCGCCTCCCGCGACTGCGAGCGAAACCGCTCGGGTGGCAGAAGCCTAACAGCGCGGGGGGGCGTTGCTGTCGCGGGTCGACCGACAGCGTCGGGCAACGATCAGTCTGTGGAGATCAGCGATAGGCCTGGTTGCCGACGGCGGGGAAGCGGTAGCCCCCCATGCCGAGCGGGGCGTACGTCGGCCAGTCACCGGGGCGGACGCCCGGTTGGGTGCCGTAGACGGGCCAGGTGGGGGTGCGGGGGAGTGTCGGCGGGACGAAGTACTTCGGCCGCTGCCGCAGACCGGTGGCGTAGGGGGAGCGGCCGGGGAGGAAGGGTGCCTGCCGCTGCGGCTCGCCATGCCCCATCGGCTTGGCCCGGCCGACACCGCGCGGCTCGCCCCAGCCGGTCCGCGGCATCATCGCCCCCTCATCGGCCCGGACGACGACGATTGACGCGACGAACCACAGCAGCGATCCGATCAGGATCCGCAGCGCCCTGGCATTGTCGCTGGGATCGGCCCACAGGCTGACGAGCTGACGGACAGGGGCGGTGGACATCGGCGGCTCCGGGAAACGACACGCTGGATTGGGGAGGTATCGACCGGCCCCCACGCTTCGCTTCGGGGAAACCTCCCCCGCACCGGAGATACCGGTTTGTCGGGATGGTGCGGAGAGGACTGTTGTAAGTCCGGCAGAGACTCGAGCGCAGCGCGGTGGCAGGCTTCGGAGTTCCGGCTGCGAGCTCAGAACCGATGACTCGGCGAGGGGTTGCCCGTACCCCGGGAGCCGGGCTTGACGGCAAGCGTAGCCATGGATGGCGAAGCGCAGGCGGCATGCAGCGAGCGAAGGCCACGGAGGGCCGTAGCGAGCGTCCGGCGACGGGGTGCGGGCAACCCCGAAGCCTGTCGCAGCGGCCGCGAAGCCCTTCGGCGATTGCCCGCGAAAGGCCCTTACTTCGAACCGCTCCCCGCCCAGCGGACCTTGACCGGCATCTCAAACACCTTCTCGAACAGATCGGTGCGCCGTTCCGCCCCCCACAGGTCGACCTGCGGATCCTGATCGGCCACCGCTTCGAGCGTCACACTCCTGCCTTCGACGCTCACGATCGCATCGCGGACCTGCTGTGACCGGCTCCGGTCAAGGCCCCCCGCCAAGCGGAGGACGGCCGCCATGCCGTGGACACGGGCTTGATCGGCAGGGGTGAGGCGGAGGAGGTTTTCGTGCTTCTTCTTCGGATGCGCGCCGCGGTGATAGCGGGCGACATTGGCGATCAATTCCAGATCGTGGGCCCGGATCCCGGGAAGGCGGCTGTTGCGGATGAGGTGGTAGCTGTGCTTGTGATGCTTGTCGTAGTTGATGACATAGCCCACATCCTGGAGCCGGGCGGCACACTCCAGGAGCGGTCGGTCGGCCGGATCGAGTCCGAGCGGCTCGGCGAGTTGCTCCCAGATCCGGCCGGCCAGCGAAGCCACGGCCCGACCATGCTCGACCTCGCCGGAGCAGGCCGACGCCAGCCGTTCGATGGCCGCGTCGCGGAGCGCGGCGTGGTCAACAGGCGCCTCGTTGGCCCCGAGCACCTCCTCGAGCATCTCGCGAACGAGCCCGTCGCGGACGCCGCGTGTGTGGACGACGAGGGTGTTGACCCGGAAGCGCTTCAGAAGCCCGTCGATGATCGTCAGACCGGCGATGATGATGTCGGCCCGGTCCGGGGTCATGCCGGGCAGGGCCCGCCGCGCCCGTATCGGCAGCTTTCGCAGCCGGTCGATGAGATGGCGGATCTCGGCGTGCGACACGCGATAGCCGGGGACGGGGAGATCACTCTCCCCCTTCGAAGCCATCACCAATTCGGCGACGGTGGTGAACGTGCCGCCGGAGCCGACGAGGAAGTGGGGGGCAAACATCGGCCGCGACGTCTTCTTCTTGAGGGTTGTCGCCACCTCCTCCTCGAGGGCGAGAAACTTGGCCGGATCGGGGGGATCGCCGCTGCCGAAGCGCTCGGTGAGCCGCACGGCGCCGAGCGTCGTCGGATAGATCGCCTCGATGAGGTTGCCGGTGGCGAACACGATCTCGGTGCTGCCGCCGCCGATGTCAGCAACGACGACGTTCCTTCCGGTGAGATCGATGGCGTGCTGAACGCTCGAAAACGCCAGCCGCGCTTCCCGCTCGGAGCTGATGACCTCGATCTCGATCCCCACTTCGTCGCGGACGCGGCGGCAGAAGTCGGGCCCGTTGCGGGCCTCGCGGACGGCGCAGGTGGCGATCGTCCGCAGGTTGGTCACCTGATACCCGGCGGCGATCTCCCGGAAGCTGCGCAGCGCCTGGAGCGTCCGTGCCATCGACTCATCGTCGAGCACCCCCGAGGCGACGCTGCGGCCCAGGCGCGTCGGCTCCCGCTCCTCGTCGAGGATCCGGTAGGTGCCGCCGCGGAGGGCCTCGGCGACGAGCATCCGCACGCTGTTCGACCCGATGTCGATCGCCGCCAGGCGGCTGGTCAGATCGGGCGAGAGGTAGATCTGCTTGTCGTCCGTCATCGGTGGTGAGGATCCGTGGTGTCCGCCGCAGCGGGGCGCAATCCGAAGCAGGGATTCAAGGATTCATGGGCTGGGATTCATTGGCAAGACACCATGATACCGTCACCAAGGAGGGACCTTCCCGCGGGAAAGGCGCGCGTAGGCTAGACTCGGGGGAGTCCTGGCTCCGCGGGGCCGCCGTCGTCCCGACAGTCCTCGTTCCCACGATATTCCTCCCTCCCTTGCCGCACTTTGCCGCCCCGCGTCTACTTGCCGCCGGCCCCTGCTGGCAACCGGGCCACGCTTCCTGCGCGGTGACCGTCGGCAACTTCGACGGTGTTCATATCGGCCACGCCGCGATCGTCGCGCGTCTGCTCGACACCGGTCGTCGCCTCGGCCTGCCGACGGCGGTGTTGACGTTCGATCCCCACCCCGCCCGGATCCTCCGCCCCGACGCCGCCCCGGCGGCGCTCTCGACCCCTGATCGCCGTGCCGAGCTCCTTCTCGCTCTCGGGGTCGACGCGGTGCTCGTCCAGCCGGTCGACAAGGGATTCCTCGCCCAGCCGGCGGCGGGCTTCTACCGGGAGGTCCTCCGGGGGGCTGTTGCAGCCGCGGCGATCGTCGAGGGGCCCGACTTCCGCTTTGGAGCCGATCGTCAGGGCGACCTCGCTTTGCTGGAAACGCTCGCCGCTGCCGACGGCGTCGAGGTGATCACCGTCGATCCCCTCGAGCGCGGCGGCGAGGCCGTATCGAGCTCGCGGATCCGCCGGCTGATGAGCGCCGGGGCGATCGAGGCCGCCCTTCGCCTGCTCACTGCTCCATACCGGATCGAGGGGCTCGTCGTACACGGCCAGGCCCGGGGGCGGACCCTCGGCTTCCCCACCGCCAATCTCGAGGGGATCGCCACGCTCCTCCCGGCCGCCGGGGTCTATGCCGGCCTCGCCCATCCCCCCGCGCCGTCAGTCGGGGCAGGGATCGAGCCGCGTTCGCCGTACCCGGCCGCGATCCACATCGGCCCGAATGTCTCGTTCGGCGCCACGGGGGTGACCGTCGAGGTCCATCTCATTGGCTTTGACGGCGACCTCTACGGCCAGCGTCTCGACGTTGACTTCCTCGCACGGCTCCGTGACACTCGCCGCTTCGAATCGCTCGACGATCTCAAGGCCCAGCTGGCGGCCGACGTCGCCCGAGCCGGCGCCGTCGCCGCTGGCTTCCCATCCGCTTCGAGTGGCTGACCGGCCGACTTTTCCCTCCCTCCCTTCTCCTCCACGGAGCTTCCATGTCCTCGACGCGTCTCGACTGGGCAGCCCTCGTAGAGGTGTTGCGAAACTGCCAGAAGGTGGTGCTGACCAGCCATGTCCGGCCCGACTGCGACGCACTCGGCAGCGAGCTGGGAATGCTCGGGATCCTCGAGGCGATCGGCAAGGATGTCCGCATCGTCAACGCCCAGGCGACCCCGCCGACGCTCGCTTGGATCGACCCCGACCGGCGCATCGAATCGCTCCAGACCGGCGTCAAGATGGCCGACCTCGCCGACCGCGATCTCTTCCTCATCGTCGACACCAGCGCCTGGGCGCAGCTCGGAGCGATGGCCGATGTCGCCAAGGAGATGCGTGCCAAGGTCCTCGTGATCGACCATCATGTCAGCGAAGACGATCTCTCCGATCGCTGGTTCAAAGACACGACCGCCGAGGCGACGGCCCGGATCATCAGCGAGGTGGCACTGCGGCTCAAAGTGCCGCTCACCGAGCGGATCGCCACGCCGCTCTACGCTGGCCTCTCGACCGACACCGGCGGCTTCCGGTTTCCCTCGACTTCGGCCGAGACCTTCCGCGTGGCGGGCCGGCTCGTCGACGCGGGCGCCAGTCCCCCGGCGGTCTACCGGGAGCTCTTCGAGCAGGATTCGCTCGCCCGGATCCACCTCGTCGGGCGAACACTCGCCGGGGCGAAGCCGGCCCACGACGGCAAGGTGATCTACTCCACCGTCCGCCAGTCCGACATCAAGGAAGTCAACGCTCTCCCGAGCGACACCGAAGACCTCGTCAACCTCACCCTCGCGGTGAAGGGGACGGAGGTCGCCGTGATCCTCATCGAGCAGCCCGACGCCCGCGTGAAGGTGAGCTTCCGCAGCCGGGGCAAGGTCGACTGCAATCTCCTC
>Ga0304730_1001394_pt1 | contig 18399 bp, 16 predicted proteins | sample M_130628_MF_Meta_FD_190474 | JGI IMG/M metagenome (GOLD analysis project Ga0304730, IMG submission 190474) | Freshwater microbial communities from Lake Montjoie, Canada to study carbon cycling - M_130628_MF_MetaG (v2) (version 2) | ecosystem: Environmental > Aquatic > Freshwater > Lake | place...
AGCGACAACGGCTTCTTCTGGGGCGAGCATGGACGCGGCGACAAGCGACTCGCCTACGAGGAGTCGATCCGGGTGCCTCTCCTGATGCGCGGGCCGGGCGTCACCCCCGGCCAGACGTCAGACGCCTTGGTGACCGCCGTCGATCTGGCCCCCACGATCCTCACCGCCGCCGGAATCGCCGTCCCGAAGTCGATGCAGGGGAAGCCGCTCAACGGTGTTCTCAAAAACGCCCCCAATGGCACCGGCGGCTTCAGCCGCGATGCCATCTACGCGGAGTACTACAAGGAGGATAAGTACCCCGACGTACCTCGCTGGGATGCGGTGCGGACCCAGACCCACCTCTACGTCACCCATCCGGAGCTGGGAGCCCAGTACGACGAGCTCTACGACATCGTCGGCGACCCGTATCAGATGAACAATCTTCTGCTGCCCGGGCCGGCCAAGGCGTTGCCGGGCGACACGCAGCAGGTGCTCGACGACATGCAGGTCCGGCTCAACGATCTCCGTCGGGAGGCTGACGGGGTGAATCCGTTCACCCGTCAGATCATCCTGGGCAACAAACTCGACTTCACCGCGCTCGAGGGCGGGACGGTCCAAAACGACCCCGATACGAGCCGCGTGGGGGCCGACACGGCTCTCGCGGGCGTGGCCGCCGGCCGCTCTGCCGTGCTCACCTACGAACTGCCTCCTCTGGAGGATCCGGCAGTTCTGGAGCGTGCCTTCGTGAGCTTCAACATCGTCCGCCAGACGGGCAACGTCAGCCTCGTGAATGCCGATCTCTGGGCGATCGGGATCACCACCGGCAGCACGCGACTGGCCGAGCACCTCGAGGCCAACACCGAGCTCTCGCTCGCCGATCGGGCCGACAACCTCAAACTGCAGGACAACGTCATCAAGATGGGAAACCATCTCTCGCGCACGTTCGCCGACGATACCGCGGCGGGGTTACTGGCGGGCTACCTTCGAGACTTCTACAACAAGCGCCCCGGATACGCCGGCGGCAGTTTTCTGCAGGTCCGGCTCAATCCCGACCGCGACCTCGGCACCACATCGGCCGGCTGGGACATCTCGGCGATGGATGCCCCCACCAGCACCACCGATCCGACGCCGTTTTACTTTCGCCAGCCCGGATTGGTGTATCAGCTCACGGTCGATCGATCGGTGATCAAGGTCAACGTCAGTGGCGGCATGCGGACCCAAACCGAGGCGGGGCATCCGATTTTCTCAGGCACCACGCCGCTGTTGAAGACAGGCGCTGGCACGCTCGTGGTCGATCGAGCAAGCACGCTGAGTGGCTCGTTCACCGTGAAGGGTGGCCGAATGCAGATCGCCAGCGGCGGGGCGCTCGGCTCCAGCCGAGTTGTACCCCTTGCCGGCGGCACGGTCACCGTGTCACCCGCACTCACCACGGTCGTCGGCGGCTTGGCGGTGCTTGCTGGCGGTTTGACCGACGTTGGCAACGGCTCGATCACAGTGTCTGCCGGATTGAGTAAGAACGACCTGCTGGCGGCTCTTCGTGCAGGTCGGAGTGGCGGATTGTGGAGTGGCACGACAGGAATCACTTCGAGCGCTGCGGCCGCTAGCGGCGGCTCCCGCACCGTGGGATGGCTCGACCATGGCGATGGCTCTGTGACGTTCGCGTATGCTGCGGCGGGAGACACGAATCTCGACTGGAGCGTCGACATCCTCGACATTGCAAACGTGCTGGCGGGTGCGAAGTTCAACTCCGGTTTGCCGGCTTCCTGGCGAGAAGGCGATTTCAACGACGACGGCATGTGCGACATGCTCGATGTTGCCGACCTGATGTCCGCGGGCCTGTACGCGGCGAACTCTTACAATGGGGTCGATCCATCGGTAGGCGTGGTCGCTGTTCCGGAGCCTTCCCTGGAACCCCTGTCTGCCTTGGTACTCGGCTTCACCGCTGTCATGCGGATGATCCATCCTTGGAAATCGCACCACGAACGGTGAGATTGCGACAAAACCATGCCACGCTGAAGCTCCAGGCGTCCGCCACGGGGCTGCTACTCCTCGTGGAGGTCGCGGCGGTAGGGCTCCATCGCCTTCGTATTTCGCTCGACCGCCATGACCACGGTCTGGCGGCCGCCCCCGTTGGGCACGCTGGCGACGATCGGCAGCACCTGCCGCTTGTTGGGCAGGTCGACTCGCACCCGGAAGGTGCCGTCTGGCTGGACCTTGACCGGTTCGCCCTGCAGCGTGACGTAGGCATCGGGCCGGGTGGCGCCGTAGACGATCAGTTCCGCGTCTACTTCGAGTTGGAAGGTGGTGATCGTCGGCTCGCCCTCGTCGTCGACGGCGGGCTCAGCGCGGACGGCAGACGGCGGGCCCATCGGCCGGCGCAGCCGCTCCTCGAAGAGTTCTTGCAGTTCGGTGCTGTTGTTCTCGGGCGAGAAGCCCCCGCTCATCGCGTAGATGCGGTCGCAGTCGTTGACGATGTCGCCCCAGTGCGCATCGAGGGTGTCGCACTGCGAGGCGGCCGGCGTGTTGACGGCATTGCTGCGGACGAGCGCGTGGAAACGTCCGGTGACGGTCCGGTAGCCGATCTCGACCCGGCAGCGGAGCGATTCGCGGACGTCGATGAACCAGTTCTTCACCCCGCCGTGGACCTCGATCTCCCGGATCACCTGCTCCGACGGCGAGCCCTGGAGGCCCGATTCGATCCGCAGCACGCGAAGCACCGGGCGGGCGCCGTGCCACTCCTGGCCGAGCGCCGACTGGGCCCGCTCGATGCTGCGGGGCGAAACCTCCCAGAACGCATGCATCCAGTAGGGGCCGCGGACCATGAGCACCATCCGGTCGCGGACCGGCCGCTTGGAACGACCGTTCTCAGGAGGCGTGGCGAGGTTCTTGGCTTTCGCAATCCGTTCGCGGGCCTCGGCGATCCGTCGAGCCACCTCGGCGTTGTGGGCCACGGCGGCGGGGCTCGGCTGCACCAAGGCCGCCTTCGACCGCTCGCCCGACGGTTTCGCGGGGCGTGCGGCCGACCGACGGGCGTCGATGGGCAGCGCCTTCTTGGCCTTGCTCACGAGCGCCTTGATCAGTTGGTCCTTCCGCATCGCGTGCCAGCCAGCCACCCCGTGCTGCTTGGCCAGACGGGCCAGGTCGCGGACGGGTTTTTCTCGCAGGCTGGCGGACGTCATGCTGATGCGCTCTCGGTGCTGGGCTGAAGGAAACGCTCCCGGGCCGACAGCGGCCTGTGCAACGTCCTCTATTTGAGGCTAACGAGAAAAAGGCGTGCGGGCAAACTTTGGGCGCGCGGATTCCGCCCGTAAGTGCTTTTCAGGCCATTACTTGCGGCAAATCTGGAGGGTCAGTCGCCCCGCAGTTTCAGGCCCCGCTCTGTGAGCTTTTCCCGAACCTCGTTGAGGCTCGTGACGCCGAAATTCTTGCACTCGAGCAGGTCTTCCGCGGTGCGGCGGATGAGGTCGCCGATCGTCGTGATTCCCAACTTCGTGGTGCACTTGCGGGCCCGGACCGACAGGTTGAGGTCGGTGATCGGCATGGAGTACACCTCCTGCTCGTCGGCCGAGGGCTCGACGGCCTCGACCTCCACCACCTCCGCCGTCGGCACCGGCTGAGCGATCTGGCCGAGCGACAGCCCCTTCGACGACAGCATCTCCCTGATCTCGACCAGGCTGGTCTCGCCAAAGTTTTTGCTGGCGAGAATCTCATCCTCGGTCGTGCGGGCGAGGTCGCCGAGCGTGTGGATGCCCATCTTTTGCAGGCAGTTGCGGCTCCGCACGGAGAGTTCGAAGTCGCTGACCGGCAGGCAGAGAATCTGGTCGAGCCGATCCCGCTGCTTCATCTCCTGCTCGTCGAGCTGGAGGTCGCCGGATGCGGACGAGTCCTTGAGGAACAGCCGGGCTCGCGGGTGGTCGGGGAAGGCTTCCAGCACGCGGCGGTAGCACTTCTGCGCCTTGGCGAAGTCGTCGTTGTCTTCGTAGAGGATGCCGAGGTTGATCAGGGCACCGACGCTCGCCGGATACCTGGCGAGCGACCGCTCGTAGTAGACCTTGGCGTCGTCCTCGTTGCCCACCCGATCGGCGATCACGCCGAGCAGAAACAGGGCACCAGGGTGGCCGGGATCGATGGCAATCGCCTTCTCGCAGGCCGCAGCCACTTCGCCAGGGCCGTGGCCCGAATCGGCGAGCACACCGGCGCGGGCAGCCCAAAAGTCGGCCGATGATTCGCCCTGCGAACCGAGTGCGTCGAGAGCCTTCTGCGCCTCGGCGGGCTTGCCGGCCGACCGCATCGACTCGGCGGTGGCGGCGACGCACGCGGCGGCGTCGTAGCCCGCCTTGCGAGCCGACTCGAAGAGTTCGCACGCCTTGTCGTGGGCGCCTTCGGCGATCTGTGCGAGTCCCTGATGAAAGAGGGCGAGAGCACCGCCATCGCCGCCCTTGAGGGTCTCGAGGGCGTCGCGGGCCTTGCCGAGAAGTCGCTGGCAGACGCCGAGTTTCACTGAAGAGGCCGGGCTTCGCTCCGAGACCGACTCAAGGTCGCGGACGGCGGAACGCAGATCGCGGTGGGCGGCGGCGTCGGTGCCAAGGAGCTCGAGGACAGCCTTCACTTCCGTGGGGCCAAAAGGGCCACTGCCGGTGATCAGATCGCGGATGTCGAGACGGGCCGTGGCAACCATTCGGAAATCCTCACAGGTGGCAATAAACTCGGACGGACGAAGGTCCGTTAGGAATAAGTGGTGCGGACGAAGGTCCGCCAGTAGTGTCCGTCAGTAGTAAATGGAGCGGACGAAGGTCCGCCAAGAGCCAGCGGCGGGAGTCGAACCCGCAACCCCCGCATTACGAATGCGGTGCTCTGCCAATTGAAGCTACGCTGGCACGATCCACGGACTCCACGGGGACGGCCCGAGGAACGCTTTAGCCCCGCAAAACTAGCGCACGGCCCCCCTGATCGTCAAGTGATGCCTGTTTTACAGGCCTTTGGCGCTGCCCGCCGGGCGGCTCAAGGGCCCCAACGCCGTGAGGCTCGAGCCGTTCGCCACGAATCATGGTCAACCACGGGGGCGGAAAAGAAAAAGTGGGGCCTCCGGCTCGACAGGAGCACCCTGTCATGGGCGTGCGGGTCAGGGGCAAGACAACCGCACGCCCGAAGGAAGCCGGAGACCCCACCTTGGTATTTCAAGAGTGTGGACTGTGGCGGCGGCCGGAGCCGTTGCCACGAAAGAGAAGAAGTGCACATGCCGTGCCAAACGCGACCTCTTGTTTTTCGCGTGTTTTTCAGGGTGTCGTTGTGTCGGCGGGTGTTCAAAAATGCGGCGCGCGCCGCATTTCGCTGCAGATCGATACGATGTTTCAACCGGTTTGGATCGCATCCCCTCAAGCCGAAACCTAGGCCGCGGAGCAACGCCCGTGAACGCCCGACTTCCCGCCCAGATCGGCTGCCATCGCTGTGGGCCTGGCCAACCCCTGCTTGTGATCGCTGGGCCATGCGTGATCCAGACGCAGGACCTCTGCCTGCGAATCGCCGAAGCATTGGCGGTGCTTGCCTCGCGGCTCCCCATCCAGGTCGTGTTCAAGGCGTCGTACGACAAGGCGAATCGCACGAGCGCGTCGTCGTTTCGCGGTCCCGGGATCGACGACGGCCTTGCGGTTCTCGAACGCGTCCGGCGGGAGACCGGCCTACCGGTCACGACCGATGTCCATCTGCCTGATCAGGCGGCGGCGGCCGGACAGGTCTGCGACATGCTGCAGATCCCGGCGTTTCTCTGCCGGCAGACCGACATCCTGCTCGCGGCAGCGGCCACCGGCCGCGCCGTGAACGTCAAGAAGGGGCAGTTCGTCGCCCCCGGCGACATGCGGCACGCTGTGGCCAAACTGCTGGCCGGCGGGGCGACCGACATTCTGCTCTGCGAGCGGGGCACGTTCTTCGGCTACGGCCGGTTGGTCAACGACTTTGCAGGCCTGCCGGTGATGCAGTCGTTCGGAGTGCCGGTGATCTTCGACGCGACCCACTCCGTGCAGCAGCCTGCCAGCCTCGGCGGTGCGACCGGTGGAGACCGCACGCTTGTCGAGCCGCTCGCCCGCGCTGCGGCGGCCGTCGGCGTGGACGGCATGTTCTTCGAGACCCACCCTCGCCCCGACGAAAGCCCGAGCGACGGTGCCAACATGGTGCCCCTCGACCAGTTTGGCGGCGTGCTCGAGCGTGTGCTGCGCATCCACGAGGCAAGGCTTGCCGGAGAGAAGGCATGACCGCGGCGGACGCATCGTCGGCCGCTACCGTCCGCGTGGCTGCGGCATGGCTCGCGCTTACGGTCGCGGGCTGCGGTGCCTCGCAGGCACCGTCCGGCCCTGCCGCCACTTCCGACGCGCGTCCGGCGGTGAGTCGCGTCACGGGCGACAAACTCGTGGCCGGGGCGCTGGTGGCCGTCTCGAAGCTCGACGACTTCGACGAGCAGCGGGCGTACGAGCAGGCGTTTGACCGACTCACCCAGTGGAGCCACCTGTCGGCGGTCGAGGTTCCGTCGTGGCGCATCGACCCGCTGGTCTCATCCCTGCCGGAGCGGCTCCGCGCCGGCGTCGAGCCGATGCTCGAGCAGCCGGCGTTCGATGCCGTGGGCGACGTTGCCCACCTCCGCGACCATCGCTGGCTGGCCGACATCGCCACCACCGCGCGAGGCGATGCTGCCGACAACCTGGCCACCGCGGTGCGGCTCTTCGACTGGACCATCCGCTCGTTGGCGGTCGTCGGCGATCCGCCGATGGTGCCGTCGGAGGCGACGCCTGGCACACGGTGGTACACGGTGGGCGAGATCCTCCTCACGGGCCGGGCGAGCGCCGCGCAGCGGTCGTGGATCTTCGTCGAGCTGCTCCGTCAGGCGGGCATCGACGCCGTGATGCTCGCCACGGGCGACCCCCAGGCCGGCACGCTGCGGCCCTGGCTTCCCGCCGCGATCGTCGAGGGCGAGGCGTATCTCTTCGAGCCAACCTACGGCATGCCCGTGCCGGGCCCGGGGGGCGCGGGGGTGGCGACGGCCCGGCAGGCCGCTGCAGACCCCGCGATTCTCGACGCGCTCTCGCTTCCCGACCGGGCTTATCCGGTGAAGGCCGCGGACATCGGTTCGCTGGCGGTGCTCACGGTCGCCGACCCGCGGAGCCTTTCGCGACGGATGGCCGCGCTCGACAAGGAGGCCGCGTCGCGGCACGGGCTGCGGCTCGCGGTCGATGCATCCGCCGTGGCCGCCGCAGCCGTGAAGGCTCTGCCCGGCGAAGCCTCGCCCTTCGTGGGGCTCTGGGAGTTTCCCTGGGAGACCGTCGCGAGGCGGCCGACCGAGGGGGTGGAACTCGCGGTGCGAAGGGAGCTTGCCCCGTTCTCGATCACGATGGCGGAGATGGGCCGCGGCGACCGGCAGAACCCGCGGCTCGTGCGGCCCCTGTTCACCGCACGGGTTCGAGAGTTTCGCGGCGACCTCGACGGACCGCTCGGGGCCAAGGCCTCGTATCTGGCCGCCCGTCCTTCGAAGGCGGCCATCCAGCAGGCGCTGCAGGCCGTTCCGCCGGAGCAGTCGGCCACCGTCGACCGGCTCTATCGCCAGATGAAGGAAGACGCGACCTACTGGCTCGGCGTGGCCACGCTCGGCGAGGGCCAGCCCGAAGCGGCGATCGACTACCTGCGGAGGATGACCCTCGAGAACTCGCCCGACAGTCGCTGGACCGATGCCGCACGGGCCAATCTCGGGCGGGCGCTCGCCGCCCTCGGCCGGATCGAGGAGGCGGTGGAGGTGCTTCGCGAAGACGGCTCGCCGCAGCGGTTTGGGAGCCGGCTGCTGGCAGACCGGCTGGAGAAAGACCGGCTGGAGAAAGACCGGCTGGAGAAAGACCGGCTGGAGAAAGACACGGCATTGGGCCCAAGCCGAACGCCGTGAAACCAGGAGGTGCCACAGCGCGAGCGGCACGGCCCGCGGCCGAAACGGCCCGCATTGCCGCCCCGGGGAAGGCCGGGTAGAGTATGGGGCTCCCCGATTTCCTTCCCCGTATCGTTCCGGATTCGCGACCATGAAAGACGGCATTCACCCCAACTACGTCCACACCGTCGTCCGCTGCGGCTGCGGTAACACGTTTTCGACCCGGAGCACGGTGCCGGAGATCAAGGTCGACATCTGCAACGTCTGCCACCCGTTCTTCACCGGCAAACTGAAGTTCGTCGACACGGCGGGCCGTATCGAGAAGTTCAAGTCGAAGTTCGCGGGCGCAGGCTACGCGAGTCTGAAAAAGAAGAAGGCCGCCGAGGCCCCGGCCTCCTGAGCAGCAAGGTTCTGCCGGCTGATGGCCATACGCCCCTCGTGTCACATCTGCGGGCGGCAGGTCGCCCCGACCCATGGCTGACTCCTCCTTCGGCGGCATCCGCGGCGACCTCGAGCAGAAGCTCACCCGGTTCGAGGCACTCGAACGGGCGCTCGTCGATCCGGTGATCCTCGCCGATCAAGCGAAGCTCTCGGCCGTCGCCCGGGAGCACGGCACGCTCGCGAAGCTGGCCCTTCGCTACCGGCAGTTCACGGCGCTCGAGCGGCAGATCGCCGAGCACCGCGAAATGATCGCCGGCGACGATGCCGACCTCCGCGGGCTCGCGGAGGCGGAACTGCCCGAGCTCGAGGCGAAGCGGGAACGGGAGTGGGACGAGTTGCTCGAGCTCTGCTCGAGCGACGAAGACGCCGACCGGGCCCGCTGCATCGTGGAGCTCCGCGCCGGCACCGGCGGCGATGAGGCGGCGCTGTTCGTGCGGGATCTCTACGAGATGTATCGCCGCTGGGGAGTCGAGCAGGGCTGGAGCTTCGAGGTGCTCGACGCGAGCCCCACCGAGCTCGGCGGCTTCAAGGAGCTGATCCTCGGCGTCTCCGGCGACGCCGTGTTCAAGAGGCTCTGCCACGAGAGCGGCGGCCACCGGGTGCAGCGGGTGCCCGACACCGAAACGAAGGGGCGGATTCACACCTCCGCCGCCACCGTGGCCGTGCTGCCCGAGCCGGAGGACGTCGAGGTGGCCCTGTCGCCCGACGACTACCGCAAGGATCTCTTCTGCGCAAGCGGCCCCGGCGGCCAGCATGTCAACAAGACCGCCTCTGCGGTGCGGCTCACGCACCTGGCGACGAACATCGTGGTGCAGTGCCAGGATGAGAAGAGCCAGCACAAAAACCTCGCCAAGGCCCTCCGCGTCTTGAAGACGCGACTCTACGAGCACGAGCGGCGGATCGAGCACGAGAAGCGGGCCACCGAGCGGCGCGAGCAGGTGGGCTCGGGGGACCGCAGCCAGCGGATCCGCACCTACAACTTTCCGCAGAACCGCGTGACCGACCACCGCATCAACGAGAGTTTCACACTCGACCAGGTGATGGTGGGCCGGCTCGGCCTCGTGGTGGAGGCGATCGAGCGGCACGCCCGCGAGCGGCGAAAGAGCGAGATGGAGCAGTCGGCGCGGCCGGCTGCGGGCTGACCACGGCTGCCGGCCGCGAGGCCCGGCAGGGGAGTGCATCATGAGCGACGATGTCTGGACGGTCGGCCGGCTGCTGACGTGGACGACCGACTGGCTCGGAGCCCGCGGCAGCGACGCGCCCAGGCTCGACGCCGAGGTGCTTTTGGCCCACGTCCGCGGCTGCCCGCGGATCGCCCTCTACACCGCGTTCGACACGCCGGTCGCCGATGCCGAGCGGGCCCGGTTTCGCGAGCTCGTGAAGCGCCGCGGCGAGGGGGAGCCGGTGGCGTATCTCGTCGGCAGCCGCGAGTTCTTCTCGCTGCCCTTCGGAGTCACCAAGGACGTGCTCATTCCGCGGCCCGAGACCGAGGGGCTCGTGGTGCGGTCGCTCGACCTGGTGAAGTCGGCGGCGGCCCCGCGGATCGCCGACGTGGGCACCGGGAGCGGCGCGATCGCAGTGACGCTCGCCAAGCAGCTGCCGCGGGCCACGCTCGTGGCCACCGACATCGCGCCAGCGGCGCTGGCCGTGGCGCAGGCCAACGCGGAGCGGCACGGCGTGGCCGAGCGGATCACGTTCGTGGAGTGCGACCTGCTCGCCGATCCGCGGGCCGCCGGCCCCTGGGACGTGATCGTGAGCAATCCCCCCTACGTCCGCGACGACGAATACCCTGCCCTGCCCCGCGACGTCCGCGACCACGAGCCGAAGACGGCGCTCGTGGCCGGGCCGACGGGCGTGGAGATCGTGACCCGGCTGGCGGCGGAGGCCGCGGAGCGGCTCGCGCCGGGCGGGTGGCTGCTCGTGGAGATCGGCCCTTCGACGGCGGCCGCGGCCGAGGCGGCGCTCGCGGCGCAGCCGGGCCTCGTGCCGGGGCCCACGCTCAAGGACCTCGCGGGCCTGCCGCGGATCGTGCAGGCCCGGAAGGCCTGAACCCACGAGTCGCCTGTCGCGATTCCGTCACTCAGCCTCGGCCGGCTGGTGCGCCCGAATCGCCGCCCAGAACCCGACCAAACTCACTCCGGCCGAAACAACGGCCAGCCCGATTGACTTCGCGCCAATCAACGGCGCCTCCGAGCTCGCATGAATGCCCCCAAAGCACCCGCAATCGATCTTCAGGCCGCGAGACAGCGCCAAGATCTGCGCGATCGCGTAGAGCGTGAACAGGCCTGCGCTGAGCATGAACACCTGCGGAACCTGACGGACGACGAGTGCGCAGGCCAGGGCGAGATGGACGAACGGCAACAAGAAGGCCGCAGCCTTCGCCAATCCGCCGGGCAGCAGGCGGTAGTCGTAGATCGCGGCGAGAAACTGGTAAGGATTGTTGAGATGCGACACGCCGCTGAGCGTCAGGAGATAGGCGATCGCCAACCCGGCAAGCCAAGCGGCAAGTCCCCATGAATGTCGAGAACCGGCCCCACGAGTTGGGCTATCAGGGGGTTGTGTCGTTCGCAGTGGCATGTGCCGAGGCTCCCTGTAGCGATGCCATCCAACCTTCCACTCCGTCGGTAAAGACCGACACGTTTTTGTAGCCTCGCGCCGCGATGTGATGCGCCACCTGCCGTGCCCATGAGCACTGTGAAGAGTTGCAGTACACGATCAGTTTCTGATCCTTGGGGATCGACTCCAGCACCTGACGGACTTCGCCGTGAGTTGCGGTCACCGGCAGATTGAAGGCACCCGGGATGTGCCAACTGTCGTAAGCATCTGTTCGCCGGGCATCGAGGATCGTGGCATCTTTGCGTGCGATCGCCGTTTGAATGGACTCGATCGTCTCTTCTCCGACCTCGAACGCCTCGTAATGGCTGGCAATGTTGGCAACGGCGTGCGGGCTACGGAAGAATCCATAGGTCACCACCGTGTGCCAGACCGCTGCCGCCGCCAGCGCTGCGGCTACGATGCGTCCTGCCGGGTATGGCTGCAGCAGGCCACTACGGCTAAAGATCCCGAGGCAGGCCACCACCAGAAGCGCGGCGAGAACTGCTTCCAGCGTTACCGGCGAACGCCATGCAGGAGGCGCGATCCTGCCGATGACAACGCCGCGGCCGTCCCAGTAGCTGAGCAAATCGGCCGCCGGCGCCAGGTACATGGATCGGGGCGGGTCATAAATGCGTGCCGAATCGCCCTCCATTCCCAGGAAGAGAATCCAGTGGTGGAAGGCCCCTTTCGAGATAGCAACCGACGTATGCAGAATGACTGGTGCATCAGCAGTGCGAAGATCCGCGATCGACATCCCTGATTCAAGCGAACCGTAGGCGCCGTGCGCCTCGGCGATTCTGATCAAGTCGGCAGCGCTACTCCCGACTGGCCCCGACAGGTTTTCCGGAACGACCAGCGCGTCGAACGTCGATTGAAGTCCCAAGGAATGGAGGGCGGCATGAACGGCATAAAGCCCGCAGTAGGGCTCTTCGTATGCAGCGCAGGATCCGCCAACAAGGAGCCAACAGGCTCCCGCAAGGATCGTCGGACTTACCAACGTCACAGAAACACGGGCCGCCATCATCGTTCACCCACGCAAGGCCCGGCGATACAGAAGCAGGATCGCCAGAGCGGCGACGATGATCGACGTCGTCAGCAGGGCGATTTTTCGACTGGTCGAAAATCGAGCCGATTCGGCGATATTGATGCTAGTGACATCGGTCGCACGAACGACTTTTCCATCGCGATACTCATGCCGAATTCGCGAGTTTTGCCGAATGTTCGTGTGAACCTTCGTGCCGTTGGGAATTGGTATCGCTGCGGTTTCGACATCCGCTCGCGTTACGTGCCCAGACTGAAAATTTGAGAAAACCAGTTTCCAGGTCGATGTGTATGGCTTTCCTCCGTAATCCATGACCACGGTCTTTTCGATCTTGGTCGGCATGTTTTCATAGGAGATGGCATACGTCGTCTCCATGCGATCGACGCCAGGGGCCGACGCATCTTCACGGAGCGGGAGGTCCGATACCCGAAGGCATTTACCGTCAGCCGAGGACACGGGGCGTCCAGTAGCAGGATCGGGCGCCTCGATTCGATTGCCTGCACTCTGAACCAGCACTATTCGTGTTGGCATCCATGATCCATCGACCTCCGTGAACGTCACATCACATGTTCCATAGAGATCTGATCGGAATCGATGAATGCGCGAGGGCTCTTTCGCATTGGATGTAAAGGCTGATGAGTCTTCATGAAAGCCCAGCCGGCCGCCGTTCGTAACCAAGTCTTCAATCGTGATGCCCGAATAACCGTTGAGTCCATGCAAGAACTCTCCGACCAGTTTCCCCTCCCATGCAACACCCCAACTGCGTACGTCCGGTGAGTAATCGAGCAAGTGCTGAACGACCGCAGCCCGCCCATTTTGGTGCTCCTTAGGCCATCGGCTCGGGTTCAGCACTTCGACGTTGGAATCGAGCATAGGCCCATCGCCTATTCGCCGCCACTCGTCTGATTCATCCTGTTCCGAGGAGGGCTCGTCGCGGCCTATAACTTTGTCTTCGCTGAAAATCTCTATGTGATTCGTCCAGCGCACCAAAGTAGCCTGATCACAAATCCATGCAGCGATACGAAGTCGTTGCCGATAGTCAAGATCTCCCACCCGCATGTCATCAACAGCGATCGAACCCGAAAAGTGACAGTTTCTGAACAGTCCAACGAGCCGGCGGACGCTCTTAAGTGCGACGTCGCCGTCACCCGATTGACCCAAACTAGGTGGCGAGATGAAAGCCAGCCCAATCACCAAACACATCAACAGGCGCACTTTTTAACCCTCCACCATTCTCAGTTCGAGGGAGTTATGGCAACGAAGATTTGGACGGGCAACAGGACTCGCGCGGCGAACCTAAGTCCGCCGCGCGAGTGTCTCATTGATTGGAACTACGGCTTCCGCGCGCCTGGGTTGAGTGTTTCGCATCTAAAATCTGCTTCGGTCCCCCAATAGGGTATGCTCCACGTCCCAATGCAAAAGTTTTTTTTCTTTCCCGGCAGGGCATTTGCGTAGTCACCCTCGCCAACACCGCCGTACTCCACAAAGAGTTTGCCACTCAGACCCCCCCGCTTGTCGGAACACGCCCCTGTTACGCCTACTCCTTCGCAATCCGGCAGGCCGCCATAAACGACCTGCGAGGCTTCTTTTCCCGGCGGCGACATCCAGACTGCCATCGCAACGAGCGCACCACCAATGCATGCCTTTAACATTGCTTCCTCCCGTGGTGAAAAACGACCGCTCAACAACGACACGAAGGGCGGACGCCGCCCCTCGTCCTAACGCGCAGAAGTTATACCCCCCCCCCCCCCTGTCAAACATGGTCATGGAATAAGTGGCAAACCCCCTAAAAGACTGGGCTTTGGCTTCGCCGGGCGAGAACGCCGCTTGCCAAGGCTGGGTAGGCGGGGCACATTGTGGTCGGCGGTGGTGTCGTGGCGTGATTCAATCTCCGCGGGGGTGCGTCGTGAGGGCGTTGACGCCGGGTTCTTGGTGGCTGGGATCGTGTGTGGTCGCCTTGTTCGCGAGCAGCGCGGCCAGGTCCGCACATGCCGTGATCGTGGCCGCCGACAGTTTCTCCGTCGGTGCTGCCCCTGAGATCGGCGAGTATGGCATCGGGAAGCTTGTTAAGCAGAACCCCGTCTGCCGCCCGGGCTGGAGCGGCACGCACGACTGGCGAGGTTCGTCGGCGCAGTTTCGAGCGGTCGCCAACAGCCTTGTGAAGCCGGTCATTCCCTATGCCCGAGGGGGCAAGGTGCAGTATCTCCAGACCAAGGAGCCTGCGTTTCGCTATGTCTCGCGCAAACTCGACGCGGTGCCGTCGTCGAAGGTGTATTACGCGAGTTTACTGCTGAACCCAGGAGGTGATCAGGGGCAGCGTACGGCGAACGACGCCCATGCGCTCGTGGGATTTGCCGCGGAGATCGACCAGGAGCGGTTCGATGGCGCTCGGGCCCTACGCGGTGCCCTTGTCGGGTTTCGCTGGCAGCCCGAGACCGGCCTCACCGACCTCGTCCTGCGGTGCTCTTCGAAGAACGGCAAAGTCGAGGACACGGTGTTGTTGCCTCGGGTATCCAATCAGACGTATGTGGTCGTTCTCAAGGTCGCGGTCAATGCCGATCCCCCCCAGAACGACTTCATCTCGTATTGGGTCAATTCCGCCGACCTGACGGACGAAGCCGCTGCAACGGCAACCGCGGGAGCCAAGAAGGTGCTGGCGGTGGATTGCGTTGATGGCCCTGCCGACCTCGAGCGATTCGTTGCGGTCACGAACAACTGGAGCCGAAGCTTTTACTTCGATGAAGTTCGCCTCGGAACGACACTCGGGGATGTCGTCCGTGACGACCGCCAGGCGTTGCTTCCTGCCTTGGCGGCCCTCAGCCTGATTGGCTTGGGGCTTGGGGCGGGCTGGTGGCTCCTACGGGTGGTGAGTCGTCGCCGGGGGGCTGCGGCCGGGAACGCCCACGAGCTTTCCTGAGCAGCATCCAGGCCATCAGTGACGCCGGCACGGCGAACACCAGAGCCTGCGCCGTGAGCTGCTGCCACGTCCACTTGGTGTCGAGCCAGCGGAGCATTTGCGGCACGGAGTAGCCGCCGGGGCGAACGGACCAATGCCGCATGCCCCGCCGCTGTCTCAGCAGCCACTCCAGAATGGCATGATCGCGGAATGCCTCCGTCCAGCAGTCATGCCCCATCCCCTGGGGCTCCGTCAACATGATCGTGCCGCCCCGCGCGGTGACTTCAGCGGTTCGGAGACGGATGATCGAGAGCAACTCCGGCGGATCATCCTGGGAGAAAAAAGCCCAGATGGGCGTCTGCACGAGGTTCGCGATATCCGAAGGGTTTACGGCCGCCGAGCCCATCGGGGCGGCGCCCGCAAATCGCGTGGGAAACCGGCTCACAAGCCGCCACGTCGCATTGCCTCCGGCCGAAACGCCCGCCACGGTGATACGCGAGTCGTCCACACGCTCCTCTTCGACCGTGCGGTCGATCATCCGCCGGACGGCTTCGATCATGTCGCGATCGGAGGCCGGATCCGGGGACGGTGGAGACGAGTCAGTAGGACCAACTTTCGGCCACTGCGGCGCCAAGACGTAGAACTGGTACTGCGACCGTCGCGATGGATCGCGAAATATCCAGTCGAGCCATTTCAGCTGTGCCGCGTTGTCGCGGCCGCTCTCCCCATGACCGTGAAGCCAGACGATCAACGGCAAACGTTCGGCAGCGCCACGGCGATCAGGGACGAAGAGCCGATACCTCAACACGTCGCTCTCGTTCCCTTCGACCTGGAACGCCAACTCGCGTTCCTCGAACAACTCGACCACGCCGGCCTGCAGCCGTGCCGCGGAAATCGCTGCGGCCACCACCAAGGCGAGCAGGGCCGCCAACCGCCGGTTCACGGGCTGAATCACGGGCAATCGGGCCCTATTCGGGCTGCACGATCTGGCCATCGGCGCGATTCCCCAGCCGCTCGTGAACCACGGGATCGACGTCATACCCCACGCGTCGCACCGAGCCATCGCAGGAGGCCATGCCAAGGCTCTGGTGATGGGTGCTCCCGAAATTCCAGTCAAGCACGGTCTCGTCGTCGCGATCCTTGAGCCACACGCGCGGCGCGGTGCGATCGCGCAGCGGCGGGTGCAGCCGGTGTGTGGAACGCGACTGGTCGCGGTCGAACCCCACGTAAAGAGCCTGATCGTCGCCGAACGAATAGCCACTCTCATACTCTTCCGGGGGCAGGAACTTCTCCCCGAGCAGATAGGTCTTGCTCAGGCCATCCGTGATATGTCGCGGAGCCACGCGACTGAGCTGGAACATCACGCCGCTGTGTCGCGCGGCAACCCAGGCTGCCTCGGCCAGCGAGCCATCGTCCCAAGCCAGGCCCTCCTCCCACGTCTTCGGCCCCGCGGCCCGTTGGTCAACCGGCACCGCGTCACCGATGTTGGCAGCATAGTCGCTTCGTCCACAGACGTCCGGATTGTCGGCGTTGACGAGGGAGCCATCGCGTCGAAACGGAAATGCCTGAACAGCTCGCCGCGACGGGCACACGAACGCCGCGACAGGCGTCTCGGTCATGGTGCGGAGGCGGGCTCGCTTGTCGGCTCCGGTGGTTCCGCGGGCGAGTTCGTGAACCGGCTTCTCCTCGAGAAACGGCAGGAGGTTGTAGCACCACCCGCCCGGCTGTCGTCGGCCGAATCCCCGTTCCGGCTCGCCGACCCAGGTGTGGGTCCAGCCGCCAGTGGGAAAATGCTTCTGGGTGTCGACGTGCGTCTGGCAGGCGAGGGCGAGTTGCCGCAGTTTGTTGTCGCATTGCACCCTTCTGGCTGCTTCACGGGCTGCCTGCACGGCGGGCAACAGAAGCTGGACCAGGAGACTGATGATCCCGACCACCATGAGCGTCTCGACGAGCGTCATGCCACGCCGCGGTTGTCGTCTTGCCATGGGAGCCTCCCGGATGGGTTCGTTACGCGATCGATTATTGCCGGTCACGTTTCGCGGCGCGGTCTTGCCACAGCTTGACCGCGAAGAGAAGGCCAAGAACGGCAACGTTCAGGACGATCCAGGCCCACCCCGACAAGCGACGCGGATCTAGGCAGTTTGTGAGCCAGATGCCAAGCAGCGAGAGCCATCGCCAGTTTCTGACGTCCACCCAGGGCCAGATCACTGGCCAGAGTTGCACGAGCAGCGCGAGCGTCGAGACGACCAAGGCCGCTTCGAGCCAACGCGATTGGGGAGCCGGGGTATCGCGGGAGGTCATGGTATGCGGACCCGTTCAGGGTTGACCGTGCTACCTGTCGTTGCTCGAGCCTTTGTCTTCTGGCTCGGCGGGAGTCTCGTGCGTCCAGAGCCACTCGTAGACTTCGTCAGTGGCATACACCTGATCCCAAATCCCGTGGCCCAAGTTGTCGTAGATCGTGAGCCGCGGGGTCCCCCCGGCCTGTCGCATCGCTTCGACGAGCTCGATGGTCTCATCTGGCGGCACGGCGTCATCCCGTGCTCCGTGAAAGGCCCACGTCGGAAGGCTGGCCAAGCGAGATCCCCACGCCGCGGGGCCTCCTCCGCATATGGGAACAATCGCCGCAAAACGCCCCGGGAACGTGCAACCCACTTCCCAGGTGGCATACCCGCCCATGCTGTAGCCCGTAGCATACAGACGGCGTTGATCGATGGCAAAACGGCGAGTCAGCGCATCCGCCAGCCCCATGATGGCATAGGCGGACCACGTTTCCCCAGGCGGACACTGCGGCGAAACGACGATCGCAGGAACCCTCCGGCCCCTATCGAGGAGGCGGGGCAAACTCGTGGTTCGCACCGCGCGGAGATCGTGGCCGCGTTCGCCGCTCCCATGCAGGTGCAGGATCAGCGGCCATCTGCGATCGCTCGCGGCGTAGCCTTCGGGCAGGAACACCAGATACGGGTACGGGGCGTCGGGCGAGCGGATTTCGACCTGCCGGCCGGGGGCCGGGAGGCTCGCCCAGTATTCGACGACGATCCATCCAAGTTGCGCGGCAAGTAACAGCGACGCCGCCGCGAGCAAGGCCTCCAGGGTATGGCCCCGCCCCGGCGTGGCCGCTGATCCGGTGTTGGGTGTTGGCGTCATGATCGCTTCGGCAGAACGTCAACTAGCAACGGTGCGGCCCCCCGGGCAGCTTGCGAATCGTGCCTCGAAGAATTTCGTCTTCAGTCTGCCGGCGTGAGACAGGCGTTGATTTGCTGTCGGTCGCCTTCATTTCGACGCGACGGCAAGCGGTTCAGCGGTCTGATACGGCCTCGCTCGAATCGGGTTTCGGTAGTCGGTGAACGACCGTGGCATCGCCGATTCGTGCGAAGGGCTTCTCCGTCGCCAGCCTCGACGTGAGCTTTGGGGGGACGACTGAACGGTCATACCCCGCCGCCGCCGTGCCGCCGAATGCGAAATAATCCCAGTCGGTCGCGGGGCCCGAGTTCCAAGTGGCTGCCGCGAGGAGCCTCGACGCATCGTCGGACCGCATGGGCCGCGACG
>Ga0304730_1001401_pt1 | contig 18332 bp, 33 predicted proteins | sample M_130628_MF_Meta_FD_190474 | JGI IMG/M metagenome (GOLD analysis project Ga0304730, IMG submission 190474) | Freshwater microbial communities from Lake Montjoie, Canada to study carbon cycling - M_130628_MF_MetaG (v2) (version 2) | ecosystem: Environmental > Aquatic > Freshwater > Lake | place...
ATAGGTTGATAAATTACCCAATCCACCCCAAGTATATGTAGGACTTAATAGTGGTGGTCTATGACTGGCAGTCAAGGTGAATGTATCTTTATCACATATCGCCTGATTAAGTCCAGCATTTGATATTACAGTATCATTGACCACTAACATTGCCGTGTCATACTTTACACACTTAAATGTTTTGTCAGTAATTCTTACCCAATATAATCCTTTTAGATTGGTTGTAATGTAACGTGTTGTATCACCTCTACTCCACAAATACTTTACAGTATCATTGTTCTGTCCATCAAACGTATTTGTCTCATAGGTACATATAACTTTATCAGGACCCAAACTTATTACAGGTAATGGTTTAACAAATGTATATGTTGTATCACGGAACTTACAACCATCACCATCAGTGACTTCCAACATCAAAGTTGAATCTTTCTTAAAGTTTTTAACGGTAGTGTAATCCAAAGTATCACCATTGTTCCACTTGTATTTTAGTGTTGGTTTACCTGCAATGACTTTTGCCTTTAATGTAAATGTTGTTCCATAACAAGCAAAACTATCAGCCTTTGCCAATATTACTTTTGGTGGTTGGGTTAAGTTTACCGTATCACTATAGATGGTAACACAAGCGTTCGCACTTGTTAACTTATGAACTATGATGTATTTTCCACCATAGTAATAATTCATTGTATCTGTTTTCTTGGTTGAGTAAAATAATTCTTTTGCCAATGTATCTCTAACACTCCAAGAGTAACTATTGGCTGCATATACGTTATACGCTTCCATGGCAAATTTACCACACTTTAATTGTGTGTATCTACGTTTGGATGTTGGTTTTGGATTTACCTTAACCTTAAATGAACGTGTTGAGTTTGCTGGTGGTGAACAGTGTTGGTCCGTAGCCGTAACTGTAAATGAATATGAAACATCAGATGCCATACCAATTGAAGGTGTCCAACAAAATTCATATTCTTTCTCACGTAATTTTGGGTCAACAACTTTGAATGTTGCACCAGGAATACCTGCGTTCCACTTACCTAAAACAGTATCAGGTGTTGTTTGATATGGTGTAAATGTTGCATCTGTGATTTTAACTTTGAAACATATTTTCTCACCTTCACAAACTTTATATGCAAATGGTCCGTTAATAATAGGATTATTATTATATCCACAGTCATCCCTAACCCATAACTGCATGTCCCTTCGTGTTTTACCTATAACCCTATAAACACCAGCCGTATCTTTTCGCCACTCAGTTTGTTCAATACAAAGTACAGGTACTTCATCACATTTTGTTGGTGTTACAATTACATCACCATTTGTTGTATCAAAATAAAAACCACGTGGTGGATTTGTTCTTGGATTTGGAGCACATTTAATTGTTGTTGGTGGAACACAATATGGTGTCATTGGATATTGTGAAGAAAAGGGTGATGAATACGTAATTGAACTGTTTGGTATTCCTTGTAACCCATCCACTAACCTATATGAAATTGAATCATAGTCCAATGTATCAATTGCCCCATTATTAAAGTACCAAGGCTGATTACAACACAGGATTGCAAAAGGTGGATTACTTAATTGTGGTGAATTATTACAATTATTTTTCATCTTCTTGAGATTACAAATGTTAATCATACAAGTAGAATAAAAGTTTTGTCCTGAAGCACCTGTAGTAATCGCACCATTACGAGCATTTTCATTAACATAAAATGTTACCTCACAACACGTTGATTTGTTTACAAAGTTACTGAGTGGTGTTGTATTAAAATCAACTGTTATTTCAAAAGTATGTTCTTCAGTTCCCTGATTACCAGTTGTTGAATTTGATGGTGAACAAGGTGAACTTGCTGTTGAACATCGGCTTGTAATGTCTGCAATCTTTACTCTTGATAAACCACTAATGGTATAACTTCCACATCCATTTCCACCATTTGTTCCAGCATAAGCACCAAAATTAACAATACCCATTGGAATACCACGACAATCTCGGTATACTTTAGCAATGATTTTATACTTTCCATTTCCTAAACATTTGTAGGAAACATCGGCTCCCATCATGTGAGAGGCTTGAACGTTCAGAAAGTTGAACAAAAATAGAAATAAAAATAATAATCTCTTCATAGTTCAAGTATAGACAATAATACTTGAGAAGTGTGTCTTTAGATTGTAAAAAAATAATCAGGTTTTACTTATTTTCCCAATTTAGGAGTAATTCTCCATCAGGACCAAAAAGTTTGAAACCAATCTTGACTAACTGAATACTAAGATAGTTTGCAAGGTGTTTCATATGGTGTTCTACCAAATAATGTGGGTCGAATTCTTTTTCATACATATTATTTTCATGTATGGTGGGGTCATTGAGATAAATGTTGACAGACATGTCATAGGCAATAAAATTGGGATTATCCTTAAAACTTGTAATATCGATGTGGTCAATCATCGGATATATATTTTTTATTAAATCCGAGTTAATTAATTTTTCAAAAGAAGACTTATAAAAATCTATATTCATTTAGTACCTCCCTTGTAAAAAAACGTAAACTACTTCAGGTATTTTTGTGCAAGTATGTGGATTACCATTACCATCAACACAATCAATATGAGGTAAATCTTTAATGAATCTTTTTAATTCTCTTGGACCTTGTCTCAATTTAAAAACAACATAATCACGACTGTGAAGTTTTTCAGAGTCATATTGTTCATTCAATACTTGTTTAATAAGAGATATTATTTCAGATTCACGTAATTTAATTGTTTTTTTCATTATAAAAATTTATTTTATAATAAATATCATTCTTATTCTAATATCTTCCAAACTTTCTTGATTGGAGAACCAAGTAAGTCGTCAAAATGACCAATTACAAATCTGGAATCCTCATCTTTATAATTTCTAATCTCAAAAACTAACTGTTCACCCGAATGAATTGTCTGTTCGTCGGTTATATTGTAGTTTTTACCTTCTATTGTGATGGTTTGTATCATAATTTTTTAATTTACATTTAAATTTTCAATAATTACAAATCCAATTAACCCCTCAATGTAGTTAACCACTTGTTCTTCAGTACAATCTTCAATTAGTTTCACACTTATCTCACCAGGTACCGATACATCAGGAATTACCTTTAAATCCTCCAAAATTGAAATATTTTCAAGTTTTATAGCGTATTTATCCACATTTTCGTCCAAAATGACGTTAATATTGCCCATTAACACCTTTTTATGGTTTTCATAGTAATCTGGATGGAGTAATCCCTCAAGTGCAGGGTACATTGTGATGGTGTCCGCACCACCTTTTAACGAATTTCGGTTAATTTGAGAGGAAATTTGGGTAAATTTCTCCAATAATGTCTTATTCCAGTTTAATTGGACACCAACATCAGGTGCAGTGGTTTCTTGCCAACCCATAAAATCCCATGTTACTATATTTTTACCCATATTTTAGTCTTTTTTTTAAATATAGGTCTTTTTTTTGAAATAAAAAACCCCTTAGTTAAGGGGTTTATTCAATTTTTTCTAAAATTTATCAATTTTTATAATTTTCTAACAATTAGTCTATATTTGTTATACCCTAAACCTTCCAAATAATTTATAATTTCACTTTTAACACTTTCTTCGTTTTCCCATCTAGCATACCTTCTAAACGTTAAAAGTATTTCACATGTGGTGTCTCTTGATTTTACCTTAACTGAATGTAAGTAACTTTTAACCTTTGGTAATTCTCTAATATCTTTTTTGAATTTTTTATTAAAAAAAGAATCAACCCAATTTTCAAATCCAATAAATCTTACACTTCCCGTTATTAAATTTAATTTACCGTGAGCGGTACTTCCAATCTCAAACCCAAGATAATTTTTAATAAGGTTTATAAATTCTTGATTAAATTCATTAACTTTATTTAAACTACCATGATACTTCATTGTAGGAACAAAGTCCATAGTCAAATATGCTTCAACATTAAATGGTTTGTTTTCCACTAAGTGTAGTTTTACAAAATCAGGAAAATTATAACTAGAAACAAAATGGTCTATTACTTTTTTAAACTTTTCGGTAAATAAAAAATCTTTATTTAGTGATGGCAATTTTTTAATTCCTTTTTTAGCTAAAGCCATACCCGACTTAGCCATTCTTAATAAGATACCACCATAACTTGAACCAACATAAATTTCATAATGATTATTGAAATCCTCAAGGTATTTTTTAACCAATAATGACATAGGATACATCCCAACCTCATCACCATGAGTTTCCTTAATCCAAGGTCTAAAATATTCAACAAAAACTTCTATAAAGTCCTCATCAGAATATCCAGACAAATCCAATTCTTCGTTTAAAATATTTGTCATTATTAATAAATACCTTAAGAATAAAAAAACCTTAAACTTTATGTTTAAGGTCTATCCCTATTTTAAAAGTTTACAATTACTCACAGAAACATCATGGTATAAACCATCTCCTTTTACTCTATAATATTCTCCATAGAAATTAATCCATTTAGTATCCACAACATATTGTTCTCCAATCTTAAAATTTTTTTTAAGTTTGTCCAAACCTGGTCTTGGATAGTTCATGATTTCGTTAAGGTAATGTTCACATGTACAATCTTTTGTAATTTCTATTTTCATAATACTTAAAAATAGTCAAAAAATTTTATCACATCAAATGATAATCAAAAATATTTATTAATATGACAATTCAAGAAGCAAAACAAATTTTAGCTGAGAATGGGAGAAGTACCTGTTCTTGTAAGTATAGCGGTGATGAAGGTAGAATGATTGCGGAAGCAATTAAAATAAAAGAAGAGCAAGAAAAGAAATAAAAAAACCCCACCTGTTTAGGATGGGGTTTTTAGTATGTGTTTTTTTAATCTTAATATTTATTTTTACTCCACCATTCTTTTCTCATAGTACTTAATGAGTTATTGACTTGCCAATAAGTGTCTTCGTCAAAAATACCATTCTCGTTTAATGAGTCGTATTTTTTATTTTTACCTAAACTTCCTGTTCCGTTAAAATATTTTTGAATTTTAAGAACATTATTATCTTTTTTATTATTCTTTCTAAGACCATCTCTACCCAAAGGTTTATATTTTAGATATACCTCTTTCATTAGTTCTAAAAATTGAGGGGTTAAGTCAAGTCCAAAAGACCTTTGAGGTGTTGGTTTTGCATCTTCAAGTTCTTTTTCTTCGCTAACCAATGGTTTTGCATCACCAAGTTTGGCGTTCATTAATCTTGAAAAATTTTCGGTCATAACCTTCATTCCACCAGTATGTTGTTCTCGGATACTATTTTTCTCCTCGTTTGATAAATTATTTAAAATGTGTTTCATAATTTCTTTTATAATAAATATACTTTAATCTTTAAATGTGTTTGAGATTAATTAACCACCATTAAAACATTTGGTTTGGTTGTGAATAATTTTGAACCTGTTTTTAATAAATCACTTGATAGTCTTGGTGTGACGGTAACAATAAATTTATTTATTTTACCTGGTTTGGTAAATTGTTTCAGTGTTTGAATCATATTTGAATTTTCATCAACTATAGAATATACAACATATGAATTATCAATAACCTCATAGTTTGCTTTAAATGTTGAGGCGTTAAAAAGTTGACCAGTATCTGTACCAAAACGATAAACATGTTTACCATCTTCAGTTGTTATATCTAATCTTTCAATAAGATTAATAACTTGTGATTGATTTGGATTTCTTAAATCCATTGAAGATATGGTTTCTCCATCATTACCTTTGATTTGAACACCAAGTTTTAAATTCCCATTACTATAAGGGTTTGGTGCTATAAATGGCATTACTGTTGCATTTTTAACCCAATCAAGAAATTCTTGGTTATCTTCAGGAGATTGTGTTTGTTCTGTAACCAATCCCATTACCTCTTTTATTCTACTGATATTCTCGTCTAATCTCATATTATTAAATATTATTTAATCTTTAAATGTGTTGTTTACGGTATAATCAAATACAACCATTAGTCCCGTTGATTTTCTTAACATATGTTTTATATCATAAACCAAGTCATCAAAATCAAATATTTTTTTTGCAGATAAAAGATTAATAGTTATTTTAATATAAAGACTAGGGGTTACATCATATAGTTCTCCTGACATATCAGTTCTTGCACTTGACATGACATTAACTTCATCGACGGTGATACTATCAACCAAATCAACAATGTCACAAGTACCAAATCCAATATTATTGGGTAAATCGTAGGCAATCATTTTATCGCAATGTTTTTTAATATATTCCAAATTTTCATTAATCATTTCTTGGAATAGTTCTTTTTTACTCAACTTTTGTTCCACCAATTTTTTATATTGAGATTCGTTGATAATATACTTCATGTTAATAAATACTGCCCTTTGAGTGAGTTTTAAAGTTTTTTATTTGCATAAACTTTAAACGGTTTATCTTTATGAATTACCTCTCTACCTTTACCTGATGGTGTAACGTAGTAATTTTTGTTTTCAAATATAATAAAACTGTCTTCTTTATTATACATAATATAACCCAAATTTTCTTTTGATTTATAATAGTTATTCATACCATATGTATAAACTTTAATATCACCATTTGGCATTCTTTCAGTTCTACTGACAGGTTTAATTTGAATTGTCATTGGTTCTTCACCTTCAATTTTTAATGTGATGTCAATTGAATCGTATCTATCTCGTTTATGACCAGGAGGATAAACATCAAACTCAAATTTAAGACCCGATTTTTCCAACATTTCAGTTATATTTTTCAAAGCCCTAATTTCATTTTCAAACCCACCTTTGATAGAATTCCACTGAATTGACAATAATTCTTCTAAAAAATCATTATCGTCTCTAAAAACAGAACTTAACCATTCAATTTTATCTCCTGAACCCTCATCTATCCATTTTTGATTGATTAAAGATTTTACTTCTTTTTTTGTATCAAAAAAGTTCATGATTGACCAATCCATATCGGTATCTGTTTTTTCACCAATAGTGTGAATACCTCTGATACCTCCACTATAATCATCTGTTTCATCCTCCCAATATTCAGGAAATGCCATTTCAAGTGACTTTATAATATCATCAGACGTAAAATTACTTGGGGTTGACGGGGCATTTTGTAATGTCATTAAAGTTAATAATTTATCATAATAAACATTTTTTAAATCATTACCAAAAACATAAGGAGAACCACCCTTAGTATGTACAATTCTACTATCAAATTCAAAATCACCTAATGGACCAAGAAAATAAACCATTCTTGGGGTCTCAGGTTCAAAATAATCACTTTTATTAAATTCAGGTCCGTTAAAGAATACAATACCAATTTGGTTTGGATTATTTTTACTTGGTCGAGTACCAATTTGAGTATATTCATAATCAGGATAATCCTCATCAAAATCTTCAACCCTGTTAATTTCGGAAATTACGGAGTTATTGGACAATATTTTAACATATTGTAATTCGTTTATTAGGTATTTCATGAGTGATATTTTAAATCTTCAGTATATAATGTTTTATAATCCATACCAGTTTTGTCTTTAAACCATTGTTTAAATACGGGCTTCCATACATCACCAAAATAACCATTCAACTCATTCAATTTATCGTGTTCATAAATTTCAATAATAGGAGCCATGTTAGTAAGTCTTTCCTTTTCATGTTGTGTTATATGAGTAAGTGCTAGTAATTCATAATATTCCGCTGCCGTCCAAGAAAAAAGATAATCATCACCTTCAAAACTATAATAATCCTTATTTGCAAAATCATATGCTCCATCAATTTCTTTACCATTCTCATCAAGTGAATCAAGCATAAAAATAGTTGTATCACCATCTTTCGATGCAAAAGTTTGGTCTATGAAATCATAGATGGTAGAGTTTAATTTGGATTCTGTAATAATATATTTCATAAGTTAAAATCAAATTTTAAATCCCATAATACCTCAGGATTTTCATATTCATCGTTAGGAAATAATGAATTAAATAATGGAAAAACAATATCTTGAATTTCACTATCAAGTTTATCCCTCTTGTTAGTTGAAATACTCTTTGTATTAATCCTAAATATAAGTATGGGAACTGAAACCAAATGATAATCACCATTTTTATTTTTATGTGATGTCTGATACGAGGAAATTTTAATATCCAAACCATCAAACCATGGTTTCTCGGATAACATCTCCTCTGTATATTTTTTTAATATTTTAACCTTTCTACTCAACTCACCTACCGATTCATTCAAATCATCTTTGTCACCACATTTCTCATTATAAACCTCCACAAGATATTTCCCAAACACATCAACGGCATAATAGTAAAGACCATCCTTATCTTCGGATGATACATCCAAATCTTCAAGAAAATTATAAGTAAACATATCACAGGCTTCGGCAACAAAACTACCAGCATCTCTAAATTCACATGGAATCATATGATATTCAATAATGGAATCCATCTCATCTTTCATAATATCATAGTTTAATCTTCTACGTAGTTGTGGGGATATGGTTTCCACCAATAATGTATGACGCTGAGATTCGGTGATGATATACTTCATAATGATAAATATTAGTTAGTCGGCACCAAAGTCGGAATTATATGATTCAATTTCAACATCCAATTTATTTCCAACCCATTCAGATATAACTTTCAAAGAATATTCGGGGTCAATGGAAAACAAAGAACATACATCCTCAACAAAAGTGGAACTAACAAAACAATCTTTGTGTTTATTATCGTAGGATATTATTGGGTACTCACCATCATCAAAAGATTTACGGGAATAAAAAAAATAACTTGAATTAACCGTACTTAACAAATAAAGGTCTTTCATGTCAAGATACTTATATATTAAGTTTTCCAACCTGGATTCGTTGATGATATATTTCATATTAACATCTTTCTCTTTTATTGTTATACATCTCAGTTAAATCAACATAAAACATATCAAAGATAACACTAAACAATAAATCAACATAAAAATTATCAACTAAATAATATTCATGATGAAGTCCATCCACAATATAATGTATCACACGATTAACATACCTTTCACTTTCATCATAATTACAAGGGTCAAGTTCTGTAACCGACTCATCATATTCACTCATCAACAAATCATATCGTCTCGACAACCATTGTTGCATTTTCAATCTATTATGTTGAGATTCGGTGATGATATACTTCATGTTAATAAATATATGAATTATTCTTTTGGTACCGCAGGACCACCAATATCAGAGAATGAATCAATCGACACAAATTCCCGTTGCATATAGTTAATAATATCCATCATTGCTTTGGATTGAGCTTCTGGGGTCTTCTCAGAAAGGATGGTTAACATCAATCCTCCTGCCAATATGGAACGAATCATTTCCATATCAACAGAGTCATCTGCCAATATATTAAAATAAAAACGTCCATCTTCCTTTTGATTAACCTGAACCCCTACGGTATATTTAATATTGTCCATAAGACAAAGATAAGGAAATATAATGAAACAAAAAACCCCACCTGTTATGGATGGGGTTAAATATTATTGTTCTTTTAATTTCTGTCTAAAATGTTTCAAAAGGTCAAATTGAAGTCGAGCGAATGATGTTAAAGCTTTTTCTGATTTTTCATCTAATTCACGATAAATTTGGTCAGTTTGATTACGAACTTGTTTTAAAAAACGAGCAACATCAATTTCAGAACCTGATGATTTAAGTTCATCTAAAAATCCATCCATTTTATTTTTATAGGATTCAAGTCTGGTTCTTAATTCATCATCACCTGATTTATTATACTCACGGTCCAAATCTTGTTCAGTTGATTTTGATTCAGGTTCTTGAATTTCCCCGTTGAATTGTTCATTTAAGACACGTTTAACAATGTTAATTAAATCGTCTTCAGTTAATCTTATGGTTTTTTTCATAATAATATTATTTTATAATAAATATCTCATATAAATAAAAACCCCACCTGTCATGGATGGGGTTCAAATTTAATTTATTAAAACATTACTCACTAAAGTCATATACCCCATCACTGATAATATGATAACAATCTCCTTGGGTTTCTTCAAAATTATTTGGAGTTCCCCTTAAATTAATAGACCTTAAATTAGGATATTGACAAAAATCTATACCTGACAAATCAATTTCTTCACAATCTCTAAAAGCAATGGCTCTAACAGTATTTTCATACAACCTTAAAAAGTTTTTCAAAAGTTGTTTTGACTCTCTTTTATCGGCACCTTCCACTAATATACGATTAGGGGCCCAATCTTTTAGAACATGTGATAAACCAGTCTGTCGTCCAATAAATTCTGCTTGGTTTCTATTATTTGCTAAATTATCAACAAACCTATCATTAGGTTGTTCTTTGATAACTCTTCTAACGATACGAGCTAAATCGGATTCAGTAAGTTTTACTATTTTTTTCATAATTAATTTCTTTTAATATAAATATATGATTATGATAAATAACCATCATAATTGTCTTTTATGTAGTCAGTAATTTCATCTTCTTCATCATACCAAAAATCATCATTTGTGCCATATAAAGATTGCAGTTCTTGAACAACCCAAAATACAATATTATCCATATATTCAAAATAATCATCAAAGTCGTCTTCATCAACCTCACCCTTAGCATCATCTATTAAATTAATAATATCATTATCTACCCCACCTATTCTTCTTTTGAATTTGGGGGAATATTCATCTTCTTCATTCAATAAACGGTTTTCCAATTTTTGATTGGATTCCTGTATGTGTCTAATTTTACTATAACTTCTATTCATGATATTATCGTTTTAAGTTTTCCAAATAATCTTTAACTTTCTTTTTTGCCTTTGACAACTGAGACCTTGATGTTACGTCATTAACTCCCAACATGTTTGCAATTTCTCTGTGTGATTTGTTGTTGTAAAAATGTTGGTAAAAAACAAACATATATCCTTCAGGTAAAGATGCAATGGCATTACGGATATCTTTAGCGGAGTATTTACCCATGAAATCAATATCTTCAAGTTTTTCCTCTGGCTTATCACTTACATCGTTTCTTTCAAAATCAAAATCTTTGGTTGTATCAATTTTTTTTACTTTTGGTTTCAACTCAGTTAGAATGGTTGTTGTTATTACACGTCTAATCCATCCTTCAAGACTTCCTTCATTCTTAAATGTATGAAGTTTTTCATTAACTTTAAGATAACCCAACTGACAGAAATCACTTGCCAAATCATAATCACCTTTTGCATATCTCATACAAACTGTTCTGAACATAGTTTGATATGTTTTTTTATAAACATCATCAAAATCAATTGTTTCAGTTAGTAATCTATATTGGGATTCGGTGATGATATACTTCATATACAATAAATATGAAGATAATTAAAAAGATTACTCTACCACTTTTTCAACGTAGGTGCATGTTTCACCTTCATCAAATCCTTTTTCCAAAAGTAATGGTAATGAACCTGGTTTACACCAAGCATAAACGGTATAACCTGAATAACGGTTTTTAACATACTCCCATCTGGTGTCCCACAACTTTCTAAACACACCTTTTAATCTATGTTCCTCATGCACCCATGCATCCAAGAATTTTATTTTATCCTTTTCTTCACGTTCCATGTAGATGTGTCCCACAATTTCTCCATTCAACATGGCAATCCATGTTTCAAGTTGTTGAGCATTGCTTTTAAGGTGAATAATTTTTATATCTTCTATCATAATTCAAATATACGAAAAAGTTTTTATTTACCTAATAAATCGATTCCATTCATTTTTAAGTATTCCGCCATATCAGTCAAATACTTATTGCCTCCTTTAGTTAAATTTATAGTTTCTTGTGTTTTAAAAAACCATCCGTTTTCGGCAAATCCTGGTATTACAAACCATTCACCAGCTTCCTTACCTGTTGATGCAACATTTGCACCACTTGATTTATAAAATAAAACCGGGGTTCCATCTTCTAAAGTTACATTTATAATTTCTCTACCTGCAACATTAGATTTCTCTATTATTTTTACATTTGACGGAATAAATTTTTCCAATTTTGCAACATTATTAAATTTTGAATAGAAATCAGATAAAATTGGTTTTGTATCACAATAACTTGAATTAAAACAATTTTTTAATAAGAACTTACTTTCAAACTGACTTAATTGTTTTCCTGCTTGTTTAGCGATGTTTTGCACACCTTTCTTCTCCATGGCTTGTTGTAATACACTTCTAAATTCAGTTCCATCGGCAAGGTTTCTTGGTAAATATTTTAATACTTCATTAGCTTGGACTTTACCTTCACCAACAAGTTTGATTACACTTTGTATGGTTGTTATTGGAACTTCAGCACCACTTGCAGATACAATAAATGTACCTTCAGCTTTTGATATAATATTACTTGATTTGGAATATATTTTAGCAAAAACATCATCTAAAGTTCTTGCGGCATCATCACCATAGTTTCTAATAATGTCATCTACAGTTCCACCAAAAAATTTAGATAACCCACCTTCTTCGGATAAAATAAACTTTCTCATGTTGTTGCGTTTGATACTATTGAGTTTAGTGTTTTTATATTCTCAATTTCAGTATTATAATTATCTTTATATACAGTAGTCTGAAATTCTTGTGGAACAATTTTGCCAGGTCTCCAACTTTTTGCCCATGCTCGATTTAATAAAGTATTATCTTGTTCTGTACCTGAACTACCAAAGGCTGATTTAACAAATGCCCAATTTAACCCTTCACTTTCCGCTTTAGCCCTTGGTGTATTTTTTTGAGCGGCGTCGTATGCTTTGGAATAGGCTCCACCTGCCGCAGCATATCCTCCGACTGTTGCCGCAGTCTTACCGACTGTAGTTGCCACTTGTTTTGCAATTTGTTTTGCAATTACAGGACTAGCTTTAATATCCGCTAAAATTAAATTTTTGTTTTTAGCAACTATTTTTGCCGCTTGTATTTCTTGAGGTAATAACTTTGAACCCATAGATATTTTTTTACCTAATTCTCCTAATGCTTTTGATGTCCATTTAGTTAACCCTAATTTGGTTGATAGTCCGCCAACACCAGGTATACACGAGAAAAGAGCAACCAATCCAGCAGTTTTTGTATCACCTTCTTTATAATAAAGTGCCGCATCCGCTAAACCAATACCTACAGACAAAAGTGGACCAATAAGTGGAATGAATGCACTTCCGATTTGTAATATTGTCATTACTGTGTGGTCATCCAAAGGAATCGTGGCACCTTCCATGGCTTTCTTAGTTACACTATTTACCGTATTATAATCCTCTTTACTTCTAATTCCAGATGCATTCATAATTGCGTTGGATTGTCTATCCACCGCATAATCACTTTTTTGTTCATTAACAATAACTTTAAGTTGTGATTCTGTAATTAAATAATTCATTAGTGATAAATATATGTTAAAACATTGTACTGTATGTTTGTTGACCAACAATACCATCAACCGACAAACCATTATCTTTTTGATATTGTTTAACCATTTCTTTTGTAGTTGGTCCGTAAATACCATCACATTTCTTAACATCAGCCTTACACCCTGCAACATCAGTAGTTATAGAACCCGAAGTTGTTCCACTATACCCATACTCAATTAAGATACTTTGAACTTCTTTAACTAAAGGTCCTTTAGCATTTAACCCAATTACTTTATTGTTCTCAGTAACCGCACTCCAATCAGTATCAGTTGGTTGAACATATCCAGATGCATTTTTTGAAATATCTTTAAATTTAATTACAGGTTTTGTTCCATCCCATTCCCATTTAGCCGTAATACAACTAGTTCCTTGACCTCTATTACAAATAGCAATCTCCCCATTAGGATAAACATTCATATAAGCATCGGCATCATTTGTATCAGTTGAATTAACCGTCAAAGCTTTACCCTCGTTAAAACCAAACATTTTTTTAAATTTCCAATTTGGGTCTTTATTACCTTCATAATATTTAACAACATCGTCCCAATTGGCATTATTTTCAGATTCAGGTACTGCTGCTGCATCTGGTGCTGCGGCCGCTACATCCGATAGATATGTTGGCTTAGGAGCTGGCATATTCCATGGCAAGGATTCTGCTCCTATATTTGTTTGTTCGGAAATAACAACACCTCTTGTATACCCCAAAAGGTATTTCATATAACCAAGTTCTTCTGTAATTATTTTTTTCATAATTTAAATTTCTTTATTATAAATACTCGAATAAATAAAAAACCCCCTTAGTAATTAAAGAGGGTCTTATTATTATTATTCACCAATCATCCTTATCTAGGACCGTCTACCATTCCGCCACCTGACTATTTAATTTAACCTGGCCAAAAACAATGTTTTGTTTTTACATTTATTTTCCAATCTTTAATCTCGCCACTATCAATCCGTTTTTTCATTTCACTCATCATTTCCTCAACATCCTTGGTAGGGTAGTCATCTTGTACTTCCACCTGTAGACCAGCTTCTTTAAGTGCTTTTACAATCACATTTACTGGATAATTAATTGTACCACCCAAACCTGATATTTCTATTGTTGTCATAGTTTTAGTTTTTATCGACTCCTTTGTTTGTCATGTTGCGGCTTACAATTAAATAAACACTACAATAAGCAAATAGAAGAATCACAGTTCCCATAACTCCCATCAAAACATATTCGCTCATAGCCATCGCTACAGAAAGAGTTAAAAGTCCTATCAATATCAGTGTTGTTATTAAATGTGTTTTCATTTTTTACCTCCGTTTTTTATTATAAAACATTTACGTTTCCCGTTATTGTTCTTAATTCTTTTGTTTTTGGGTTTTTCAGTAATGCTGAACAATCTAAACCGATAAAATCAATTTGGTATGTCACTGTTTTGAAAAATGGTAAATACCAAAACAAAAAACTTCTTTTTTCTTTAATTTGGATTAAATCACCTACTTTACACCATACTCCTTCGTGTTCAATAAGTCGTGTCATTTTTTCTTCATTGTTTTTCATACCACAAATATACAAAGAATATTTCAAATAAAAAAGGGGGGTCCCAAAAATTAGGATGATTCCAACGAGATGACAATATAACAAAGTTGTTCGAACCGACCGAAGGTCGGGGACCGTCGACACAAAAACGAGGGAAAATATCCGACGGAGTCGGTTTCCGTCGGCGCGTACTGGTTAAAAAGATGAATTAAAGATAGTTATTCGACGGTTTTTACTGGCAAATTAAAATATTCGGTGAACCACCTCTTAAATGGTTCATGCCATGAATTACCAAAATACCCATTCAATGAAAATAAATATTCATCCTCAAGCACGACCATAGGAGATTTTTCTCTATGACTAGTTCCCCCATGGAAATATTCAGCACCATACCACCTAAAACACATCAAATCATCGTCAGGATTACCAAGATATACTTTCATTGCCTCAATCTCACCGTCATCATCCATCATGTATTGCAAATGAAGGTTATCTTCAGGAAATAACTCATTAATATAATCAGTGGCAACCTTTTCAAGTTTGGATTCGGTGATGATATATTTCATTACAAATAAATTTTACCTTTAACATTAACAATTTGTCTTATTTCTTCTATAGAATAATTTTTGGATATTGGCGTTCTAAATAAATCCAAATAACCACCAACAAACGTTAAGTTTCCAAGGGATTCAATTGGTGTTCCTTCTAAAAATAAATTACCACCAACGGAAGTTAAGTTTCCAAGGGATTCAATTTGTGTAAGATTTAAATACAAATTACCACCAACGGAAGTTAAGTTTCCAAGAGATTTAATTTCTGAACCTCGTAAAATCAAATTACCACCAACGGAAGTTAAGTTTCCAAGAGATTCAATCGAAGTACTATTCAAATCCAAATCACCACCAAGTGAATAAAGTGAATTTACTTTTCGTTCCATATATTTTTGCTGCATATTCCAATCACGATTAAAATATTTTAATGAAGGAATGTTCAATTCATCATTAAAATGTTTTAATGAAGGAAAGTGAAGAACCTTTTGTTCCTCCTCAAATAATCGTTTATGCTGAGATTCTGTAATGATATACTTCATAATTTATAAATACCCCCACACTTAAGAAAGCTCGGGATGTTTAACTCCATTCATCTTCTCCCAATGTACAATAACCTTTGTTCTAATCATATATTTTATAATTGGAATTAACTCATTAACCTTTTTGTAATACTCAGTGCGTGATTCATCTGAATCAGGACGATAATCATACGTCTGAACAAACCATTCAGATAAATCACGAGTTATCCTATTCAAGTACCCTTCTACATGTAGTGAAGTAAAGTATTGTGGATATAAGGTTAAACGTTGGGTTAAGTGATAATCCATCTCAACAACCCTTCTCTTTATATATGCTGGTACAATCATATTACAAAGATAGTCAATTCCCCCCAAATTTTCCAAAAATTTTATTTTACAAATTGGGGTTCAATTGAAAGAGGGGGGTCATGTTCCGAAAATAAACTTAAATATTTTACCCCTAATATTATCAATCTTTTTTATTGCCAACCATTTACCACACACCCCGCCCCCAACATAGAAAACAATAACAAACACATCTCCCCCTAATAAACCTTCCAAAGAATAATACACTGAACCAATGGATAATAGATTTATCCATACTGTGTTGAGTAATAAAGGAATCAATTTATTTTCATAGGTATACTTGATTTCCAAAACCTTGAATATGTTAAACAATAATTGAAATATAAAAATAACGAAATAAGTCACAAACCAAATATAACGTATGAACCCAACTTTATGAAGTTTTTTCAAAAATTTTTTTACAAATTGGGGGTCATGTTCCCGAACGGTAATTTATATAACCATCTTCCCCTTACTGATAAGTTATATTCCCGTTCGGTAATTCCCCATCACATATAGGGGGGTCTTGTTCCATAACACCCAAATGAACACCCTTGTTTCCCCCAATCTTATCTCTTTCATAAAGAATATTAAAATCTTTTATAACTTTTCTATATACATCATCATGTATATTAAGACCATCCATTTCATTGAATGAAATTTTATCTTCAGTTTCCATTCCACAAATATAATACAAAAGTTATAATCCTCCAAAACTCACTTTATTACATAGTTTTGGAGGATTATAAAAAAACCCCTCTTTGTGGGAGGGGGTTTAAATATTATTTTTTTATAAATTATAACGATATCGACCTTTCTACTAATCTTTTGTAGTCCATAATAGTAGACTCCAAGTCCCTTAATCGTGCTTTCAAGCCCATAACACTTTCAATAACATCAGGGGGAGTTCTAATTTGAGAGTCAAAAACACTTGAAGCATTTTGGCTACGTACTTGTCTCATTATTCTAATATCAAGTTCTTCACGAAAAGATTTAACCTTTCTATAAGTGTTGTCCATATCCTCACCAGTTTGTTGTAATCTTTTATATATTGAAAAGGCTTCATCATTGTCCATGTTTTCATTAATTAATTCTTCAGTGAGAACTTTTTTAACAATTCTATTTAAATCGTTCTCTGTTAATCTTATAGTTTTTTTCATAGTATATTTCTTTAATTATAAATATATCAAAAAGGAACAATTTTTCCCAAAATTTTATTTGACATATTAGAGACTATTTCAAAAGGGGGGTCGTGTTTATGGGAAATAAAAAACCCCTCTGTTGGGAGGGGTTCTTAATAGTTCTTCAGATTTTTTATAAAACTTTACAAAAAATATTGTATAACTTTTCACCTTCTTCGCTAGTAAACTGAGAAAAACCAATATCTTCTTTACCCCCATTTTTACTAGTACAATCAAAATAAACATAATCATTACCTGATTTATTATTTAGTTTCCAATATCTTGGTCCAACGGGGGATGCCTTTCCAATTTCAATTTTATTTTTACCCCAATTTGTTATTCCTAATTCGGATAAACGTTGCATTTTTTTCGCAATTTGTTCCGCATTAGTATTTTCTGGTGTATGACTATATCTTGCCTTTAACGGTGTGATTGTTTTAGAGTAATCAATTTGTTCTTGTTCATTGATTACTCTGTTTACCAAACGAACCAAATCTTGTTCTGTTAATCTTATAGTTTTTTTCATAGTATATTTCTTTAATTATAAATATATCAAAAAGGGACATTTTTTTCCCAAAATTTTATTTCCCGTTATAGAGGGGATTATACCCCATATATGACATCCTGTCAGTATGTAAGGGGGGATACGGGGGGGAGGGGGGGTGTACCCCCATGCCAAAGGGGGGTATGACAGGGGGATGTGGATAACTTTATGACCCCACCCCTCCTGTATAACTTATCCACATCTTATTGTGGATAACCTTCCATTCCCGACATCATGT
>Ga0304730_1001405_pt1 | contig 18313 bp, 15 predicted proteins | sample M_130628_MF_Meta_FD_190474 | JGI IMG/M metagenome (GOLD analysis project Ga0304730, IMG submission 190474) | Freshwater microbial communities from Lake Montjoie, Canada to study carbon cycling - M_130628_MF_MetaG (v2) (version 2) | ecosystem: Environmental > Aquatic > Freshwater > Lake | place...
GACTTTATCGCCGTTGCAGAAGATCTCGTGGCTCGAAGAATAACCAGCCCTCAGCAGTTGGGGATTGCAGGCGGTAGCAATGGCGGGCTTCTGGTCGGCGCGGTCATGGTGCAACGCCCCGATTTGTTTGGCGCAGTCGTTTGCCAGGTTCCTCTGCTGGACATGAAGCGCTATCACAAGCTATTGGCAGGGGCCAGCTGGATGGCTGAATATGGCGACCCGGAAAAGCCTGAGGACTGGGCATTCATTTCGAAATTTAGTCCTTATCAAAATGTCCAACGAGATCGCCGCCAGCCCCCCGTACTGTTTACGACGAGTACCCGGGACGATCGGGTGCATCCCGGACACGCCCGCAAAATGGCTGCTCGCATGATCCAGCAGGGGCATGAGGTGGTTTATTACGAAAACATCGAGGGTGGTCATGGCGGGGCGGCTAATAACGCCCAACGGGCCGACATGCAGACTCTCGAGTTTGCGTTCTTGTGGCAACAGTTGGCGCGGTCCAAAGCGGCTCCTTAGCCAGCTGATCTGAAACCGAATACACTCCGGTGCATATAATGGCAGTCAACGTGCCAATACCCGGGCGTGGAACCCGGGGGCAAGCCAACCGAGAGCTAACCGATGTCCGAACTCAGCGCTGCGATCCAGGTTCGCCTCAATGCCTATCCCCGTGGCCCCGTTGGCCCTGACACCTGGCGTTTGACCCACGATGTACCGGGTTCCCCGGCAGTTGGTCAGGTTCTTCTCAAGATGCACTGGTTGTCGGTCGACCCCGGCATGCGTGGATGGATTACGCCGAAACGCAGCTACATGCCGCCCGTGCAACCCGGCGAGGTCATGCGGGCCTTCGGGGTTGGCGAGGTCATCGAATCTGCGACCGAGGGTTTCAAGCCGGGCGACGTGGTGACCGGCTTCACGGGAGTTCAGACCCTTGGGTGTGTGGACACCTCGATGCTTAGGAAGATCGACTTGCGCTGGGCCTCGGCCCGTCAATATCTCAGCGGGCTGGGGATGACCGGTTACACGGCGTACTTTGGCCTGCTAGATGTCGGCAAGCCACAGGCTGGGCAAACCGTGGTGGTATCGGCAGCCGCGGGCGCTGTCGGTTCGATCGTTTGTCAGATCGCCAAGCTCAAGGGCTGCCGCGTGATCGGCATCGCTGGCGGTACAAAAAAATGCGCCTATTTGCGGGATGTGCTGAGACTGGATTCGGTGATTGATTATAAAAATACGGATTTAACCAAGGCCTTAGAGGAATCGACGCCTTCCGGAATCGATCTGTATTTTGATAACGTGGGGGGCGAGGTACTGGACGCGGTTCTGATGCGAATCAACCGTCATGCCCGCATCGTTGTGTGCGGCGGGATTTCCCAGTATTCCGATCTGGAACAGGCTCGAGGCCCAACCAATTACCTTCAGTTGATTGCCCAGAGTGGCACCATGCAGGGATTCACCATGCGCGACTACATGGCCCGGATTCCGGAAGCATTCATGCAACTGGCTGACTGGCATGCCAAGGGCCAGATCCAGTTTCGCGAGCATGTTCTGGATGGCATTGAATCCTTCCCTGCTGCGTATGACCTGGTTTTTGCCGGTGGGAACCACGGCAAGCTGCTGATCTGCCTCGAGCCGCAAGGGGGCGCTGAGCAATGATTGATCAAGCTCTTGGAATCCTCCCCGGGGCGTGGTGGGCCTGGCCTGTTGCACTATTCGCGTACCTGGTTTTTAGACTCTGGTACGACAACTGGGGCGGGCCGCTGAAGCCAGCCGAGATCGACGCATTCCTCGCGCAAATGGATCGGTCACCCACCGCTGGGTACACGGACCCTGCGGTCGTACGGGCCTTTCTAGAGGCCGATGACGGGCGTGAATTCGTCATGAGCAATCTGGTCCGATTGCACCCCGAACCCCAACCGCATCCCGTCAGTGGTCAGCCGACCAAAGCCTTGGTGCTGATGCAGATCTATGTAAAGCGTTTTCTGCGGGTGCTGGTGCGTCATGGCGGCCACCCGTTGCTGGCGATGCGCAAAGTCGGGGGCTATGTGGATGCATGGGCGACTCCGCCTGATCCAGGTTGGACCATCGTGGGCGCGATGCGCTACCGCAGTCGGCGCGACATGATGAAGCTCTCATTGGACTCGGGCCTTAGCGATGCGCATCCCTTCAAGACGGCAGCGACTGCGATGACATTTTCGTTCCCGGCCCAGGTCATCGTGGCATTCGCGCTGCGTCCCCGGATCTGGGTCGCCTTGGTGCTGGCCCTCATGGCTTCGCTCGTTCATTTGTTGAGTCTGATTCGGATCCTTGTCTGAACGTCACCGTCAACGATCGATCAAACCTATGGAAGTAAACGCGCCGCCCTTGACGCTGTTCGGTGCCCCCGTGGGCATGTGGACCGGAAAAATCCGCAGCTACCTGCGCAAGCAAGGGATCCCCTATGTGGAACGCTTTCCGTCGGACCCGGTGTTTGAGCTTGAGGTGATGCCTGCGGTCAAGCGCTTCATCAATCCCGTGATTCGTCTGGCCGATGGAACTCTGGTTCAGGACACCGCCGACATCATTGACCACTTTGAAGCTGCTGGAGGAATCCGGTTCAGTGTGTACCCTCAGACCGCCCTGCAGCGCATTGTCGCGATGGCACTGGATCTTTACGGGGGTGAAGGACTCGTGCGCGCAGCGATGCACTATCGCTGGAGTTATCGTGCTCAGAATGAATCTTTTTTGCGTCATGAATTCGGCCTTTCGTATCGGGCGGTAGGAATGCCGCAGGCGCAAATCGATACACAACTCGATGCCTTTATGGGCTATCTCAATGCCTACCTGCCCAAGTTTGGCATTACCCAAACGACTCAATCCGCGGTTGAAGCCGCGTACGAGTCGCTTCTCTCGGCGCTGGATTCGCATTTTCGAAAGGTTCCCTATCTCCTGGGCGGGCTGCCAACACTCGCCGACTTTGGCTTTATCGCGAATTTCTATGCCCACCTTGGGCGGGATCCTTACCCCGCTCAGCAGATGAAGCTCTCAGCGCCCAGCGTTTATCGCTGGACTGAACGCATGATGGCCAGTGACGCTGATATGCCCGAGTTTCCTCAGGCTATGCAGATGCTCTTGCCAGATGACGCGATACCCGAGACCCTCGGGCCAGTTCTGCAATGTATGGCCGCAGACTATTTGCCAGAACTAAGGATGATGGTCCGTTGTACCGACGAGTGGCTGGCCACGCAGCCCCCGATTCCTTCCGGAGCACTAGTGACCAGCAAACCAAGCGCGCGGGTGTTGACCCGTGGGCGTTTCATGCTGCGAGGCACTGAGCTCGAATCATTGGTAGCGCCCTATACGCTCACGCGTTTACAGCGTGTGACGGACACCTTTGCCGATCTCGGCGAGGTCGAGAGGCTACGAGTCGAAGATTACTTTTCTTCGCATGGGCTCGCCGATTTGTTGACGCTCACTGCGCACAGGCGGGTCGAACGAAGGGATTATCTCGAGGTCTGGGGTTGAGCAGATTGGGCGGATTGGACGGTGTCCGGGCCTTCCGTTGCTTGTTTTGTGAATGACTCTTCAATCTGGGCCGCCACCTCGCGTCGAAACCCTAGCGCGAAACCGGCCTCGGCAACGACGAACAACGGCCCTATGGCGAGTCCCCGGATATCGTCCATGAACGCGGGCTTGCGCCCTTCCCAATAATGACCGAGGGCCTGCAAGGCCCATCCGCCGATAAAGATTCCGAGACTCCATCCAAACCAGTGCGACCAATCGAACGCAGCGATCTGCAGACCAAGCCAAAGGGCTAGCGCGTTCAGGAGGGCCATCGTTAGGCCAAAGCGTAGGTCAAGCCGAAGGTAGTAGAGGCTCCCCACGAGGTACAGCACCAAGGCTGGGCTGATGCTGAATCCCGGAAAGGGGAGTTCAGCCAGCGTGAGGGCGGGACGGGCCAGAAAACTCATGATCGCGACCACAATCATCGGGATGCCGACGAAATGGGTCGCTATGTTGCGACGGTCGCGGTGGTAGGCAGCATATTGGGTCAGATGCTGCTCGAGTGCGTTCATCACTTCATTTCGGTGACGAACTGTCCCCCTGACCGGCGCACTTTTTTCAGATTGACCAACCAGTCGCCTTCGGGCTCACGATAGCCCAGCGGCACCAGGACAACGCTACGGAGGCCACGCGCGCCCAGATCGAGAATCTGATCGATCGCCTTGGGGTCGAAGCCTTCCATCGGCGTGCTGTCCACTTCTTCAAAAGCGGCTGCGATCAGCGCTGCGCCGAGACCGATATAAGCCTGTTTCGCAGCGTGCTGAAAATTGACCTCTGCGTCACGCGCAGGGTAGGTCGCGAGCAACTGTTGGCGATAGGCCTCCCAGCCTTCATTGACCGATTCGCGCACGGTATTTGTCAGGTCAAACATCATATTGATGCGCTCGGGGGTGTAGTGATCCCAGGCAGCAAAAACGAGTAGGTGAGAACAATCGGTGATCTGCGCCTGATTCCAGGCCTTTGCCCTGATGCGCTCGCGAAGCTCGGGGTTCTTGACCACGATAATTTCGAATGGCTGCAGGCCGCTCGACGTCGGGGCCAGGCGAGCGGCTTCAATAATCCGATCCACCTTGTCCTGGGACACTGGTTTGGCTGGATTCATTTTCTTGGTGGCGTAACGCCACTGCAGTTTTTCGAGCAGTTCAGACATGTTTTAAGTCGAGGAGATTGTCCAAGGGGCAACCAGATTAGCATTTTCGTTTGGTCATCCTACGACCGTGGTTTGGAGGCGTCCCTTAGTGCGCCTTATTCGCGGATGGTGCGCAGGTGGGATTTTCCGGCCGCGGTCAGGCGATAGCGCTGGAGTCGGCTTCTGGGCTTATTGGGGATGGTCATCTCGACGAAACCCAAAGCGACGGCAGCCTGTTGGTAATTTTTGCGAAAATGCTTTTCGTCTTTCAGAGCCAGTGCTGTCATGAGCTCCGCGCGGCTCATATCACCGCGTATTGCCAGTAGAAGTCGGGTGACTTCGGGGGTGACTTCGGGGGTGACTTCGGGGGTGACTTCGGGGGTGATCAGGCGCATGTAGGCTTTATCAAACGCGAAGTGCATCCAAAAGCCTCCACCCTCGAATTTTAGCTCTGGGTCGGGTGAACCGGCCAGCCGACATGCGCTGAAGATGCGCGCTATCCCCCGGCCCCATGCTTCGATCTCACCGGCGCGGAAAAAAGTGTTCGCAAGGTCGGGGTTGTGTGGTTGCGAAGCGTGTGGGACAAGGAGAGTGTGAGTCGTCCAACCCTCTGGCAGCACAGCTGGATTCCAAACAATCAGACGGTTGTCATAGAGGCGGATCTGCACCGGCGCGGGCACCATGTAATCTCGATGCACCAAGGCGTTTAGAAGCGCTTCCCGTAAAGCCTCGCGCGGCACGGGAAACCGCTCGATCCGCACGATTCCATCGTAGTTGATGCCTGCCTTGAGGTACTTCGTGAGTAACAGGTCTAGTGTCTGATGAACTTGAGTAAACAGGTCCCCGTTGATTTCATCGTGGTAAACGAGATCGTCTTCGGTGCGGAAATAGCCGATCTTTACGAAGGCGCCGCCAACGTACTGAAGTGGGTCGGGATGAAATAGCAAGACTGCCGCACGCTTGAGGTACTCGCCGTCGGTCAAACGAAGACGGCGAAGCAAGCTCTCGTCGGGTTCGGAAAGGGCTGTCTCATCAAGCCGACCGCTACGCGTAGCCAGCGAGCGGAACCGCGTAAAAGCCTGGACGGAAAGATCGCCTAACGACGCACCTGGTAGCGGTGCGCCATCCCAGGTGTGGCCATGACGACGCAGCAGAAACCGGTCTAGCGCTGTGCCTTTCAACTCTTGCAAGGTGCTACCGCTACGCTGGTAGTAATGGCCTCGGTAACTGATGGGAGTCGGGTAGGCAGGCGTCACAATTTCCAGAAAATCGTGTCCCTCCGCTGTTTTGAGGTCGACTTGAACCACTAAGCCCAGGTGGTCACGCACCTTGTTCGGTAGTTCTTCCAACAGCTTATGGGCATTCAACAAGCCCACAGAATGGCCAGAGTCGCTTCGGCCAATTACCAGGGTGCCGCCCTGACTATTGGCAAAGGCGCATACCCATTTCAAATGCTCGTCTCGCCACGAAGCCTTCCACTCCAGGTGCTGGTGTTCCGCCTCCATTTGGGCAGGTTCGTGAAACCCGAGGGAGGTGTGGCGGTCCGGCGGTTGGGTCGCCATCGGCTAGAGCTTCAGTTGGTTAATCACCCCGTAAAAAGTCCTCCATAGACCTTGCGGAGTTCGTTTTTCTGGACCTTGCCGGTGCCACCTACAGGCAGCGAATCGACAAACACGACGTCATCGGGGACCCACCACTTCGCCACCCGGGCGGTCAGGAAATCGAGAATCTCCTGTTTTTCTAGAGTGGCTTCGGGTTTGCGAACGAGGATGAGCAATGGGCGCTCGTCCCATTGCGCATGTTTGACGCCAATCACCGCGGCCATCGCAACGCTGGGGTGGGCAATTGCGGCGTTCTCGAGGTCAATCGAACTGATCCATTCGCCGCCTGATTTGATGACATCCTTGGTCCTGTCACGGATTTGCATGACGCCATCCGCCGCGATGGTCGCGATGTCGCCGGTCGGGAACCAGCCATCGACCAGGGGTGATGTTTCGGCTTTGTAGTAACCGGAAACGATCCACTGGCCCCGCACCATCAACTCGCCTTGCGAGGTTCCGTCACGCGGCAATTCGATGCCATGGTCATCAACGACCTTGATCTCGACCCCAAATACGCTCTTGCCCTGCTTCGCGAGCAGAGAATATTGTTCGTCATGGCGTAACCCATAATCTCCGGACATGAGTGTGCCCATGGTCGCCACCGCGGTGGTCTCGGTCATCCCCCAGCCATGGCGCACATCGACCTGATAGTTCTCCATGAATTTTGCAATCAGCGCCTTGGGCATCGCCGACCCACCAACAGCGGTGCGGCGCATCGTGCTGAACTTCAGGTCGTTCTGTTCCAGATGATTCAGTAAGCCCAACCAGATCGTCGGCACCCCCGCACTGATCGTCACCCCTTCGGCTTCCATCAGCTCGTAAAGCGAGGCGCCATCCAGTTTGGGTCCGGGCAGGACGAGCTTGGTTCCAGCGATCGGGGCAGCATACGGAATGCACCACGCATTGATATGAAACATCGGTACAACGGGTAGAACCGCATCGCTGGCGGAGAGGGCCAGAATATTTGGGGTGCAGCCTGATAACGCATTGATCACGATCGCCCGGTGCGAATACAACGCACCCTTGGGGTTGCCTGTCGTGCCGGAGGTGTAGCAAAGGGCTGCGGCCGTTCGTTCATCAAAGACGGGCCAGACAAAATCGTCGCTGAATGGTGCAATGAGACTCTCGTAAACCACTAAATCCGGAAGCCCGTCGATGGTGGGCGCATGTTCAGTATCAGCCAGAGCAATCCAGTGCTTTACCTGGGGGCAGTGGGCTGCGATCCCCTTGATCAGGGGAGCAAAGGTCGCATCAAAGAAAACCGCTTTGTCCTCAGCATGGTTGATGATGTAGATCAATTGCTGCGGGTGAAGGCGCGGGTTGCAGGTATGCAAAATCATCCCGCTTCCCGAGACCGCATAGTAGGTTTCGAGGTGCCGGTGGTTGTTCCAGGCAATGGTGCCGAGGGCGTCGCCCGCAGTTAGCCCAAGTGATTGCAACGCATTCGCAAGCTGGCGAGCCCGCGCTGCACAGGCCTGATACGTGTAACGATGCAGCGGGCCATGGGTTTCGCGGGAAACCACTTCAATATCGCCAAATTGCCGGGCGGCATGTTCGATGACGCTCGAAAGCAGCAGCGGTGGCTCTTGCATTAGGCCGAATTGAGTCATGGGTGTCTCTCTCTTGTTCTGTCCGAACGGGCGATGGTGTTGGGTTTGGACTCGATTCTATGCCCAATTTCCCTGACGATTGATGCTGAGTTGATGCTGGGTTGATACCGGGTTTTTGGGTTGATGCTAGGGTTTGATCTGCTTAAACCACGGATCAGTTGGCCAATGACCTTCGATATTGTTTTGTTTGGTGCAACTGGATATACCGGTCGCCTCGTCGCTGAAGTGCTGCAGTCGTTTGATTCGGCTAAGCAGCCGCTGCGCTGGGCCATGGCTGGGCGTAGTCTCGAAAAGCTCAAGGCCGCCCGGGCAGCTATCGGTGCACCTGAGACCTTGCCGCTGCTTGTTGCGCAGGCCACCGATTCGGCGGCGATCAGGCAACTGGTCAGGCAGACGCGGCTGGTGATCACAACGGTTGGTCCTTATCAGCGTTACGGCGATGTGCTGGTGGATGCCTGTGCGCAGGAGGGAACGGATTATGTGGACCTGTGTGGGGAATCGACCTGGATGGCCAGCAAGATCCGCCAACTGGGCGATGCTGCAAAGCGCAGCGGTGCACGCATTGTCTTTTCCTGCGGGTTTGATTCAGTACCGTTCGATCTCGGCGTGGTCTTCTTGCAGACCGAGGCGCTTCGCCGATTCGGGCAACCGCTGACGGCGGTTCAGGGGGTGATGCGGGTCATGAAAGGGGGCTTCTCGGGTGGAACGATTGCGAGCGCGATGGCGACCATCGAGGCCAGTGAGCGCGATCCGCGACTCGCCGCGGCAATGCAGGATCCCTTTGCGCTCACGCCTGGCTTTGAGGGCCCGGTTCAGCCGGATGGTACGAGCGCTCAATTTCTGGATTCCATCGGGGTCTGGTCGGGACCGTTCGTCATGGCACCGATCAATACCAAGAACGTCCACCGGACCAATCATCTTCTTGACCACGCCTGGGGCAGAAACTTTACGTACGAGGAGCGTATGCAGACCGGCAAGGGCGAGCAGGGCAGACGTCGGGCAGTCAAAATGGCCCGCAATGCCCGGTGGCAAAATCGTCTGCTCGGCTTGACACCGGTGCGATGGTGCTTACAACACTGGGTTTTACCCAAGCCTGGGGAAGGTCCGAGCGCCCAGCAGCGTGAGAGCGGGCACTTTGAAATTCTGTTCGTGGGTCAGACGCCGAGCCTTAGCGTGGTCGTGACTGGAGATCGTGATCCAGGATATGGCTCCACAGCCAGGATGCTTGCTCAAAGTGCCTTGTGCCTGCTGCACGAGGCCGATCGATCGGTGACGGCTGGCGGTGTCTGGACACCTGGTGCCGCGATGGGCATGTTGCTTGTCCAACGCCTGCGCGAACATGCTGGGTTGACGTTCGAGATCGAATCGGCCGCTGCTTGACCCGGCTGTGTCGGCTGCGCTCTATGGCCGGGGATGTTGGCGCAGCGCGAGTGCCAGAAATATCAGCGCGAGTCCGAGAATGGCGTAGGTTCCGTAAGCCCCTGGCGGGGGACTATCCAGGACCAGGGGCTTGAGTCGCCCGGCCAATATTCTGAGCAATTGTTCTAAAACGATGATTGCAAGCATCGCCGGTACCAGAAATCGGTAGCGCAGGACGACTACCCACTGAAGACAGGCTAGTACCAGTTGACTTGCGCCCCACTGGCCGAAGAGCGCCACGATATTGGGCCCACCAGCTACATCCAGCGTAATGCCCGCAATGGTGTGGGCGCCACCATCGGGGGCGAGCAGATGCACGAGACTGCGGGCAGTGCTCATGACAGTCGCCAGGATCAGGAACCCTAGCGACCATCTCGACCCGGAGTAACGGTTTTCCGTGCGGGGTAGCAGTCGGTCGATCATGAAGGAACGGTTCAGTCCTGCAAGGATTCGACCAGGGCGATATATGCTTTTTTGGCATCGTCATGAGACATGCCATGGTTCTCCGCCCAAGCTTTATGCTTGAACATGCCTACCATGTCATCGGGGCCTTCTTCTGGGGCGTCACCGACGCTGCCCTGTTTGTAGAGCGCATACAGCTTGAGCATCGTGGCATTGTCTGGACGGTTAGAGATGGTTTTGGAGTTGGCAACGGCAGTCTGAAAGTCGTGATCAAGATCGGACATAGCGATTTCCTTTGGGATGGTTGGCGAGACGAAAGAAACAGATTCGGAATCAGGCCCCCAGACTTCGCTGTAGCCTTGGTGAATGACACGGCGTCGGCAGCGCAAATCGAGCAGGGTTGCGAGGCCGGTCGATTGGAGTAACGCGCGCAACCGGGCGCTCTGTTCGGGCTCCAGGGCGCTGGCCGCGTCCTGAAACCGCTGCAGGAGCAACAGTCGATACGGTATGACCATGACATCGACCGAAAGTCCTCGCCACTGCATGGGCGCCACACCGATCGAACGGATGCTGGATTTTTTGACGCCGCTGGTTCCAGCGGGCAGCTCAGGCCGATCGGCCAGCCAGGCATTGGCAAAGACGACGTGAGCCTCAATCTCCGGTAAGTGATCTTCTGCGATCAAGGCGAGCAGGGGCGCGAGTGCTTCGGGCTCCACCCATTTCGGTGCCTTGCCCATGTACTCCGCTACGTCCTCGTCGGGCGCATTCATGCGCTCAATCCATCGCCACACCCGGGGCGCGATTTGCTTGAGCATCGCACTGGGGTAGGGGTCCCGACCAAGGTGGGCGTGCAGGGGGCCAAGCAGCCCGTAGTCACCATGGCTGGGGGTCGTGCCGAGGAGATAGGGTGTTGTTGCGAGATGCTGGTCAAAACGCGTCAGGAACTCACGCAGGGCCTGCTCGATCAGCGGGATCGTTTCGGCATTGACCCCAAAGGCCTTCGTCGCGGTACGCATTCGGGAACTCGAGAAGGCGAACACTTCTGCCTGCTCGGTCGCTGAAGCCTCCGGCGCCAATGAACTTGTGAAGTCACGGCGCAGGAACTCCAGATTGTCAGCATCGAAATTCCAGCGGTAGTGCATCGCCGGGCGCAACAATCCTTCGCCGCCGAAGAGCTCGAACAGGTGGGCCAGGACCCGAAGCAGAGGATCCGGTGGCAGAGCGCTTGGACCTTGTGCGCGAGGCTCGCTCGACCGGTGATCACGCAGCGACTCGAGGTGATCGATGATCATCGATCCGTCCTGGACGAGCGTACCGTCCGGCGTCTGCAATACCGGGATGATCCAGCGCCCGATCGTTGGTATGACCTGTTCCCGAAAAAGGGGATGCGCGGTTGAACGTTCTTGAAACGGGATTCGTTGCTTTCGCAGGTATGAACGGACCTTCGCCGTATAAAGGGACCCGGGCATCCCGTACAAAATGTAGTCGGTTGTCATGCTGATGGTTGTTGTGGCTGGCTCGACGCTTCGATCAATCGCCTAGTTCCCGTAATAAACATAGGCATCTTCGGGTGAGGGCTTAGCCTTCATGGTTTTATCGATTGGGATGGCGCCTGCGCCCATGGAGGGCCAGATGGGTTTGCGCTGTGTCTGGTTGAATTCGACGATCTTGGCTTTCATGGCTGCGACGCGCTGGGGTTCACGTTCGGCCAGGTTGTTTTTTTCGGTTGGATCGTTAGCGAGGTCATAGAGCCAGTCTTTTTTGGGCTGTTCGGTGACCTGAAGCTTCCAGTCGCCTTCGCGCATGACGCGATAGCTGTCGGTACGCCAATGCAGCACATCGTGGGGCCTGCCGCTCGATTCGCCACGGATGAAGGGCAGCAGATTGACGCCATCGATGGGGCGATCCGCGGGTGGCTTTGCGCCTGCGGCGGCAGCTGCCGTGGCAAAGACGTCGAAGTGGCTCACGGGTGCGCCATAGCTGACCGCTTTCGGAATGGCGGCGGGCCAGCGCATGAAGTAAGGCACTCGAATGCCCCCTTCAAAGAAGGTCGCCTTCCAGCCCCGATACGGGGTGTTCAGGCCATCGATACCGATGTAGTGGGCGCCGCCATTGTCGCTGGTGAAGATCACTAAGGTGTTGTCATCGACGCCCTGGTCCTTGAGCGACTGCAGCACGCGGCCGATGTTGCGATCGAGCGATCGGATCATCGCGGCGTAGACGCGCATCGTGTGATCGGTGATGTGGCTGAGCGCGTCGTAGTCTTCGCGGGTGGCCTGCAAGGGGGTATGCGGTGCGTTGTAGGCCAGGTAGAGAAAGAAGGGTCGGTTCTTGTTGGCTGTGACGACTTTAACGGCTTCGTCGGTGAGGTAGTCGGTCATGTACTTGGGCGGCTTGAACGGCTCCCCGTCTTTGAACCGGACGCCCCAGGCGTGCCCAGCCCACTGGAACCGATCAATCGGATCGTATTCCTGCTTTGAATTAACGACCTGTGGGTCGTTCTCGGGGAGATACATCGACCCCCCGTGAAGCATCGAGAGTGATTCATCGAAGCCGTGGGCGTAGGAGCGAAACTGCGGGCTGTCGCCCAGGTGCCACTTGCCCAGTTGCACCGTGTGGTATCCCGAGCCCTGCAGCAATCGCGCGAGGGTGATCTCGCTGGTGGGCAGGCCCATGTCCTCGTAGGGGATCAGGTCCTTTTCACGATCTTTGAAGTACACCGATTGGTACAGTTGTTCCGGATCGCGATAGGTCCCCAGCACTTTCATGAATTGCGGGGGAGCGGGCGTGAATTCGAAGCCAAAACGGGTGGCGTAGCGTCCGGTCATGAGCGCAGCGCGCGATGGCGCGCAAGTGGCGTTGCCGGAGTAGCCGACCCGAAAATTGACGCCCTGTTGGGCGATCGAATCGATGTTGGGGGTGGGGACGGTGCCGCCGGCGATCCCACCGCCATGGAGCGTGATGTCGTTGATGCCCAAATCGTCGGCCACGATCAGGATGACATTGGGCGGGCGCGAGCCAGCCCCAGTGGACTGCACTTCTGCGGGGCCGGCCTGCCACTGCACCTCGCGGGTGGGCGCATAGTCTTTGCGCAACACATACTTGACCATGAGCAACGTTAATCCGACGCGCCCGCCAGCCGCGTAAAAGCCTGCGGTGCCCAGGGCCGCAAGCGCGACCACTGAAACCAACAGGGTGCGTAACCACGAAGATCGTCGGCCTTGCGTCAGTGCGGTCATTGCATGGTCTCCGTTGTCTTGTTCTGCGTGAGCACCGAAATCAGGTCTTGTTCGACCATCCACAAACGGTCGTTACCCCAGATCGCAGGACAGTCTTTGACCCGAAAACTCGGTACACCCCAGCACCCCAAATCGAGCATCTCCTGTCGATTGGCTTCGGCGACAACCTGCCAACTGGGATCGACGAGCGCGGCATCCATCTCGTGCCGGCTCAAGCCTGCACGCTCGGCGATCTGCCAAAGCCCTCGGTCGTCGCCCGCGTAAATCCCGTCGGCAAACACGCCCTGCAGGAATGATTCCGCCAGGGCGCTGCCTTTTCCAAGCGGGATCGCGTGATGGAGTAATGCGAGGCCGCGTTCGGCAGGCTTCCCTACGGGGTCGACCGCATGGCCAAATCGAATACCGAGCCGATCGGCTTCGCGTTTGACATCCCGGGTGATGTAGAGCCGTTTTGCCTTGGGCACAGGCAGCCCCCGCATCACCATGGGTAGAACGGGTCGAAGCCGCAGCGTCGCCCCATAGTGCTGCGCGATCTTACGAATCTGGGCTGCGGCCAAGTAGGTATAGGGGCTTCGAAACGAGCAGAAAAAGTCGATCGTGGTTGTCGCATCGGTGGACTGGGGGAGTGACTGCCATTGCAGGGACCGCGGTGGATACAGCGGTCCTCGAGGGGAGCCCGTCCTGGCCAGACCGGCGTCGAATAATCGTTCTTCCAGATAGTGCAGTCTGTCTATTCCCCAGTACCATTCGCCTTCAAAGTAGAAGGTTGCGGCCAGGTAGTGGCCGAGGCGCTCGCGCAGCTGTTCGCCTTGCTGAAGATCCTCGTTGAGAGCCAGCGTATCCCAAACGCTACTGGTCTCTGTTTTCAAGCCAAGTGCGTCGCCCAAGCGTTTCGCATCTCGAACGGACCAGGATTCGAGCCGGGCCCGGTCGGGCGCCGCCGCATCTGAAGGGGGCGGTACGCGATGGCATCGAAGGTGAATGTCATAGCGATCGCGAAATCGAATCAGGCTCTGTGCCGCCAGTTCGCTGTAGGGATCGCCATCCTGGTGAAAGTATTGAACAATCGCTGGGCTAGCCTTGAATTGCCTGACCAAGGCGTGGCCTGTTCGCAGGAGATCTCTTAAGCCCCGGCTGTTGAACGGGCGACTCAGGGTTCGTTGAAGAAAAACTTCAATCGGGGACACGTTGGCGGTTCTGCGTCTGGGATGCGTCGGCCTGGGCGCCCGCCACGCGCATCATCGCCTGTGCGGTCGGGATCCCAGCATTCTGGTTCTGTCCTGTGACCAGGCGGCCGTCAACAACGATGTGCTGGGCGAAAATATCAAGTAACGCGTGAGTGGACTCGAACTGGGCACCAGCGGCTCGCATGTCGCGCTCTGGATGTTTGGGCGTAAACGTAATGCCCAGTTGCTTGACCTGAGCGTCGGTCACCGCGGTGAGTTTCCGCCCCCGTACGAGTGGCTGCCCGGATTCATCGACGGCCTTCAATAGTCCCAGTGGTCCATGGCATACGCCACCGATCACGCTTCCCGCAGACCATGCTTGCGAGATACCAAGGCCCAGCGTGTCCGACTGCGCCAGATCGTAGGCTGCACCCCAGCCTCCAGCCAGAAAAATAATGTCGTAACTTTTGAAATCGATCGTGTTGATCGACTGGGACTGAGCGGTCTTACGCTGGAATTCTGGGTCCTGCAGGTAACGTCGGTCTGCAGGCGTCGCCAGAAACCAGCGAAACGAGTCGGGTTCGATTGGGATTGTCCCGCCACGGATACTGGCAACATCGACGCGCATGCCCGCATCCAGAAACGCGTAATAGGGCAGCGTCAGCTCACTGCCAAAGACACCAGTCGCCTTGCCATTCGTCTTGCCCGGCCGGTCAAGCGTCCCGTGACTGGTGGTGATGATCAGCGCGCGCTTGCCAGGCAGTTGCTCGCTGGGGCCTGTGTAATCCGGATGCAAACCAAATGATTTGAGGACGTTCGGAAGTCCGAGCCACAGAAACAGCCCTAAGCCAATTGCGGCGACGCCACCCCAGAGCAATGCTGGATGAATCATATGGATTAGAAGTTTTTTCGCTGTTGGGATTCGATTCGTGTCGTTCCAGCGGGCAGACTGAACCAGTCAAAATCCTGCCCGAGGTGGATCGGGCCGCGAAAAATCTCGCCCGACTTTCCGCGAAAGGTTTCTTCAAGCAGACTAGACGGCAGCGGTGGAACGATGTGATTCATGACCAGCATGCGTACGCCACTTGCCTGAGCCGTTTCGGCCGCTTGCTCTGGCGTCGTATGGTAGTTCTCGATATCCGTCATGACCTGCTGGAGTTCAACCCGCCCGGCCTGTTTGAAACCGCTTTGGAGCAGCTTCAGAAGCTCGATGGATTGTGCCTCATGCACCAGCAGATCCACCGCCTTCGCCTCGCGCTCAATCGCGTCTGATTTGCTGGTATCGCCGCTGATCACTACGGTGCGATCCTTGTAACGAATCCGATAACCAACGGCCGGATCGATGGGCCCGTGTTTGACCTTGAATGCGACGATTTCAAGGTCGGGGTCTGAGATCAGAACCGCGCGCCCTGTGTCGGCGGATAGGTCAAAGACATGAGCCGACCCACCAAAACCTGACGGTGGTGCCACCTTTTGGCCGTGGTGAGCGCTGCGCCAGCCAGCATCGGCCGTATACGCTTGCATGAATCCATTGAGGACCGGCACTAGACCTTGCGGGCCATGGATCGGCACTGGCGTTGAGGCATTGCCCTGAATCCAGCGTACGAGCATCAACTCACCCAGACCATCGATATGGTCGGAGTGATAGTGGGTAAAAAACACCGCTTCAATCTGACCCGGGTTCAGTTGCATCCGCGAAATGTTGCGCGCCGCGCCCGCACCCGTGTCGAAAATAAACATTCTTTTGCCCGCAACGACCACGGTGCAAGGTCCGCTGCGCCGGGGATCGGGGAATGGCGAACCCGCACCACACAAGCCCACGTGGAGGCCATCGATTAGTTGCGCGATAGGGTTCGACTCGGACGTGCTGCTTGCCACCATGCGCTGGGCGAGTTGCATCACGATCTTGCTGCGCTGTGAGTAGAGCGCACCCGCGATGACTAGGATTACGAGAATCGCAATGGCTCCAATTTTGAGCCCCGATCGGTTGGTCTTCGAATTCATGCTTTCGACGCTCGGATTGATTTGCTCAGAGTTCGTTGGAGCCGGTCTGCAGGGGTTGCGAGACTTGTGTCAGCCCGAAAAATACGGCATTGTTTGTGCCAATAGTTATACAACAAAATCGCTGGCGCCGGCATCAGGGAATGCGCTTGCTGGGGGAGACATGGAAAAGATCTGGTTAGCCAGTTATCCCAAAGACGTTCCGGCAGAAATTCGCCTGGATGACTTGGGATCCATCGGCTCGTACTTTGAGGCGAATGTTCGAAAATTCGCCGATCGACGGGCATTTATCAGCGGAGCAACCGGCAAGGCCATCACCTATCGCGAGCTGGACCAACTATCTGCGCGGTTTGCGGCCAAGTTGCAACGACTCGGGATGGCGCCCGGCGAACGGGTTGCTCTGATGATGCCCAACCTGTTGCAGTACCCGGTCTGTCTCTTTGGCGTGCTGCGGGCGGGTTATGTGGTGGTCAATGTCAACCCGATGTACACGCCACGCGAACTCGAGCACCAGCTCATAGACTCTGGTGCCGCCGCTATTGTGGTGTGCGACCTGTTTGCGCACACGCTGCAAAAGGTGATCGACAGGACACAGTTGCGCCATGTGATTCTGACGGGTGTGGCTGACCTCATGCCATTGCCGCTTCGCCTCATCGCTTGGGCGGGTATGAAAGCGAAGGGGATGCCTCTGCCTTACACGCTGCCGGACAGCCTCAATCTGAGAGAGATCCTTCAGGACAGTCAACTGCCTGCGCCTCGATCGGTCTCCGTTAAGCCCGCAGATCTTGCATTTCTGCAGTACACGGGAGGTACGACAGGTGTCGCGAAGGGCGCCATGCTGACCCATCTGAATGTCATGGCCAATGCCCGCCAGGGCTTTGTCTGGTTTGAATCCTTGACGGATCTGAAGGATGAACAGATCTCGGTCATGGCGTTGCCGATGTACCACATCTTCGCGCTCAGCCTTGCGATCAATGGCCTCGAAATGGGTGGAACCGGAGTCTTGGTTGCGGATCCACGCGACACCAAGGCGTTTCTCAAGGTGTTGTCGAAGTACCGTTTCGTGACCTTGCCAGGGGTCAATACCCTTTTTAATAATTTGTTGAACGAGCCCGGGTTCGAGAAGCTGGATTTCTCCGCGCTCAAGGTGTCGGTGGGCGGTGGGACCGCAATCCAGCGGGCAGTGGCCGAGCGCTGGCAGGCACTGACCCGGTCGCCGTTGGCCGAAGGGTATGGGCTGACCGAATGTTCTCCCACGGTCTCGGTCACGCCGATGGACCGGCCGGACTTTACCGGATCCATCGGACTCCCATTGCCGTCGACAGAGGTGTCGCTGCGCGATGCCAACGGCATTGAGGTGGCGCTGGGGGAACGAGGCGAACTCTGTGTGCGCGGCCCACAGGTGATGGCTGGGTACTGGCAGCGTCCTGAAGAAACGGCCAATGTGATGACGAGCGATGGTTTTCTTCGCACGGGCGACGTGGCGACCATCGATGCGCAGGGCTTTTTACGAATTGTCGATCGGGTCAAGGATATGGTCCTGGTCTCCGGTTTCAACGTTTTCCCCAATGAGATCGAAGGCGTGGTCGCGATGCATCCCGGTGTCGGCGAAGTCGCGGCGATTGGCCGCCCTGATCCAGTCACGGGGGAGGCCATCCACCTCTGTGTTGTCCGGAAGGACCCTTCGCTCACAGAACAGGACCTGATCGCGCATTGCAAACTCGAACTCACCGGTTACAAGATCCCCAAGCATGTGCACTTCATGGCGGACCTCCCGAAAAGCCCGGTCGGCAAAATTCTGCGCAGGGAGATTCGCGAAGCCCTGGCAAAGGCGGCTTAACGGTTCGATGCACCCGATGAATATTCTCCGTATGTCTCCTGTTGCGCTTCCAAAGTGGATCGCCATCAAAATTGGATCCATTCTTTTTGGTGTCATTTCCATCGCCATCGCCTGCTCAGCACAGGCGCAGCTTTTTGGCGGGTCAATGGATTCGATGATTGATAAGCGGTTTAAAGAAGCTGACAAAAACAAGGACGGTAAGCTGACCCTGGACGAGGCCAAGGAAGGGATGCCACGGGTCGCGAAGAACTTCGATCAGCTCGACGCTGAACGCCGGGGCTACGTGACCGTCGAGCAGATCAAAAAAGCGGTTGCCTCGCAGGGCGGTACTGGATCATGAAGATTCTACGTACCCCGGATTCGCAC
>Ga0304730_1001406_pt1 | contig 18310 bp, 15 predicted proteins | sample M_130628_MF_Meta_FD_190474 | JGI IMG/M metagenome (GOLD analysis project Ga0304730, IMG submission 190474) | Freshwater microbial communities from Lake Montjoie, Canada to study carbon cycling - M_130628_MF_MetaG (v2) (version 2) | ecosystem: Environmental > Aquatic > Freshwater > Lake | place...
GGCCGCGTTGGATAGCCTAGCTTCTTGCAGTAACCGGTAGCATCTCGCACGCAACGCTCTCGTTGCAGAAGTCAGTCTCTCCACGTTTTCGTTGGCCCCGGTTACTCAGGAGCTCTAAAAACCACTCAGATCCCCGTACCCCTCCGGCGGAACTTGCGATTACCCACAACGGCCTGCGGTGTTGATTTCGGCCCCAACCCATGACGCTAGCCGAGCCCTTGAGGCTGGCGCAGGGATCAAGAGCCAGACGGTTGAGAGCTTCCTGGTTGGGATGGAGCGCAAGTTAGAGCGAAGCGGCCAGGTGAAGAGCCTAGCCAAGGCGCTAGATCAGGACCGGATTGAGTGGAAGGGCAGGGCGCTTTTGGTGGACGAGTCCTCGCTTCTATCCAACCGCCAGGTCGAGCGCCTGATGAAGGTTGCCGATGGTCTGACCATTGGCCGCGTCATCTTCATCGGTGATGAAAGGCAGCTGGGATCGCCTGAGGCAGGAGCGCCTTGGCGTCTGATGCTGAACGAAGGCATTGACCAGGCGCGCATGACCCAGATCCAGCGTCAGAAGGACCCTCAGATCAAAAGATCGGTCGAGCATCTGGCCAAGGGTGAGCCGGGTAGGGGGCTTTACGCTCTTGGCTCTCGTGTCATAGAGGTCGGCAAGAATGCGACGGACAAGGGTTTGGCGCAGGCGGCTTTCAAGGCCTGGGCGCAATCTAAGGATCAGGGTTCAGAAGCCTCGATCATTGTTCCGACCCATAGTCTACGCGGCGAGCTATCGACGCTGATCCGGGCTGAGCTAACCAAGAGGGGTGAGCTTACTGGACCCAATCACAGCCTAGATGTCTTGCGTCAGGTGAGAATGACGAGCGCTGAATCCTGGCGCGCCTCGAACTATCAAGAGGGCCAGGTGTTGGTCTTTCATGCGGGGGTGCGTGACGCTGGGATCCAGAGGGGTGAAAGCCTGACCATTGTTGGGCGCGATGAGCGCAATCAGCGTCTGGTCTTGGAGGGGTCAGACCACAGGCGGGCAGAGCTTGATTTAACTAAGCAAGCCGCGTCCAAGCGGGCCAATGGGTTCCAGACCTATGAGCGAGATCAGATCGCGGTCAAGGACGGAGAGCGTCTCGTCTGGGAGCGGCGTGAGGATGAGCGCGGGTTCAATACCGGTGAGCGCTTTACGGTCACTGCGGTTGATCGGTGGGGCTGGACTATCCGGGCTGCTGATGGCCAAGAACATCGTCTGAAGACCAACGATCCGGCCCTGCAGTTTGTGAGCCACGGCTATTCGGAAACGGCTGACCGGGCTCAGGGTCAGACCTATCCGGATGTGGTGGCCGTTCTCTCTAGCGCCCACGGTGAGGCGGCCAATCAGGCGCGGGCCTATGTTCAGATATCGCGTGCGGCGCAGAGCCTGACCTTTGTGACGAACGATACCCAGCTTTTGGCGTTTAAGCTCAACAAGCAGGATGGGCTCAATCTGATCGCTTCGGATGAGGTGCGGGCGACTCGCGAGGCTGGGTCTGAGCTAGCGGGTCTTGCGTTGGCAATGGGCAAGGCGCAGCAACCTCTACCCGCGGCAGCAGGGGTTGAGGTCATAGAGCCGCAGAAGGAGAGGGGGCTGGATCGGGCAAGGCAGATCTCTCGGGGGGATATCAGCCTCTGATACCTGTCTGCTTTTTAGTTCACGATTCCAGTCCTCAGCCCATTACGCCCAGTTGAGGATCTAGAATGCTGCCTTTGATTCCGTGACACACCTGGCGTGCGCGGGGGTTAGCCTCTTTTCAGATTGAAGGGGGTGTGTTGCAGCTCGAAAGGCCGGATTCATGCCCGCATTCTATTCTGATACGCAGCCCGTAACTGCCGAAATAGAGCGCTAATGGATATATCAACTCGGCATCATGGGAACGAATCTGGGCGTATTATGGGTTTGACGAGCCATTTCCCATTTTATATCATAAGGTCTCATATAATGAAAATGAGGTCGAACATGCACTAGCGTGGCAAGGCCAATTTCAAATATTTCGCCAACCGCATGCCTGATCCCGACGCCTGCGGCTGGTCTCCGTTACGGGCTAGGATACCAGATTAATGAAACTATTACGGTACGGGTCGCCCGGGCATGAACGTCCCGGCCTCATGGATGCAGACGGTTATATCCGTGACCTTTCGGCCATCTTGACCGACATTACGCCCAAGGATCTGGCGCCAGCCTCCATGGCGCGTTTGCAGGCGATCGACCCCAAGACCCTGCCTTTGGTCAGCGGTGAGCCCCGCTACGGCGTGCCTGTCACTGGTATTGGTAAGTTCATCGCCATCGGCTTGAACTATGCCGACCATGCGGCTGAATCCGGTATGCCGGTTCCTCCCGAGCCGATCTTTTTTACTAAGGCTATTTCTTGCCTCACTGGACCAAATGACCCTGTGATGATGCCGCTGGATGCCACCAAGCTTGATTGGGAGGTCGAGTTGGGCGTCATCATCGGGACGACCTGCCGCTATGTGGACGAGGCCAAGGCGCTAGACCACGTAGCTGGTTTCGTACTGGTCAACGACGTCTCTGAGCGCGCATTCCAGATGGAACGCGGCAGCCAGTGGGACAAGGGTAAGGGCTGTGACACCTTTGGCCCCACAGGTCCTTGGCTGGTTACCCCAGACGAGCTTGGTGACTGTCAGAGCCTAGAGATGTTCTTGGACGTTAATGGCCAGCGCATGCAGACCGGCAATACCTCGACCATGATCTTCACGGTTGCGCAGTGCATCGCCTATGTCAGCCGCTTCATGACACTCTTCCCCGGGGACCTGTTGATTACCGGAACGCCGCCCGGCGTCGGCATGGGTCAAAAACCAAATGCAATCTACTTAACCGAGGGCGATCAGATGCGCCTTGGAATCCGTGGACTTGGCGAGCAACGCCAGCGCGTGGTCGCGTTTGACCTCAGAGGATTAACCGCGTGACGGCTTATGGTGGACGGTTCGCGGGCCGAACGGCCATCATCACTGGCGGCGGGTCCGGGCTTGGCCTAGCGGTCGCCAAGCGGATCGTCTTAGAGGGCGGTAAGGTTGCGCTTTGGGATCTTGACGGCGAAGCCCTCAGCAGAGCGTCAAAGGCCTTCGACGTTGCGCTCACAGTGCAACTGGATGTCACCGATGTGCAGGCGGTGCGTGATGCTGCTTTAAAGTCGAACGGCGCGCTTGGGCGGGTCGATATTCTTGTGGCGTCGGCAGGGATCACAGGAGCCACCGTTCCGGTGCACGGGTTCCCCGTCGATAGCTGGCTGCGGACCATCGATATCAATCTCAATGGCGTCTTCTACTGTAACCGAGAAACGGTCCCGTTCATGTTGGCTAACGGCTACGGGCGGATCGTCAACGTCTCTTCTGTGGCCGGCAAGGAAGGCAACCCTAACGCCTCTGCCTATTCGGCTTCCAAGGCGGGCGTTATCGGCCTGACCAAGTCGCTGGGCAAAGAGCTTGCGACCCAGGGGATCATCGTCAATGCCATTACCCCGGCGACCTTTGAGAGCCCAATTCTCGACCAGCTGCCACAAAGCCAGGTTGACTATATGCGCTCCAAGATCCCGATGGCCCGGCTTGGCGAGATCTATGAGAGTGCGGCGATGATCTGCTTTATGGCCAGCGAGGAGTGCAGCTTTACGACCGCCTCGACCTTTGACACGTCCGGTGGCCGGACCACCTACTAATCTGCTCCGTTCATCTTCTGTGTTTCCTGTATCATCAGTGGTGCCACGGCTACTGCACCTTGACTTCACAAGAGACGGCGCTATTCCAACATGTGGGATAATCTCTCTTCCCAGGCGCTTACAATGCTGACCCTGCGACCCAGATCAGGGCACCGTGAGCGGGAGGCCTCGACTCTTGATTTGGAATGACGCGTTATGACTGGCACTGTTACGGACGAGTTTTCCGACGACAAAGAAGCCCCAGAACCTATGGAAAAGGCCCGCGGTCTGGCCGGTACCCAAACCTTGGCGCGCGGACTTGAGGTTATAGATGCTGTGGCGCAAGGCGTGCTCGGCCTTACCGAACTTGCAGATCGCCTTGGCCTGACCCGCAGTACAACCCACCGTCTTGCCGTCACTTTGGTCGAGCACCGCTATCTCAATTTCCAACGCGGATCTGGCTATTCGTTGGGACCGCAACTGCTGAAGTTGGGCTATATGGCCGGTCGCCAGAGCAGCTTGCCGCGCGTCGCGCGTGAGCACCTAGAAGATCTCGCTTCAGCCAGCGGCGACACCGTGCATTTGGGCGTGTTGGATGGCTCTCGCGCGCTCTATCTCGACAAGATCTCCGGTACCCGCCGTGTCGAGGTCAGATCGCGGATTGGCGAACGTCAGCCTCTGCGTTCCACTGGACTTGGCAAGGCGCTGATTCTGGATGCAACCGAAGCCCAATTGCGCGAGTACTATGACTATGAGACGCGTCGTGGCCATCAGTACGCGGTCGACCAAGAGCAATGGCTGCGTCGCATGAGCGAATATGCCAAGAACGGCTATGCCTTTGATCTAGAAGAGAATGAGGATCGCATCCGCTGCGTCGCCGCGCCCTTACGCGATGTCTCGGGTGCCATTGCTGGAGCTATCAGCGTCTCCAGCGCCGCGCAATATATGGATGACACGCGCATGCACGGCCTTGCCTTCGAGGTGAAGAGTACCGCGGACGCGATCAGCCGCCAACTAGGCTTCGATGGCAATATCGCCGCGCAGGCCAAGCCTCGGGCGCGCAAGGCCCGCGCCGCCACGCCAACCGCGGACTAGTCACAGCCCCTGTGGCCACAGCCTGAGTTGGATGCCGCTGCAGCTGTGACATCTGGCTGTTCATTGATCACCTCAACTGTCCTGACCGGCGACCTGCGCGATAGAGCAGTCATCCGGCGTCGCAAGCTTGCTTCTTGACAATTCTTGATGTTGATGTAGCAAATGGAAACGTTTCCAAGAATGTGCTAGCGTGTTTACAAGCGCCCTAGACATAACCCTGCCTTCGCGTGTGGATACCTCCTGAAGCGCCCAATGAGGACTAGATGAAGGATCTTCGTATCAAGCGGCTGACCGTGCGGCAGTACAGCTGGACGCTTCGGGACATGGGTTCCGACTATAACGGATTTAACCAAGTCTACCTCAAAGGTGCGAGTTGCAATGAGGTTGGCTATGTCTTCACCATCGAGACCGAAGGCGGCATAACCGGCGAGTATATCGGCAATCTTGGCGGCGTCTCCTACGCGCAAGTGGGCATGGTGGCGCACTACTTGCTTGGTCGCAACGCCCTTGAGCGTGAGCTGATCTGGAACGACATCAAGCGGGCCCTGCGCCAGGTCGACGGCTACGGGCTGGCGCCTATCGACTGTGCGCTGTGGGACATTGCCGGTAAGGCCTATGGGGTGCCAGTTCATCAGCTTTTGGGCGGCTGGAAGAAGACCTTGCCCGCTTATGCCTCAACGCTCCACGGCGATGAGAATGGCGGCCTCGATTCCCCGGAAGCGTTCGGCGAATTTGCTCTGCAATGCAAAGAGTTGGGTTATCCGGCCTTTAAGATTCATGGCTGGGGAAACGGTCCGATCGAACGCGAGGCGGCAACGGTGCTTGCGACACGTAAAGCCGTTGGTGACCAGATGAATCTGATGATTGACCCGGCCTGCGAATACAACACCTGGTCCGACGCGCTTTTCGTGGGCCGCGCCTGTGATGAGGCTAATTTTTTCTGGTATGAGGATCCATATAAGGACGGCGGACATTCAGCTTTCGCCCACAAAAAGTTACGCCAGTTCATCAAGACCCCGATCCTGATGGGCGAACATATCCGTGGAATTGAGGTCAAGGTCGACGGCATTATCGCCGAGGGTACCGACTTTATCCGCGCGGGGATTCATTCCGATGGTGGCATCACCGGGGTCATGAAGCTAGCCCATGTGGCTGAAGGCTTTGGGCTCGATGTAGAGCTTCATGGCCCAGGTGCCGCAACGCGTCAGTGTATGGCTTCGATCCGCAACACCAACTACTACGAGCTTGGCCTTGTGCATCCCAAGGTGCCGGGCCGCCACGCCCAGGTGCCAATCTATGGCGACGCCTATTCCGATGATTTGGAAGCTGTCGACAAGAATGGCTGTGTGCCGGTTCCGACAGGCCCCGGCCTTGGCGTCACAATTAATTGGGATTGGCTGGCTAGGCATGAGACCGGCAAGGTCGTGTACGAATAGGCCCTCAAGCCCCCGTCGGCCAATGCAGATGCGCACCCAATCAGAAGGATCCGAATATGCGTTTGTCGATCTTATTGCTTGGGAGTGCGGCGCTCGTGATCGCGGGCGCCGCTCAGGCAGCAGTGCATCATCCAGCCGCGGCGGCTCATCACAGTGTTGCGCCATCTGACAAGTCGTCCGCATCAGAAACCGCGCGGCTGAACGCCTGGTTCGATGCGCGCAATGAAGAGTTACTCAAATTCAGCCCGATGGCCCGCAGTGGCTTGGGCGATAAGCACGACTACGACAAGATCGATGACATGTCCGAGGCGGCCGGCGACCGCAGTCTTGAATGGCAACGTAAGACGGTGCAGGACCTCAAGGCCCACTTCAATCGCGCAAGCCTTACCGATGAGGGCAAACTATCCTACGACCTGTGGATCGATCAGTACGCCCGCGCCGCGGACGCTGCCCAATATGGCCTAAACGGCTATGTCTTCACCCAGATGCAAGGTCCCCAGGCTGGGCTGGCGCAGTTTCTGATCGCCACCCACCGGGTTAGCGATCCTTCAGATATGGACGCTTATATCAGCCGCATTGGCGGCGTATCACGGGCTATCGGCCAGCTGCTGGATCGCGCCAAAGTCAACGCTAAGGCCGGGACACGTCCACCGTTGTTTGCCTATGACGGTGCCATCGAACAGGCGCGCGCTCTGATCACCGGCGCACCGTTTGCAGGTCCAGGGGACAGTCCTATTTGGGCTGACGCCAAAGCCAAGATCGACGCCTTGGTTAAAGCCGGAAAGATCGATCAGCCGACGGCGGAGGAGTTGAAGGCAAAGGCGCGTACGGCGCTGCTGACCGAGTGGGGACCTGCCTATCAAGGTTTGGTCGACTGGCTTGATGCGGACAAGCTCCACGCAGACAAGATCGCCACCGGCGTTGGCAAACAGGTCAATGGCAAGGCCTATTTTGCCATGCGCCTAAGGAACATGACCACCACCAACCTTACCCCTGAACAGGTTCATCAGTATGGGCTAAGCGAGGTACAGCGTCTTCAATCCGACATGATCGTGCTTAAGGACAAGGTCGGGTTCAAGGGATCCCTGCAGGAGTTCTTCACCTACATTCGCGAAGATCAGAGCTTCTATTACCCGAACACCGACGCCGGCCGGCAGGCCTACATCGACGCGGCAACCGCAGTGATCGACGGCATGAAGAAGAAGCTGCCCGACTATTTTGGTATCCTGCCAAAGGCAAACCTTGTCGTCAAAAGGGTAGAACCGTTCCGAGAACAGGTCGGCGCAGTGCCTTTTTACAATGCGGGCACTCCGGACGGATCGCGGCCCGGCGTGTTCTATATGCATCTGATCGACATGCGGTCGATGCCGAAAACCCAATTGGAGGTCACCGCCTATCACGAGGGCATCCCGGGCCATCACCTGCAAATTGCGATCTCGCAAGAACTCACCAACATGCCGAAGTTCCGTCAGAGGGTGGTGTTCGCCGCCTTTCTTGAGGGCTGGGCGCTCTATGCCGAACAGTTGTCGAAGGAGATGGGCGGGACCTATCAGGACCCCTATTCGGAGTTTGGACGCCTAAGCCTCGAAGATTGGCGGGCGGTTCGCTTGGTCGTGGATACCGGACTGCACTCTAAAGGTTGGACCGAAGAGCAGGCGGAAAAGTACATGCATGACAATACCCCGCTCGCCGATGCTCAGATCCGCTCCGAAGTCAGGCGTTACATCGTCCAGCCGGGCGTTCCGTCATCCTACAAGATCGGAATGCGCAAGATCTTGGAGCTACGTCAGAGGGCCAAGACGCGTCTCGGCAACAGGTTTGATATCCGCAAATTCCACGACACGGTGCTGGGTGCCGGTGCTCTGCCCTTGGACATGCTGGATCGCCGGGTCGACGAATGGATCGCAAAGGAAGAGGCTGCCAAGCCGTCTATCCCCTAGAGAGGGCTTGATCGCCTAGTCTGCGCCAAGACTAAACGCCCGTTGAAGTGCAGCGATCTTGGCGCGCTCAAAATTCTGCGCGGCGGCGCTCTCGGGTACGAATATATCAAAGCCGTGATAGCCGCCAGGAACCACCAGCAACTCGGTCGCGATGCCAGCCCTGACCAGTCGCAAGGCGTATTCGATATCCTCTTGCGCAAAAAGATCGACCGAGCCGACGCCGATAAAGGCCGGTGGCAAGCCACGCAGATTCTGTCGCCGACTGGGGACAGCAATGGCGGGCGAGTTCGCTCCGCCAGGCGCTATGCCCAAGAAGCATTCCCAGGCGAGGGCATTCCATTCTGCGTCCCAGGCGTATCGACCCATATAGTTGGGCATAGTGCGCGTTGAGCCGGTCCGGTCATCCAACATTGGTTGGATCAGGCATTGGAAGGCGACGGGAAACTCACCACGATCCGTCGCCAGATTGGCCAGGATGGCGGCGTGCCCCCCACCTGCGCTCTCGCCCAGCAGGGCGACGCGATCCACGTCGACGCCAACCTCTTCGGCATGGGCGTTTAGCCAGCGCAAGCCAGCGTAGTTGTCCTCGATCGACGCCTCATAGGTCGCTTCCGGCGCCAAGCGGTATTCGACTGTGACGATCACGCAGTCGAGCTGCCTTGCCAGCGCCTGCAGCCGCGGCACTTCACTTCTGGCTGTACCGGCGATATGGCCCCCGCCATGGGTATGAAGAATCGCCGGGCGCTTGGCGTTTGATTGGGCATTGATCACGAAGAGCAGGACTTCGGGATGCCCCGCCGCGACTGGCGCATGGCATTCGAAAACCGCCACATCTGCTAGTCGCTCGGACGCCGTGAAGAACGGCGAGTTGCGCATCGCGGGAATACTGGCCCTCACCGCAGGTGGGCTGTTCGCCTCATAGGCCGCCATTTCCGCGGCCGCTGCGCGAAACTCAGGGGCGACGAAGGACAAGGGGTCGATGACGTCTTCCATGGCTTTTAGCTTTCCGTTACCGTCCGTAGCTCGTCCGTCCGCCCAAGGTATTGAAGGTCGTGCAGGCCGCTCTCAAAGGCTTCGCCACGCGGCCCGAAGCGGCACAATCTCATGAAAATGCTCGTACTTTAATGTTCATAGGGCCTCGACAGCTTGACGTCGGGGTTGAGCTCGACGCCGAAGCCCGGCTTGTCGAGTGCTGAGATGCGCATCCGGCCGTTCTGGGGAATGGGTTCACCGAGCAGTTGCGGCGCGAACATTGGCTGCACGCGATCGGCGTTCGGTGCCATCATCAAGAATTCTGCAAATGGGCTGTTATGGCGCGTGACCACGAAGTGGTAGCTGTAGACGGAAGAACCGTGCGGGATGACCAGAACCGAGCGGGCGTCTGCCAAGGCTGAGATCTTGATCAGTTCGGTGATGCCGCCGCACCAGCCGACGTCGGGCTGGATGATGTCGCAACATTCCATCTCCAGGAGCAATCGAAAGCCCCAACGTGTGGCCTCATGTTCACCCGTGGTGACCATCATGCCCGGAGGCGCACTGGCCCGAAGGTCACGGTAGCTCCAGTAATCATCCGGCGAGAAGGCCTCCTCGATCCATCGCAGTCCAACCTCGGCGGCCTTGAGCGACAGGCGCTTGGCATAATCTAGGTCTAGGCTCATCCAGCAGTCCAACATCAGCCAGAAGTCGTCGCCGACCTTGGCTCGCATGTCCGCCAGCATCTCAATGGTCCTCATCATGCCCGCATCGCCTTCCGCCGGGCCGTGCTTCATAGGCATCTTGCCACCGATAAAGCCGAGGTCCTTAGCGATGTCAGGGCGAACCCCGGTTGCGTAGAATTGGATTTCATCGCGCACTGCGCCGCCGAGCAGTTCATGTACAGGCTCCTGACGCAGCTTTCCAATCAGGTCCCACAGCGCCAAGTCAACGCCGCTGATAGCGTTCAGGACCAATCCCTTGCGGCCGTAGTAGAGGGTTGAAAGATACATCTGATCCCAGATTTTCTCGACGTGGGCGGGGTTCGCGCCCTCGAGAAACCGGCCCAAATGGTGCTCGACGATCCAGGCGGCTGGTTCCCCACCCGTGGTCACGGCAAATCCGATGACGCCATTTTCTGCTTCAATTTCGACAACCAAGGTGCCGAGTAAGCCAAGACCGAACTTCTGCCGACTCTGCCGATAGTCTTCATATTTTGCCATAGGACTGGCGACATGGTCGTCGATCCAGTGTGCACCCGGCTGATCGGCGTAGTCGGCACCGCCGCCGCCGCGTACGGTATAGGCACGGACGTGCTTGATTTTGCTAAGGCTCATTCTTGCCTAAATTCCCTGTTCGCTTTCCGCCGCACGAAGGCCGGATTTTTTCACGCGGACAAAAAGTCTTACATTATGACACTGGATGCTATGCTGTGGGAATAGTGGTGTCAACGCGGCGACATCGGCGACGATAGGTTTGTTTGTAGGCAAGCGAACTTGAAGTTTTCGGCGGCAATATTGACCTTGACTTGGGGTGAAGTCCGCTTACGGTTGGAAACGTTTCCAAAATGGGGGGCATATGACAACGGGACCGATCGAAGGCGTCGTGCCTATCTTGCTTTGCCCTTTCTTCGACGATGGGCACCTCGATATTGAAAGTCTTGAGCGTCAGGTCGAGTTCAATATTGACGCCGGCGTGCACGGCCTTGGTTTGGCGATCGCGTCTGAGATGTTCAAGTTCAATGAAGCTGAACGCGCTGAGGTGATCACTGCCACCGCCAAGGCCATCAACAAGCGTGTGCCCTTGATCGTCAATGTCAGCGCGTCAGCATCCGACCTAGCCGCCCACTACGCAAAACTCGCGGCGAAGCAGGGCGCCGATGTGCTGATGGTCTATCCTCCGACCTTCTTTCCAGCAGGTGCCGAAGAGATCGTCGAGTACTATGGCCGGATCGCAGGTGCGGTCAATATTCCGATTGTTCTTCAGGACGTCGTTCAGGCACCGATTTCAGCTGCGGTGGCGCTGCGGATCGCTGATGCCTATGAAAATGTAAAATATATCAAGGTCGAATCTGTTCCTGTCACCGCAAAGGTCGCGGCTATGACGGCCGCGGTCGCCGGTCGCCTGACCGTTTTTGGCGGCGCCGGGGGCGGCTATTTCATTGAGGAGATGCGGCGCGGGGCTAGGGGGACAATGCCGTTCCCGACGCAGCCCGCCGATTTCCTCCGGGTCTGGGACCTGTACCAGAGCGGTGACCATGGCGGCGCCCGTCAGGTTTTTGATGCCCGGATCATGGCAGTCAATCGCCTCGCCTTGCAGGAGGCTGATGTCTTTTACCATCTGCACAAACAGCTCTTCGTACGCATGGGCATCTTCACCTCAGCCTACGTGCGCAGTCCAACCATGGCCATCGATGCGGTGACCCGCCGCGAGATCGAAGAGATCATCGACGCCGTCTTGACCAGCAGGGAGTAGCCAATGGATCCGTTCAAGAAGCGTCAACTGGGCAGGACATCTGTGATGCTGCCGCAGTTCGGGTTTGGCGGCGCTGGCCTAGGTAATCTGTTTGACGATATCAAGGAAACCACGGCGGATGATACGCTGGCGGCGGCTTGGGATGAAGGTGTCCGGTACTATGACACCTCGCCCTGGTACGGCCGCGGGCTGAGCGAGCACCGTTTCGGCCGCGCCCTGTTTGGCAAGCCGCGGGAAGACTTCATCATCTCCACCAAGGTGGGCCGACTGTTCAGTGCGCCAAAGGACATTGATGCTTTCTGTGCGAGCGAGCGCGATTGGCATCTGGGCCTGCCGTTCGAACACCGCCACGACTACACCTATGAAGGCGTCATGCGGTCCTATGAGGACAGCCTTCAGCGGCTTCGCCTCAACCGCATCGATCTGCTCATCATCCATGACCTTGACTCGTTGGTCCTCGGTTCGGAACGGTTGGTTGACGCCCATCTCAACCAACTCGCTACAGGCGGAATGGCGGCGCTCCAGGATCTTAAGGCGGCAGGAAAGATCAAGGCCATCGGTGCTGGGGTCAATCAGACAGGCACCATCAGCAAGTTTCTTGACGTGCTCGACCTGGATTTCTTCTTGGTTGCGCTGCCCTACACCTTGGCCGAACAGCCTGTCCTCGATTCGGAGTTTCCACTTTGCGAGAAGCGCGGGGTAGGGATCATCATTGGCGCGGTTTACGCGTCTGGAATTCTCGCCACCGGTGCCGTGCCCGGTGCCAAGATCAACTATCGCGAGCCCACAGCCGATGAGGCCGATCGCATTCGACGGATCGAGGCTGTTTGCAGGAGCTTCGACACGCCGTTACCTGCGGCTGCGCTGCAATATACGCTTCACCACCCCTCTGTGACCTCGATCATTCCTGGTGCCATTGAGCCCTCGCAAGTGAGGAAAAATATCGCGTTCTTCCGCCACGAAACACCTGCGGAGTTATGGGGCGAACTTAAGAAACAGGGCCTATTGCGGGCCGATGCTCCCACGCCCTGATCGGGCGACCAGAGCAATCTTACCTTAGAGGCAAAAGGGAGGAACCTATGTCACCGTTAAGGATTGTCGACCCACATATCCATCTGTGGGACCTATCGACGGGCCTCTATCCGCAATTCGAAACCCCGTCGGTCTCTTTTATCGGCGACAATACCGCGATCGCGCGTAGCTACCTGCTGGCAGAGTACCTAGATGAGGGTGAAGGCAGCGTCATCATCGAAGGTGCGGTTCATGTCGAGGCAATGCCTACCGATGGCCTGCGCGAACTCGACATCCTCCAAGCGGTTGCCACAAGCGCTCCTATTCCCATAGGCGTCATCGCCGCTGGAAATCCTGTCGATCCCCAATTCACCAAGTTCCTCGACCAATGCGCGAAAGCGCCAGCCTTCCGCGGTGTGCGCCAAGTTCTCAACCGCCACGCGGCGGCGCAGTTCAACTATGTCGCCTCCGATTTCATGGCGGATCAGCAGTTTTCCAAGGGCTTGAATGAGCTCGGCCGCCGGGGAGGGGTCTTCGATTTGCAGATCTATCCGCATCAGATGGTGGACGCCGCTAGGCAAGCTGCGAATGCCGGCGGGACAACCATCATACTCAATCACGCGGGCATGTGGGTCGATCGTAATGGCGCTGGCTGGCGCGCGTTCAAACAGGGTCTGAAGGTCCTTGCGGCGGAGCCTAACATTCAGGTCAAGATCAGCGGCCTTGGCATGTTCGACCTGCAATGGACAATAGAGAGCATCCGACCGCTGGTCCTAGAAACCATTGAGGCGTTCGGACCAGACCGCTGCATGTTTGCTTCCAACTTCCCCGTCGATAAGCTGTTTTCGACCTACGCGGCGCTGTGGAAGGCCTTCGATGCGATCACCTCAGACCTGTCTGAGAGCGATCACGCGATGCTGTTTCGCGAGACGGCGAAGCGCGTCTATCGGCTATAGCGTCTAGGGCTGGATACCCAAGAAGCGTCGTAGCCCGTCATAGAAAGCCGTATCGAATTGCTTGGACAGGGCGGCGTTGGGCACCAACATGTTGAAGCCGTGGTAACCGCCTTTGAAGACATGGAGTTCCACGGGAACGCCTGCCTCCATCAGCCTGAGTGCATAGGTGACGTCTTCCGCCGCGAATAGGTCTATGTCGCCAACGGCGATATATGCCGGTGCCAGTTTTGTGAGGTCATTTGCTCTGGCGGGAACAGCCTCGGCGGGAACCTTGGCAGAGCCCGGTTCCATGCCCAGAAACGCGCGCCAGCCAAGCTGGTTGTTCGGCGCGGTCCAGACGAAGTGGCCCCCATTGGGGGCGGGTGGCCGGCTGGAGCCTGTGCGGTCATCTAGCATCGGATAAAGCAACAGCTGACCGACTAGGGAGACTTCGCCGCGGTTGCGGGCCTCAATCGCCAGCAGGGCTGCGTGCCCTCCGCCCGCGCTTTCACCCATCACCGCGATCCGGTTGCGATCGATGCCGAGTTCGACAGAATGATCGTAGAGCCATTTCAGACCAGCGTAGTTGTCTTGCACGGAGCCCTTGTACGTCGTTTCCGGCGCCAGCCTATATTCAACGGTAACTATGGTGACGTCGAGGGTTTTGGCGATCTTTTGGACCATGCGTATGTACTGTCTTGCCGTACCCAACACATAGCCGCCGCCGTGCGTGTGAAGGATTCCCGGTCTGGACAGACCAGGTTTGGCGTTGACGACATAGATCGTGACGTCGGGTTGTCCGGGCAGGCCCTTGATCGTCTGTTCAAAGTAGGGGGGATCTTGAGCTGGCAGGGGCGATGGCGGTAGCGCTCGGACTTGCCGTACATTGTCCAGCGTCAGTGCCGTGCGGCGGCTGGCCAGTGACCTAAGCTCTGGATCGACCTGTTGCAGATAGGCCTCGTCGGTCGGCGCGACCTGAGCGTTAGCGGACAAGGAACAGCCCAAGATCAGGGTGATCAATAGGGGCGTGAAGAGTTTGATCATGGGTTCTATCCGATTGCGGCGGGGTGGAAGCTATAGTCAGCGATCGATTTGGCCTTCATTTCCGAGCTGAACCCAGGTGCAAGCGGGGCTCGATATCGTCCCCGATCCATCGTTATTGGATAGATAAAGTGCTCATGCAAATGCCCCGCATGCTCGGTCATGGTCTCCGTCCAATCGCCGCTGACCGCGATGAAGTCGATCATCGAGACATGTTGCACCAACTCGCAAAGACCCACGCCGCCGGCGTGCGGGCAGACTGGCTTTCCGAACTTTGCGGCCATTAGCAGAACAGCGAGCACTTCATTGAGTCCACCCAGTCGGCAGACGTCCGCCTGAACAATATCCATGCCGCCGGCCTGTAGGAACTGTTTGAACATAACTCGGTTGTGGGCGTGCTCGCCCGTTGCTACGCGGATCGGATGCACGCCCCTGGCGATTTTGGCATGGCCCAAGATGTCGTCAGGACTGATCGGCTCTTCGATCCACCAAGGTTCGAACTCGGCCAGCGCGTTGGTCCAACTGATCGCTTCATCAACTTCCCAAACCTGATTGGCGTCGAGCATGAAACGTCGTGAGGGTCCGATCTCCTCGCGGATGATGGCGCAGCGGCGAATGTCCTCGTCCAGATCGCGTCCGACCTTGATCTTGAAGCTTTCCCAGCCCTGAGCGAGATACTCGCGGCACAGGCGCCGAAGCTTTTCGTCGCTGTAGCCGAGCCAGCCGACCGAGGTCGTGTAGGCTGGATAGCCTTCGGCCAAGAGGCGCGCTTCTCGTTCGGCCTTCCCGGCCGCTTGCCGATGCAGAATGTCGATTGCCTCGGCGGGGGTCAGAGCATCATGGATATGTCGAAAGTCGATCAGCGAGACGAACGCCTCCGGAGACAGGTCGGTGACCAGCTTCCATACCGGCTTACCTTCTGACTTGGCCCAAAGATCCCAAATCGCGTTGATCACCGCCGCTAGGGCAAGATGAATGACGCCCTTCTCTGGGCCCACCCAACGCAGCTGGCTATCGCCTGCCAGTTCGCGCCAAAAGGCCCCCATGTTTGCCGTGATATCGCTAAGCCGTTTGCCAATGATGAAGGGCTTGAGCGCCTTGACAGCGGCAACGCAAAGCTCGTTTCCGCGGCCGATCGTAAAGGTCAGGCCATGTCCGGTGGCACCATCCTGGGTCTCAAGGACGACATAGGCGGCTGAGTAGTCTGGGTCCGGGTTCATTGCATCAGAACCGTCCAAGAAGTCAGATGTAGGAAAACGGACGTCAGTGACGCGTAGGTCGACTATGGTCATTGGTGCCTCGGTCGGTGCTCTTGGATCAGTGTGAAAGGGTAGGTTGTTTCGAGGCTTACATGGTCCAACCGCCGTCGATGACGTGGATGGCCCCGGTTGTGAACGCGGCTTCATCGCTGGCGAGATAGATCGCTAGGGCCGCGATCTCTTCCGGCTTTCCGATCCGGCCCATGGGTTGACGGGCGATGAAGGCGGCCCGCGCCGCGATCTCATCGCCTGTGTCGCGCAGCCTTTGGGCTAGGGACGGCGAGTCCACCGTGCCGGGGCAGATGGCGTTGCAACGAACCCCTTTGTCGACGAAATCTGCGGCCACCGCCTTGGTTAGGCCTATGACCCCCGCTTTGGTGGCACCATAGACAAAACGATTGGGTACGCCGCGGATGCTGGAGGCCACTGAGGCTATGTTGACGATGGATCCACCGCCAGTCGCCACCATATTGGGGAGCCAAGCGCGGATGATGCGATAGATCGAAGTCATATTAAGCTCTAGCGACCGTGCCCAATCGCCCTCGTCACAGTCTAGGATGCTGCCGGCGTGTACAAATCCCGCTGCATTGACGATGATATCGAAGTGCGGATGGTCTGCCTGCAAGTCTGCGATCTGCTTTGGGTTGGTGACATCCAACACTGCGGTGCGAATGGATGGTGTCCCCGAGCCCAACTGTGCCAGCGCCATCTCGTCGATATCGAGGGCCATCACCTGAGCGCCTTCGCGAGCAAAGGCCAGCGCGATCGCGCGGCCAATGCCTGCGCCCGCGGCGGTCACAAGGGCCTTCTTAGCCTGTAGTCGCATCTGCCCTCGCTTAACAATGATGGCCGTTCACCGGCAAGGCTGCCCGTTACTGGCCTAGGCTGGTGGGATAGGGTGGCGGTGTCGGTGTACTTTTACGCGCTGGTGGGTTGGCAACAAGCATCCGCATGACCTCTGCGATAGCGCCCTGCAGTTGGGTATCGCGACCATTGTTGGTGGCGATGGGGTCGAGATCAATGCGGATATCTGGCGTGACCCCTTTGCCCTCAACCTGCCATGTCCCGTCGGCAGCAAAGAAGCGGTACCAGGGGACCAGCGACATACCGCCGTCGATGAGTGTTGGATTGCCCGACACGCCGATCAAACCACCCCATGTGCGCGTGCCGATCAGCGGCCCAATTTTGCGTTCTTGAAACGCATAGGCCAAGAAATCTCCGCCCGACTGAGCATCTTGGTCGATCAGCAAGACCTTGGGTCCGAACATACCGCCGCCAGGGGTGTTGAAGGTCGCGCCAACGTTGCCCTTCCATCCGGCCAATGGGGCTTGGGCGAGGACGTCGACAATGTAGTTGGCGGCGCTACCGCCGTCGTTTGAGCGGTCGTCGATGATCAGCGCGTCCTTATCGACTTGGGCGTAATACATCCGATTGAAGCTATTGAACCCTGCCGCCTGAGCGTCGGGCACATAGACATAGCCCACACGTCCATTGGTTTGTTTCTCCACCGCGCGGCGGTTGGTCTCGGTCCAAGCGGCCAGCCGCAGTGGCCCTTCTGAGGCGATGGGCTCGACCGTGATGACGCGCACGTCGCGGCCGTCAGGGCTGGACGCGACCTTCAGGGCAGTCTGCTTTCCGGCTGTTCCTTGTAGGAACTCCCAGAGATTGTCGTTAGCGCCCAAGGCGCGGCCGTTCACTGCCAGGATGTAATCGCCTTCGCTAACCTTCAGGCCCGGCGACGACAGCGGTGCACGGCTAAGCGGGTTCCAATTCTCACCGGTATAAATATGTTTGATCCGCGTAGCGCCGTTTTCTAACGCGAGGTCGGCGCCTAGCAGGCCGATATTGGCCGACGTCGCCTTATAGCCGTCGCCGCCGTAGACAAATTGGTGGCCGACCTGCATCTCGCCCATCATCTCACGCAGCAGCGCATTCAGATCCTCACGACGGCCGACATGGTCGACCAGCGGACTGTAGCGCTTGTAGATCGCCCGCCAGTCTATGCCGTGCATGTTTGGGTCGTAGAAATATTCCTTTTCCATCAACCAGGCTTCGTCGAACATCTGGCGCCATTCTTTGCGCGGATCGACGACCATCTTCAGGCCGCTCAGGTTCAGCGGCTTGGCGGCCGCGGGCGTCCTGACATCTGTGATCATCAGCCCGCCAGGGGTCTCGACAATCAAGTGCCAGCCATCGGCACTCATCGCCGTCCTGCCGGCCCCGGGCATCACCTGCTCTTCTTTTCGGGTTGTGAAGTTGAACTTCATCAGTGCGGTTTCGGCGAGTTCAGCCGCGCTCGGCGGCCCGCTCGAGGCACCGGGCTGTCCGCGGCGAACGAAGTAGAGATCGCCGTTCTTGGCGACTGAAAGGCTGCCATAGTTGCGTTGAGTGACGGGAAGGGCGACGACGCGGCTGTTTAGGCCTTCGATATCGACGCGGGCCGGCTTGTTGTCGGGAAGGGTTGCAGTGGTC
>Ga0304730_1001407_pt1 | contig 18289 bp, 23 predicted proteins | sample M_130628_MF_Meta_FD_190474 | JGI IMG/M metagenome (GOLD analysis project Ga0304730, IMG submission 190474) | Freshwater microbial communities from Lake Montjoie, Canada to study carbon cycling - M_130628_MF_MetaG (v2) (version 2) | ecosystem: Environmental > Aquatic > Freshwater > Lake | place...
TTTCTAATAGGGTTGTTACAAATGATATTAATACTTGATGTTGAAGTAATTCATCATCTTTTTTTTCTTTCTTTTTTATTTTATCTAATATAAAAATTTTCATTTTAATTAAATTTTGAAATAATTCTTTTTTTTCATTAAAAATTTCTAAGATTTTAATAAATATATTTAACATTTTAATTATTTTGGAATTAAAATCTTTGTAATTTGTAAGTTTAGTTTCTGATATATTATCTTCAATAATTGATATATTATTATTAATAAAATCTGTCTTAATACTATTTAATATATCTGGGAATGTTTCTTCTTTAGATAATTGTTTATATATCTTTTTTATTTCTTTTTGTATGTCTATTAATTCTTTGAAATAATCCCTATTATTTTGTGTTGGATAATCCCTATCCCTATTATTTTGTGTTGGATAATCCCTATCTCTATTATTTTGCTTTGGTATATTATAAGTACTCATATACTTATACGCCTCCTGTTTAATATTGATTATTTTTATTTTAAATATTAATTAGTATTTAATAAATAAAAAAATAATATATGTATAGCTAAGCATAGCTATGCTTACTTTTTATACAGCCACTTTAGCAGCAGTTTTGCTTGCGCTGGCAGGGAAATGATGCGAAATTAGTTTTTGTAGAATAAAATAATTAATCTCCTCACTATCACCAACATTCAGAATTTTCTTAAGTTTAGTATCAGGGAGAATAAAACGCTTATTCTCAGGCTTGTTTAGATTATGCTCTTTTACATAAGCATTGATTAGTCTTGTAATATCTGTTCGTGATTTTTCAGTTCCATGAGGAACACCAATAAAATCACATAGTTCATCCGAAATTTTGTTAGGTTTAGCAAATCCAGATGGCGAATTCTTGGCATTTTGACGCTTTTTTTGTGCCTTCTCAATAATTTTTTGTTGTTTATCATATTCTTTGCTCAATACTTTAAGATTTGCTTGAATATCCTTAATATAAGCAGATAGAGAATTAACCTTATCAATAATATTTGATAAAACATTATCAGTTGGTGCTTCAACTACTGGAGGAACAGCCGCTGAAGCCGCAGTTGAAGAAGAAGTTGCAACAGAAGAAGCAGCAGCAGCAACCACCGTATCAGGAGTAGTAATAGAAGCAGTATCACGCACAATTACAGGAAGAACATGAGGAACTTGTGAAGTAGTAGTAACAGCTACAGAAGAAACAGTAGTAGACGAGCTTGTTGCTTGAGGTTTCTTCTTTTTAGATTGAATATCAGTAACAGATGTTTCAGGTGAAATTGATGTAGTAGCAGTTGAGGAGACAGTAGCGACAGTAGGTTGTTTTTTAGAAGGCGTAGGCATTATTTATTACTTTATGATTACATATATTATCATTTGTTTATATAATTTTTTATATTAACATTATAAATGTAAAAAATATAAATAAAAAATTATAAAATTTAATTATGAAATATATAAATTATTTAGTTATCGTAATTTTCATAATCATCGGAATACCCATCACTATAATATTCATATTCTGAATAATTATCACTGTCATAAATATTATAATATTCATCATAATAGTCTCCATATCTATCATAATTACTTTCAGAATCATCACATTCACTTTGATTATTCTCATTCAAGATAATATTATTAGTTTGATGTGTAGTCATATTATTCATTTCATCATATATAGTTTTATACATATTTTTAAGATTAATATAGTGCTGTGCTACATCATCGGTTTCTAATTCTCTTTTTTCACGTTCTTCTTCCTGTTTTTTTTCCATACGAGCTTCATGAAATAAACATGGTGGCGGATTTAATTTTTTATTAAAAGTATCTTTAATGTTTTCTAAATAATAATTATCTAATTCTTTTCTTAAGGAATTATCTAAATTATTTTGCGTAATATAAAAGTCAATAATAGCATTCTTGCGATATGTTTTAATTACATCAGTATCATACTTCCGAGATACAAGATATGTACAATAAGCATCGTAATAATCTTTTAAAGCATCTTCATAATCTTGAAAATTATTTTTTTCATTATTATAAATGCTCCATTTTTCTCCAGTATCATTATACATATCCGCAAATACAGAGAAATCCGCAAAATTAATATGTGTTGTTTCAATCATTACTATAATAAATTAGTATTTAATATTAATTGGTAGATATATCATTTTTTATTATTATATATGAAAAAAATAAATAAATCTTTTTTATATTCTATGCGTTAATATAAGTTTCTACAAGGTTATTAATATATTCGTTAATTTTGTCAATTTCAACATTAGGAGAATGTCTATATTCAATATTGAATGATTTAGATACAACATTGTCATTTAAATAATCATATCTTATCATTAATGATATTCTATTGTTTATTTTAAATTCTTTAATTGAATATATTGAAATATTATCAATCTCGTTAGTACACGGGAATATATATTGAGGAAACTTATCAATTTTTGATGATAATACAAATATGTTAGATTTATTTGAATTACCATTATTATATTTATCATATTTAGATTTTATCATTATTTTAGAAGATACATGTTGATTATCATTAGAAAGTTCATACGTATATACCTTGTCCTTATAGTGATAAGATTTATACTTTTCCTCCTTATACTTTTTATATTTTTTATCAATCATATTTTCAATATCATTATATATATTGACATCAATAACATCTGTATCATCATTATCTTTACATATGAATATTTCTATAATATTAACATCATCTGTTATAAATTCTGTTAAATTTATAATGTTCATAATCGTAATATTTTATTGATAATAATATATCATTATATCATTTTTTATAAAAAATGATATAAAATATTACATAGTGTATTTAGTATAATAATTTGAATATGACAAATGAATACGTTTATTATGATTTAAATACAGAAATTGAAAAATATGAAAAAATGAATGAGGAAAATAAAAATGCTATTGATCCTGTAAATAGATATAATAAACACAAAATACGCGAAGATTTTAAAGAATTGCTAATGTCTAATTTACATATTTCTGAATTAGAAGTCAATGATTTAGAAATTGGTATATTTAATGCTACTATTGACTATGCTAATAATGCCAAAATACAATTATCATGGAAATGTCAAATGTTTTTAGAAATATATTCTAATATTGCCAGAAGTATCTATTCTAATATTAAAAAAGATAGTTATATTGGAAATGAAAAACTATATGATAGAATGATTAATAAAAAAGAGTTTCACCCGCATATGCTTCCATATATGCAATGTAAGGATATATTTCCAGAGAGATGGAAAGAAATTGATGAGCGTAATCAATTGCGATTAAAGGCTGCTTATGAAATTAAACTGGTCGCGATGTCTGATATGATTAAATGTTCACGTTGTAAAAGTATGAAGGTTAGTTATTATGAACTACAGACCAGGTCTGGTGATGAAGCATCTACACTATTTATGCGTTGCTTAATTTGTGACAAAAGATGGAAGCAATAAAGAGATAGCTAATACTAATACTCAAATGACATGAATTCAAAATATTCGCTAATAATATAATAGGCAACTCCTAAATATATCATTTTCTCATCATTATCTACAAGTGTAATAATATTTTCATAAATTTTTTTATTTAATATAAACTTTTCAATTGCTCTCTGAATTCCATATTCATATATTACATTTTCTAAATCTTCCTTTCTATATAAAGGCAATTCTAAGTGATTGAAAATATATCCATTTGTATTATTAACTAACCAATCTTTATTCTCGCTTTTAATTTGACTTATTTTTTCATAAATACATTTAGCAATATTGTTTGCGTTATTGTTCAAGATAATTTTGTAATACATTATTTAAATTAAAAATATATAATAAATATATTATGTCATTTTTTATATAAAAATTGATTAATTATAATATTATTATATATAATAAAAATAATATGAGCAATATCAGCAATATCAACAATATGAACAGTATTATAAATAATAGTTTATCAGAAATTAAATATATCTTCATATATAAAGAATTTCTTTTACAAAAAATGAAAAAAAATCGTAAAATTGAAACTAAAAAAACAAGTGTGAGTTTTCATACAATTTGCGGAGATGATTGTATATGTGGAAATAATTATCAAAAACTTCTTGATAATAATTGTATATATCTCAAGAATCTTAAGAAGTTGAAATAATATATAAATATAGTATATTATATAATATATAAAAAAATACAAAATGTATTATAATAGTGAAATTGGATATATTGATTTATTAAAGGACGCCTTAAGTAATGGTGAAAAGAAAGCAACGCGAAATGGAAATGTAATTTCTATTTTTGGATGTATGATTAACTTTAAAGATATTTCTACATCTTTTCCATTAATTACAACAAAAAAGATGTTTTTTCGTGGTATTGTCGAAGAACTTTTATGGTTTTTAAGAGGTTCAACAAATGCTACAGAATTAAAAGATAAGAATATACATATTTGGGATGGTAATTCTTCACGTAAATATTTAGATAGCATAGGACTTGATTATCCCGAAGGAGAATTAGGGCCTATATATGGCTGGCAGTGGAGAAAGTTTGGTAAAGAATATTGTATTTACGATAATTATACTGAAGATTGCGATACAGATACTGATACAGATAGCGACTCAAGTCTGTATAATTACACAGATACTGAATCAGATACTGATAATAAATACAGTAAAGGTGTTGATCAAATTAAATATATATTAGAGGAATTGTCAAAAAATAATAATAGCAGACGCGCTGTATTATCAGGGTGGAATCCTTTAGACCTAAAAAAAATGGCACTTCCGCCTTGTCATATATTATATATATTTAACAGGAGTTCTAAAGGATTATCTTGTCATATGACTCTAAGAAGTTCTGATTTATTCTTAGGACTTCCTTTCAATATCGCGAGCACTGCTCTATTAACGCAAATATTAGCATATATTTTACATATTCCTGCTAATGAAATTTCCTTATCTATTTGTGATGCTCATATTTATGAAGAACATACTCCACAAGTTAAAAAACAATTTGAGAATAAATTATATGACTTTCCTAAAGTTATTATTAAGAAGGAGGCTCCAGATATATCATTGTCTATAGATGAAAAAATAAGATGGATTGAAAGTCTTGTTTATGAAGATTTTGAATTATCTAACTATAAATCTGGAGCATCACTAAGCGCTATTATGAAATAGGATGATGAGGGGTTAAAATATTATTTTTTATATAGTATTCCAGTGCTATATGTTGAAGAATTTATCATTAAAGGTTCCTCTGTTGTAAAATTATAATTAAAAGACGCACTATTTATAATTTCATTAAACTTTATATTTTCTCCATTTTCACTGTAAAATCCAATATCTTTTAATTTATGTATAAACGCCTTAAACTCTTCTCTACTTAATTCTCTATTTATAAAAATTTCAAAAGTTTTTTTGGTAAAAGAACTTCCTCTCTCATTTTTTTTTAATATTTGTGGCTTAATTGGGTTATTATTAAAACTTAAATCTTTTTTGGTTGTACATTTAATTTGAATATTGAACATATGAAAATATACTTTGTTATTTATATTATTAAATTGTTTATATATCTATAAAAAATTGATTTAAGTAATTCTTCATTTATATATATAAAAATGAGTAAAGAAGACTTTAGACAATTTGGAGGATCAACACCTGAACTATCTATTACAGGATTAAAAACTTATGGCAGAGTAGTTGATATTTATGATGGTGATACAGTTAAGGTTATATTACCTGCGTTTGGTTCCTACTATAAATTTACAACAAGATTAAATTATATTGATACTTGTGAAATTAGAAGTAAAGACAAAGTATTACAAGATAACGCAATAAAGGCAAGAGATAGATTATTTGAACTTGTTACAAATACTAAAGTAATTACTAAAAATGATATTAAAAAAACATTAGAATCTGATGTTTATTTAGTATGGGTTGATTGTTGTAATAAAGATAAATATGGTAGAATTTTAGCAAATATTTACAAAGATAAGGATACAACAAAGAGTTTTTCTGAAATATTATTAGATGAAAAATTTGCTTATAAATATGAAGGGAAAACAAAACTATCTGATGATGATATAAAAAATGAATTAAATATCTAAAATACATTTATAAAATTAAATATATATACTCAAATACTAATTTACTTATGCTGGCCGTAAAGCTCTCCATTTTTTAAATTTTTCAACAAAAACGCAAACAAACTTAATATTTGTTATAGCATTTTTATCACGAAATTCATTCCTTAGCAATTTACTGTCACTAAGTGTTTGAACTAATGCTATACCAATCTTTGGTTTATTAAGAACATCTTCATTATCATAAACATTATAAATATCAGGTTCAATTGTTTTGACAATATATAATATTTTTTCTTCATTATTTAAAACATTAATAATATTGTGTTCAGTTTCTACTTTAATATTATTAATATTATCAACAATATCAACTTTTGCGACACTCTTATCAGGTTCCATACTTTTGAATTCTGTAATATCTTTTGTTTTTCTAACTACATTAATAACAGAGGTTTCATCAAAATTATATAATTTAGGTTTATATTTAATATCATATGGCCATATATATATTCCGCGGCAAGTATAATTAAGTTTATTAGATAATTCCATAATATTTTCAATTGATTCTTTATACATGTTAAAGTAGCTCTTTACCTTAAAATTACAAACATCAATTGTTTCATCAGAAGTATATTGATACTCAAGCATATTATATATAATTTTTAATCTTTCTGGAAGTATCTTTCTATTTAAATAAATACCTTCATAGCATATAATGTCATTTATTAAAAATGTCCAACTATTATCTTTACATTTAACCATTTCGCCATCAAGTAAAGTATTTTTAAATAGTTTTTTGTCAAATAATCCTCTGCCAAAAATAATTCGCGGCCTTTGGTATCCAGGGTGAATTTTTTTATCTATAAAATACATTGTTTCAATATTATTATAGAGTGTAAAATAGAGATAATATCTATTTCCATTAGAACGCAAGTTCATTAGGTGATTAGATAATATAAAATTAACATTGTTATTATCCAGATTATGATGATGTCTTTGTAAAATTTTAATATTATAAAGAGTTTTTAACTGGTCTAATATAATATCTTTGTGGTCATTGCTTTTAATATTAAAGGCAACTCTATCTGAAAAACTTATAATACCTTGCATTATAAAAGCTATTAATTTATAATATATTATAATTTATATGGTTATATCATTTTTTTATCATTATTAGAATAAATTTTTATTATAATATGTGTATGTATATGTGTATGTGTATGTATAGGTATAGGTATAGTCGCTTTCATCATATTGTGGTTCATAATCATCTTCATAATAGTCAATCTTATTGTTAGGTAGATTTTCTGTAATAGTTTGAAGCATCTTTATAATATCTATTATGTTAGATATATATCATTTTTTTATCATTATTCATATACCAATCAATTGTTTTTTTTATTCCATCATTAAAATTTGTTGTTTTTTTCCATCCAATGTTATTTAATTTACTGGAATCAATAGCATATCTAAAATCATTAAAATTCCTATCTTTTGTATATTCTATCCAATCGTCTATTTTTTCTTCACTTCCTTTTATATAATTTAATAATGTTGCTGCTATTTCAACAACATTATATTCATCTGTTGAGCCTATATTATAAACATTATTTACAATACCTTTAGTAACTATAATATTAATAGCATTAACAACATCATCAATATATATAAAATTACGACGAGTCAATCCAGTGCCATGAATAGTTAATTTATTATTTTCTTTTAGCAATGTAATAAATTTAGGTATTATTTTTTCTGGATATTGTCTTGCACCATATACATTATTACACCTTATAATTACTATAGGCATATTATAGGAATAATAATAAGAACGTATAATAAACTCAGCTCCTGCTTTAGTAGCAGCATAAGGATTTGTAGGATTTAATAATGAACTCTCAACACTATCTTCACAATTAATTGTTAGCTCTCCATATACTTCATCTGTTGACATATGAATAAATTTCTTAATATTTCCATACAATCTACAACATTCTATAAGTTGGTGCGTTCCTAAAATATTGTCAATTGTATAATTAATAGAATTGTCAAATGAGTTATCAACATGGGTTTGTGCCGCAAAATGAAGAACATATTCTACATTATATTTGTTAAAAATAGAGCGTAATAAATCTTTGTCGCAAATGCTACCTTTTATAAATACGTATTTATTATTAAGATCTTTATTATTATCTATATTATTTTCAGAAGAACAATAATCTAATTTATCAATATTTATTACATATTCAAATGCTTTATTATTAAATAGCCCTGTTTTTAATAAAGAATTAATATAATTTGACCCAATAAACCCGCATCCTCCTGTTATAAGGATTGACATAATATGATAATAATTATATTATAATTATATCTTTTTATATAAAGAATATTATATATATTTGATATAAATGAATAATGATAATAATATTGTTAATAATAACATAGGTAATGTAAGTAATAACAAGGTATTTTTAAATGATTCATGGAATATGTATTTTCATGATCCATATGATAATAATTGGGATGATAAAAGTTACAAGATACTTGGTGTCATTTCAAGTGTTGATGATTATATAAATTATTTTAAGGCATTCAAAGATTTGTTTAAAAAAGGAATGTTCTTTTTTATGAGGCTTGATATAATGCCTCGCTATGAAGATGAGTTAAATATTAAAGGTGGGTGTTTTTCATTTAAAATAATGTCAGATGAACTTGAAAATAAATTCTTTGTTTTATGTGCGAATATTATAGGTGAAAACTTTGCAAATAATAATGACGAAAACATTATCTATAATATTAATGGTATTTCTATAAGTCCTAAGAAATTCTATTATATTGTAAGAATATGGATAAAAGACAAAAAATACGCAAAAAAAGAATATTATAATTTTGATATTCCTAAATATTCAACTTTAATGTATAAAAATCATATTTAATAAAAAATGATATTAACATGAATATTTAAATATATTCAAATTGATATGGCTAATAACATTACAAATGATATTCTTACCAGTCTTAAGGTCAACTTTACCAAATGCGTCAAAGGATATCATTTAATAAATGATGATCCCATTAAGGAATCTCCATGGGAAGATATAAATGCCATTGTTCTTAATGCGTCAGGTTGTGCTGTCAATTCGCAAAGCGATGGTTCGCATAAGCCTGGAGCTGATTTATATTGTTTACTTGGTAGTTTTTCAAATAAGTCTACTCAATATGAGAAAGGGAATAATTCATTCAAAATAAGCTCTTATAGACTAACAACAGTATGTAGTGATAAAAATCCAGGAGATATAGAAAATATTATTACTGAAATTAATAAACGCAAAAACTTCGCATTTTACTCTATTATTGTAAGACAAGATATAAACCAGCAAATACTATATGACTGGTATCTTATCCCAAGCGATTTTCCAGCACTAAATCCAGCATTTTATAACTGGCATCAAAAAATTGGGAAAATAGGAAAAAATAAGGATGGTATTACTGGATGGGAAACAGACAAGGTTAATGGATCAAGCATGTCAATTTCATTTAGTATGTCATCGCAATTATGGATTCATGTAAATATAACAGAAGATATTAAAAAATATATCGTAGGTTCTTGTATTGTAAATCACGGCAGAAAGTATAATTATATTCAGTTATATGAAAATGAAATTAAATAATAATATTATTTAATCTTTCATTAATTATTTTTATATATTCAGCATTCAATTCAATACCTATAAATGGGATGTTATTGTTTTTTGCTGCTAAACATTCGCTTCCTGAACCTGCAAAAGGAACAAGCACATATCCATCATTGGCTGATTGTTTACATGATTTAATAAGTTTATCGCATAATGCCAGCGGTTTTTGTGTTGGGTGATTTACCCTCTCTTTCATACCTGCGCCACCGGCAAGTGCTGGGATTTTTATTACATCTCTTGGCAAAGCTCCTTTTTCATGTGCTATATATGTTGTTACTTTAGTGCCTTTTGAAAAGCGACCTATTGTTGCCTTTCTCTCTTTTCCTGCGGCGCCATTAAGAAATCCTTCTGTATATGATTCACGAATATCATCCCTATGAAATACTTTGTCTTTTTTCCATAATACAATGATACTTTCATGTGAGCGCTGCCAGAAATTGAGATGTGGCGTATTTTTGTTAGTATAATGCCAGATTATCCATCTACGATTAATATTATAGGGAACTTTAGAAAGTATAAGAGCCAGGTTTTCGCTAAATCCATAAATAAACATTGTGCCATTAGGTTTAAGGATGCGTAGACATTCATTTATCCATTGTTCACACCATAATAAATATTCTTCCATAGGTTGCTTATCACTATCATTACCAAAATCTTTCCCTATATTATAAGGCGGGTCTGCTATAATAATTTGCGCTGTTTCATCTTCAAGCGTTGGTAATATATTTAATGCATCTCCATGAATAACATCATTTTGTAATTGTAATAGATTTTGTTCTTCAATATTTTCTTGTTCAGGAATAATATTATTAGAATTATTATATTGCTTTAGCATATCAATTAAGTCACCTTTTTTTTTCTTGCTTATACCTGTAATATTGTGTTCTTTACATAATTCTTTTAATTCAACTACAGTTTTTTTTGTATAGTCTATAATATTATTTTCCATAAGTATATATTTGATTAATATACTTATACAAAAATCAATTTTTATATTAACTTAATTATTTTAATTTATTTGTGGAATCATCTAATGATATTAATATAATTGAAGCACATCCTAAAAGTAATCCTAACATTGTTTGTGTTGATATATTATATGTGTTATTTATATATATAGTTATTATTAATAACAATATAATTTCAAGAGCTACAAATGTTCTAAAATAGGCAGGGTTTGGGCAAATTTTTATAATATAATAGCCTAATATAGTAATAACAAGCACAGCAATTGAATAAATATAATATATTGGTTTACAAAATTCATTTACAAAATGTTCATTATAAAAATATACAAAATATATTATACTTAATAAACCTACAATAATATTTACAACTATTGGGAAAATAAAAAATGGAGTTTTATCATATCTAATATATATTATTAGAGATGCTACTATAAAACTATGTATAATAGATAATTGTATCCAATCCATTCTATTATTATAATAAATTACAATATTATATATATATTAAATTATAATGTTAAAAAATATTTGTATAAATTATAGTAAATATAATCGTAGTATATCTTCTGTAGTTTCTATTGAAACGCATATAAAGAAACGCAAACTTATAAAAGCAATTATAACAGTTTCTCCAAGTGCTTCTTTGAGAATTACTAAAATGTTTTCATTATTAGAAACTCCACGACCTCTTGGAATTCGCATTAGTATCAATAAACGAGGATGTAATGGCATGAATTATACAATGAAATATATAAAAAATAATGAAGAGGAATGTAAATTAGTATTAAAAGATGAAATTATTACTATTAATGATAAAATTAAAATTTTTGTAGATCCTTTAGCAATTTTTGCTATTGTTGGCACAGTAATGGATTGGAAAGAAAATGAAATTACAAGTGAATTTACGTTTATTAACCCAAACGCAAAGGGATTTTGTGGTTGTGGAGAAAGTTTTAATGTGTAAACGTGTAAACACAGTAATATTTTTAATTATTCATTATTATTCATTATTAGAGGGCGTATTATAAAATGAATAAAACATGTTGATGAAGAAGCAATTATATTTTTATTATTTTTTGATAAATAATGAAATCTATCTAAATTTTTATCATTCCATAAATTATAATAAAAGTTAATATATAGTGGGATACCATATTTAATATGTATATCATAAAGAATGTCTAATATATTTTCTTCTTCTCCTTTAATGTCTACTTTAATTAGTGAAATATTTGAAATATCAATATTATAGTTTTTTATTATAGTTTCTAAGGTTATTGTTTCCATTTCAGCATTATCAATATTATATATGGCTTTATTAATGATTGTATAATTATTCGCACAGTTTGCTTTTAAATTACTTTTCATATAATTAAATGCGCTAATATCTGCTTCTATTGCGTATATATGCTTTGATTTTCTTGAACAATACATTGAAGTAGCACCAATCCATCCACCTATATCAATAAATATTTTATCATTTGATAAATATATATCAAATATTTCAAACATTTCATTATTCCAATTGCTATAAATATCTTTCCAAAAAAATAAATATTTATTATTTATGTTATTTTCTATAAAAAACAATTCTTCATTTTTATAAATTTTCAAATATTTATTATTTATATTTGATATAATTGTTTTAGAAATTGTTGAAATAGAAGTTGTATTAGAATTATAATAGTAATTATCATACACATTATAAATTTCATTATCTATATACCATGGGATATGTTTAGCAGTAAAATTTCCTGCTACTCTTATATCTAACGTAGAGCCATTTGCTATATTTTCTTTGTTTATTAAAGAAAATGTGGTATCTATAGCAGCATTATATAATTCATATTCATTATTGTCATTAATCTTGCTATCCCAATATTTTTTTTCATTTATGTATAATGTATTAGAAGATATACCCATACAATCAGTAGTCATATAAAATTTTTCATGGTCTGAAATATCTAAAGCAAAACCTATTTTACTTGTTTTATATTTATCAGATAAATTTGCAAGTATTTCAATAAAATTACTTGGAATATATTTATTAAATTGTAAATCTGGATCAGTCAATATAAATTTGTTAGGTAAAACATCATATATATGTTTATTATTATCAAATGAAATCCAAGGTCCAAAATTTTGTATATGATTTATAACATCAACATCCACTAAATTTTTAAGATACTTTATAGTATCTACACATGTGCTTGCGTTATTCAAAATTATAATATTTTTGTAATAATCCTTATTTATTTTTAAAATTTGTGATATAGTATTATCTACATATCTGAAATTATTATAACATATAATAATTATAGGAATATCCATTAATTATATATTGTATTTAATAATTTCTTTATATTGTTGTGCGATTATATTAACTTCTAAATATTATTAAGATATATTAAATAATTTAATGTTTTATTTATTATCAACATTTTTAACATATATTACTATGCCATTTAGATTTATATTTTTTGTTATTATGATGATTATTTCAATTAATTTTTTACAACATCTTAAAAATGAAAGCACAATTATATCTGGTATTTTATGGTTTGCCAAAATATTTATGTATATACTTTCATTTAATATTAATATATCTAAAGAAGACTTAGTAAAATATATGGAATATTTATATAGTAATAAAAAATTTATATGTACATTTAATCATACAACTCTAATTGATGGTTTTGTATTAATTAGCACATTCCCTCGTTCTTCATATTTAATATTAAAAGTTATAATATATTCTATTGTTGGATATACTGATAAAATGAATGATTTACTTGGAAATATATTTGTAGAAAAAGGTCATACAAGCAAGAAAATAAAACAGCGTATTGATAATAGAAAATCTGGTGAACAAATATTATTTATTGCTCCTGGTGCAGGTAACACATCATCTATACCTGGAAGTATTACGGAGTTCGCAAGTAATGGAGCATTTGTTCATAAATATCCAATATTACCTATTGTAGTTAAATATGAAGATGAATCACTTAATTATAATCATGATAATGGCGAATCAATGATTCATTCTTGTTTAAAATTATTCTTAGTAAAAGACTATAATATTAAAATAAAAGTATGTGATATGGTAGAATATATAGATGGTGAAACTATAGAAGAATATAAGGCGCGTGTTTACAATATAATGAATGATACATATAAAAAAATGTAGAATATATATAAATATAATTTATTATTATTATATAATTGAAAAGTAACTTAAGTTACATAAAGTTACGTAAATAATACAAGTAACATATGAATAAAAATTTAAGTATTATAGTTGCTTCAACATTAGAATATGGAATAGGATATGAAAATAAATTATGTTGGAATATTCCAGAAGAATTAAAGCATTTTAGAAATACAACTCTTAGTTGTTATCGTAATAATACTATGAACTGTATTATAATGGGAAAAAATACATGGTATTCACTTCCAAAAGCTCCATTAAAAGATAGAGTAAATGTAATAATATCTTTAAATGATTATGAAAAAATAAAAAAAGAGATAGATGGAATTGAGCATGTTTACGTTTTTAAAACAATAGAGGATGCTTTAAATTATATTGATAATGATGATATTATTGAAAACTGTTTTATTATTGGTGGTTCTCAGATATATAATACATTTCTTGAAAAATATATAAAACATATTAAATATATTTATTGGTCAATAATATATGATAAAAAATACGTTTGTGATAAATTTATTGCGTCAAACATTATTTATAATAACTTTAGTTTTGATAAAGAAGATATCATAATAAATGATAAATATGTATCTATGTATGGAAGAAATAAAAATAATTTGAATATGGTAGTAGATGAACCATATGATTAAAAATTTTTTATTAAAGAAGCAATTGGCAAAGTAAATTTTCAATATATAGAGGTTCTTTACATTTGTTTGTTTGTGATAGTAAATAATCAATATCTGTTCCTATTTTAATTATTTCGCATTTTAATTTTTTTTTAATAATATCTATATTATTATCAAGTTCGCTTATATTATCTTCAGAAGATTGGCTTCTTATATTTATATAATAAGTTCCTAAATCAACAAGTCTAATAAAATCTTGAACAATTTGTAATATTGATATATTATACTGACAGCATTTATATGACAATCCGCGAATATCATCTAAGTTATTTTTATTTTTATTATATTCTTTAATAAACTCAACAAATGGTGGAAAATTATATTCAACAAATTCTTTTGTTAATATTTCAGACGACAAAGGATGTCTTTCTATTTCTGAAATAAATAATGCTTTAACAATATTTCGCGGCTTTGTTTCAAATAAATAATCATTCATAGATATATTTAAATAGTTACTAAAAATATTTTGTATTTCTTCAAAAGTAAATAGAGGTATTCTAAATGTGCTAAAACGACTCCTTATAGGTGGTTCAAGCCTTGTAATATAATGTGTAGTACAAATAAATATTACATTATGCGAGTATTTTTCTAAAATTATTCTAAAATCGCAAAATAATGATGACAATAAATCTACATGTTTTATTACAATATAATGTTTTTTCATTTTGACATTTTTAGAACTTATAATATGAAGCAGAAAGGATGTTATTTTTTCAATATTCTTAATATTTTCAGGGTTCATTAGGTCAATGTCTATATAATGCTGATTTTCAATATATATTATACTTTTTTCCCAAATATGCTCTGTCTTGTTAAATGGTGGTTTAATATTAAAAATTTGTATTAATAAAGTATTAAGAAAACTATCTATAGGAAACCCAATTGGAGTATATAGTAGTTTATTATTAGATGATAATAATATATTTTTCAATATAATTTTGTATCTTTTATTATTATCTATAATATATGGAAATACCCCTTCTAATTTATCCCAATTATTTTCAATCATATACAGGTTATGTATTATAATCTTATATTACTCTTTTGAGTATAAATTATTAATATAAAGATTATATTATTTCTATATTATATGTAAATTATATGAATGTATATAGAAGCACTTAATTTGAATATTGAAAATATTGATAAATATACGCGCGAAGATATTAAGAATATATATAAAAAGATAGCATTAGAATGTCACCCCGATAAATTAACTAATATTCATAATGAAGATGAGCGAAATATAAAAATAGAGCGTTTTAAAAAGGCAAGTATTGGCTATAAAAAAGCAGTTGAAGATTTTGATAATTATGGAAAATTAAATTATAATAATAGTGATTATAATTTTGATAATTTAGCAGATGATTATGAAATATATAACAATTTTGATTTAAATTTTTGGAAAAGCACTTATGATAGTATTTTTAAAGACAAGGATAAAATTAAAAACACTTTCATAGATGTTGCGTCCTATTTTTTTAATACAGGTTTTAAAACTAAAAATCATTATAATCCATCAACTAAAATAATTAAGCACAATATAAATTTACCAATTAATTATAATGATTTATGTTCTACAAGTAAACGAAAACTTCGCATTTTATTAAAAGATGTGAAAGAACCAGTATATATAAATGTTTGTTGTAAAAATGATTATCCATGTTTAATTCGTCAGTATATTGACGATGATAGCATAGAACATGAAATAGTTATTAATATGATTATTGATAATGAAGATATTTGCGATAGCGATAGCAATAGCGATAATGAATGTGATCGCAATACTAATAATGATATTAGTATTGTCAATTATACTCATACAATTGTTAATAACAAAGAAGGAATTTATAAAATAGATTTGAATATTACAATAGATATAAATATATTAGAATATTTAATAGGAAGTATTAGAAAAATTAATTATGTTGATAATACTTGCTTGGATATTAATATTGAGCCGTTTAAAATGAATAATATTATAATAAAAAATAAAGGTTTGCTTGGTGGAAATTTAAATGTAAAATTAATTTTTAAGAATATTACTTTGAAAGATTGGAATAAAATTAGTGAAAAGAGAAGAACTAAAATTGTTAATTTAATTAAGAAAATGTATAAATAGATAGATATAGATATAGATAGATAGATATAGATAGATATAGATAGATATAGATATAGATAGATATATAAAGATATTATATTAATTATATTAATAATATGAAGGTATATTTTAATGGGTTTTGGGATGGATTTGTTGAAAAAGTGGACCCAATAGATATAGACTTCTTTCTTAAATTATTGTCTGATGTATATAATGAAGATGTTATATTTACTTTTAATTTAGACGATTCTGATATATTGGTTGAATCTATATTTACTAATAAAACATATATTAATTCCAAAAAATGGAAAGCATCCTTTTTATTTACAGGCGAATCATATTATGCCTCATGTATGCTAAATAATCTTTCATCATATACTTGTATTTTGGGTTTTAATCCAACTGTAGATAATTTTGTAGAATTTCCCTTCTATATTGTATATCTTAAATCATATCCAAATATGACTTTTACGCCTACTAAAACAATATCTAATAATTATACATCTGCTGTAATATCTAATGGTAGTTCTAATGAACGTCTAAGTTTCTTAGATAAATTAGAAGATAAAATGACAGTGTTATATGGCGGATTCTATAAGAATAATATTGGAGGTAGAATTGAAGGTAATTTTGCTTCTGAAACACTTTTAAATTTTTATAAAAATAGCAAATTTGTTATAACTATGGAAAATACAAGGATTGGACATTATATTACTGAGAAACTTATTAATGGTTTTCGTGCTGGTATTATTCCTATTTATTGGGGTTCACAGCATATATCTGAACATTTTAATAGTAAACGTTTTATTATTCTTGAAGATACTTCTGAGTCTTCTATAAATAAAGTTATTGACAAAATGGCTAATATGAGTGATGAAGAATATTTTCAAATAGTTAATGAGCCAATTTTTAATACTGATAAAAATATTGATATTATTTACAATAATGCCATAAAAAATATTAAAAAATTAGTTTTATAAAATAAAAATTGATAGTATATTGTTTATTATTTAATTATATAAACACAATATATTATATATATATAATGACAGTCTTCATGATGTCAGTATTCTGTATAGGATACACCCAGCAATCTCCAAAACTATTATCTGATGACAGTCTTCATGATGTCAGTATTCTGTATAGGATACACCCAGCAATCTCCAAAACTATTATCTGATGACAGTCTTCATGATGTCAGTATTCTGTATAGGATACACCCAGCAATCTCCAAAACTATTATCTAATGACAGTCTTCATGATGTCAGTATTCTGTATAGGATACACCCAGCAATCTCCAAAACTATTATCTAATGACAGTCTTCATGATGTCAGTATTCTGTATAGGATACACCCAGCAATCTCCAAAACTATTATCTAATGACAGTCTTCATGATGTCAGTATTCTGTATAGGATACACCCAGCAATCTCCAAAACTATTATCTAATGACAGTCTTCATGATGTCAGTATTCTGTATAGGATACACCCAGCAATCTCCAAAACTA
>Ga0304730_1001411_pt1 | contig 18254 bp, 14 predicted proteins | sample M_130628_MF_Meta_FD_190474 | JGI IMG/M metagenome (GOLD analysis project Ga0304730, IMG submission 190474) | Freshwater microbial communities from Lake Montjoie, Canada to study carbon cycling - M_130628_MF_MetaG (v2) (version 2) | ecosystem: Environmental > Aquatic > Freshwater > Lake | place...
GGTAGTCATAGGTTATTGAAGCTATTCCTGAATATAAATACATAGCTCCGAAAAAAGCCAAGACGAGACCCATGAATTTTCCAATTAAACCCTTGAAGATATAAAAGAGTTGAACTGCGATTGCAGCCTCGAGTAAACAGCCGAGGATGCGTAAGTGCAGAAACTGTTCCCCAACAATATGAGTTAAGAGCCATATTAAATATGGGTAACCAGGAGGAACAAGTAATTCAAAATCCCTGTAGGGAATTCTGCCTTGATCTATCCACCTCGCGTAAACATGCCACCAACCCTCCGTTAAGGGCGCACTTATATTAACCACGGAGAGAGAAACAATTAAAACTAATACAAAGAGCAACAGAGCATATAAGTTGATGCTTTTTAATATTTTCATTTTCTTACACACTCATAAATTTCGTAAACCTTACTAGAAACCAAAATACTGCAAGAATAATTGTCTTGTAGATTTTTCATCAAAATCTCATGTCGAGGCGGAAAGGATCTTTCTAAGTGCCTGACTAGAATTCCTCTTTGAACACCCAATTTCGCGTATCGATCTAGAACAATTCTTTGTCTGTCGGCAGATATCGGTTCTTCAAGAAGGGTTAAAGGCATAGGCAACCAAACTTTTTCTTCGAGAAAACTCTTGCCAGCTACCGCACCTATGTATGGGGTTATTGCATCCCAACCTTCAAAAGCAACTGGTACGTCACCCTTAACGGTGTCACTTCGCAAAAGATTGGTGAGATTTGAATCTGCCTTAACAAGGGAAACCGTTTGGGCTGCTCCAAGTGATTGCATAGTTAGTAAGCGTTCAACAAACGCAATCTGGCCTAAATTAGAGATTGAAATCAAACCTACAAACAATGCAGTAAAAAGCCAAACAAACAAGGCCGACGAAGAATTTTTGTGCTCATCTTTACTGTTTTGATATTCAAGCAAAACTACAAAACAAACTAATAGTAATAAAGGGAACTCAGCCATTAAGTTATCCTGATGCGCTCTTCCTAAGTAATAGGTCGACCAAGCGAAAATCGCCCCTGTCGCAATCGCAAAATTCAATCGCTTCTCAAAATCGTAGGATGAAGTGAAACGTCTAATTGAATAAACACAAATTACGAAAATCATCAAAGAAATCCAGGCTGGAGTTGCAATCTGCAAAGGTAGTGAACCGTACCCTTGTGAGTAACCAAGTGCATACATGAAGTGCATACTCAAATCTGGAAAGTGCCCAACACGAGATATTGTATAAATTGACATCAAGGCATACGCAACCAAAATTCCAACGAACGTGGAGGCTGCCAGAGAAGCAAAGATTAAGAATCTATTTTTTAAGGTTCTGTCAGTTATGAGGGAGAATGCAAGAAAGACAGTGATGATTAGGGAGTATAAGAAAGATTCAGCAGACCATAGGAAATTCAACACCGTAAAGCTAAAAACCGTAAGGGATAAATACTTAACGCTGTGCATTATTTTCTTGTTAAGCAGGATCAAAGTAAGCACATAAATAATTGTCGGTGCGAAGCGCACAGCCGATGATGATGGATATGGTTGCGGACCAATTAAGTCTGGATCCGAGAAATAGAATGTGAGTAAAAACAAAGAAGAATAAATAGCAAACTTCTTCGTACCTTTAGTCTTGGAATAAAAATAATAAAGTACAAAAGAAACCGTAAGAAATATAATTATCGATTGCCATACATACACAGCTTGACGAGCAAACTCAATCGGCCCCTGAGAGAACAATAGTAAGTTTAAGAAGCCGTATTGAGATGGCGTATCCCATAGAAGTGTGCCACCACTCTTTAATGTTTTCACAACATCCGAAAAGTATCCCAAGTGATAATAGGACCCAGGGAGTGAATTGATTGAATCAACTCTAAAAGCAAAGTAAAGGTTTATCAGTAGGAATAAAACCAGAAACTTCTTTCGATTTTGCAACGGTTCTGTATATTTCTTGATGTCCAAGAAAGTCACAGCTAAGTACAAGATTAGCAAATCTATTACTATCTGCTGCACAGCCTGATTGTTGGAAATTCCAGTAAAACTCGCGAAGATAGTTTTCATGTTCCGAGTTGTTACAAAGGAAGTTAAGAGTAAAAACGGAATAAAAAAGAGAATCCACGTATCGCGCAAATCTCCAATTTTAGAGATTTTTAAACCTACATAAGTTAAAAGGATGAATATAAAATTGATTAAAACTGCTGTTCGAATTCTAACTGCCTCAGTTGTATAACCAACATGTGCGGTGTGCCATATCAAGACTAAGGCAAAGATAGTGGCAAAAAAGTAAGTGAAAAGATGTTTCTTTGTCGATTTCTTATTTGTACTCTTGAGTAAAAGAATGGCGAAAAAAGTGAAGAGAACTGGTGTCACGATCCAACGCGATGCAGATGAGTAAGATTTTAAAATCCAGGCTGAAGCGACAAGAAAACCAGCTAGTGCAAGAAAAAGTCTTGTTAATTCATGTAGTTGAGTTGAAGGACCAAGCAAATTGATGGTTTTTTGCTTTGCCTTAGATTCATTCATTCAAGGGTCACCATCAGTGAATTTTAGCGATATTTTTCCATGAACCCGTAAATTTTGCTTGATAAAGCGATGAAGAATTGAGTGGAAACCTTTAGTATCCGTGTATGGAGATTGTTATCTTAGCTGGTGGTTTGGGAACACGAATTCGAGAAGAAACAGAATATCGTCCAAAACCAATGGTACCCATCGCGGGTAAGCCAATTCTTTGGCATATTATGAAAAGATATGCAGATTTTAAAGCGAATAACTTCATAATTTGTGCTGGATATAAAGGTGAAGTTATACGTGAGTATTTTTCAAATTTTGAAGTGATGAATTCAGATTTTACTGTTCAATTGGGAAAACAAGGGAACATCAGTTTTCATGATGAAGTTCCTGAAAAAGATTGGAAAGTTACGGTTGCCGAAACAGGGGCCGAAACCATGACGGGCGGTAGGGTTTTCAAAGTTCGCAAGTATTTGAGTGGCAATACATTTATGTGCACGTACGGCGATGGACTTTCAGACATAGATTTTGACAAGCTATTAAAGTTTCACAAATCACATGGAAAAATCGCGACAGTAAGTGCAGTTAGACCATCAAGCAGATTTGGTGCCATGGAAATCAGCGAGAATTCGGAAGTTTATAGTTTTACAGAAAAACCGCAGAATCACGAGTGGGTAAACGCTGGTTTTTTTGTATTTGAAAAAAAGATTTTTGATTATTTGGATGAAAATTCAGTGCTGGAAAAAGAGCCGCTCGAGAATTTGGCACGCGAAGGCCAATTGATGGCGTACAAACATAACGGATTTTGGCAACCGATGGATACCTATCGAGAAATGATCATGCTTACAGAAATGTGGAATTCGGGCAGCGCCCCCTGGAGTTTGAAGTGAATTTGAAAAATAAAAATATTTTTATTACTGGAGCTACCGGACTTGTTGGTTCATGGCTGGTGGCTGATTTGCTCCAAAAAGAAGCAAAGGTGACAGCTCTTATTCTAGAAGAAGACAATAATTCTGAACTTTTCAGAAGTAAAAATATAAATGAAATTACACAAGTGCACGGCAACTTGACAGACCTTAAATTATTGAAGGAAGTTGTTACCAACACCAATTTTGACATTGTTTTTCACCTAGGTGCTCAAACGATTGTTGGAACTGCTTTGAATAACCCAGTAGATACTTTCAAATCAAATATCGAAGGAACTTGGAACCTACTCGAAGCGATTCGAACTGCAAAGAAATCACCATCTAGCATTGTTGTTGCATCCAGTGACAAAGCGTACGGCACAGCTGAGGTTCTTCCTTATAAGGAAGAAACAAAACTCCAGGGTGAAGGACCGTATGATGTATCAAAATCATGCACCGATTTGTTAGCACAATCTTATGGAAAAACTTACGGTCTACCGGTAGCAATAGCACGTTGCGGAAATATTTACGGAGGCGGTGACCTGAATTGGAGCAGAATAGTTCCTGGAACAATACGAGATTTACTTCAAGGAAAGCAACCCATTATCCGAAGTGACGGCACTTTTATTCGAGATTATGTGTATGTTGAAGACATCGCTGATGCATATATACAACTCGGAATTTATCAGGTTTCAAATCCTCAAAATGGATCGGCGTTCAATTTCTCACGCGATGAACCCATATCGGTACTTGATATTTATAAATCAATTTGTATTGCGACTGTCGGAGAATTTGTAAAACCAGAGATCAAAAATGAAGCAATATCTGAAATTAAAGATCAGCATCTCGATAGTTCTAAAGCAAGAAAAGTATTAAACTGGAAGTCACGCTATTCCTTAGAAATTGGGCTTGAAAAAACTGCGGCCTGGTATAAGAAAGTAATTGGTTGAAATGAAACCTTTAATAAATATTGTTATACCTGTATACAATGAAGAGGATTGCGTTATTGAATTAGTGACGCGACTTCGGAAATTATTTGCGACTGAGAGCGACTATAGATTCAAAACAATTATTGTTGAAAACGGAAGCACAGACTCAACTTTTGGGAAACTTCAACAAGCTTGTAAAGAAGATCCAAATTTTATGATTCTAAAATTGTCGAGAAATTTTAGAATGGATGGGGGGCTGACTGCAGGACTCGATTACGTCACTGGAGATGCATGTGTGGTTATGACTGCCGACCTTCAAGATCCACCGGAACTTGTTTCTGATTTTTTACGCAAATGGGAAGAAGGTTGGGAAAATATTTATGGTGTAGTCACAAAGCGAGTTGGTACCGGGCCAATTCGCACGATGAATTCTAAACTTTTTTATTTATTGGCAGGAAAACTAACCGATGGACGAATACCTAGAAACGCATCTGATTTTAGATTAGTGGATAGAAAAGTTTATGAAGTTGTTCGATCTATGACCGAACGTAACAGGTTTGTTAGAGGCCTTTTTGCCTGGGTAGGATTTAAATCCATTGGCATTCCTATGGAACGGCCACCGCGGTTTGACGGAGTTTCCAATGCGCACACCTTCAAAGTTATTGATTTGGCCTTCAAAGGTATTTTCGCTAACAGCTATAAACCATTGAAGTTAATAACGATTTTTGGAATTACATTATCGACGGTTTCATTTGCATCACTGATCCCCCTTGTATTTCTATGGATTTTTAAAGGGGTACCCTTTGCTGGGTTTGGGACTCTCGTTTCGCTTTTTATGTTAGTCATTGGAACTTTGTCGCTCATGATTGGAATATTGAGCGAATATGTTGGACTAATTTATGAAGAAGTTAAGGCAAGACCTAACTTTATTGTTTCAGAAATTGTAGATTTTAATGACGAATAAATATCAGAATTTGTTGGTAATGACAGATTTAGACGGAACGGTTATTGATAGCAAAGAAGCAATTGCGAATTCAGCTGTTTATGCTCTAAATCAGGCTGGTATACCCAACATTAAAAAAGTGGATATTTATCCCACTATCGGTGTGCCAATTCGAGAGGTTTTCAGTAAGTATCTAGGTAACCAGTACATCGAAAACGCTGTAAGTATTTTTCGAAGTAACTTAATAGATAATGGAAAATCCGAAACACGCCAAATAGCGAATTCCAAAACTGCCCTAATCAGCCTTAAACAAAATGGAGCACGGGTATGTTTAATAACAAATAAGAAAACTCCACTTGCGCAAATAGTCATCACTCAACAAAATTTAGACGAATGTTTCGATGCAATCTTAGGATCTGATGTTGGCGAGCCAAAACCTTCGCCAGAACTAATAAATAAAGCCATGAGCACCTTTCCATCTAAGTATAATGTGATGATCGGGGACCGACCTGAAGATGTTGTAGCAGCTCAACGCGCTGGTATACCTGCCGTCTTTTTTGAAGGTGACTTTAAATATTTGCTTGATGATTCAACTGTCCCAAACTATTTTATGTCTGATTGGGAAAAGCTCGATTCAATCCTGAAGGAGTTGATTCATGTCGACGGTTAAATACTCAGATTTATTTATGGACTGGCTGAAAGAGTTTGGATATACACATTGTTTTTTTGTTGGTGGCGGAAATGTGATGCACCTTCTTGAATCAGCTAGTAGTAGGTTTGAGTGCATTCCCGTTGTACATGAGGTAGCCGCCGGGATTGCAGCCGAGTACTTCAATGAGGTTTCTGAGACTAAACGAGCTTTCGCCATGGTCACCGCCGGTCCCGGTGTAACGAACATTATTACTGCAATTGGAGGGGCTTGGCTTGAAAACAGAGAATTGCTAATTATTGGTGGTCAAGCGAAAACTTCCCATCTAGCGGAAGGCAAAGTTAGGCAGATAGGGCACCAAGAGATTGATGGTATTGGCATCACATCCGCTATTACAAAATCAGCCGTGCAATTAAAGAGCCCAATGAACAAATCGAATCTATGGAATTTATGTGAACTTTCTCGGACAGGTAAAAAAGGACCTGTATTTCTAGAAATTTGTTTAGATGTTACTGCCTCGCTGGTTACGAATAAAGACGAGTTTACAAAAGCAGATTTAACATCCCCACTTGCTACTGATTTAGAGATAAACAAAATTGCAGAACTACTAAAGAATTCAGAAAGACCCCTTTTCTTAATAGGAGGTGGTGTAGACAGGAATCGATTCAAAAAAATCTTGCCGTTATTAACCGAAAAAAAAGTTCCCTTAGCTACCACCTTTAATGGTGCGGATAGAATTGGATCAGATTACAAATATTATTGTGGGCGTCCCAACTGGTATGGAATGCGATGGGCAAATATATTATTACAACAATCGGACTTATTGATTTGCCTCGGAACTCGATTAGGCATACAACAAGTTGGTTTTGCATGGGAACATTTTGCTCCAAATGCTCACATTATTCAGATTGACCTTGATATAAATGAAATTAATAAAGGGTTTCCAAAAATTGATACGGGGTTAGCAGTTGAAGTGAATAATTTATTAGAAAGATTAGTCAATTCTGATTGGGAACCAAGTAAATCTATTGAGGATTGGCTGGAACACATCATTGAAGTCCGTCAAACCCTTGAAATCGTGGACCCTGCAAATACTGCCCAAGATGGTTTTGTGGAATTACAATCTTTCTTATTCAAACTTGGAGATCACTTCACGAAAGATGACATGATAATTCCTTGCAGTAGCGGGGGAAGTTACACAGGCGCCATGCAAATGCTAAAAAACAAAACTGGCCAACTAATGGTGACGGATAAGAGCCTAGCAAGTATGGGCTACGGGCTATCTGGTGCGATAGGCGCTTCAATTGCATTTCCAAAAAAGCGAACAATATTGATTGAAGGTGATGGTGGATTTGCTCAAAACATGCAAGAAATCGGTACTGTAAAGAACCGCAACTTAAATATAAAAATGTTTATTGCTTCAAATAAAGGTTATGCATCAATTCGAACGACTCAAAAAGCCTACTTTAATAACAACTATGTCGGGTGTGATGAAGAAACAGGGTTGGGACTACCGAACTGGCAAAAAATATTCGATGCCTATGGCATTAAGGCCATGTACGTAGATTCTTCTAATCAATTTTCTACAGAATTTCTAGAAGCGCTGAATATCGACGGACCATTTGCATTTATTATCGACCTGGATCCGGATCAACTTTATTTTCCAAAACTCACCAGTCGGGTAATGCCCGATGGAACAATGGAATCTAATCCTCTCCATCTAATGACGCCACCCCTCGCATCAGATATAAGTACAAAAATTCTTAAGTGGCTTTGAATTAGTAGTGAATTTAGATGATTGTAATTTCTGGGATTCGAGGCTGGCTTGGAAATTCAGCCGTAAATGTCCTCGTAAGAGACTTTTCTATTGATCCGACCGAAATTGTAGGAATCGGAAGTCAAAGAGGTTTGGAAAAAATTGGCAGCAATTTGTATGATGTAAAAACTTGGGAAGATCTCACTCATGGGATAAGAGACGTTCAACTTTTTTTACATTTCGGTTTTCTAACCAGAGATAAAGCCGTAACGATACCATTTGATGAATACGTGTCGAAAAACCAAAGAATTACAAGCCAAGCTTTGGACTTTATAGAAATTAATTCGCCAGAGGCAGTTGTAAATATTTCATCAGGAGCTGTTTTCAACTCCCCAACATTTACTGATCTTACTAACGAATTAGCGCATAATCCTTATGGGTTTTTAAAATTAGAGGAAGAGAAAAAGCTTCAGGAACTATGTGCAAACAAAAATATTGGGATTGTTATCAATAGATTGTGGGGACTGTCCGGCAGTGATGTCAAGAATAAAGAGCCATATGCACTTTATGAATTCATAAAAAAAGCACAAGAGAATGAACTTATCGAAATCAGATCAAAAAATTTAGTATTTCGTAGATATGTTAATGACCGACAATTGATGCGGCTTTTACTAAAACTCGCATTTCAATCCAAGACAATTTTTTTTGATTCTGGAGGGGAATTGATAGAAATTGAGGAATTGGCAAAACTTGTAGTAGGCACACTTAATAGTAAGAGCTATATTTCTGAACGCTTGGTTGATCCAATGGCAATTAAGGACGAGTACTACGCGAAGAATTCAAGATTTGAAGAGATTTTTACCCTTAACATGAATGAACCTTTACTATCTTTAGAGCATCAAATAACCTTATCTGCCCAAGGGCAAATGAACAAAAATGGGGGAAGATGAATACCTTAGAATTGGAAATGAAGGAAATCCTCGAACGCGGCAGAGAAAATTATGGTGTTGTAAGTGTAAAGGCTGAGTTTGAAGCTGAAGGTACTCGCCTAGAAGAACTATTGAGGCTAATTGACATTGGACGTGCTGCTGGCCTTCCATTAACAGTCAAAATAGGTGGTTGCGAAGCGATTCGAGATCTCCTTGAAGCCAAACAAATAGGTTGCAAGTACATAGTTGCGCCAATGGTAGAAACTGCTTACGCAGCATCGAAATTCTTGGATGCAAAGGATCTAATTTATTCAGAGCAAGAAGAAAGTAAAACTGACTTTCTATTTAATTTAGAAACTATTACTGGATTTGAAAACAGACAGGAATTAATCGAAGTAACCAAACAAGGACGAGGACTCCACGGAGTTGTATTAGGACGCCATGATTTCGTATTATCAATGGGTCTCCCTGCTACAACAATAAATGATCAAAAAACCACCGACTATGCGATTGAAATATCTAAGTTATGTGCCGATGCTGATAAACAATTAGTTATTGGTGGTGGAATGTCAGTGGAAAGCCTCGAGGGAATTAAACAAATTCACGCCATACGACTCGATAGATTTGAAACGAGAAAAGTCGTTTTTGACGCAACTAAAGCGCTGAATTCCGATATAGAAATTGGGTTACTCGAAGCAGTTCGCTTTGAATATCTGTGGTTGAGAAATAAACAAAATTACTACAGTCAAATTGCTCTTGAGGATGCGAAGAGAATTGCAGCTTTTGAGAAACGCTTGGTTGAACTTGAATCTTGGGCAAAATCAAGAAAAAAATGAAAAATGATTGATACCGAGTGGTCAAATCGCAATTGCCCATCATGTGGATCCAATGAAAGAAGCTCTCATTCAGATATTTCATCCCCCAATCCCGCAGAAAATCTCAATTTCGAAGAAGTAAAGAATTCCTTTGTTGGACTAAGAGATAAGCAGCTCTTTTTTTCATTCTTTAGATGTCGTAATTGTTTTTTACTCTACAGTCCACAATACTTTAGTAATGACCAGCTAAATGTTTTGTATTCGGAAATGCCCGATAATCTTATGGGCGAAGACAGGTCAGTCGCCTCGAAAACACATTCCTCATACGTCAAGCAAATTGCTAAGTATGTGAACAAATCAGACTCTTTCTTAGAATTAGGGCCAGACATTGGCCTTGTAACCAAAGAGGCTATTGCGGTCTTTAATCCAGGAAAGATCACTTTGGTGGAACCCAATAAAGCGATTTGGCCCGATCTAAGGAAACTCAATTCAAAAAACCTAGAAATCTATGAATCAGTACAGGACATTCCAAGGTCTCTTTGCAATCTTGTCGTGGGTATACATGTATTTGACCATTTAGTTAACTTGGAAGAAGAGTTTAATGCTATAAACAGAAACACAGCATCTTCTGCTTTTCTATCTATGGTTGTGCACAACGAAAAATCCATTCTGAGATTTTTTCTCAATAAAAAATGGCCACCATTCTGCCTTCAACATCCCCAAATATTTAATCCAAAAAGTGCACGTCGAATGCTTGAGAAATATGGTTGGGAAGTACAAAAAGTGACAAGAACCACCAATTACTATACAAGCAGAAACTTTATACAGTTAGCCTCAAAAATTATTGGCAAAGAAATAAAATTCTTAAACAGTATTCCCGTTTTTCAGATTCCAATAAAACTGGGGAATATTCTCATTATTGCCAAAAAAAAAGTAAAATGAATCCAATTTATATTTACGCTCCAGCTTTTGTAAATTGGTCGGCTGGAATTAAAGTTTTATATTTATTAAGTCAAGAATTAAATCGGATTGGTATACCAACCTGGATTGCGATACACGGTCCAATCTCGGAGAATATGGAATTTCAAGTGCCTATTTTGAATCAGGAAATCATTGATCAGCATATCGAGAGTAAACTCAAAACGATTGCAATCTATACAGAATCAATACTTGGTAATCCACTAAATGCCACATACACAGTTCGATGGGTTCTGAATTATCCTGGCTTGTTAGGAGGCGAAAAATGCTTTGAAGATGACTTTCTAATGGCCTACACGCAAAATCTTGCAAAAGCGACTAAACGGAGTAATCCCGCCTTCCCAATTGAAACCCTCTACATACCAGCCCTAAACATGCAAGAAATGGCAGTGGCGCGCGATACAGACAGAAAAAGAAATGAAAGATACTCAATAATTTATGCTCAGAAATTTAAATCACTTGGCGGGAAAATTGCTCCACTCCAAAAAAATACAATTGAAATAACCAGAGTTGATAAAAACTCACCTAAACGGCAAGAAACACTAAGCCTAATCGCAGGCGCAGAGCAAGTTCTAGTATTTGAGAACACCACAATAATTACTGAAGCTCAGATTTTGGGAACACCTGTCCGTTGTATAAAAAATAAATGGTTTGATGAAATCATTGCAGAAGCAGAATTAGGTACGAGTGGAATAGTTTGGGGCTTGGAAGCCCTATTGGAGGTACCAAATTCAAAGGAAATTATCAGAAAAATTGGGAAACTAGAGGAAAATCTACCCGACATCTTGCGAAAACTTACAAATCAATGGTTTGTCGAGATAAAAAAGAAAGAATTTAAGAAATCTAAAATACCTTCAAACAGGCTTGTCTCGAAACATTCAATTATGAGAATTAGAGCTTTAATCCAAACAAAAAGCGCTTCGTCAATCTTGAATTTTGGGTGGACCTATTTTAAGCGATGGAAAAATAAAAATGGTAATTGATCTTGTTTTTGCACTGCTTTCAATTTTAACTTTCTTGCTTCTTGGATCACTATTTACTGGAAAAAACCACGACCGCTCCACTTTAGATCAAAACATATTTTCAATTCTTACAGGAATAACACTATGTATATTTATGTCAGCAACCTTTGTAAAATTTGGTATATCAAATTTATATCTCATACTAGCTTTTTCATTAACATTAATTTACAGCGTCATTCACAATATAAAAAATATAAATCTCCCAATACAATTGGCAATAGGAAACTTCTGGAATGCGACGTTATTAATACCAACTTTTATATACGCTTTTTTACTAAATAGTTCGCTCTGGAGTTCTCAACTGAGATTGCGAAATGGTCCTGATACTATTGGGATACTTTCTTCTGCTCGATATTTATGTGAAAACACATCACTAGAGAATTTAAAAAATAATGTAGTCAGTCAATTGGGAAACCCAGATTTTGAAAAAATATTAAAAAGTCCTATAGATGCGCAGGGCAATTCAATTTATAAAATAGCGTCATTTACCGATCAAGTGAATGCAGAATTCCTTCTCGGAGCAAAGAGACTTGGCTTGCCTGCCCTTGGTGCCACGTACTGCAATACAGGGGGTCCTGAAGCATTATTTAGATTTTCAAATTCAATTATATTGGTTTCCGTATTTCTAATTACACTTTTAGTCTACTCATTTTTGTCAAAATATAAATTAGATTCCAAGTTGAAAGTTATAACCAGCTTGATTGCCAGTTTAAACATAAATCTTCTCGCAGCAACACTCGAAGGTGGTATCGTACAAATAGTCACGATACCTTTTTTTCTATACTTTATTTTCTCGTTAATAACAAAGCAACACAGAAATGTAGCTATTGGCTTCTTCTATCTCTTGATAATTTCACTTACAACTTATTATGATTTGTTGTTTTTTGCAGGGTTAGTATTTTTGTTGTATACCGTGGCCAACCACAAGGAAATCCTCACGAAAGACCGAATATCTCTATATAGATCTCTAATTTATGCAACTTTACTAGCAACCCTCCTTTTGCCAGTAGAGATTTTTCGAGTTGTAAATGAAGTTATTGGTCGAATTAATAGTTTGACCTGGGGCGGTTGGGACCAAGGTAGAAAACCAACACCTGCCAATTTTTTGGGTCTAATTAATTGGTTGCCTGCTGATGGCGTTGTTAATACTCCTAGATCATTTGGAATGATAGTTTTTGAATATATGGTAACTGCAAGTTTCATTGTGGCGACAATAAGTATTAAGCAAAAATTAACTTTTTTTGCACAAACTTTGATTTTTTTCTATGGAATTTTGATTCTGCAAATATATTTGATTAGTTCTCCACCATTTAACAACTACATTGCACTGAAAGTGGGAGCGTATTTAGCACCTTTTTGTGCCTTAGTTATCGCGCTATTGTTCTTTCAAAAAACTCCCGAAAAGGAGAAGAAGTCATTAATTTCTATCTCAAGATTCCGGGTGGGCCTTGGTATCTTATTTTTATCTTTGAATTTAGGAGCAGTCACAACTTGGGTTAACGATTGGAATCGGAATAGTTTTGTCACGCACATAGATAAAAATTTGGAGAGCGTTTTTGAACAATATGATGTAAAAATCGAGGGGTTCAAGGGTGCGGGATCTGTGCAGTTTATTCTTCAAGGTAATCTTCATTATGGAAATCGATCTCGCGCTTTCAGCGTCCCCGTGGACCGCACTCCTGGCAGAGAATTAGTTTATTTGGTTAAAAAGGAAGAGAACTTTAAGTATGGGAAGAATAATTTTATATCCATATACGTATCCATATACGAAACTAGTGATTTTCAAGTTTGGAAAAAGAAATGAAGACGTACGTGCGAAAGTTTATGTTAGTTGAAATAGTTTTCTTTCTCCTTTTTAGCCTGATTGCAGGATTGAGCACATTAGCACAAGCAAATGGCATCAGAAGCGAAAAAGATGTAACCCAGGAATTAGTTATCACTTATGAATTCAGAGAGTTGGATCTCAATTCTACTGAAGATAAAAAATGTGATTTGAACAGCGACGTTTTTTCTTTCATACCTTCTATTAATGCGGCAAAAGTTTGTATCCCTTTCAAGAATTATAAGGATAAAAAATTCCCGATTTTGATTGACAATATTCAGAATAACGATGAGCTGAGAATCAAACTTATTAATTCTAGGACATTCTATATAGAGAGAAATTCATTATTGATTTATACACATCGATATCAAGAGCATGTCTTTTATTTTGGACCAATAATTTTGAATAAAGTACGAGATCAGCTAGGCAACAGAGTAGTTGTAAAAGAAGAACTGACCAATCATGATAATCGATTCACTAACTCACTATTATTTTTATTGTTTACACTCATTTTAGGAAATTCTTGGTTATTAACTGGCAGAAATCAAAATAGCCAAAGAAGCGATGTATGGCAGAAGCTTCCAGAGTACTTTTACCTAGCAATTGGGTCTCTATGGGTGTCAGCCCTTTTAGCTTGGTATTTTGGACCTCGCGATTCGATTGGAAGTTCAGGCAGATCGCCTTTTGGTCCCACAGCACCTTTATTCTCTGATTTCTTTCAGATTGCGCAGTCGGCAAACTACGGAAATCCATACTTGGAAGGTGCGGTTAATTATCCAGCCTTCGCAACCTTAGTTCTTAGGTGTTACGGCAACTTATTCACTAATTCTTTATTCCTTTTGATCTTGTCTCTTTCAGTCTCAATGTTTATTTTGCTCTATCGTAAAATTGCAAACTTGCATTCATTAAATTGGTTGCATTCTCTATTATTAGGGTCTGCTAGTTTTCCAATTTTATATGGCCTGTTCCGTGGCAATCTCGATGTATTGGTCTCAGCGTTAGTGATTGCAAGTTTCTATTTTTGGGATAAATCAAAAAGGAATGTTGCCAGCATAATTCTTTTGGGTATTGCTATTTCGTTGAAAGTATGGCCAATATTCTTTTTGTTGCCGCTACTTAAGTTAAAGAAGTTTGGGGAAGTTTTATGGACAGCATTCATCGCCATTCTCCTAACTTCTTTTTCAACACTAATTTACTCTGGTTTCAGTTTTTCGAGATTTATCTTAATAATTTTTTCATCAGGGGAGAGTAAGAATACAGGAGATATAAGTGAGTTTTCATTTTCTTACTCGCTTCGTCCCGTACTTGGAGGTATTTACCATCTCATAAAGTTTGGCAGCGTTGATTCTAATGTTGAACGATTAGATCAGGTTTTTGCCTTCTTGGACTCGAGAATAATTCTTTTTATTCTGATGATTTTATTGATTTTGGTTCTAAGTATTAGCCTTCAGTTAAAAACTTTTAACGCTGTTTATTTATATGCGGCTTCGATTCCTCTGTTGTTTTTCAGTCCTAGTTATTCTTATCGTGCCATACCGATAGTTTTTTATTTCTATTTGCTGGTAACAAATAGTAATGGGATTAAACTATTGGGCGAAAATAAGCCGTCAAGAATATCGGTTTGGGAGTGGTTGAGTTTTGCCTTATTATTAGCACCATCAACGGTATTTTTCTTTCCCGGAACTCAAATTTCTTTGATTTCTATTTTCCAACCGGTGGGTTTACTTGTTTTGATGTTTTTTGCATTTTTAAGGGCTAATACAAATCGATTGACTATTAGTAGTAAGAGTTATTCCTAGTGAGGCCGTCTACGACGTTGACTTGAATTAGGTCTTGGTCGCTTTCCGCCTGAGCGAGAAGGCCCGCGAGATTCAGTAATTGGGGCGATGTAAGGGATTCCACTTGGTTCTTGGGCGCCGGTGATGGTCATTAATTCGGCGTCATTTGGTTTTACGCCAACGAATTTTGGTGTGACACCCGCACGAGATGTTAATCCCTTTACAGATGTTTGTTGTTTCGTTGTAGCAAGGACTACTACTCCACCAGCTTCGCCAGCACGTGCTGTGCGACCGGAGCGGTGTAGATAATCTTTGTGATCTGTTGGTGCATCGACGTGAACAACGAGAGAGATGCCATCTACGTGGATACCGCGGGCGGCGACGTCAGTTGCCACGAGGGCTGCGTTTTCTTGTTCTTTAAATAGTTTGAGTGTGCGAGTGCGCACCGCTTGTGACTTTCCACCGTGCAGGGCACCGACGGGTACGCCAGCTTTTGCGAGGTTGTCGGCAAGGCGATCGGCGCCGCGTTGGGTTTTAACAAAGAGAATTGTTTTTCCATTGCGTGCTGCGATTTGTGCGGTGATTAAATCTTTATCACCTGGGTGCATAACAAGAACGTGGTGATCCATAGTTGATACAGATGCACGGTCGTTTTGAAGTGAATGAGTTTTTGGGTTCTTTAGGTATGACTTAACGAGTGAGTCAACACCGCGATCAAGAGTTGCAGAGAAGAGCAGTCGTTGTCCGCCCATTTTGCCTTGATCAAGAATCTCTTTTACAACTGGCAAGAAGCCCATGTCAGCCATTTGATCTGCTTCATCAAGGACAGTGATCTCGAGGTTATCGAGTTGTACTTCTCCGCGATTAAGTAAATCGATGAGGCGACCAGGTGTTGCAACAAGAATTGCAACTGCCTTGCGCATTGCAGTGATCTGCTTGGCATATGGCATGCCGCCGGCGATGACTACTGATTCGTGACCGATTGCGCGAGCAAGTGGAGTCAGAACTTCATCGATTTGTTGTGCTAATTCGCGAGTTGGTGTGAGTACTAAAGCCAGTGGTTTGTGGGGCTTTGCTTGCTTGTTTTGTAGGTTATTAAGAAGTGCTAAACCAAATGCAAGAGTTTTACCTGATCCTGTTTGTCCGCGACCCAAGATGTCGTGGCCTTTGAGTGCATCAGGAAGTGTTGCGATTTGAATAGGAAATGGTGATGTGATTCCTTGTGCGCTAAGGGCGTTAACAAGCGGGGCAGAAATACCTAATTGAGTCCAGGTGATATCGGTGTCAGTTAATGATGCGGCCGCCGATGTTGTTTTGTGGGACTTTGTTTCAATCACTTCTTCCGTGATGTAGTTATCGTTCGCGCCAAAATCAATTGCTTCACGGGTGTGTGTGCGTGGGTATGCAGTCGATGACTTCTTGCCGCTATATGACTTATTTACTGTGCGTGAGTCAGTTGTGCTGCGTGGCTTGAAAGTTCTTTCACTTCTGTTATTCGCTCGTGTTGTATCCGGGCGCTCTGTCTCTGGCTTGCGTGGCTTTTGGCCAGGGATCCACTTGGTGCGCTTTTGTGGGACAAAGTTTGGGCGACCATCATTGGCTGGGTCAGCCTTCGCCGCTTCGCGGCGAGTTGTTGGGCGTGTGTCAGATTGTTTGAATTCGGTCTTTTTGAACTCTGATTTCTTATCTGTCTTCTTAAAAGTTGTTTTCTTGTATTCACCGGAGCGGTATTCAGTTTTCTTAAATGTGCGCTCTGTATTTTCTGGACGTGCTGGTCGTTCGGCGCGTTCTGTGCGCTTTGCTACGAATTCATCGGCACGTGAAGTTGTCTTTGCCTTTGGTGCAATCTTTTCTTGGTAGCGCTTTGCACGTAGTTTGGAGCGTTCTAGATTGCGCTCTTCTTTACGTGTGGCAACTCCCTTTGGACCATCGCTGTAACGGCGAGTAGTTTTCGGCGCTTCTTTTTTAACGGCGCGTACTTCTTTATCTATGGGGTTAAATGTTGATTTAGTGGATTTAGCAGCGCTCTTCTTTGTGCGCGGCTTTCCAGCTGAGGCTGCGCGGCGCGCTTTTCCAGGGGCAGAGGTACGTGGTAGTAGAGACATGATTTTTCCGTTTACCAATCGAGAGACAAGCGCGTCTCGATCAAGATTGGTGCTTAAGACTCGCAAGTAAGTGCTTTGTAAGCACTTTAAGGGAAGAGCTTTCTTTCGGATGAAAGAACGTGCTAATAATACCGTGGATTATTGCTTGCCTTTACCAGCGTCTTCTTCGGCTAATCGTGCGAGTTTTTCTAGATCTGGACGTGGGATTTTGAAGGGTTTGCCATTGGTGAGGCGGCGATAGAGATAGATGGCAAGGAATGCAAAGAATGGCCATTCAAATGTGTAGACCCATGCGCGCCAGTTGCCACTTTGTGCGCGGCCGAATTCAAACCAACCAGCCCAGAGACAAAAAGGAATTGCAACAAAGATAGTTATTTGTAGCCAGAGTTTTTGTTTGGGCGTAATTACTTGAGGTACTGAATTTTTAGTGGGATCTGATTCATCAAGGACCCATTGCGGGGCTTGGAATTCTTTATCTTTATCGTGTTTATCGGGCATTTTTCGCAGCCTTTGCATCGCGTGCTATTTCGGCATCTACTTCAATGGATTTACGTTCTTCGGATTTGATCCAGTGATAGACGGCAAATGACATCCAAATAACATCGATAAACATTGCACCAGACCACATAAATGAACCACCGCGGCGTTGATCATCGATGGCATACATATCCATATAGAGCGATTTGTTAGATACGTAGATAAAGAAGCCGGTCAGTGTTTCGGGGACCATCATCAAAAAGAGTGAGATGACAGAGAGTGCGGGAGAGATGCGGCGGTTGGTGAGGTTTCGATCAAGGAGGTTGAAATAGAAGAGATAAGGAATGACTAGATAGAGAGGTACTTCAATGAAGTCATGTGCCCAGGAATTCATCATGATGAAGTTGTGTGGACCGGGTAAGTGCACACCAATCATCAAGGTGGCATAGAGAACCCAACTCAGAATCGGGTGAGTCAAAAGTGCGAACAATTTATTTGTTGGATGCCAGGTTGAAGGCGTTGCAAGGACCAAGAGTGGACCTGTGATCATCATGAGCGTGATGTGTTGGATCATGTGAGCGGTGAAAGATGTTTGAACATGAGTGCCTAATGGGGGTGAGATAACTGCAATTGCG
>Ga0304730_1001414_pt1 | contig 18204 bp, 16 predicted proteins | sample M_130628_MF_Meta_FD_190474 | JGI IMG/M metagenome (GOLD analysis project Ga0304730, IMG submission 190474) | Freshwater microbial communities from Lake Montjoie, Canada to study carbon cycling - M_130628_MF_MetaG (v2) (version 2) | ecosystem: Environmental > Aquatic > Freshwater > Lake | place...
TTATTGACTATATGGAGATGTTTTATAATAGCCAACGTTTACACTCCACTTTAGGATATCTAAGCCCTCTTGCTTATGAAAAACAAATGGACTCTCAAAAAATGTCCACATTTACTTGACCAGAACACTCAAAAATTAAAAAATCCGTGTCATTCGCAGAGAACAAAGTGAACAGTAAGGGAATCTTTGGACTAAAGAGAAAGTCATAACAATTATTTTAAAAAAATAAGGTCTCCAGTATTCATTTTAAACATTTCTAATATAAAATATTTATTTTTATAAAAAAACCTAATAGATTAATAGACAACTACTTGTATCGGTACTCAAGAGGGAAACACAACACCAAGAGGGTGGAGTGAAAAAGGGATAAGTACCAAAAAAGGATGATCAAATGAAAACAAAACAATTACTGTGCCTGCTTGTTTTAACAGTAAGTGGAAACACACTTGGATCAGCGCCAATGCCAGGCACACAAACTCCAATCAACATTACAGACATGGCAACAAATCACTTTGCACCACTTGCACAAGGCTTATCTATGCAAGATTCTGCCATGGTGCAAATGAGTGAAATATGTAAAATGCTCAATACCGAACTTATGGGAAAATGCATGAAATGCATGCAAGATGCCTACCAAGAAGGTGTAAAGGCTGGACTTATGGCTGCAGGTACTCATATGCAAGCAGGAATGACTGCTATGGGAAACATTGTTAGTACGATGCCAAAAAAAAAATAACTCAGTAACACTCCGGGGGGTTCTGTAGTAACCAGAGCCCCTTTTTTTATTATGACTTTTGTACAATTACTCTGGATCCTTACACTCACTCGCTTGTCCGCGCATTCGCACGAGACAATCTCATATCGCTGAGGACAACGGGAAGAGAAAAATTATTAAAAAAAGTACCGTATAAGGATGTCACTGAGCATACCGTCGGAGTATAACGACGGCGAATGCGGGAGGAAGTATCCTGCTCGAACTTCGAAGGATAGGGATACTTCTGTGTTATATCCGTCAAGGGGTCCAGCGGAACAGCTGGCACCTGGGTTTTAAGGGTGTGGGTGAACTCACCCTTAATGCACCGCGCAGAGCGGACGTCTTGTGCTAACAAAAAAAGAAAACACTCACTGATAATCCTCAGAGCCCTTTAACTGCCATCCAGATATCATTCACCTGCTCGTCAGTTAACAGATGCTCAAAAAGCTCTGCGCCACCTTCTTGATTACCGATCTTTTCAAAACATTCCCGTAAAATAGAATGTTCTAAAACAAAATCAGCATCACTGCGCGTAGAAAGCAAAATACGATGTTGGAAGTTATGCTTTTGCACATCAAGCCTAAAAAGATAGTTCATAAACTGATACACCAAATCCTCTTTGGTTGAACTTTCTAAAATTGCGTAATTTTCAAGCCCCAAAAATGTTCCTTCTTTAGGAAGTAAAAACGCTACTGAATCGTTACTGACAATTGTTTTCCAAATAGCAGAAATAGGGACAAGCACTACAGAACAATTTCCGGACTCAAGTAAAAAATCTCCACGAAAATCGGTGTATGCTTCCACAAATCTTTTCTGCTTAATTAACAGTTCTTTAACTTCTTGTGTTTCTACCTGATCAATGGGACGTACCATCCCATACCGGTATTTTACCGCTAATCCAGCAAGTTCTTTACTATCATTAAGCGCGCCAATTCGATAATTTCCAGATGGTTCAAAAATCGTCTTCAAGCTTGCTTCTGGAAGTCCATGAGGAAAATGTTTTTTATTAATCCCAAGACCAAGTACATACCATTCAGCAGGAACTGAATATTCATTTTTAGGATCAAACCAATGATTCAAAAATTTTGGATGAATCTGTGTTAAAAAATCTAACTTTGTTTTATCTATTTTTTTAAGGAGCCCATGCTGAGTAAAGAAAGTAACTGCATAATCAGAAGGAACAATCATGTCGTACCCCTTACCTTTTGTTGCAAGCACCTTAACAATCAGCTCATCATTGCCTTCAAAATAGTTAACATTAACTTTGATACCAGTCTCTTTTTCAAAGTTGCTTAATATTTTGGTATCAACAACTCCCGACCACATAAAAACATTAATTGAACGCTTATTTTCAAAAACTCGAAAAAGACTCGGAATATATAAAAAACCAAAAATTGCTGCAATCCAAAAAATAACAAATGCTACATATAAGGTAATAGATCTTGAATTTACCACACTCGCGCCCTTACTCGTAATGAACAAAATGCAATAACCAATATTCCACTAATCGATAGCATCACTGTTGCAAGAGCGTTAACTACTGGAGAAACACCCGTTCGAATCATGCTAAAAATAAAAAGCGGTAATGTTTGTGCAGAAGCTCCAGCGCAAAAAAAGGCAATTAAAAAATCATCAAGTGAAAGAATAAAAACTAAAAGCCCTGCCGCAACTAACGCTGGCATTAAAATCGGCAAAACCACTTTGTAAAACGTTTGTCGATACGTTGCTCCCAAATCAAGAGAGGCTTCAATAATATTGCGATCGAGAGTGCTAAAACGTGCATGCAAAATAGGAATAGTATATCCAAGACCTAAAAGAGTATGACCAACAATTAATGTTAAAAGGCCAAGCGGCACATTAAAAAACACAAAAAAACTTAAAAGCCCTACCGTAAAAACAATTTCAGGAACAATTAAGTTAGGATAAAAATAAGTAAGTAAATAATCAGATTTACGTTGAGCATTCCACATCACAAACAAAAGACCAATCACCAAACTCAATATCACCGCACACGAACCAACAAGTAATGAATTCCAGGCTGCCTGCCAAATTTCTGTTGAAGCAAAGAGTTCCTGATACCAACGCCACGAAAAGCCAACCCAGCGATAAGGAAATTCAACTTTATTAAAAGAGAAAGCAATTAAAACAAAAAGAGGGAGATACAAAAAAAGATAGGCCATTGATACCCAAATAGGTAGCAATAAAGATTGATAGGAAAACTGTTTACGAGCCATAGCTATCTCTCCCAAAGACAAAACGAAACACTTTGAATATCACGGTAACAAACACAACTAAGACTAAAGCACTTATACAAGTAAATGCAGAGCCCAAAGGAACATTACGTACTGTTAAAAAATAATGCGTAATAACTGATCCAACATACATTGTCCTATCTCCACCCAACAAAGCTGGAATTACAAACTCACCAAAAGCTGGCACAAAAACCAATAATGCACCGGTTTTAATACCTGAAGTTGTAAGGGGAATGATAATATTACGCAAGGTTTGCCAAAAGCTTGCCCCAAGATCAGCTGATGCTTCTAAAAGGCGAGGATCAAGTTTTTCTAATGAACTATAAAGAGGCAATAGCATAAAGGGTAAGTAACAATAAAACATACCAAAATAAATAGCTCCGGTTGTATTCATCAAATGTAAAGGTGAAGAAATTAGACCCAATTTTAAAAAAATCATATTCACTAACCCATCATTTTCAAGTAAAAAATACCAGGAATAAACAAGCAGCAAGAAATTTGTCCAAAATGGCAAAATCAATAAAGCAAATAATGTGTTTTTCCACCTATCTGAAACTTTAAGGGCTAGATAATACGCAACAGGATAAGCAATTGAAAGTGTAACAAATACTGTACAACTTGCCGCCAAGAGCGAGCGCATGAAAATAAATCCATACACCGGCTGAAATAAATAAAGATAATAATCAAAAGAAAAATAAGAAACGCCGGTAGAAGACAAATATTTAACAAAACTAGTTGTAAGTAAAAACGAAAGAGGTAAATAAAAAAAGAGTGCTTGCCACACAAGAGCAACTACCCCCCAAAAAAAAGAGTTTTCTTTTTGCGCAAAAGCTTTTTTTGTTTTCATAGAAAGCCTCCTACCGTTCTAACAAAACAGCGTTTTCTTTTTGCCAATGAAGATACACATGATCATCATAATCTATTTTATCTTTAGGAAAATGCTCTTCATTTTGTTCAAAAACTTCAATACGCGTCCCATTTTTAAGCCTTACATTATATTGAGTAGCAGGACCATGATAAACAATCGATTCAACCTTGCCAGTCAAATGATTAGAAAAATTTTCTTCAGCTTTTTTACTAATCCAAATCTTTTCAGGACGAACACCCATTAATACTTGTCCTCCCTCAACCATCCAAGGCACACGTGCACCGGCAGCAACTTCAAAAGCTCCAAGATTTGTTTCTTCTACAAAAGATACTTTGCTTCCTATGTGAAGTGTTCCTCGAAAAATATTCATTTTCCCCACAAATTGTGCAACAAAAGATGAAATGGGAAATTCATAAATCTCACGAGGAGAACCAATTTGCTCAATACGACCATCATAATTCATGATTGCCATTTGATCCGCTAAAGTAAGCGCTTCTGTTTGATCATGCGTAATATAGACAAAAGTAGTACGCAACGTTTCTTGCAAATCCATAAGTTCAATAAGCATTTGCTCACGAAGCTTTACGTCAAGGGCTGCTAATGGCTCATCAAGCAATAATACTTCAGGTTCATTAATAATGGCACGAGCAAGAGCTACTCGCTGTTGTTGCCCGCCAGAAAGTTGATTAATTGGCTTATAAATTTGATGCTCAAGGCGAACCGCTTTAAGAATTTTAAATACACGACTTTTTATTAATTCTTCATCTAATTTTTTAAGCATTAAGCTATAGGCAACATTATCAAAAACATTCATATGAGGAAAAAGTGCATAATTTTGAAAGACTGTATTAATGCGACGATGGTTAATCGGAACATGAGTAATATCAGTATCTCCTAATAAAATATTCCCATTATCAGGAGTTTCAAACCCCGCAATAAGACGTAAAATCGTTGTTTTTCCGCATCCACTTGGTCCAAGAAGAGCAAAAAACTTCCCCTCAGGAATAGTAAGATTTATGTTTTCAAGAATCAATTCACCATTAAATGATTTTTCAATATTTTTAAGTCGAATACTTCTCATCAATCTCTTCCTAAACGGGCAGCATAGACCGGTACTACTACATCAGAAAGAGTACACGGAACAACAACAGCTACCACTAAAAAAGCAAACAAAACGCCCATATGCGGCATCCAATCATGCATACCATTAGAAATGAGATACATCATCGAAGCTAAAGAACTAACCAAAATATGTGTAAAATGTGACCAAATAGAATAAAAACTTTTCTTACCTGTATGGTGCTTACTAAGCAACCACCCATTAAAAACACCTACCAACAGAAATGGCACAATATTATGCATTTCATGCATAAAACAGACGTGCAGCTCCATCTGTACACCTAGAACAGTCCCTACAAGATAAGGCATAAAAATATCTGATAGTATGCAAAAAAAAGCTGCATTTAAAGCGCCTAGAATCAACCCTTTTAAAAGCCGATCAGAATATTTAAAAAAAGTAAGAACCGCTCCTGTTGCAGCAAATACAATATGAAGAAAGTGAAATGAATGAAATAATACACCCGATCCAGACTCTACTACTTCTGGTGTTGCTCCAAAAGAAAAATACCCTAAAAGTGCCGCCCCCACAAAACTAATAGCTACAGAGAAAACTGCATAGGGAAAATGATGCGCAAGCTCATGACTTAAGAGCTCTTTTGTATTAACAGATTTTTCAGTGTGATTCATAAAGATCCTTTATTTTCCATAGTTTTATACTCCCTGAATATAAACGCTTTCAAATCTGAAAGCAAAGAACTAGCCGTTAAAAGGCATTGCCAAAGGTCAAAAACCACGCATAGGAAGGGTCCTCTGGACGATCCTTATACCACTTCCAGCCTATATCAAATCGTAATGGACCGATGGGGGTCATATATCTCACTCCAAAACCAGTTGCTGCTAATGGCTTTGAGCTCCCAATTCCCTCAGTAATTACATCTTCTATAAGAATCCCAAAATCTTGGAAAAGCGCCCCCCATACCACTTGCTTATTAACAGGAATGCGTAACTCAAAATTTGCATTAAGCATAGTTTTCCCTCCCTGAGGTACATAATTAACCAAGCCATTGCTATCAATGTACTCACCAAGAGGAGGACAATAGTCTTGCAAATACCCTCGTAATGAATAGGGCCCCCCAAGATAAAATCGTTCAGGTGGCATTACCGCACTAAATTCTCGTCTAAAAATATGCCCTGCCCTAAATCGAATTGCTAATACCGCTGGATCAAGAGGAATAAATGTTCCCTGCTCTGCCAAAAATTTTACAAGAAACGAGCTCTCTTTAAAGGGGAACATTCCTTTTATAGTAGCAAGTCCAAAAAAACCCTCTGTTGGATTCAGGGTCTCATTCAAAAAATCTGCGTAAACCATGGGTTCAATAAAGAAATAAGGTATTTTTTTATTTACTAAATCAGTCTTAAAATTAATGGCTCGAGCAAGCTCCAAAGAAATATCATTCGTTTCCATCCATTCAAATCCACTCGTTAATCCAAAATCGCAATGCCCTTGCTTTTTACTGAGCCCCATTAAAAAACCCTGCTGCAATACTTGATAAAGTGGTTTATTAGAACCTATATAAACCGGCTGAACATACTTATTTGCATAGGCCTTAAATACTGTATTAATAGGTAAATCACCTAAAAACGGAACTTTGTACGTTGCATTAATTTTTTTCTCATAACGATTATAATCAACATCAACTGCAAATCTATCAGCACGAGCAAAAGGATTTTTCCAAATAAACGACCCCCCTGCTTTGTATGTTGAACCCTTTTTGAAATAAAAATTCCTACTAACCTGAGCAAACCCCAAACGCAATTTAACCTCAAATGGATCGTCTTCTTTTAGCATGAGAACCATATCTCGCTCTTGGCAAGAAGAATCTTTAAATGTCGGATACAAAGAAACTCGTTCAAAAATATCCAATGAACGAAGAGTTGCTAATGACTGCTGAATTTTTTCTTTACTCCAAACCTGTCCTTCTTTGTACGAGACCAATTTCATAATTCGGTCATAAGATACCTTTGTATAACCGCGAGCAATTGTCTTTCCAAAAACTACTCGTTGCCCTTTTTCACAATTCCACACAACACGAAAACCATTCTCTTCTTCTTTAAGGGAATGCGAAAGATGCGCATGCAAGTATCCCTGTTCACGCATTTTTTTAGTAAGAAAGGCTCGCTGCAAAGATAAAGCTTCAACAGAAAAAGGAATACAGCCTTTTGATTTTTTCAACTCTGCCCTTAAGGGAATTTCTTGATACGAGCCAGGAAAATGATGCACTTCGATTTCGGATAAAAAACGCCTAACCCCTTCATTAAGAACCACTACCAATACTTGCTGCGAAGGATTTTCTTCTAACGGAAAATATTCTTCTTTTACAATACTAGCATCCCAAAAACCTTGTTTTTTATACCAGTTTACACACTCATGAACGGCTTGCTTTACCAACTCTTCATCAAAAAAACGTGCATGTTCTATCTGTCTAAAAAATTCTTTTCGTAGCCATTTTTCATCAAATGTTTCCACTCCTTTAAATACTACTTTTTTTATTGAAGAACGGCGCCCCTCTTTAATAATAAAATATTCTTTATCTATCCCGTCCTGTGCGCTCTCTACTGATGCATCCCAAAATCCTTTTTTTGCATAATCAGCTTGCAATTCCTGTGCAGCAATAGCAGAAGGAAGAAATACCTCAGCAGAAGTCATGTCAGCTACTTTTTTCTGCAACTCATAATAAGAAAAATAATGATTTCCAAAAAAAATAGTCTTTTTTCGTTTTTTAAGAAGAACTGTTACCAAAACAGAAACTTTATGGTTTTCCAAAACTGTTTCTTTAATTGTCACGAGTGGATCAAAAAAACCATTCCCTTTTAACCATTTTTTTATATCAACAGTAGTTTTTTCAAATAACTTACTCGTCGCAAACTTTTTTACTAACTGTTTTGTTAGTCGTGCTTGTAACCCATTACGTTCATCATTTGATAATAACAATCCAATCAAATCGCAACCATCGCCATCCACTTTCGCTCTTTGAGCTATACCTCGACAGGCAGGCGCATCAAATGGCACATTATCAATAATGGTGGAAAAAACATCGGATACTGTAAAAAGTTTTCCCCTCTTAATAACAATACGAACCACAACTGTTTTTTCAATGTCATCATAGTCTAACACCGCCGTTACTTCACCTTGCTTATAACCAGATGTTTCTAAAAGCTGCCGCATCGCTTGTAAGGAATCTTCATGCCGTTCAAGAGAAAATGAATCACCACTTGCTTGCTCATATAAATGTAAATATTCATCCTTACCCGAATAAATTCCCTGTATCTTTATATTTCTAATAATCCAAACACGTTCAGCTTGTAAGCTAACACTAGTCCCTTCATCCCGATGAATAAAATAAAAAGTTCCCTTTTCAAAAGAATTTTTTTGAGCTATCCGTTCAACCCCATGTAAAAATTGTTCTCGGGTTACAAAAGCCCCAGGAATAAGACCTAACAAGCTCTGTAATTCCTGCTTTAAAGCGCTAGCCTCTCCACAGCATTCAAATGAGTGCACTTTGAAAACTGTCGGTATCGACAACGCATCACCAGAAGATACTTCATCCCCAATATGATGAAAGACTGCGCTATGCTTGAAACAAACTCGATAAACTGATTCAAAAGGCTCAGAAACAGCTATGCATGTTCTTAAAAAAAATAAGAAGAAAAGAACAGGAGCTAAAAACCGCACGATTATCCTCCGAAATACTCGACTAATTGCATCATTTTACCAGTGTAACAAGAGGTATAAAAAACTCACCAAACCATTTTTAAAATAAACAAAACTGCTATACCAAGAACCACTTATTATTCAAAGCTCATTGAGCGCAAAAGTAGGTAAATAAAGTAGAATGTGATATGAAGTTTTGAAGAATAAGTAAAAAATTAAAAAATAAGGAAAAATCATGAATCAATGTAAAAAAATCATCCTGTTATCTTTGCTGCTTGTAGCACAAATAACCACAGTCTCTTATACACAAGAAGTTCAAACTACAGCAGAAGCTATCACTACAACAATAGAGCGCATACAAAACATGCGAACTTCTCTTATTAACCTTCCGGCTTCTGATTTTTTATATGCTGGTGGATGTGGATTGCTCGGCGCTGCAATCGGCCATATCTGTACTTCTGCTTTCGTACAATTTCTTAACCCTGAAATAAAAGTTATTCCGCGCTTTTTTCAACCTCATAAATGGAATGGTAGTCAATGGATTGGAACGGTTGGTGGAGCAACAGCGTGTGGATCTCTTTCTCTTGCTTATTCTAGCCCTAAAGCCCATGCTGCGCGCATAAATCGACCTCTTCTTATTGCTGTTATAACAGCACAACCTCACAATCTAACAATCACTTTAGATAAAATGTACGTAAGTGATCAATTTGCTCGAGCAGCAGCCTTTAAAGACCTTAACACATTGCGCATTACCCTTACTGCAATTCTTGAAAGTTTTACAAAACTCAAAGGAAAACCTGGTTACTCAGAAGCAAAAAATCTTACCCCTGCTATTGTTTCGTACATTACTATAGTTAAAGATGCGATGCTTACTATAAAAAACGATCCGCAATGGCTTGCAGAATGTAATGCTTCAACCCTGGCAATGGGACAAGCAAATATACAAAGCTGTCAAAATTCACAATTGGCTACTACTGTTATTCAATTTGCTCATCTTAAAAATTAATATCTTATTCTTTAATTTTACTAGCTCTTTTTTATTGCGCATAATTAAAATATGTACGCAAAAAAGAGCTAGTAAAATTAAAAAGCAATCTTATTCATCTCTTTCTTCTTCTGCATCATCATTTTTATCGTCTAATAATTTAGGCTTAAAATAATTTTTTTCTTTTTTTAAATTTTCAAAAATATCACTTTAGACTTGGCCTACTCACCATGCATTATTTTTTTATGAACCCTCAAATTTCCATTATTGGGAAATGAACTATCACAGTGCTCACAATGGAAACAGCTTTCACCTGTATGAATCCTTATATGCTTTGTTAAAAAGCTTTTTAGTTTAAATGACGCATCACAGTATTGACAATCAAAACATCTATCACCGATATCACCGAAATGATTCGCCATATGCCTTGTTAAAGTAGATTTTTGAGAAAAAAACCTATTACAGATTCGACAACAAAAAGGGTTTTCGCCAGTGTGCACTCTTATATGTTCTTTTAATTTTGAAGGGGATTTATAATCAACCTTACAAAAAACGCACCTGTTTTGACCTAATTGAGATTTTACAGAACAAAGCATAGATTCTGCATCCACAGCAACAGTAAGAGCCCCATCTAATGAATGTTCAACAGAACTTAATTGATCTGAAAAATTATCAGTTTCCAAATATAACTGACCATGAATATTTATTTCGTGTGTTTCTTGATTTTCTATTGTAGAAAAACACTCAAAGCAATTTTGATAATGACAAAAATAAAATTTTCCTAAATCTAAAGGTTGACCTTCAAAAACATCCGTAGAAAAAGCAGTCGAAACAGCAATGCCTCCATCTATAGGTGCAATGAATCTCGAATCTAAAGACTGATCTCCCCCTTCTTGCAGAGGCAATAAAGCCGAGTGAATATTAAAAAAATCTTCATCTCCATCTTCAAACCCTGCACAATAAGCTAAAGAGCTCATAAACATAAAAAGCAATGCTATTATTTTTTTCATTATTCATCTCCTTTTTGTGCTGCATCATCATTGTCATCATTTGCTGCTTGCTCAAGACTTAAGGAATCAGAAGCAGCGGCAGTATCAGAGTGAGAATATTGACTATGCATTTTTCTTTTATGAACTTTTAAATTTCCATTGTGAGCAAATGAACTATCACAGAACTCGCAACGGAAAGACCTTTTACCTGTATGAGTCTTTATATGCTTTGTTAAATTTCCTTTTAAAACAAATGATGCCCCACAATATTGACAATCAAAAGATCTATCACCCAAATGCACCAACTTATGAGCTTTTAAGTTCGAGCTTACAGAAAATGCCTTACCACAGATTTCACAAGAAAAAAGTTTCTGGCCAGTATGGATCGTCATATGCCTTTTTAAACTTGAATTTCTAGAAAAGTGCTTACTACATACTTTACAATGAAAAAGTTTCTCACCAGAGTGAGTCTTTATATGTTCTTTTAATTTTGAAGGAAATTTATAATCAATCTTACAAAAATCGCACCTGTTTTGACCTGATTGGAGTTCTACAGAACAAGGCATAGATTCTATATCGGCAGCAACAGCAAGAGCCGCACCTGATGAATGTTCGATAGAACTTAATTGATCTAAAAAATTATAAGTTTCCGAATATAACTGACCATGAATATTTATTTCGTGTGTTTCTTGATTTTCTATTGTAGAAAAACGCTCAAAGCAATTTTTATGACGACAAGAATAAAATTTTTCTAAATGTATCAGATCTGATGGGAGACCTTCAAAAACAACCATAGGAAGAGCAGCCGGAACAGCAAGGACTGCATTTAGAGACTGTTGAAAATCACTTACATCTAATAAATCTTGGCCGACAATGAATCTCGAATCTAAAGACTGATCTCCCCCTTCTTGCAAAGGCAATAAAGCTGAGTGAATATTAAAAAAATCTTCATCTCGATCTTCAAACCCTGCACAATAAGCCAAAGGGCTCATAAAGATAAAAAGCAATGCTATTATTTTTTTCATTATTCATCTCCTTCTTGTACTGCATCATCATTGTCATCATTTGGCAAACTCTCTTGTTGAGCCCCACCACCTGCTACTTGTTCAAAGCTTAAAGAATTAGAAGTTCCAAGATTAGCTTTTTTATGAGCCTTTGTTTTATGTACTTTTAACTTAAAGCCTTCATTAAATGAATCACCACATATTTCACAAAAAAAAGATGCTTTTCCAGTATGAACATTCATATGATTCTCTAACTTTCCTTCTTCAGAAAATTCCTTATTACAAATTTCACAAAAAAAAGCCCCCTCTCTTTTTTTATGGTTTTTTTTCATATGTACGGCTAAGTTCCAACTTGTAGCACATGACTTATCACAGATTAAACAAGAAAAAGGTCTTTCGTTGTAATGAATCACTTTGATATGTCTTTGTAGGTTCGAGTTACTAAAAAATACCTTCTTGCAAGATGGAAAAGTACAAGGAAATTGGTTTTGAGAAACAATCCCAGAACGAGCAACAGCAGGACCCGCATTTGATTGATGTTCAAAAGAACTTAATTCCATCATCATGTTGGAGTTACTTTCTTCTGCCCCTGCATGATCTTGAAAATGAGAATCTGCCACATCTAATTGACTATGAGCATTTCTTTGATGAGCCTCTAAATCTTCTATTGTAAAAAAACTCTCAAAGCAATTTTGATAATGACAAAAATTAAAGCTTTCTACATTTATTTGATCTAAAAGCATGGCTGCAGAAAAAATCATAAAGTTTTGAGCGTCAGCCCTGTTATGAATTTTCATATGTCTTTGTAAACCAGCTTTTTGAGCAAATGGTTGATGGCAAATTTCACAAGCAAAACACTTTTCTTTGGTATGACATCTTATATGGATTTTCAGTTTTGAATACGATAAGCATTTTAATTTACAAATATGACAAATCTTTTGACCAGGCTTCAAAGGAGCAAAAACAATTCCCGAATCGATATCAAGAATCCCATCTGATTGATGTTCAACAGAACCTACTTCCATCATCATGCCAGGGTTACTTTGTTCTGCCCCTGCGTAATCAGCGAAATCTAATTGCCCTGCAACGCTTATTTGATCTGATTGTAGGTTTTGAGAAACAAACGGTAATACAACAGCAGGCATATTCAATGGATCTTGAGCATTAACTTGATCTGATGAAGCATCTACTTGTTCCAGTGATGGATTAACTCTTTCTTGATCTTCAACTGGATTTAATTTTTTTTCTAAATTACTAGAACGAGAAGCAACTAAACTTTCTAGCACTTTCAGTCTTTCTTTTAAGGTAGAAAGTTCTTCTCTATTTTGTTCAATCGCAGACAATGGCATTGGTGGTTGCATATATGGCTGCTGCACATACCTCATAGGTACTGGCCCTTGCATATATGGTTGCATATACCCCATAGGTACTGGTGGTTGCATATATGGTTGCATATACCCCATAGGTACTGGTGGTTGCATATATGGTTGCATATACCCCATAGGTACTGGCCCTTGCATATATGGTTGCATATACCCCATAGGCATTGGTGGTTGCATATATCCCATCATTGGCATTGTGGAATGACTAACAAAATCTTTTCGAGCATGCATTCTTTTTTCATGTTCATTCAAATCACCCCTTTGACTAAATTTCCTTCCACAATCCTTACAACCAAAAGGTTTTTCGTCATGATCCATTCTCATATGGTTGATCAATACTGCATTAGATACAAAATTTCTGCCACATTCACCGCATATAATTTGATTTTCCCCTAAAGGAGCTCTAGAAGCCGCAGCTGAAGCAACCACAACAGCTCTATCTGATGCCTGCTGAAAATCAGTTGCATCGGATAAAGATGCGCAAGCATTAAAATCATCTCCATCTGAATCTTCAAATTCGGCACAATAAGCTAAAGAGCTCGGAAACATAAAAAGCAACGCTATTATTTTTTTCATTATTCATCTCCTCCATCATATATGCATTATAAATTATTTTCAGATATAAAATATATTTTAAGCAAAAATCAAATAATGTCAATCGGTTAAATCATTTAACCACCCCAGAAAAATATTTTAAGCCAAAAAATTAAATGTTCTAAAAGAATTATTTCGCGTCTCTATGAGGTAAAACCTTAGGATTTTATCCAAACACCAAATGCCACCGATATCTTCTCTACGAATCAACAGGGGCACTTACTAAAGGACTTTTTGATTACCCTATTTACATAGACTTTAAACATAAGAGCAAAGATTATTCAGTTTCTTTTCCTTCTACATCATCATTGTCATCATCAACTGCTTCTTTATGAGCTCTTTTTTGATGTCTTTTTAAAATCGACGAAGTAGAAAATTTCCCACCACACGCTGCATGCATACAAATAAAAGGTTTTTCGCCAGTATGCGTTCTCATATGAGTGTTTAAATCTCCCCGATGAATACAGCCCTTACCACAAATTTTACAACGAAAAGCTTTCTTTACAAAAAGCCTTTCACCTGTATGAGTTCTCATATGACTTTTTAAATTCGAATTTAAAGAAACTTGCTTTCCACAAAATTGACACATAAAAGGTTTCTCTCCGGTATGAGTTCTGATGTGGCCTTCTAATGATTGCTTTCTAGAAAACCCCCTACCACAGCCTTCGTGCATACAAACAAAAGGCTTTTCTCCAGTATGGATTTTTTTATGAACATTTAAATTTCCTCTTTGGTCAAATAACTTCCCACACCCTTTATGCCGACAAACAAAACCCCTCTTTCTAAGAGTAATTTTTTGATCTACAGAACCAGCTGCGTTATCAGCAAGGTCTGGCTCATCTAACATCGCTTCTATAGGTTCTTGAAAACCAGCCGAATTTGATTGACCTTGCGCTGCACTAATATTTAAAAAATCATCGCAAAACAGACCTTGAGAAGGATCTATAGAATCCTCAGGAGAAAAAAGCGCAAGAGATAAGTTTAATAAATCTTGAGAATTTAATGAATCTTTAAGTAGACCTAATCCCTCAACAAAAGATTCATCTACCTCTTCGGCTAAACATTGATCATTAAAATCAGACTCTGCGCAATAATCTATAGAACTCGTAAAGATAAAAATCAGCGTTATTATTTTTTTCATTATCGCTCTTCAATAAAACCCAAACATTTATCTCAATTGCACAAAACATTCTATAAAAAACATGTATAAAAACAAGCGAATTTGTCTTTATACACACACATAAAAATTCAAATTAAAAACATTAATTGCTCTAAAACAATAGACTACATAAACGCATAATAAAACCTTGGACACTAACTTTAGAGTTATAAAAAAATTAAAAAACATAATTGATTTTTATTTGCTCATTAATTTTCAGCTTTAAAGACAATCAACTTTTTTCATCATGCGACGAACTGCAATAAAACCTATCACTACCGTAAATCCAAGAAGCGCTGCACAACACCCCCAAAAAGGTAATGATCCTTCTTGCCCCATTACCGCTGCTCGCATTCCCTCAGTTGCATAGATAAGAGGATTTGTAAGAAGAAGATAGGCGAAAAAATGACTTTTTGTGTACAACAAATGCCACGTAAAATAGTAACCACCTGTCCAAAAAAATGGCTGAACATACTGATAATGTTTTATCGAAAGTTCTTCGATAGAAGCAGCAGGAATACTTGCAATAAACAGAATCCACGTCCCATAAAAAAGCTGCGCACAGATAAAAATACATGCCACTTTTGCACAGCCTAACCATGAAAGATGAAAGCTGTTCCATAAAACAAGTTTTGCAACCGGCAATACCCATACGTAAATTGCCAGCAGTTCAAGACTGGTAGAAAGAGCCAAAGCTGCAAAAACCATCCATTGCGGCAATGGCAGAGTCAAATAATAATAAAGAGAACGATCTCCTTGCAGGTCTGCAACTATGCGTAACGCAGGGAAAAATCCCCATAGCTGGCCATCCTACAGACTCACTACAAGCTATAAAGAGGCCAGCCCCTGCATAGCCCCCAATCCCAACATACTCATAAACATAGACAATCAACGCAGTCCAGATCATCGAATTAATCAACCGACGCACCAACATTGTTTTAAAAACAAAAAGATCGCGCTCCATTAATCGAGCACAAATAGTTAAATTCCAAACAAGATGGGCATTTTTTTTATTCATATGAGTTTCCTTTAAAAAGCAGGAAGGCCAAGAGTAACGTTGGCCTTCTTAACACTAGTTATTTAGTTGACAGACAATCCAAGCGTTTCATCATTCTATGAATTCCTAGGGTGCCAGTAAGCACCATAAAAAATACGAGCGCACTACAACATAACCAAAAAGGTAAATACCCTGCTGAACCAAGAACTGCCGATCGTATTCCTTCAAAACAATAAATCAATGGGTTTACTAAGTTGAGATGAGCAAGAACCGCATTCTTACTTGCAAAGGTTGCCCAGGTAAACTGATAACCACCCAAAAACCATAATGGGTATGTAACACGCATCCAAATATTTCCAATTGATTCCAAGTTTTTCACTAAACTGGCAAGCCAGAGAGAAAAGAATCCATAGAACAAATGAATCAACACAAAAATGATTATTACTTTGATTAATGAAACAGATACAAAACTAAAATGATTCCACAGTAATAGTTTTGCCATCGGTAAAATAAAGATCGCAATCGCCATTGCTTGCAAAGCATTTGATAATGCAATGCGAACAAAAACCATCCACTGGGGTACTGGCAAGGTTAATGCATACGTTATCGATCGCTCACCTTGCAGGTCAGCAATTAATCGCGATACATTTTCCATAACCTCAAAAAACCCCCAGCTGACAGCATTAGCACAAGCCATAAAAAGCCCCAGGTCAACTGATGCATCTCCAAATCCAATGTACTGAAATATACAGGTTGTTACTCCTGACCAGATCGCCCCATTTAAAAGGCGACCAGGAAACGTTGGCAAAAAAACCGACATGTCACGCCAAATTAATCGGACACATGTTCGAATACTCAACAACATGCCAGTATCCTTTTTAAACATGATTGTTCTCACTTTCATTCATTAACTTAATAAATACTTCTTCCAAACTTGCCTTTCCGTGAAAAATCTTAAGATTTTGTGGAGTATCAACAAGCTGAATAACGCCTTTATCAAGAACACACACACGATCAGAAAGTTCATCGGCTTCATCCAAATAATGAGTGGTCAGCAACACCGTCACACCTGTTGCTCGCAACTGCTTAATAACTTCCCAAATATCACGACGCACATGTGGATCAAGACCCACTGTTGGTTCATCAAGAATAACTAAATCTGGCTTATGGATAAGGGTACGAGCAAGCATAAAACGTTGTTTATACCCACCAGAAAGAATGTCAGCTTTTTGCTGCGCGTACTTTCGCAAGCCAAACTGATCAAGTAAAATCTCAATCCGTTCCCGAATAAGTTCATCTGGCAAACAGAAAAAACGGCCTGCAAACATAAGGTTTTCTTCGAGTGTCAGCATCATATCGACATTCGGTTTTTGCGGACAAAAGCCAATAGTTCTACGATACCCAACGACATCGTTGTAGATGGAAACCCCATCTTTTAAAATGTCACCCGATGTTGCTGGATGCAATGTAGCTATAATGGAAGATAGGGTAGTTTTGCCCGCCCCATTAACACCAAGGAGCGAGAGAACTTCCCCTTGCATAATAGCAAGATTAACTCCTTTGAGAGACTCAATCGGTCCTCGTGGGGTTTGATATATTTTAGCAATACGCTCAAGGCGTAATAATATCCTCATGGGATACTCCTTAAGTAATCCTCTTCTACCCATTTTGATAGAAAGAGGCTGTCCCCCTCGAAAATCACGCTCTAGGTTTATCCAAAAGCGGACGACAAAAAGAAACATCGATCCGAAAACGGATCTAAAAATAAACAAAAAAATGGCTTCTACGCTTTTGGATAAAAGCGCACTTAAGAATGCAAAACTGATGAAGGAATAATCACCTCTGGCGTAAAAGCCAAAAACAATTGATCATCCAACGATTGTTTGGAAATAAGAAAGATCGACTTCTTAAAAAAAGAAGCCCTTAAAGAAAGAGCCCAAGGCTCTATTTGGAAGCTACGTTAATCATATGATACCTCGGTATCGAAAAAGTGAAAATAACTAGTTTTAATCCTATCTGAAAGACCCAATAAGTCAAGCACCCCAAAATGGCAAGTGACACATAAGCTCAAATCGATAGTAATTCTACAGACAATCGACTTTTTTCATTATGCGCCGTATACCCACTGTTCCTGCCAGACCAGCAAAGAAAAGAAGCATAAGACAGCATAACCACACGGGAAGTGATTCAGGATTACCAAAAAGTGCTGAACGCATACCTTCTGTAGCGTAAATAAGAGGATTTGCAAGAAGCAGATAGGCAAGAAAATGACTTTTGGCATACAAAAGATACCATGTAAAATAGTATCCTCCCATCAAAAAGAATGGCTGAACATACTGATAATGTTTTATCGAAAGTTCTTCGATAGAAGCAGCAGGAATACTTGCAATAAACAGAATCCACGTCCCATAAAAAAGCTGCGCACAGATAAAAATACATGCCACTTTTG
>Ga0304730_1001415_pt1 | contig 18196 bp, 17 predicted proteins | sample M_130628_MF_Meta_FD_190474 | JGI IMG/M metagenome (GOLD analysis project Ga0304730, IMG submission 190474) | Freshwater microbial communities from Lake Montjoie, Canada to study carbon cycling - M_130628_MF_MetaG (v2) (version 2) | ecosystem: Environmental > Aquatic > Freshwater > Lake | place...
ACCGCGGCCGGGGGGCGCTGAAGCTCAGGCCCCACGATCAGGCCCCGATCAAGTCTCAATCGGGGCCTTCGATCCGCGGTTCTGATCAGAACTAGAACTAGAATTCGTAACGTGCGGTGACCTGAACCGCCCACTGGGATTCGCCCGAAGCCTGACGCGTCTGCAGTGGCGATACGCCACCAGAACGCAGGCTGTATACGTAACGGCCTTGTGAATCAACCCCGTTGTAGTTCACGAAGTTACGGGTCAACGGGAAGCCCCCTTCATCAATGCGACCCCACTTGTTATTGATCATGTTGCCGAAGTTGAGGAAATCAAAGATCAGGAAACCCCGGTGTTTGGCAGTAAAGCCGGGAAGCTCCTGGCTGATCCGCAAATCCACGCTATTCGACCAAGGTGAAAAGTCCGAGTTGCGCTTGACCACACCCCCTTTGGCCGCCGCCAGGGCGGGGGTCTCGTTCACGATCTGCCAGAAGGCGGCCTCTTCAGTTGCGCCGCCACGAAAGACCACCTCGCCCGAGCCCGGTGCTTTCGGGATATACATCAAGTCATTGCCCGTCACACCGTCACCGTTCAGGTCATTGCCATAGACCCAGCTGTATGGCTTGCCCTGACGGCCTTCGTAGAACATCCCGATCGTGGTCTTGCGGGTACCGAACAGAGCCTGTGACCAGGTCATTCCCGCGTTGATCCGATCACGCACCAGGAAGTTCGAATTCGACGCCACGTCCTCATTCGGGTTGAAAACCGAACGATTCAACCAGTTTGAATTGGCCACGCTCGAGGTCAGCGGACTCACTTCGGTCGCGCTGGTTTTGGTGTAGGCCATTGCCCAGCCCAAACCCTGTACAGCCGGTTGGCTCAACGCGAGTGTGATCGCATTGCCGCCGCCCTTCTCGGTATTGGTCGCAACCGTGACGTTATTAAACGCAGAATTTCGCAGAGCGCGCGATGTGACTGAGCCCGAGCAGCCTGCCGTCCCCGAAGTGTTGGTCCCGCCCGTCGCAGTCCAGCAATTCTGATCAAAGCCCGCGGCGTTGTAATACAGCTCACGGCCATCGAGCCCACTGCGCGTCACCGGCCCAAGATTCAAGAACTTGTAATTAAGCGCATTATTAGTTCGAGTCTGAATCCACTCGGCCGATGCGATCACGCCCTTAATCGGCAGTTCCTGCTCGAATGCGAGGTTGTACTTCGCAACCGAGGGCTGCTTCATGCTTGGATCGATAAAGTCGATATTGGCCGCCGGGATCGTTCCGGTGAAGCTCGTGATCTGAGCGTTCGGATCAACCCTCAACAATCCATCGGTCTGCGGGCAAGCCGCGTAACCCGAGATGCCACAGCCGATGATCGACGTCGCTACGCCCGTGTTTGAGTACGGGTTGGAAAGCCAGACGTTGGCCGAGGCGCCTTGAAAGAGACCTGCACCGCCGCGCAATTGCGAGCGGCGCTCAGTCGTTGACAGGTTCCAGTTAAAGCCCACGCGGGGTTGGAACAAGTCCTTGCCGTCCATGTTGTAGGAATTGTTGAGCCCGAATCCGCCGGTCTGCCGGGTGTTCGTCGCGGCATTACCCGCAATCACAGGCGCCGAGGCAGCAGCGTTGAAAATGGGCTGCTCGGGCACATTCAGCTTATCCAAACGTGCGCCGATCAGAACCTTGAAGCGATCACTGACCGCGATGTTGTCCTGCAGGAAAACGCCCATGTTGCCCAGGCTCCACTGCGCAACCCCATCGGCAAGCGTGCGACCGGGAAGCGGATTCTGGACCTGGTAAGAAGTCGGGCGTCCACGCTGGAAATTCTCAAGAACGGCGGCTTCGACCTGAGCCTGAGTCGCAGTAGCACACGCGATGCCACCCGCATTCAAGGGATTCGTATACGAGAGCGTGGCGCCGCTGTTGATACAGCCAAACGTGTAATTACCCTTGGTATCTTGCAAGAACGCGTTATAGACCTTGTTTTCACTATAGTCGCCACCGAACTTCAGTTCGTGGTTCTTGTAGGTGTAGGTCGCACCCAGGTAGCCGTCGACCGTATCGGTTGAAAGAACGTTGGTATGGCGGCTACGCTCGGTACCGAAGAACAAGGTGCGCCCGCCGGTTGAAAGGCCTGCCGGGGCCCCCGCTGGCAACGCACCCGAAAAAGAAAGTCCAATCTGCGGCAGGTTTGAATTGTTGACCGGAACGCTGTCGTACTTGCGGCTCGAGAGTTTGACTTCGGTCGAAAAGTTAGGCGTCCAGTCGGCAATCCACTGCCCCACCACACTGTCAATCGTCTTGGCTTGCGAGTACCAATTGGAGTCGGTGGCAAGAGCGGTAGCGCCAAAGTTTGGATAGATCGGCTCAGCTTGCTCTGTACGCGAGAAACGGACGCTGGCGCGTTGGCTGTCGCTGATGTTCCAGTCGAACTTCGCCAGATAGTCCTTGACCAACAGGTTGCTGGCCGGCGCATCGAGCCCGCCAATATTGATGCCGTAGGTGCTCTTGGCAATCGATTGCGCGCTAGCCAGCGCGGACGACGTAATGGCGACCTGGCCGCCTGCGGTACTGCCGATCAGGCCAAAGTCCGGCGAGGTACGTGAGCTCTTTAGCTCCTCATAGGCGAGGAAGAAAAAGAGCTTGTCCTGAATAATCGGACCACCTACCGTCAAACCCTTGGTGGTTTCCTGGAATTTTGGCGGTGCGGTGTAAACGCCGGTGAGGTTGTTGTAGCGCTTGCCCGCGAGACTGTCGTCGCGAAAGATGAAGTACGTGCTGCCCTTGATCTCGTTCGTTCCGCTCTTGGTCACCGCATTGATATTGGCGCCGGTATAGCCCTTCTGGGTCACGTCCATGTTGGCGACGTTGATCTGCACCGACTGAACGGCGTCGATCGGAATCGGCTGCTTAAGCGTCGGGAAGTTATTGCCCTCGAGACCAAACGTATCGCTGATCGACACGCCGTCGATGGTGGCAATGTTGTACTTGGAGTTCTGCCCCGAGACCGAAATCTCGCCGCGCTCCTTGTCGGTCTGCGAGACCCGCGGGTCAAGACGCGCGTAATCGTAGAGGTTACGGCGAATCGACGGATACGCGTTCAGCTCCTGATTGGTGATGTTGGTCGTGGCGCCCATCCGTTCGTTATCGAACACCGAGTTCAACGCCGACTGGGAGACGGTCACCGGCGCTAGTGTCGCCGCGCTGATGGTGAGGTCCAGATCCAGGACTTCAGCGAGCTTGGTGAATACCTCGTTTTGCACGGAGGTTGCGCCATCCTTGGTCACCGTGACCGTGAACGGGCCGCCCACGCGAACGCCGCTCACGCGATAACGCCCTTGGGCATCGCTTAGCGCGCGACTGACCGAACCCGATTCGACGTGGAGCACTGTCACCGCCGCGTTGGCGACTGCCTTACCGTCCGCGCCATTGACCTGGCCCGCAATGATCGACGTGGTGTTCTGCGCCAACGCCGGCGCGACCACCGCAGCCACGGCCACGCTGATGGCGGTCCGGGCGAAGATGTTCCAAGGGTTATGAATCATGTCAGCCGTCTATGAAGAGGAGTTTTTTACAACTTCCGAAATTTACGGGTGAAATGTGACAGTTTTGTTGTGGGAAACCCTGATCGATCGGGTTGTGGTGTGTGGATGACGAACTTTCAGCTTTCAGCTGCGCCCATGCGCGACAGCAGACGCAGTTGCGACACTTGTTTTTCCCCCTCCGGCTGCAAGCGTTGATAGGCACCATCGGACCCCATCAACCAGGCCGACGTGTTGTCGGCCAGGTGCTCTTCCAGCGCCTCTTCGATCACCCGCGCTTTGAGCTTTTCATCGAGGATCGGGAACGCAATCTCGACCCGACGGAAAAAATTCCGGTCCATCCAGTCGGCGGAACTCAACCAGACTTCGTCCTGACCGTCATTCCAGAACCGAAACACGCGCGAATGCTCCAGAAACCGACCGATGATCGAGCGGACCACAATGTTCTCAGACTGGCCTGGAACCCCTGGCCGCAGCGCACAGACCCCGCGAATAATCAGGTCGATCCGAACACCGGCCTGACTGGCCGCATACAGCGCGGCAATGACGGTCGGCTCCAGCAAGGAGTTCATCTTGGCTGTGATCCGGGCGGACTTGCCGGCCCGGGCGTGCTCGGTCTCCCGCTCAATCCCCGCAATCACATTCTGGTGCAGCGTAAAAGGCGCCTGCCAGAGGTGGTTTAGGGCGCCAGCTGCGCCAAGGCCGGTCAGCCGGCGGAAGATTTCGTGGACATCCGCGCAAATTGCGCGGTTCGCTGTGAACAGCCCAAAGTCTTCATAGAGCTTGGCGGTGCGCGGGTGGTAGTTGCCGGTGCCGAGGTGAGCATACATGCGCAGGCCATCAGCCTCGCGGCGGGTAATCAAGGCCATCTTGGCGTGCGTCTTGTGACCAACAACGCCATACACCACATGAGCGCCCACCTGCTCGAGGCGAGCCGCCCAGTTGAGGTTAGCCTCTTCATCAAAACGCGCCATCAGTTCGACCACGACCGTGACTTCCTTGCCGGCCTTGGCGGCCGCGATCAGCGCCTCCATGAGCGCGCTATCGACCCCGGTGCGGTAGATGGTTTGCTTGATCGCCATGACCTTTGGATCGATTGCTGCGCTGGACAAAAAATCCATCACGGGGGCAAACGACTCGTAGGGCTGGTGAACCATCACATCGCCTTTACGGATGGCGCTAAACAGATCCTTCTGTTTGAGCCAACCCGGCAAGCCTGGAGCGAATGAAGGGAATTTCAGATCAGGGCGGTCGACCTGATCCAGGACCTGAGCGAGGCGAACCAGATTGACCGGGCCGTGAACTTGATAGCAGTCCTGCGGCTTGAGCTCAAACTCCTGCAACAGGCGGCTCAAAGGCTCCTCACCAATCCCCGCGGAGACCTCGAGACGCACAGCATCACCGTAGTGACGACTCGGCAACTCGCCCTGGAGCGCACGACGCAGGTCGGTAATGTCCTCTTCATCGACAAACAGGTCACTGTTGCGGGTGACCCGAAACTGATGCACGGCGCGTACGTTCATGCCCGGAAACAAATTGCCCACGAAACCCTGAACCACAGAGGTCAGCAGCATCAGCCCATTGGGGTGCCCTGAAATTTCTTCCGGGACGCGGATCAAACGTGGCAGGGCCCGCGGCGCCTGAACGATGGCGATCCCCGCACGACGTCCAAACGCGTCCTGACCGTCGAGTTCAACAATGAAATTCAGACTCTTGTTCAGGATCCGCGGGAATGGATGCGCTGGGTCGAGTGCGATCGGCGTGAGCAGTGGTTCGATCTCGGACTGGAAGATCGTGTGGGCGAATTCACGGTGGGCATCAGTCCAGGTCGTCGACGCATGAAAAACGATGCCTTCCTGTGCCAACTGCGGGATCAAGGCGTCGTTCAATAACGCGTACTGGCGCCCGACCAGACGGTTGACCCGGGCACTGATCGCGTCGAGCGATGCGCGGGCCTCGGTTGCCGATGCGTCATCGACTTGGGCCACTTCATGCAAACCAGAAACCCGGATTTCAAAAAACTCGTCGAGATTGCTCGACACGATCGTCAGATAACGCAGCCGCTCCAACAGGGGCACCTGATCGCCATCGGCCTGAGCCAGGACGCGCTCGTTGAATGCCAGTAGGCCTTGCTCCCGATTCAGCAAATCGTCGGTCCGATGGGGCGGCACACGATCTGGCTCCGTGTTCCAGCGGTCCGCCGCGCTGACCGTCGGTTGACGCTTGCTGACCGCGGTGGTTTTGGCTGATTTCATCGGATAATCCTGCTCTTTGTCGGAGGAACGGGTAGATGCCACGACATCGTCATCTCTTGGTGTTAAGAAATTATTTCGCAGCCACAATTTAAACCGATGACCGACCTCCTTGACCCGCTTCTCCTCGCCGCCGTCGACCTCGGCTCCAACAGTTTCCGACTTTTGATTGGACGGGCCGACTCGTCCCCGGCTGGTGTTCAGGTCATCCCGGTGGATGTCCTCAAAGACAGTGTCCGACTTGCGTCCGGGCTCGACCACGAACGCAACCTGACGGCGCTGGCGCAGCGTCGGGGCGTCGAGGCCTTGCAGCGCTTTGGCGAGCGTCTTCGAGCATTTCACCCGGATTCGGTGCGCGCCGTCGCCACCAGCACCTTGCGCCAAGCAAAAAATGCCCGGCATGTCCTGGCCACCTTTGAGGCCGCGCTCGGATTTCCGATTGAGGTCATTGCCGGGCGTGAAGAAGCGCGACTGATCTGGATCGGCGCCGCCCATACTCTTCCCGCCGATGGGTCGCACCGGCTCGTAATCGATATCGGCGGGGGCTCCACAGAATGTATTGTCGGGCGCGATTACGAACCTCTGGTGACTGAGAGCGTCACCGTGGGATGCGTGGGCCTCACTGGCCGGATCTTTGGCGACGGTGAAGTCGGGCGCGAGCGGATGAACGAGGCCATCTTGATTGCTCGCGACCTGTTCGCGCCGCTGGCCAAAGGCTTACGGCGCGAAACCTGGAGCGAAGCCATCGGTACCTCGGGCACCGCCAAGACGATCTCGGCGATCTGTCTGGCCGAATTTGGCGATCCGACGATCACGCGCGAAGCACTGGCGCACATCGAAGCTGCACTCATCAAAGCCGGCCATTTTGACCGTTTGCGACTCCAGGGTCTGCGCGCCGACCGGCGCCCGGTCCTCCCCGGAGGCTTGGCGATCCTGCGCGCAGCGTTTGATGAATTCGGTATCTCGACCATGCGCTTCACGCCGGGGGCGTTACGCGAGGGGGTGCTCTACGACCTTCTGGGCCGAACCAACGACAGCGACATGCGCGACGTCACGGTTGAGCAATCCATGATCCGATACGGCGTGGACAGGGACCACGCCGCCCGAGTCGGGAAGACAGCGGCCTGGCTCTGGCGCTCAATCGCACGTGGCGCGGCCGAGGATGTCGAACGCGGCATTGAACTGCTCGGTTGGGCGGCCTCGTTGAGCGAAATCGGCTTGAGCATCTCGCATTCGGCCTATCACAAGCATTCAGCGTACATTGTTGCGCACGCCGATTTGCCCGGTTTTTCGCGGCCCGACCAGGCGATGCTCTCGCGCCTCGTGCTCGGCCATACGGGCAAGCTGACCAAGATGACCAGCCTGGTCGAACTCGACGCCGAATGGCGGATGTTGCTGGCCTTACGCCTCGCCGTCATCCTGCACCGGCGGCGCGATATGCAAGGCTCAACCTACCCCCTCTCGCTCGAGATCGAGCGCCGCCGAGTCAGTCTTCTCGTCGAGCGGGGCTGGTCCAACAAGCACCCGCTCACCGATTTCAGTCTGGGCGCCGAGATCGCCGAGTGGACTCGCGCCGGACTGTTTGAGCATGCCGGTTATTTGTCGGTCGATCGGCTACCGGATCTGGATGGGCCACCTAAAATGCGACTAATTGCCTGATGCAGGCTAAAGGGCTGCACGTAAGCGCTCACCCTAGCCAGCCTGAAGCCGGTGAAACTTCGCGAGGAGCAGTTCGGGACTCTCGATCCATTCGGGGTTGAGCGGAATACAGTCCACGGGACACACGACCCTGCATTGCGGTTCGTCATGATGGCCGACACATTCGGTACAGCGCAGGGGGTCGATCTGGTAAATCTCGGGCCCCATGCTGATGGCCGAATTCGGACATTCGGGCTCGCACACATCGCAGTTGATGCACTGATCCGTAATCAGTAACGCCATCGGGATCAGGAGACCGGAAGATCAGGAGCCGGTTTGGCGCCACCAGCACTCTCGACGCTCTCCTCGTGCTGGATCCGTTCGGTCCGTTTGCTCACGAGCCAGGCTTCGACCGATGGGAAAACAAACTTCGAGACATCGCCGCCCAAGAGCGCGATTTCCCGCACCAGAGTGCCCGAGATGAACTGGTACTGATCGGTTGGCGTCATGAAGATCGTCTCGACCTCCGGCAACAAATAGCGGTTCATGCCCGCCATTTGAAATTCGTACTCAAAATCAGAAACTGCCCGCAATCCCCGAACGATGATGTTGGCTTCTTGCAGTCGAACGAAGTCCTTTAAGAGGCCCCGAAATCCGTGGACCTCGACATTGGGGTAGTGGCCGAGAACTTCCCGCGCAATTTCGACCCGCTCGGCCAAATTGAAGACCGGATGCTTGGTCTGGCTATCGGCCACACCAACGATCAAACGATCAAACAGGCGCGAACCGCGGCGCACCAAATCCTCGTGCCCCCGAGTCAGTGGATCAAACGTTCCGGGATAAACCGCAATCTTCATAGAAATTAGAACCCTGAAATTTCAGCAGATGATAATGGACGCGCCCCGCAGTGGCGCTTCGGACCAAGCTGAATCCCGCCTCGGCCCATGCCTGCTGCGCGTTGGCCTGATTGCTGAGCTTGGTTTCAGACTCAAGATAAACCCAACCTCCATCCGCTAAGAGAGATCCAAGCAGGGGGCGAACCCGCGATGGCCAGTCGGATCCAAAAGGCGGATCCAAAAAAATCAAATCAAACCCGCGGGCTTGGGTCAGCGCCAGGCGACCCGCGACAGCCATGGCATCGCCCGCCTCGAGGCCAACCTGCTGCGCATTTAGGCGCTGACGGACCGTACGCAAGGACTCGAGCGCTTTGGGATCGCGCTCGACCATCAAGACGCTTTGGGCACCGCGCGAGGCGGCCTCAAAGCCCAGTGCCCCAGTGCCGGCAAAGAGATCCAGGACTCGCCAGCCGTCGAGCTCCTGGCCAAGCCAGTTGAATAAGGTCTCCCGAACACGGTCCGGCGTGGGTCGCAGTCCAGGCACAGCGGGGACCGGAATCAAGGTGCGCCGCCACTGCCCGCCAATGATGCGCACCCGCGCCGGGGGACTTGAATGGGCATTTGATACCATCGATTGGAGTGTATCTTGATCTGCTAACCCAACACCCCCATTAGACGAGGCGCCCGATGTTCGGCTTTCTGCGGCGCAAGAAACCGGTACCCCCGACACCGGAACCGGGCACATCCGCCTCGAGCCCCGTCGGCACCTTACCGATCGAACCGGCGTCGCAAGCGTCACAATCGCCTGAGCCGTCAGCGCCTCCTTCGCTCTCAGGCCCATCAGCCCCATCCGGCCCATCAGAGCCGCCGCGGACCGGATGGATCAAGCGTCTTCGTGCCGGGCTGAGCCGGACGAGCGGTCAACTGGCCGGGCTCTTCGGCCTGACGCGGATTGACGAGGCGCTCTTTGAACAGCTGGAAACAGCGCTTCTGGTGGCGGACACCGGGATTGAGACCACCACCTGGCTCCTGGCGCGTCTGCGTGATCGCGTCAAAAAAGAGCGCCTCGAGACGGGAGAAGATGTGCGCCAAGCGCTCAGAGTCATCCTGACCGAGCTCATGACGCCACTCGAAGCGCCGATCGATCTGGATCGGCCAGCCCCCCAAGTCTGGGTGGTGACAGGGGTCAACGGGGCCGGTAAAACCACCTCGATTGGGAAGTTGGCTCACCTGCTTCGGCGCGAAAACAAATCGGTCCTGCTGGCAGCCGGCGACACCTTCCGCGCGGCCGCCCGGGCCCAACTGGCCGAATGGGGCGCCCGCAATGACGTAGCCGTGATTGCTCAGGACGGCGGCGACCCTGGCGCTGTGGCGTTTGATGCCGTCTCGGCCGGGATTGCGCGCCGAACCGATGTCGTGATGGTCGACACGGCGGGTCGGTTACCGACCCAGACACACTTGATGGAGGAGTTGCGTAAAGTCCGTCGGGTGATCGGCAAAGCGCTCGCGGGCGCGCCCCATGAGGCACTTCTGGTGCTCGACGGGAATACCGGCCAAAACATGTTGGCGCAGGTCGCAGCGTTCGATGCGGCCGTCGCGCTCACGGGTCTCATCGTGACCAAGCTCGACGGCACGGCGAAGGGGGGCGCCATCGTGGCGTTGGCTCATACCCGGCGAGCGCAGCCAATCCCGGTCTATTTCATCGGACTGGGCGAAGGCGTCGACGATCTGCAAGCATTCTCCGCGCAAGAATTTGTAAGTGCACTCCTCGACACAGCACCCAGACCACATTAGCACTCGCGATTCTAGAGTGCTAAAATACGGCATCGAGCTTTAAGTTCAATGCCTTAATCTGATTGCCACAAAGGAGTATCGGTCAGATGAATCAGACTGCTACGCTTGCCTTGCCCGCGGGTTCAGACGCCAATTACACTGCCTTGGCCCCGACGGGCGGGGCCGGTTTTGGACTGCCCGCACTCGGCAACCTTGATGCCTATATCTCGGCCGTGCACCGGATTCCACTCCTTACCCTTGAGGAAGAGACGGAATTCGCGCGCCGCTTGCGCGACGACGGAGATCTCGACGCAGCCCGGCGACTGGTCATGTCGCACCTTAGAGTCGTGGTTGGCGTTGCTCGTCAATTTCTGGGTTACGGACTTCCCCACGCCGATCTGATCCAGGAAGGCAACGTCGGCCTCATGAAGGCCGTTCGTCGATTCGACCCCGAGCGTGGTGTCCGCCTCGTGTCGTTTGCACTCCATTGGATCAAAGCGGAAATCCACGAATACGTCCTGCGCAACTGGCGCTTGGTTCGGGTAGCGACCACCAAGGCCCAACGCAAACTGTTTTTTAATCTGCGCTCGATGAAGCAGGATTCGACCTCGCTCGATCCCGGCGAGATTGAGGTGATCGCTCGCACGCTCGATGTCCGACACGAAGATGTGATCGAAATGGAATCGCGCCTGGCCGGACGCGACATCCCGATTGACAGCAGTAACGACGAAGATGGCGAGTCGGTGAGCCCGATCGCCTGGCTCAAAGCCGATGGATCCGAGCCGACACAGGTCCTCGAGGCGCGCGCGCGCGACCTGCTTCAGGGCGAAGGGCTGTTGAGGGCACTCGACCGTCTCGATCCGCGCAGTCGCCGGATCGTGGAGTCGCGCTGGCTTGTCGATGAGGCCGAGGGCGGCTCGTCAACGCTGCATGAGTTGGCTGCGGAGTTTGGGGTTTCCGCGGAGCGGATTCGTCAGATCGAAGCCAAAGCGCTCAAAACCATGCGTGCTGAACTCAGTGCTTGAACTCAGTGCTTGAACTCAGTTTCTAAGCGGAAGGTCTGAACAACGCTAGAGAAGCAATTGCCGGACATCATGCGCGAGTGCCTCTGGGCCCTGGCCGCCACGCACATAGAGACGCACACGACCCTCTGGGTCAAATACAAAACTGGCCGCCGTGTGATCGAAGGTCTCGTTGCCCGGTGACTTCCCTTCGACCCGCTCAAAGAAAACTTTGAAGTGCTGCGCCACCTGACGGGTCGAAGCGTCATCGCCGCGCAGGGCAACAAAGCTCGGGTTGAAAGATTTAACATACGGATCCAACACGTTGGGCGTGTCCCGCACCGGATCGAGGGTGACGAAGACCACCTGGAAGCGATCGGCCTGTGGCCCCAGTAACCGAGCGACTTCCGCAGCATCCTGGAGGGTTGTAGGGCAAACGTCAGGGCAGCGGGTGTAGCCAAAAAAAACCAGGACTGCCTTGCCACGCCAGTCAGCCAGACTGCGCGCTTGCCCCTGCGGATCGGCCAAACCCGTCAGCGCCTGCGCGTAGGGTGCCCCGGTAATATCGACATGACGAAATACCGGCGTTGCCGAAGCGGCCTTGGACGTCCCGCCCGCCTCGGGAGCCACGGATTTACTACAGCCCGACAAGTTCCAGACGAACGCGCAGAGACCCATCCAGACCCACGACGCCACCAGCCTCGAGTTCCCCACCGCCTGCAAACGCGAGCGAACAGTGATCACCCAGGACCCGCCGCCCGACCGAACCAGTCAGCCCATTGCGTCATCAGCCATGCGTCCACCCAATGGTCGACGAGCAGCGCCGCGAATAACAGCCCGAGGTATTCGATCGAGTACTTGAAGGTTCGCTTGGCCAGCGCATCCGAGTAGTCAACCCAAAGCCGCCAAGCGTAGAAGATAAAGATCCCGCCGAGAATCAGTTGGGCGATCAGGTAAAACAGCCCGCTCATCTGAATCAGATACGGCAAGGTGGTCGTGGCGAGCAACAAAACCGAATAGAGCAGGATCTGTAGCCGGGTAAACCGCGAGCCGTGGGTCACTGGCAACATGGGCAAGCCGCTATGCCGATAGTCCTCGACCCGATACAAAGCGAGCGCCCAAAAATGGGGGGGCGTCCAGACAAAAATGATCAGGCAGAGCAACCAGGCCTGCGCCGGAACATCATTGGCCACAGCAGCCCAACCGAGCACCGGCGGCATTGCACCTGAAGCGCCACCGATCACGATGTTCTGCGGCGTGGCGGGCTTGAGCAACACGGTATAAATCACTGCATAGCCAACGAAGGTCGCCAGCGTCAGCCACATCGTCAGCGCATTGACGAACGCCAGCAAAAGGCTTGCACCGATTCCGCCCAGAATGCCCGCAAAAATCAAGGACTGCGTCACGCCAACCGTTCCGCGGGGCAGGGGGCGGGCGCGGGTGCGCGCCATCTTGGCATCAATGCTGCGCTCGACCAGACAATTAAAAACGAAACCGGCACCAGCAAGGAGTGAAATTCCGGCCGTGCCCGCCAACAAGATTCTTGCCGGCACCATGGCATCGGTGGCCAGCAGCATGCCAATGACCGCGCAAAATGCAGCCAGCATCACCACGCGCGGCTTGGTGAGTTCGAGATACTGGAGGGCGGTATGGCGCCAACCCGGGGACAGCGAGACGGCCTGGTTCATTGGATTCGCGCAGCGAGATTAGCCCGAAAGTTTAGCACCACGATCACCATGAGCAGCAGCCCAGCACTTGCGTTGTGCGCGACGGCGACGGGGAGCGGCAAACCAAACCACACATTCGAGAGGCCCAGTACCACTTGCAAAACCAGGCCGCCTACCAGCCCAAGACCCAGGCGCAGAGCCCCCGCCCGAACGGTAGCCCAAGCCAGCCCGGCAATCCAGAGGGTGATCACCACCGCGCCCAGTCGATGAACCCAGTGAATCGCCGTCAAGGCCTGGAGCGACAAACCCTCGCCGGTTGCCGTCTTGCCCAGTTCGCGGGCGATATGGAAGCCCTCAGACATTTTCATGCTCGGCCACCAACTGCCCTGGCAGGTCGGCAGGTCCGTGCAGGCCAGTGCCGCGTAATTGGTGCTCACCCATCCCCCAAGAACAATCTGGACCGCCAGCAGAACCAACCCGATCCGGGCATAGGGTAAGAGACGCGCCAGCGGCTCCGGATCAACCGGACTCAGCCAAGAACCGGTTCGGCTCGCCACCGTCCCCCCAAATTGGCGCAGTGCAAGCCAGGTCAGAAGCGCTAGTAGGGTCATTCCACCGATCAAATGACCGGTCACGATGGCGGGTTTCAGGAGCAAGGTCACGGTCCATTTACCGAACATCCCCTGCAGGATCACCAAGCCCACAATCACCAGAGCCAGCGCGGGGCTCTGCTTGAGGGATTCGCGCCTGGCGACCGCCCATCCCGCGATGATGAGAAGCAAAAACCCCAGAGCTGAGGCGACATACCGATGCGCCATTTCCCGCCAGGCCTTGCCCAACGAAACTGGCCCGTGTTCACCCCCCTGCACATCGACCGCGCGGCTAATTTCGTCGATCGCGTGGGTCGGCGTGAGCTTGCCATAGCACCCAGGCCAGTCCGGACAACCCAGTCCGGCATCCGTCAGACGGACCCAGGCACCAAACGGAATCAGGCAGAGCGTGACTAACACCGCGAGCAGGATCAACTTCCGATACATCTTTGAACCCCAGTTGAGTGCATCGTGGTTCAGCCCACACGACTCGCCCGCAGCAAGCGGGCAATGTCTTTTTTCATTCGATTCGGATCGACCTCCAGCGGGAACCGCATCATCACGTGGCCCAATGGATCGACCACAAAAATGTGGCCTGGCGAAAACGAGTCGGTAAGCCTCGGGTCAACACTCGCCGACTGCGGGCGCACCACCTGCAATCCACTATGCTGGCCGATCAACGCAGGATCGGGTGCCTGATCGTTGGTCAGCAACCAGACCCGTTCGATCCGGTCCTGGTCCTTCCCGGTCGTCAGCCTCACCTGTCGCATCACATAGAGCTGCTGGACACAGTCGGCTGGGCACTCCCCCGGCGCGGTGGTCAACAAGATCCAGCGCCCCCGCCACTGGGTCCATTCAGCGGGTGCCCCCTCCAATGTTTTCAATTGAATCGCGGGCAAATCGCGTTGTGGTTCGAGGAGCTCCCCATAATTGGTTCTGCCATCGGGGCGCACCCAAAAATAGAGTGCATACGAGGCGATGACCGGGGCTGCACAGACCGCGAGAACCAGCCACATCATCCACTGAGATTTGGAACGTTCGGCACTCATTGGGACCCACCCTCTCCCCGGCGCGTGGCTTGCCGGGACTTAAACGTTGCCCAAAGCCATAGAAGCCCCGCGGCAAGCGAGAGGCCGTACCATTGCGTGGCATAACCCTCATGTTTGACCACATCATCGCCAGGCTTAGGCCAGGCCCGAACCAAACCATCGTCCAGGGCGGAGGTTTGGCGGACGATCACCGGTTGCAGCTTCATGCCGGACCACCGTGCGTAATGATCCACATTAATATTGACCCAAAGGCGCTGAGCAGGATCGGGCGTTTGTTCAGTAGAAAATAGGCGGGGGAGCTCCAGTCCACGACCGATTTCACGCTGGGCCAAGCCTTCAATCTGAACGGTTTCGGGAAGCCCGCGCAGCACCGGCAATTGGCTTCGATTGGCTGGATCACTGGCAACCCAACCCCGAAGCACAAGAATCGCTGGCCCTCCGGGAGCCAATTCGACCGGGGTCACGACATGCATCCCGGCGACCCCCTGATTCGATCGATTATCAATAAAAATTGATTGATCCATCAGCATCCGACCGGTGACCATGACGCGCCGGCCGTCCAGATCAGCCGCCGGCAAAACCACAGCAGGCACCGCCATCGGCGCAGAGGCGCTGGCGGTATCACGCATCTGTTGCGCCGCGAGCTTTTCAGCCGCCCGACGTACCTGCCAATCGCCGAGCGAGAGCCCGGCAATGACCACGGCCAGCGTCGCTGATGCGCCCACCCACCGCCGCAACTGCGCCTTTGACGCCGCGCTCACCCGACCCCAACCCCAGATAGAATCGTCGATCTGGCCCGCATCCGTCCGGCCGCTCTCTCGCTGGAGTGCATTTTGAAGTGGGTCCTCGTCATCGCATTCCTGCTCATCGTCGGCAGCCTTGCGTCCGCCATGGTGTTTCTGATCCGCGACCGTGGCCAGACCCGCAATGTCGTGCGCGCACTGGCCCTGAGGATTGGTCTATCCGTCCTGCTGTTTTTGACACTTCTTTTTTCGCACTGGATGGGATGGATCCAGAGCACTGGGGTGCCAATCCAGTGACGAGGTAGGGCCTTCCCCACCTCGTACCTCCGCGGACTCGCTGGACAGCGACAGTCCTTGGATAGCGCGCAGTCAGGGGGCCTGGCAGCCCCCGCCCCCAGCCAACTACATCCAATAGACGATCAGGTACAGACCGAGCCAGACGACGTCGACGAAATGCCAGTACCAAGCCGCTGCCTCGAACGCGAAATGATGCTCAGGCGTGAAATGCCCCGCCATCAAGCGAAACCATACAACCGCCAACATGATGGCACCGACACAAACGTGGAAGCCGTGAAAGCCCGTCAGCATGAAGAAGGTCGAACCGTAAATACCCGACGTCAGTTTGAGGTTCAGTTCGGAGTACGCGTGGGCATATTCGTAGGCTTGAAAGCCAACAAAAACAGTACCGAGAATGACCGTCGCCGCGAGCCACAGCTTCACCAATCCGCGATTGCCTTCTTTGAGCGCATGGTGGGCGATTGTCAGAGTGACACCCGAAGTCAGTAGCAGGGCTGTGTTGATCGTGGGAATCGGCCATGGTCCCATTGTCCGAAACGACTCGATCGTTCCAGCCGGCCCACTGTTCGGCCAGTTGCCCGCAAAGTCAGGCCACAGGATGGCCCGATGATCCAGGTCGCTAAGCCAAGGCAAGGTGATTGCACGGGCATAGAAGAGCGCACCAAAAAACCCAGCAAAAAACATCACTTCAGAAAAAATAAACCATCCCATCGACCAGCGAAAGGAGACGTCCACATTCTTGCCGTACTGCCCAGTCTCCGACTCGATGGAAACCTGATGGAACCAGCCGTACATCATGTAAATCAGTACCGCGAAACCGGCGCTCAGCGTGTAGGGCCCATACGCCGTGCCATTCACTGTGCCGGCGGCACCATAACCAAACAACACCATCGCAATCGAGCCAACAAACGGCCACTTCGATGGCTGTGGCACGAAATAATGATGTGAATCTAAGGTGTGTGCGCTTGCGCTCATGAGGTGCTCCCCAAAACTGGCGGGATTCAATAAAAAGTAAACAAAGGACTAGCCCGCAATGGTACGCACGATGGCAACCAATGTGAGCACAAAAATAGCCGCCATACCAATGCCGACACCAATCACCCCCAGGGGATGCAGATGAACAGCGTCGCGATCATGATCCGCACGGCGACGAATCCCGATAAACGACCACGCCACCACCCGCACGGTCTGCATCACCGATGCGCGACGCAGAGGTTCCGGCATAGCCGGGGCCATAGGCTCCGGGATGGCCGGGGCAGACTCCGGTGGCTGGGATTGCAGGGGTACCATAAGACGCTAATCAGGCCTAGGTTGGAGCGGCCGGCACAGGCTGACCAACTTCAAAAAACGTGTACGACAACGTAATCGTCGCGACCTCGGCCGGCATCTTCGGATCGAGCACGAAGACCACAGGAAACGTCCTACGCTCGTTGGGCCCAAGGCTTTGTTGTTTGAAACAGAAGCACTCGAGTTTGCGTAACCACTGAGCGGCCGCTTGGGGCGCATAGCTCGGAATCGCCTGGCCCTGAACTTCCCGGTCGAGGGTGTTGACCAGCTCATATTCGACCGTCACCAGCTCACCGGGGTGGGCATTGACCGAACCGGTCCGCGGGCGCAATTGCCAAGGCCCCCGAGCGTTCGCATCGAACTCGACGCTGATCACCCGCGTCATGTCGACCTGAGTGTTCTCCGCAAATCGTTTGGCGTCCTGATCGACCTGAGTCAGCGAATTGACGCCGGTAACTTCACAGATCGTCCGATAAATCGGAATCATCGCGAATCCGAACCCGAACATCGTGCAGGCAATCACTGCCAGCTTGCCAAGCATTCGAGCGTTGAGTACTGCGAGGGTAGGCTGATGAAACATGGAGCTCACAGGTAACCAATCGCCTTAACCAAACTTAACCAAACTTAACCAAACAGCCAGCGATTAGCGATAACCCCGGCAAAAAAGACGAGCGCGACCGAGAGAAGGATGACCGCCGTGCGGAGATTTCTCGGGGTCGGACTCATCATCTCAAGATCACTTGACCGTCGGCGGGGTCTCAAAGGTATGGAACGGGGCCGGGCTCGGAACCGTCCACTCCAACCCATGGGAGCCTTCCCAGACTTGCGCCGTCGCGGGCTTGCCACCGCGAATGCACTTAATGACCGCCCACAAGAAGATCAGCTGGCTAAATCCGAAACCAAAAGCCGAGACCGTTACAAAGGCGTTGAAGTCAGCAAACTGCATCGCATAGTCAGCGTAACGGCGCGGCATTCCGGCGAGGCCCAGGAAGTGCATCGGGAAGAATGTCAGGTTGAAGGTAATCAGCGAGGCCCAGAAGTGAAACTTGCCCAGACCCTCGTCGTACATGTGGCCCGTCCACTTCGGCAACCAGAAGTAGGTGCCGGCGAAGAGCGCGAAAAGCGAACCCGCCACCAGGACGTAGTGGAAATGCGCGACAACGTAGTACGTATCGTGGAGCTGGATATCGAGCGGTGCGACTGAAAGAATGATGCCGGTCAGGCCACCCATCGTGAACACAAAAATGAAGCCAATCGCGAACAGCATCGGGGTCTCGAAGGTCATCGAACCCCGCCACATGGTAGCGACCCAGTTGAAGACTTTCACGCCGGTGGGCACCGCAATCAACATCGTTGCGTACATGAAGAACAACTGTCCGGTCGCGGGCATCCCGGTCGTGAACATGTGGTGGGCCCACACGATGAACGACAGGATCGCAATCGACGAGGTCGCATAAACCATCGAGGGGTAGCCGAACAGACGCTTGCGGGCAAACGTTGGAATGATTTCAGAAATGATCCCAAATGCTGGCAGGATCATGATGTA
>Ga0304730_1001416_pt1 | contig 18195 bp, 14 predicted proteins | sample M_130628_MF_Meta_FD_190474 | JGI IMG/M metagenome (GOLD analysis project Ga0304730, IMG submission 190474) | Freshwater microbial communities from Lake Montjoie, Canada to study carbon cycling - M_130628_MF_MetaG (v2) (version 2) | ecosystem: Environmental > Aquatic > Freshwater > Lake | place...
ACACTTCCTTGGTCCGGGTCTCCGGCACGCACTTGTTCACCGTGTACTCGCGGGTGCGGGTCTCGGTGCGGCACTTCTTCACGCACACCGTGCGGGTCCGGGTCTCCGGAACCATCTTGGTGACGCAGTAGGTGGCCGACCGATCCTCACAACGCGACTTCTTCACGCAGATCATCCGGGTGCGGCACTCCGGCACCATCTTCGTGACACAGTAGTTGCGGGTCCGCTCCTCGCAGCGTGACAGCTTCACGCAGTAGTTGCGGGTCCGCTCTTCGCAACGGCTCTTCTGCACGCACACCATCCGCGTCCGCTGCTCGCAGCGGCTCTTCTTCACGCAGTAGGTGTAGGGAACCTGCTCGCACTCGACCTTCCACAGCGTGACCTCGATCTCCTTGGTCTCGCACGTGGGGACCCAGCGACGGCAGCAGACGACCTTCGGGCAGCAGGGATTGCCGGCGGCGTCATACTTGCCGTTGGCGGAAATCTCCTTGGCGTCGGTCACCCAGTGGCCACCACGGCAGGTCACGGTCTTCGTGCTCTTGACGGGCACCCGCTTCGACACCGTGCGGTAGCCGGTCAGCTGCTCGGTGTAGGGCACGTTCACCGTGTAGGACTGCTCGATCTGCTCGGTGTAGGGAACGTTGACCTTGTAGGTCGCGGTCCGCTCTTCGGTGTAGGGGACGTTAACCTTGTAGGTCGCCGTCCGCTGCTCCTTGACCGGCACCATCACCGTGTAGGACTGCTCGACCTGCTCGGTGTAGGGGACGTTCACCTTCCAGCTGTGGGTCCGCTCTTCCTTGACCGGCACGCAGACCTTGTAGGACTCTTCACGCTGCTCGGTGTAGGGCACCGACACGTTGTAGGTCGCCGTCCGTGTCTCCGGAACGGTCACGTTGACGGTGTAGTCCACCGACTTCGTGCGCTGTTCCGGCACCATCACCGTGTAGTTCCGGGTCCGCTCCTCGATCCGCGGAACCTTCTTGGTCACCGTGAAGGAACGCTCACGCACCTCGGTCGTCCACTCCGTGGTCTCCACGTCGCGGATTTCCGGCACCATCTTCCACACCTTCACCGTCTTCATGCAGGCATCGGCAGCGGCACCGTCCGCAGCCTCGACCGGAGCGGCCGCAGCGGCATCGGCACCGCCCACCAGGACGGAGCCTTCGGCCGGAACACTCGTCGCGGCATCCTCACCACGAACGAAACCACCCACCACACACACGCCAGCGGCGGCCACCCACGGCAGGAAGCCGAAAGTCAATCGCTTCTTCACAGGAACCTCCAGAGAAATAAAAAACAGGCAAAACGTTTTGCGAACACGCCTTCCAAGCGTTGCGTGGAAGCCACCCCCAGTCGGTGAACTTCCTGCGCAAGAGACCTGGCCGAGTCGAGAGCCGCCCATCCCTACCGACCGCGGAGCCGTACGTGGCGTTTCACCGCGACCGACAGGGTTTGCGCGACACGCAAACTCACAGCAGAAGATCGATCTTTCCCCGTCGAAAAACTCAGCCGGGGCGAGATTCGTCGGGTGGCGCAGGTCGTGCCGGAGATGACGGCGGCTGCGGGCATGAAGCGCCCGGTCCCATTGGCCCGCCCTCGCAGCAGGTTTCGAGGATCATGCCGCACGCCCGGCAGAGCAGTTTGGCGCGGATCTCGAAGGTTTCACCCTGACAGACAGGGCAGCGGGGCTGTGTCATGGCCGCGATCGTAGCAGGCGGCGCGACCGGCGTGCGATCCTCGCCGCCGGCTGCGAGAGGCAGTCAGCCCACCAGAATCAGGATGAGCTCTTTGGGACCGTGGGCGCCGAGCACGAGAATCCGCTCGATGTCGCCGGTGCGGCTGGGGCCGGTGATGAAGGACAGCATGCTCGGCAGGTGGCCGTCATGACGGTCCCGTATGGCATGGAGGGCGTCGGCGAGCGTGGCGATAATCTGGTCGACGGTGGCCACGACCACATGCACGTGTGGCAGGATCGACAGGGCCCGGCCACCGGAAGTAGCACTCGAGACGAGAATCGAACCGGTCTGGGCAACCAGCGCCTCGCACGACGTAATGCCGGCGTCGCAGGATTCGAGCGCGTTCTTGTCGAAGTCTACCGGGTCGACACGATAGGTCGCGCACGGCACGCCGGCCAGAAGCGGCTCGATGAGCGGGTGTGGGTGCCAGGCCACCCGGTGCCAGTCCCGCTCCCTGGCAAGCGTGAAGAGATAGTCGCTGGCGGCGGTGAGGTCGGGCACCTGCTGCACGATCGCCCGGAGCTTGCCGAGATTCTCGACCAGGAGTTGGAGCCGTTCGGCTGGCGTCTCTCCGCCATCGGGCAGCCACGGCCGGGCCACCTGCTCCGGCAGCACGGTGAGCGTGGGCAGTCCCGTGGATGCGTGCGCGGACACCACCGTTGCCCCGGATCCGCCGCTGGTCGTCAGCACCGCGGCCGGAGGTCCCACCTGCGCGCGACTGTCGTCGGCCAGACCGTGCGGGAGCGGTGCGGGCACCCGCAGCGCCTCCTTGATCCGCGCCATGATCACCTCGCGGGCCGACAGGCCGGTGGTGTCGCTCATGCCTTGCCCTTCTGCGCATGAGGCTGCACCGAAGCCACGGTCGGCTTCAGCGGCAGGCGGCGGTCCCACTGCCGGCGGAAGCTCTGCCGGGGGGCTGCCGGGAGATCGCGCGAGGCCAGCCAGTCGCGAAGCAGCGGCGGCCGCAGGAGCTTCAGCAGCGGCAGCGTGCGGCGAAACACAGCCCCGCCTAGGCCGAAGAGCCATGGTCGACGGGCCACCATCACGAACAGTCGGTGCCCGATCTTTTCCCAGGCATTGGGAGCGGTGCGGGCTGCGTTGCGGCGGTTATGGAGCAGGTGGTGGGCTATGTCGATCCGCACCGGACAGGCGTCGGAGCAGGCTCCGCAGAGCGAACTGGCGGCCGAGAGATGGTTCCAGTCAGCCAGCCCGCGGAGGTGCGGCGTGATCACCGAGCCAATCGGGCCCTGATAGGTCGTGCCGTAGGTGAAGCCACCGACATTCTTGAAGATCGGGCAGACATTCAGGCAGGCACCGCAGCGGATGCAGTGGAGGCTATCCCGTTGCTCGGGGTCCGCGAGGATTGCCGTCCGCGAGTTATCGAGGAGCACAAGGTGCATTTCCTCGGGGCCATCGGCCTCGCCGGGGCGGCGTGGGCCCGCATAGAGGGTGTTGTAGCAGGTCATCGGCTGGCCCGCCCCCGCCGTGGCCAGCATCGGTAGCAGCACCGCGAGGTCGTCGAGGTGCTCCACCACCTTCTCGATACCGGAGATGGCGATGTGCACCCGCGGCAGTGCTGCCGTCAGTCGTGCGTTGCCCTCGTTTTCGGTGATCGAGATCTGGCCTGTTTCGGCGACCAGAAAATTCGCCCCGGTGATCCCGATGTCGGCATCGACATAGAGCCGGCGCATGTGCCGGCGGGCGATCATCGTCAGCTCTTCGGGGCTGTCGGTCGGTGCCGTGCCGAGATGCTTGCCGAACAGGTCGCTGATCTCATCGCGGCGGACATGCATGCAGGGAAACACGAAGTGGTAGGGCGGCTCGCCGCGGAGCTGCTGGATGAACTCCCCCAGATCGCTCTCCACCACGCCGTAGCCATCGGCCTCCAGAGCTGCATTGAGATGGATCTCTTCGCTGGTCATGCACTTACTCTTGATGACCGCCTTCGCCCGGGCCGCCCGCACGAGGTCGAGCACGATGGTTCGCGCTTCTTCGGCGTCCCTCGCCCAGTGCACCCGCCCACCGTTGGCCTCGAAGTTGGCGACGAACCGCGGCAGCAGTTCATCGAGCCTGTTCACGGCCGACCATTTCGCCAGACTGGCGGCATCGCGGGCGTGCTCCCAGTTGCGAAACCGTGCCTTTTGCAGGTCACGATTGGTGTAATAGCCGCCGAGGGCCTTGCGGACAAAGGCCCGGTGGCCGGTGTCGCGGACATGCTCGGCGGCGTCGTGGAGAAACTTCTTTTTCGCCAGCCGCGGCAACTCTGCTCCGGGGTCTCCCGAGTGACTTGCGGGCGGGTTGGAAGAGTCGGTGACGATCATGCCGTCATCATAGCCGATGGACGGATTCGGAGGCCGACCCCCGCCGGGCCTCGGGTTCCATAGATTTCTTCAGTTCTGGAGGGTAAAAAATGGAGATGCAGCCGCGTGCTGTGTCGTACGGGCGGCCCTGTCGAATGTGCGACAGGCAGCGTGTGGAACCACGGGGTGAGCGGAAAGGTGACAGGTATGCTCTCAGCGGCCGCGATCGACCGCTTGGTGTGGCTGGGTGTGGCCTGGTTGCTGCTGGCCGCCGCCTGGACAGCGTTCTGCGTTTGGGTTGACACCGATTTCCGGGAGATCCTCGGCGAGGACTTCCCCTGGTCGTTGCCGTTCGTGGCCGCCGGCGCAGTCTTTTTATTCGTTACCTACCAGTATGGCCTGGGCATGCTGCCACTGTTTCTCGTGGCCTTCCCCACCGCGTTTCTGGGGTATGTGGCCTTTCGCGACAGCAAGGCCCCGTCGACCCGCAAGATGCTCACCCGGCGGTTCGCCCGCAAGATGACGTTCTTGGCCGCCACGAGGCTGGGGATGGAAAAAGAGTTTGAGAAGTGGTTCCCCGTGAAGCGAGGCGGAAATACCGGCCGTGAGGCCGACACCGCCATCATCATCATGAGCAAAAATGGCACACCGGTCGATGGTCAGGGAGGTGGTGGGCTCGATCGCGAGGCCTCGCGGGCGATCAAGACCGTGCAGCAGATCTTCGAGAAGGCGCTGGCCATGCGGGCCACCGACATCCACCTCGAGCCAAAGGGGTCTGAGGAGTTGATCGTCCGCTGCCGCATCGACGGCATCCTGCAGAATGTGTCATCGATCAAGGGGGCGTCCGGCCGGGCCGTGGTGTCGGCGATCAAGGTGTGTTCCGACATGGACATCGCAGAACGGCGGCGGCCGCAGGACGGCACGTTTTCTGTGCTCAATGCGGGCAAAAAATTCGACGTCCGCGTGGCGTCCGGGCCGACGAATTTCGGTGAAAAAATGGCCCTACGGCTGCTTGATGCCGACAGCGGCATCATCAAGGGGGGGCTCGACTCGCTCGGCATGCGGGAGTCGCTGCTGAAGACCCTGCAGGGGATCGTCCAGCAGCCACACGGCATGCTGATCGTCTGCGGTCCGACCGGCTCCGGCAAGACGACGACCCTCTACGTGGCGCTCGGCGAGATCGATGTGCTTTCCCGCAATATCGTCACGATCGAGGATCCGATCGAATACCAGCTCGACAACATTTCGCAGACGGCGGTCAACAACGCCGCGGATCTCACATTCGCGAAGATTCTGCGGTCAGTGCTGCGGCAGGATCCCGACGTGATTCTGGTGGGTGAGATTCGCGACAAGGAGACGGCCGAGATTGCCATGCAGGCGGCCCTCACGGGCCACTTTGTCTTCACGACATTGCACGCCAACGACACGGCTACGACGGTCACGCGTCTGCTCGACATCGGCATCGACACCACCTTGATCCAGTCGGCTGTGACCGCGGTGCTGGCTCAACGACTCGTCCGCGTCCTCTGCCCCAAGTGCAAGGAGCCCTATCCAGCTCCAGCTGAATTCCGGCAGAAGGTGGGCGTGCCCGCCGACAAGGAGGTGACGATCTACCGCGAGAAGGGCTGTCCGGCCTGCCACGGCACGGGCTACAAGGGCCGCACGGGCGTGCATGAGCTGCTGGTGTTCAACAGCGCGATTCGCGAACTGCTGGTGGGGCAGCCGTCGATCCAGGCCATCCGGGCCGCGGCACGTAAGTCCGGCACGCGGACGCTCCAGGAGGCGGGCATAGCGAAGGTGCTGGCCGGGGTGACGAGCCTCAACGAACTGGTGCGGGTGACCAAGTGAGAGACTGTTGTTTTCCGGTGACGTGGCAGGCGAGGCAACCATGCTGATGCTTCTGGAACCCCTGTTGGCCGCGAGCGTGCTGCAGCAGTTTGGCGACCTGCTCGTGGGCGGCATCATGCTCGCGCTGGTGGCCTATGGCGCGCAGAGTGGTCTGTTCCTGGCGGTGTTGGCTGGCATGCACGCGCTGGCGTCGCTGGTGGTGGCGCTGGCATTCGCCGAGCCTCTGGCAGCCTTGCTGACGACCTTTGAGCTGCCGCCACTCTATGCGTTTCCGGCGGCCTTTGGCCTGCTGCTTGCGGGCACGGCCTTCGGCATCAGGCTCTTGGTGGGGGAGTATGTCCCGGCGGACGTGGTGCGGTTTGCACCGCTGATCGACAAGATTGGTGGCGGACTGGTCGGCGCGGTGGCGGGCACGATCGTTGCCGGCATCTTCCTGATCGCCTGCTCAATCGCGCCGGTTCCCGAGGCATTTCGGCTCGACGGCGCAACACTGGGCTACGATATGGGAACGAAGCTGCTCAACACATTTGCCCGCTGCGTCGAGCCGGACGACGACAAGCGGAATATTCTGCTCCATGGCGAACCGCCCAATAAAGATGAACCGGGACCGGTGGCCCCACTACCACCTCCCCCTGAGTGGAGCGAACCGTTTGGCGACCTCAATGGGAACAAGACCTACGATGTTGGGGAACCATTCGATGACACCGATGAGAATAAGGTTTTCACGCCGCGGTTGCCCCACAAAGACAGCAACGTCAATGGTACTCGTGACATCGGCCTCCTCGAGCGATATCGGATGAACGCCTGGGGCGAACAGGTGATGTCGATGGTGACCGTGACCATGAACCTGCCGGTAGCCGACTCGCCGGCTCCGGAGTCAGGCGTTCCGGCGCCGGGCGCGAGCGCTCCAGCACCGGCGGCTAGCGCTCCGTGACCGTGCCTGCGAGCACCTCGGCCAGGTGGACCGTGCGGGCCTGTCTGCCGTTACGCGACAGCCAGCCGTCGAGCTGAAGCTGGCAGCTCGGGTCGCTTGACACGATGTAGTCGCAGTCGGTGCGGGCCAGCGAACCCCCCTTCACCTCGGCCATCGCCGTCGAGATCATCGGAAACTTCACGCTGAAGAGTCCGCCGAAGCCGCAGCAGCTCTCCGGCTCGTCGCACTCGACCAGTTCGAGATCGCGGACGGCCCGCAGGAGCTGCCTGGGCTCATCCTTGACTCGAAGTTCGCGGAGGCCATGGCAGCCGTCGTGGTAGGTGACGCGATGGGGGAACCTGGCCCCGACATCGGTCACGCCGAGCTTCTTGACGAGGAACTCGCCGAATTCGAAGGTTCGCGCTGCCAGATCGAGGGCGGCTGTTTCGTGGGGCGTGCCCTCGAGCAGTTCTGGATAGAAGACCCGCATCATCGCCACACAGGAGCCGCTCGGTCCCACCACCGCCTCGGCGCCGGCAAAGACCTCCAGCGCGTGGATGGCCACGGCGCGGGCCTCGTCCCAGTAGCCGGCGTTGAAGCTTGGCTGGCCGCAGCAGGTCTGGGCGGAGCGAAATTCGACCGAGTGGCCGAGTCGCTCAAGCACGCGGACCACCGCCAGCCCCACCTGCGGGGTCATCTGATCAACGAAGCAGGGGATGAAGAGGCTGACGTTCATAGCAGTAGTGTAGATCAATCATCCTTCTTTTCCATAAAGGCCTGGAAGGCGGGGCATGGAACAAGATGCAGAGTAGTAGGCAGGCATACGGGAGCCGGGGGTCGGGGGAAGCCGAAGCGAGTTGGCTTATCCTCGCCCCGAGTCGGAGGCTTTCACCGGCCCCCGGCGGCTTCTACCACCCGATCGCTGTCGGCTTCTGCCTAGCCCCGCCGCTTGATCGCGCGCACCAGTGCCTGCCCCATGTCGGCCGGGCTCTCGGCGATCTCGATGCCCGCATCCCGCAGCGCCTCGAGCTTGGCCTCGGCTGTGCCCTTGCCGCCGGAGATGATGGCGCCCGCATGGCCCATCCGCTTGCCCGGCGGTGCGGTGCGGCCCGCGATGAAGGCGGCCACAGGCTTGGTGACATGCTGCTTGACGAAGGCCGCTGCCTCTTCCTCGGCGGAGCCACCGATCTCACCCATCATCAGGATGGCGTGGGTGTCGGGATCTGCCTGGAAGAGCGTGAGAATGTCGATGAAGCTCGAACCGACGAGCGGGTCGCCGCCGAGGCCGACGCAGGTGCTCTGGCCATGGCCGAGCTGCGTGAGCTGCCAGACGGCCTCGTAGGTAAGCGTGCCGGAGCGGCTCATCACTCCGACATGTCCAGGCGTGTGGATGTAGCCGGGCATGATGCCGATCTTGCACTGTCCCGGTGTGATCACGCCCGGGCAGTTGGGGCCGATCAGCCGGCTCTTCGAGGCTTTGACCACCGGCATGACGCGGGCCATGTCGAGCACGGGGATGCCTTCGGTGATCGCGATCACCAGTTCGATGCCGGCGCCCACTGCTTCCAGGATTGCATCGGCGGCGAAGGCCGGCGGCACGAAGATCATCGTGGCGTTGGCGCCGGTCGCATCGCGGGCCTCGGCCACGGTGTTGAAGACGGGCAGGCCGACGACGGTTTCGCCCGCCTTGCCGGGCGTCACGCCGCCCACCATCCGCGTGCCGTAGTCGAGGCAGCCGCGGGTGTGGAACTCACCCACCTTGCCGGTGATGCCCTGACAGATGACGCGGGTATCGCGATTGACGAGGATGCTCATGGGAGGCTTTCGAAAGCGGAGAGTGGAAGGTTCGTTGAGTGTAAGGGCTGGAGGCCCGCTTGAGCACCAGCGACCTGCGGTCGCCAAGCCGGGGCGGACAGGATGTTCGAGCCCGGCGTGAACAGGGTATTTCAGGCGGCGCTCGCGGAGGCGACCACCTTCTTGGCGGCATCGGTGAGGCCGTCGGCGGTGATGATCGCCGTGCCGCTGTTGGCCAGGATCTTCTTCCCCTCCTCCACCTCGGTGCCCTCGAGCCGCACCACCAAGGGCACGGTGAAGCCGACGGTTTTCGAGGCCTCGACGATGGCGGTCGCGATCGTCGTGCACCGCATGATACCGCCGAAGATGTTGACGAGGATCGCCTTCACGTGGGGATCGGAAAGGATGATGCGGAAGGCCTCGGTCACCTGCTTGACGTCGGCGCCGCCGCCCACATCAAGAAAGTTAGCCGGCTCGCCGCCGTGGTATTTGACGAGGTCCATCGTGCTCATGGCGAGTCCGGCACCGTTGACGAGGCAGCCGATCGTGCCATTGAGCTTCACGTAGGAGAGCCCAGCGGCGGATGCCCGCGTCTCGGCCGGTTCTTCTTCTGCCTCATCGCGAAGCGCCGCGAGATCCTTGTGGCGGAAGAGTGAGTTGTCGTCGAACGTCATCTTGGCATCGAGGGCCACGAGCGCGCCGTCCTTCGCGAGCACGAGCGGATTGATCTCCAAGAGCGATGCGTCGAGCGACACGAACGCCGCGCAGAGCTTGCGGAAGAAGGCCTCGGCATGCCGCCAGCTGGCCGTCGGCAGGCCGAGCTTCGCGGCCAACAGCCGGGCCTGGTAGCTCGCGAGGCCTCGATCGGGGTCGAAGGGCTCGCTCAAGATCAGTTCGGGCGTGTTGTGGGCGACCTCTTCGATATCCATGCCGCCGGCTGTGCTGGCGATGAGTACCGGCGAGCCGACACGGCGGTCGACGAGCACCGCGCAGTAGAGCTCGCGGTCGATCGCGCAGCCGCTCTCCACAAATACCTGCCGCACGACCTGCCCCTCGGGGCCGGTCTGGATCGTGACCAGTGTGTTGCCGAGCAGGCCCTTGGCGATCCGTGCGGCATCGTCGGCGGTCTTGGCCAGTTCCACACCGCGTTGGGTGGAACCTTTTACTTGTCCCTTGCCGCGGCCGCCGGCATGGATCTGGGCCTTCACGGCACACACCGGAGTGCCGAGCGCGGTGAAGGCGGCAGCGGCCTCTTCGGGGGTGCGGGCGACCCGGCCGGCCAGCACCGGCACGCCGGCTGCTCGCAGCAGATCCTTGGCCTGATATTCGTGGATTTTCATGGTGTGGTTCCTGCCTGAAAGGCCGCGGAAGACGCGGAGAACAGCCATCGGCCCGGAACAAGACAACGGAAAGGGCGTTCTGGCGGCCACCACTATGGCACGAACCGCCCCGGCTTCCAAGCGGTCGCCGATGGCCGGCCCGCGAACCGGCTTCTCGGTGGCCTCTATACTGTGCGGCTCCGCAGGCCGGCTTCCGTGTTCCGGGAACGGTCGACTGGCAGCACCATGAGCCCAGCCATGAACGGCGTACAACTTGCGATGATCGCCCTGCCGGTGGGCCTGTTTGTCGCGATGCTCCTGGCAGCCGCGATCGGCCAGCGACTCGCCGCTCGGCGGTTGCAACGCAGCGACGATGCCTCGGCGGTGGGCACCAGTGCCGTCGATGCCGCGGTGCTTGGTCTGCTTGGTCTGCTCGTGGCCTTCTGGTTCAGTTCAGCTGGCACGCGTCTCGACATGCGGCGGAGCCTCATCGTCGAGGAGGCCAACGCCATCGGCACGGCGTGGCTGCGGCTCGATCTGCTGCCGGCGGATGCCCAGCCAGCAGTGCGGGAGGAATTTCGCACCTATCTCGGAGTGCGGCTCGTGCAGGCGCCGGGCGCGAGCCGGTCCGACTCAGACGCCACCCTTGCCGACCGGCTTGCTAAGGTCCAAGACTCGATCTGGCGGCAGGCGATCGCAGCGGCCCCCCGCTGCGAGAGTGACCAGGCCGCGGTTCTCCTTCTTGACTCGCTCAACGCCATGTTCGACGCCGGCACGCGGCATCGAGCCGCCTTCAACGCCCACACGCCGGTGGCAATCCTGATCCTGCTCCTGCTGGTGGCGATCTTTGCCGCAGTGCTCGCCGGCCATGACATGGCCGGCCGGGGACGGTTCAACTGGCTGCACATCATCGTGTTTGCCAGCGTCGTCTCGCTGACGATCTGGGTGATCTACGATCTGGAGATGCCCCGCTACGGACTGATCCGCGTCGACAACTACGATCAGACGCTCCGCGACCTTCGCGCCGCCTTTCAGCGTGGACCGTAACCTTCTGGGCTGGCCAATGGCCGTGGCTATCGGAAAGAATAGGGATTCCCCGCTGATCCAGAGGTCGTGACCGTTCATGAGCCTGCCCCGCGTCGTCATCGACCTCGAAAAGCTCCGTCACATCAACTGTGGCCTAGGTCGGTATTCGCTGCACTTAGGCCAGGAAATCCTCGCCGTGGCCGCGGGCCGGTTTCAGCCGGTGTTTCTCTTGCCCAGCAGCGCCGAGCGGTATTTTCCAGGCGGCGGCTTCGAGACGATCACTGTGTCGCCCTGGAATAAGGAGGCGGTCCGCCAGTTCTACCGGCCGTTCGTCCGGCCGCTGCTTCCCGCCCCACGCGTCGCGCTCTGGCATGTGACCAGCCAGATGTCGAAGTATCTGCCGCTCGACGAACGGGTGCCGGTCGTGCTCACGATCCACGATCTGAACTTCCTACATGAGTCGCCGGCTGATGCCCGCTCCGACGAGATCGACCGCAAGCTCGCCGACATTCAGCGGAAGGTGAATCGCGCGGCCGCGATCGTGGCCGATTCGGCGTATGTCGCCGGCGACGTGGCGAAGCATGTGGATCTGGGTGGCCGTCCGGTGCATGTCGTGCCACTGGCTGTCTCGACCCCGCCGATGGCGTCGGCGACACGGCCAGCCTTCGTGCCGGCCGGGCCGTTTCTCCTTTCGATCGGCAACTGCCTGCCGCACAAGAATTTTCATGCCTTGTTTGGCCTGCTCGAGCAGCTGCCCGATGCGAGGCTCGTGATCGCCGGCAAGAAGACGACACCCTACGGCGAATTCCTTGAGCGGGAAGTGACACAGCGTGGCCTCACTGGGCGTGTGATCCTGCCGGGCGAGGTATCGGACGGCGATCGGCAGTGGCTCTACGAGCACTGCGAGGCGTTTTTGTTTCCGTCGCTTACGGAGGGGTTTGGGTTTCCGGTGCTCGAGGCGATGCAGTGCGGCAAGCCGGTATTCCTGTCGCGGCGGACGAGCCTGCCTGAGATCGCCGGCGACATGGGCTACTACTTCGACGGCTATGAGCCGGCGGAACTGGCCGCGGTCTATCGCGACGGCCTGGCCCGGTATCAGGCCGATCCGGCCTTTTCGACGCGGCTGAAGGACCATGCCGCCAGCTTTTCCTGGGCGGCCACTGCTCGGGGGTATTGCGACGTCTATGCCGGGCTTGTGGGCGGATTCTGACGCGGGAAACTGCCGTATCGTCGCCTGGATACGGCTGCTAGTTTCTCGCCCCTCTCAGGAATGGAGCGGCAGGTTCGGTCACCACGCAGGTGTGGACTCTGCCGTGCCAGACAGCCCCACCATAATGTAAGGGTCATCGATGCAGCGGCGCGCCTTGGTCACAGGTGTCACGGGTCAGGACGGTTCGTATCTCGCGGAGCTGCTGCTCTCGAAGGGCTACGAGGTGCACGGACTGCGGCGTCGTTCCAGCACCTTCGGCACCCAGCGGATCGAGCACCTCATCTTCGGTGAGAAGCCCCAACTGCACCTGCACTACGGCGACCTGTCGGACGGCAACGGCCTCGTCCGGCTGATCCGTGAGATCCGCCCGCAGGAGGTCTACAACCTCGCCGCCCAGAGCCACGTCCGCGTGAGCTTCGACCAGCCGGCCTACACCGCCGACGTCACCGCCGTGGGCACGCTCCGCCTGCTTGAGGCGATTCGCGATGTGCAGGACGACACGGGCGAGCAGATCCGCTTTTATCAGGCCTCAAGCTCCGAGATGTACGGCAAGGTGGTCGAGACGCCGCAGAAAGAGACGACGCCGTTCTATCCGCGCAGTCCCTATGGCGTGGCCAAACTCTACGGCCACTGGATCACCGTCAACTACCGCGAAAGCTACGGCCTCCACGCCTCCTGCGGCATTCTCTTCAACCATGAGAGCCCGCGCCGCGGCGAGACCTTCGTGACCAGGAAAATCACGCGGGCGGCCACACGGATCAAGCTTGGCCTGCAAGAAAAGCTCTATCTAGGCAATCTCGATGCCCAGCGCGACTGGGGTTTCGCGGGCGACTATGTCGAGGGCATGTGGCGAATGCTCCAACAGGACAAGCCGGACGACTACGTGGTCGCTACGAACGAGCTCTATTCCGTTCGCGAATTCTGTGAGAAAACGTTCTCGCGACTCGATCTCGATTACCAGGACTTCGTCGAGGTTGATCCGCGCTACTACCGACCTGCCGAAGTTGATCTACTCCTGGGCGACAGCACGAAGGCCCGCAAGCGACTGGGCTGGAAACCCCAGACCAGCTTCGATCAGCTCGTCGACATGATGGTCGAATCTGACTTGGAACTTGCGTCGCAGGAGAAGTCGCTTGCCAAGCGGGACGCTGCCCACGTGCGGCGGGCGGCCTGAGGCATACGCTGCCAGTTGGCCAGGTCGTTCATGCGGGCTTCCGGAGCACGGCGAGTGCTTGACCAACGGCGCTGCCGTTCCAGCGAGTGTCGGTTCCGTCCACGAAGCTTTCGCGAACGAAGCCGAGGTGTTCGCACCAGACATCGATCGCGTTGCGTTCGATGAACATGTTCAGCGGTTGCCTCGCGTTATTTCTCCGGGCCTCCATGGTGGGCTCGAAAATCGCCCAATGGCATGGGTTTGCGAATTCGAGAAACGACATCACGACCTTGCCACCCGGCTTGAGTACGCGGTGCGATTCCTGGAGGTAGATGTAGCTCTCCTCGTGCAGCAGGTGGGTAAACAGGCTGAACGCGCACACCATGTCGGCCGACGCATCCTCGGCCGGCACAGAGAGTTGGTGATGGCACTTGAATCGGTAGTGCCGAGGGCAAACCGTCGCGGCATAGTCGAGGAGCCGCTTCACCACGTCCGTGCCGAGGTATTCGATCTGCACGCGCTTACTGATACCCTTCGCCGCTCTGCCACTTCCACAGCCCAGATCCACGAGTGACATGCCGTCCCGAAGACCGTTCTGTACCAGCACGTCGGCAAGGATGACCGAAAACTCCTCGTAATAGCCTCCCACCGCCAGTGACATGGCTTCGTCGAGAGGGTAGTTGCGGATCAGTTGGTCAACGTGTCGCTCGTAATCGTCGACGAAGTGGAAATTGGCCATAATCGTGCGTCGTGCCATAAGTTAGAGGTATTGTCAGGACGTCTGCGAAACGAGAGTACCGCCTCATATCCACCGGCGTACAGCCCACGCTATCGCTCCCGTACGACCACGACGACGAAAACGACCGTCCGGGATTCGGTTTCCCGAGTGTCGTCGATCCACGCAAATGTCTTCGTGGCGAGAGACGTTGTGATCGATGCTGAAGTGCAGCGACTGGCCGCGGCCGATTCAGATCAACTGGCCGTATCGGCTGCTGCGTAGACGCCAAAAGCAGGTCCATTTGGATGATCGGGTGTTTCGAACGACACTTCGATCGTCCGATAGCCGAGATGCTTAAGCAGCCCGAGGATTGAATCGCGCGTGAGCCACAGGCTGGTTTCGGCCGAGCCGCCGCAGAAGCCACTCCAACCAAGCGACTCCTTGTAGGACTGCTCGACAAACTGATAGCGAAAGCCGCCGATCGTGGCCTCTTCGACCGTACCGAACTTGTGCTCGAGCGCAGGCGTGCCCCGGATGATTGGCTCGTCGAAGTAGTGTGTCCACAGAAAGAGCCTGGGCGCCATCCGCGGCAAGAGCGACAGGAAGCGTGCTGGTTCTTTCATGTGATAAAGAATGCCGCTGGCGAACACCATGTCCCAGCCACCGGCATCCTGATCCATGAATGCCACGCAGTCGCCAAGCAGAAAATGCACCTTTGAAAGGCCGAAAATCTCTTTGACACACAGGCACTTGAGAAAGGATCTCACATTGGCTTCGATGGCGAGCACCTCGGCTGCTCCTGCTCTTTCGAGCATATGAGAGTGCCCGCCTTCGAGCGGTCCGAGTTCGAGAATGCGTCGGCCGCTCACCCCACCGCATTGTAAGACCGCCCACGTCACGCGAGGATCTTCAAAGAGTCCAGCGGGCCCTGGCGTTGTCTCAAGACCGCTCGCGGAAGGCATCGCTGATGACCATTCTCCGCGGAAGATGTCGAGCACCTGTTGTGGTCCCGGCTTCTTCATGCAGTAGGCGTCGAGAATGCCTGCGCCGGTGGTGACAGCAGGAGCGGGAGCGGTGGGGGGGACAGTGGCTTTTCGTTTGCCGAATCCGAACATCTCTCCGCCTCACGGTAAAGGGTGCTAAGCCGCCGCTCGTCCGTGGGACGACGCCTTGGAGAGCGTCACGAAGAACTCACAGCCGCGGGTCGGGTGGTAGTGCTGCTCCTGGAAGCCGATGAGCCGTAGTTCGTGCAGATCGCGGATGATCTGGCGAAATGAATCGGGCGTGAACACCCAGGCGTGCAGATCGAAATAATGTCCCTCCCGGACCTTTGCCATCGCGTGGAGGGCGTCCTGCAGGCCATGCACCGGCTCCAACTGTCCCTGATGCCGCTCGTCCCAGGCGATCTGGCCGCCCTTACGCCTCACCTTCAGAAAATACTCGGCCGCAGTGCCCGGGGAATGATTGGTCGATTGTGCATGGGCCACGTCGATGACACGGCCGAGTGAACTGTTCTCACGTTCACAGTCGAAGCAGTAGCGCTTGTCGGGCACGGCCAGCGAGAGAACGCCGCCCGGAGCGAGTATTCGGTCACACGCGTTGAGAAATCCCACCAGATCGGGAACGTGCTCAATGACGTGGCTGGCTATGATCCAGGCGAACCGCTCGCCAGCGACCAGTTCGTCGAGCGGCTGACCGGTCCAGACATAGTCAACCTCTTCGATGGCATCAGTATCAACGCCGTGCGTCGCATATTTCTCACGGAGGGAGGCTGCATCAAGGTGATCGAGAATACGGACGTTGAAACCGTCGCGCTTCGCCGCGATGGGCCGGTGACTGGGGCCGATCTCGAGTCCAGGGGTTGCCTTGTCGACCCCGCGAAGGATGATTTGTTCGCGGGGTTCCGGTCCCTTCGTGACGATGATCTTACGGAACAGGCTCATGCGGCCCTCCATGATGGGAGTCGGTGAGAGCAGTCAAGCGAATAATCGCCCGCCTGCATCGAAAGATTGGGACTGTAATGGGGATCGCACGCGAGCGTGTCGCCCCAGCGGGCTTCCATGAAACGAACCTCTCGCTGGAATCTCGCGATCTTTTCTGGATTATCCTCAAGGCCGCGTGATGCCGATTCATGGTGGATCAGTTCGGCGAACGGCGTCCAGATGTTGCGATACCCAGCCGCTCGCAACCGTAGGCAGAAGTCGATGTCGTTGAAGGCCACGGCGATCTGCTCATCGAGACCGCCCACTTCTTGGAACACCGCGCGTCGGACCATCAGGCAGGCGCCCGTCACCGCGGAAAGTTCCTGCTGGAGCACTGCGCGGGAGAAATATCCAGGGCACCCTTTCGGCAGTCGAGGGTGGGCGTGCCCGGCGACGCCGCCGATACCGATGATCACACCGCCGTGCTGAAGTGTGCCGTCTGGATACCAGAGCCTCGCACCGACGGCGCCAACGTCCGGCTTGATGGCAAAGGAGACCATTTCCTCTAGCCAATCGGGAGTGACAACCTCGATGTCGTCGTTGAGTAGGCAGACCATGTCACCGCGGCAATGGGCCACCGCGCCGTTGTTCAGGCGGGAGTAGTTGAACGCAGAGTCATCACGGATCACCTGGATGCCGGGCTGAGTCGCCAGCGAAGCCAGATAGGCCACGGCCTGCGGTTCCCTGCTGCCGTTGTCGACAATCACGAGTTCATAGTTTGGGTAGGTGGAAACCATGCGGATCGATTCCACGGCCGTGCGCAACAACGACTCGTGATCTCGGGTGCAGATGACGATCGACACCAGCGGTGGTTTCGCGGGTCGCTGATACTTGATGCGTTGATATGCCGGCGATTCGGGAGCCATGTCGACGGTGCCGCCGCCGGCTGATTGCAGGTGCTCTGCGACCGCTCGCCGCGCTGTCGGCTCACAGAAATGCTTCTCAGTTCTGGAGAGAGCAACGCTCCCGGCAATGCTGCGCCAGTGATAGAGAATGCGCGGGATGTGCACGATCTGATTGCGCGGAATCGCAGCGACGACCCGCAGCGAGAGATCGTAGTCCTGTGAGCCGTCGAAACTGCTACGAAAGCCGCCCAAGGAGCAAATCAGTTCTCGGCGATAGACGCCAAGGTGGCAGATCATGTTTTGGGCGAGGAACAGTTCGTAGTTGAAATCTGGTTTGAAGTAGGGATCAAATCGCCTTCCTTGGGCGTCAATCTTGTCTTCATCGGAGTAGATCAGCCGCGCATCGGGATGCCGGTTGATTGCTTCTGCCACCCAATAGAGGGCATGTGCCGGCAGCACGTCGTCATGATCGAGGAGGGCGACAAACTCCCCTGTGGCCATCTCTAATGCCGTGTTCGAAGCGGCGGCGATATTTCCACGAGAGTCGCGAAATCGGACTTTGATGCGTGTGTCTTTGGCTGCGTAATGCTCAAGCAACTCGCGGATTCCAGAAGCGGACGAGGCATCGTCGGCCATGCACAACTCCCAATTGGCGTAGGCCTGATTCAGCACTGAGAGGATAGCCTTTTCGAGAATCACAAGCGGGGTGTTGCAAACAGGCATCACAACCGAGATGGTTGGCCGTTGGGGAAGCATTTCGGCCATCCGCCGCAGCAGTGCGACATCCTTACGAGACAGCGTGTCGTGTTTATGTACCCAGGCACCGTAGTGCTCCTGAGCATCTGCAGGCGATGACCGCGCTGCTCCCCGTAGACGACGACAGATTCTTCGCACGCGATCCACGGGACCGCTCGCGAGAGGGAGACAAGCGACAGTATCGCCGATTATTCTTCCAATTTTCATCCGGCTGGGTTCCTCATCGACGGCGGGTCGGCCAGCTTTCGCGCGAAGCTATGACTCAACCTGCCAGCCCGCGTTGGGGTTCCTGCTAACTGCCGTTCACCGGTCCAACGTCTCTGTCCGGAGACACTAGGCGACCTGGGCGGGGTCAGCCAGCCCAGTTGTGCCCGGAGATATTGGCCATTGGGACGGCTACGTAACCCTGGTTTATCAAGGCAGTCCGGACCCCGGCGGTGTCATTTGAGGCACTTTGGGCATCGTAGCAATGGGCTGAAGGAAACCCCAATCAGCGACGTAGGAACGACAGGCACTGTTTCAGTGAAAACCTGCGACGCTCGGCGGGGGTACTTACGGACGAGCGACTCGCTGTCGACGCCCCTTGTTCGGCGGC
>Ga0304730_1001417_pt1 | contig 18193 bp, 19 predicted proteins | sample M_130628_MF_Meta_FD_190474 | JGI IMG/M metagenome (GOLD analysis project Ga0304730, IMG submission 190474) | Freshwater microbial communities from Lake Montjoie, Canada to study carbon cycling - M_130628_MF_MetaG (v2) (version 2) | ecosystem: Environmental > Aquatic > Freshwater > Lake | place...
AAAACTTTAGTTCATTACAATGATGGCCATAAGCATCGAAATGATGTTTATAAGAAAATACGCCATAGATTCTTAGATAAAACCACTGAAGAGTGGATCAAAATTTGCGATGAAGCAGGTGCCTGGTGTGGGCCGGTATATAACTACAAAGATTTAGTAAATGACAAACACATCAAAGAGACAAATTACATTGTGGAGCAACCACAATTTCGAGATAAAAGTGCTAAAACTGTCCGCCCACCAATTCGGATGGATCAAACACCACCCACGATTCGCCGCGGTGCACCAGCTTTAGGTGAGCATACCCAAGAGATTTTGCATGGCTTACTTGGTATGTCTGATGAGAAGGTAAGTGATCTTGTTAAATCCGGTGCAGTATCTAAAACAAAGGAGCAATAAAAATGACCGAACTATCAGGCTCAGTTGATTTGGAGATTCACGGCAATACTGCGCATTTAATACTGAACCGGCCAGAGAAGTTAAATGCTATGACCGTCAAAATGGATGCCGAGATCAACTCATATATTTATGAGATTAATAATAATTTAGAGATTAGATCTGTTGTCCTATATGGAAAAGGTGAAAAGGGATTTTGTGCAGGCAGTGATTTAACTGATCTTGGTGATTATGGCAGTAATTGGGAGTATCGAAATAGATTTGATCGCAACCTAGATTACGCACGAGCAATTTGGTTAATTAAGAAACCAGTTGTTGCAGCCGTTCATGGCTGGGTGGTCGGCGGAGGACTTGAGATGACTTGTGCATCTGATATTCGAATTTCATCCCCCGATGCAAAGTTTCTAGCAGGTGAGATTCGGTGGGGTTGGCACGGTGGCTCTGGCCAAACACAATTACTTGCCCACACCGTAGGACCAGGAAATGCAAATTTATTTTTATTACATGGTGAAAAAGTTGAAGCTGAAGCAGCTTTGCGAATGGGATTAATTCAAGAAATTGTTCCAAGAGAAGAGGTACTTAATCGTGCCATCGAAATTGCCAAATCTATTGCTGAGAAGGCACCGATTGCTGCGCAGATGACCAAACATATGGTTCGTATGGCGCAAAGCATGCCACTTGAGGTTGGTTTGCTATATGAAAACGATTCATTTAGTTATTGCATGACAACTGAAGATGCAGCTGAAGGACAACGTGCTTTTGCTGAAAAACGTAAACCAGAGTTTAAGGGGCGCTAACGATGAGTGATGTAAAAGTAGCAACTACAAAGGAGCAGAGACTAGCGTTGCTCGAAAAGGTAGGGCAGAGTTTATTGAAGATGCCTTATAAATCTTGGAACTTTGGTGATTCAACTGGATTTGAGGGCGTATTAGTTACAGGAAAACTTCTTAAAGATCCTAAGTACTTTTCATTTGCCGAAGGTTGGTTTAAGGCATGGGCAAGTAGGCCAGAGCCATTTCGTAGATTAGATTGCACAGCCCCTGGTGTAGCCATGATTGAGGTAGCTCAAGAAATTAATAGCAAAGAGATATTTGACTCTCTGCAATTATTAGCGGGATATCTATCTTCTAGAAGTAAAGATCGCGGAATTTTTGATACCTGGGAATCCCTTTGTTTAATTCCTCCATATGGTGGTGAAGAGTTACCTAAGTTTGAAGCTGAACTACTTGCAAATCCACCTGGTGGAACTTGTGTTGATTGTTTACATTTTGATCCACCATTTTTTACCGGTCTTGGAAAGGCTCTAAACAATCCGGCTTACACAGATATTGGTGTAGAACAGGCGATTGCTTATATTGATGCTTTGCAATTAGAAAGTGGCATATTCGACCACTTCTTTTTAAATGGTGTACCTGGCACTTGGGGACAAGGTTGGGGGCGTGGCCAAGGTTGGGCACTACTTGGAATGCTTGATGTGCTTCATCAAATTCCTAAAACTCACTCTGGTTATAACAAGATTAAAGCAGCAGCAGAAAAACTTATCTATGCAATGATCAAATTACAGCGCGAAGATGGACGCTGGTGGTGCGTTGTAGATAGTGAGCGCTCTGGTGAAGAGGGTTCAACTGCTGGCTTTATGGCAGCAGGTTTTGCCCGTGCCATTAAGCTCGGAATAGTTGATCAAGTGATTGTTAAACCAGCAATGATTAAGGCACTTAATGGTGTGATAGCAGATGCTGATAAAGCCGGTGAACTACAAAATGTAACAGCAGCTGTTATGGCCTCTACTCGTAAATCGCACTATGAATTTACGCCGCGAGGTTTTTCAGTTCCTTGGGGCCAAGGCCCACTTGCGCTGGCCATCTACGACACCTTTGAGTTGGTATAAAGCTAAATGAAAACAAAAATCGCGCGAAATCTACCTGCTCAAATAGTTGAGAATATTGGTAGCAAGATCGTGCACGGAGAAATTATGCCGGGAACGATTTTAACCTCAGACACTTTGGAAGAAAAATTTAAAGTTAGTCGTACTGTGGTCCGCGAAGCTTTAAAAGTATTACATGACAAAGGGCTAACTAAAGCTCGAACTAAAACTGGCACCATCGTGCTAGAGCGCACTAATTGGAATCTTTTAGATGAGGATGTTATTTCCTGGATGCAAATTTCAGGTCTTAGTCCAGAGTTAGTTAGAGATTTAGAAGAGGTTCGAGCAAGTTATGAACCATGGGTTGCAAGAATTGCAGCAAAGCGCCGTGGAACAAAGGATGTAGCTGATTTAACAAATGCCCTTAAAAAAATGACAGATGCATTTTATGATCAAGGTCCAACCTCTCCTTTAATTGGTGAGGCTGATATTGCATTTCACGAAGCACTTCTTGCTGCAACCCAGAATGAGTTAATGAAAAGAATCGGAAAACTATTTATTCCGCTTTTAAAAATTAGAGATGACATGGTTAGACACGTAGTTGAAGATGCTGATTTCATTGTGCAACATCAAGCAGTACTGGATGCGGTAATTGATGAGGATCCTGACGGAGCAGAGATTGCGATGAAGGCACTTCTTGAAACAGCAGCGCAAGCTTCACAGTTTGCTAGAAAGCGTAAAGTCCGATGAAACTACCTACTTTTCCGGATGAGTTTAAATTTTCAGTAGCCAATAAAGTTGCCACAATTACTTTAAATCGGCCAGATAAATTAAACACAATGACCCCGGATATGGGTAAAGCATTACTAGAAATTGTGCCTTATATAAATGCCAATGATGAGATCAGAGTCGTTATTTTAACTGGCAGCGGCAGCAAAGCATTTTCAGCAGGAAGTGATGTAAAAGTTTTAGATCAGTATGGTTCAAATTGGCAATTGCGAAATCGAGTTGATTATGCGCGCGGTATTTGGGCGATTAGAAAACCAGTAATTGCAAAGATTCGTGGCTATTGCATCGGCGGAGGACTTGAAATGGCATTGATGAGTGATATTCGCTATGCAGCAGATAATGCTCAGTTCGGTGCCGGTGAAATTAAATTAGGCTGGCATGGCGGTGCTGGAAATACTCAACTATTACCGCGCGTGCTGTCTACTGGTAAAGCATTGGAAATGTTATTAACTGGTGATTTAATCTCGGCACAAAAAGCAGAGCAGTATGGATTAGTTGATCAACTTTTATTAGACGCAGAGTTAGATAGTGCGGTTGAGGATTTAGCCAACAGAATTGCCGCAAACGCTCCAATTGCTGCTGAGTTAGCTAAGCATTTAGTTCGCGTATCCCAATCTACTGCGGTCGATATCGGGCTTCAGTATGAAAATGACACCTTTGCCTACTGCTTCACCACCGAAGACAGTAATGAAGGAAGGCGTGCGTTTGTAGAAAAACGCAAACCTAACTTCAAAGGCAATTAATTAACAAAGGAGAGAAAAATGGAGCTCAGCCCAGGGTTACATCGAATCGAGTGTCCAATCGGACCAAGATATGTTGCGATCTACGCAATTGTCGGCAGTAAATACACACTGTTAGTTGATACCGGCTTTGATGATTCCATTCGAACGACCGTTGTAAATTACTTCAAAGAGAAAAAATTATCTTTAGATGCAGTTAAGTATGTGATTAATACTCACTCAGATTATGACCATACCGGTGGAAATAAGGCTGTTAGAGAGCTAATGCCAAATGCATTAATTTGTGCGGGCGAACGAGATAGAGCCATGATTGAAAATCTCAACAGTATGTTTTCTGACCGCTACAACGAGTTTGAGAAAGAGCATGGTTTTCCAGAATCAAAAGAAGCTAAAGATTTTATAATGACGGTTGCTTTTGAAACTAATGTTGATATTGGATTTGCTGGAAATGAAAGAATTGATCTAGGTGGTCGATATGTGGAAATTTTGCACACACCAGGCCATTCCTGGGGCCATGTATCAATTTTAGATGAGAAAAGTGGCGCCATTATTATTGGTGATGCTGTCCTTGGAAACTCAGTTTTACTAGCTGATGGTCAAGCAGCATTTCCACCTACTTATCGATTTGTTGAGGCTTATCGTTCAACAATCAGATTACTTAAGGGATATAAACCAAGTGAAATTTTAACTTCACATTACCCAAGATATGTTGGGCAAGCTGGAATTGATTTCCTAGACCTATCTTTAAATTACACAGACTTAATTGAGCAAATCTGTTTAGACACACTAAAGAGTGCTGGAAAAGCATTGACCATGATGGAGTTAATTGAGATCTCTCATGATCGAATGGGAGTTTGGGTTGATCCTGCCTATAAATACTTGGCTTATCCAGTGCTAGGTCATCTTGAGGTACTTGAGTCCTATCAAAAGATTAAGCGGAGCAAAAATTCTGCAGGGCTTGCGCAATTTCAACTCGCTTAAAATCCATTTTCATTAATAAAATGATGGCGTGAGTAAACGCGAGATTGATGCATATATTGCTGGCCAAAAGGAACCACAAAAGTCACTCTTAAAAGAGATGCGTAAAATTATTATGGAGATTGAGCCTTCATTAAAACAGGGAATCTCATATGGAATACCTGCCTTTATTTTAGATGGAGATGTAGTTTGTGGAATTGCGGCTAGAAAAAATGGTTGCTCTTACTATCCATTTAGCGGATCAGTCTTAGCAGCACTTAATAGTGATTTAGTTAAATTCAAGCAAACCAAAGCAGCTCTTCACTTTGACACACCACTTCCTAAGACATTGGTGCGTAAATTAATGACGCTAAGAATGGTTCAGATGATGGTCAAAAAGAAACGTAAGTAAAGTTGTAGGATTAGCGTATGAAGAATGTTAATCAGATAAATCAAGGATCTGATATTTCTCAGGCTGAATTAGATCGATATGAGCGATTAGATCAAGAGTGGCGTGAGTATGGCATCGCTGCCCCAGCCCGGCGAGCATTAGTAGATGCCAAGTTATATAAAGTCTCAGACCTTAGAAAGATTTCACAAAGTGATTTAGAGGGCTTACACGGGATGGGCAAAAGCGCCATCGCCCGACTTAAAGTTTTGATGAATGCTAAAAAAATTAAGTTTCGCCCGTGAAGCGCTTTTTCTCTTGGTTTATTAGGTTATTTACCAACCGCCGAACTTGGGTCAGGCAGATATTTGTTGCAGCTTTTGCATCGGCAACTGCTTGGGTAATTGGGGATAATTTAGTTTTTAAGGGTGGGGTAGTAGCCGCCATTGTTTGCGCACTTAGCATTCGAATCTCACTTTATAAATCAGTTCGTGAAGGATTAGGCCAAATTGTTGGAACTGCAATTGGTGCAGGTGTTGCACTCCTTACCGTTCACTACTTTAGTTTTGGCGTAATTGCGATTGGCACCACCGTGCTGCTTTGTTCAATAGTTGCAAGAGGGCTTCGGTTAGGGGAAGTGGCATCGGTAAATGTGCCGGTAACAGCACTTATCGTTATTGGTCCTGGTATCTCAGGCTCTACCGCAGAACACCGTCTTGCCTCCACTTTAATTGGAGCAGCAGTTGCAATTGTCTTCTCTTATTTTTCCCATGCCAATACCCCAGCTGGTAGAACTGTTAATCAGATTGCCAGAATCGGAAGGCGAAGTACGGAATTAATTAGTGATATGGCAGAAGGGGTTGCTGCTGGTTTTAATCAAAAACAAGCTGGTAATTGGTTAGCTAAGGCAAGATTATTAGCGGAGGAGATTCCAACCCTTCGCTCTCAAGCAATTGAGGCTAAGCAATATGCCAGATGGTCACCCCTTGCCGGTATTGATGAAGCAGATGCTCTTTATGTTCAAGGTGTTGCTGTTGAACACATGGTGGTGCAGGTTAGAAGTATGGCCAGAACATTATTTGATTCAACTTTGGATGAGAACCGTAAAGATATTGTTGATCGCCAGATTGCATACGCGCTCTCTGCCACAAGTTATGCGATCACTGCCAAAATCGAGTTAATTCAATCAGATCACAACGAAAGTGAGGTTGATAATATTGCAAAAGATTTAAGGTTGGCAGCTGATAATTTAACTGAGGAGTTACTTGAACAGGCCGAAAAACTTCCTAGAAGCCAATTTGTTAGATGCATTTCAATTGTTTCGCAGATGAAAATTATTGCTAACTCATTAGATGAGTCATCTCCTGCCTTGCATAATGTGAAGACGCCAGGGGAGCCAACTAGTGTGAAGGTAATTGGGCTCTCCCCAGTTATTCAAACCACCAAGTTGAGTAAGCGAATCTGGCTAGCCCTTCGCAATTTCTTGCGCCGTTAGTAGGATAACACCATGAGCAATCCTGAGATAACCCAATATGGAAATGATTATGAGGCAGCCACTAATTACTTTTTAGATGCGGTAAGTAAGTTAAATATGGCTGATTTAGATAAGCCAAAAAGTGATGGCTGGAATGCCCGGCAGGTAATTCACCACCTAGCCGACAGTGAATCCCAATCATGTGCTCGGCTTAAAAGATTAATAGCCGAACCTGGAACTGCAATCCAAGGTTATGACGAGAACAAGTGGGCACAAAGTGACACTTTAGGTTACACGCAGCTACCAATCGAGAATTCAATTGCCTTATTTAAGGCATCTAGGGCAGCATCCCTTGAGATTATTAAGCGATTAAGTGTTGAACAACTTTCTAATGCGGGAGTTCATACTGAATCTGGTGCTTATGATCTTAGAAAATGGCTTAAAACTTATACCAACCATCCAAAGGATCATGCCGGTCAATTGTTAGCCGATTAACTCCGCATTTGAGTATTTACGTTGTGGGTGTTTACAGATCTCATCATTCATTTTTTGAGCACACTTTGTACATAAGATACTAAGTGCATTACAAGGTGGTTTTGGGCAATCATAATAACGATTAGCAGGTACTGAACACTTCTCACACTTTGCAATAAATTTACTTTTATCACTAAATTCAATCGACATTCGGTTATCAAATGTGAAGAGAGCACCTTCCCACAAGCCATCATCACCAAGCTCTTTACCGTAGGCAGCAATGCCGCCATCAATTTGATAAACCTCTTTAAAGCCGCGAGTAATCATTACGGAAGACAAAACCTCACATCTAATTCCACCGGTGCAGTAGGTAACAATTGGTTTATCCTTTAAGTGGTCATACTTTCCACTTTCAATCTCTGCCACAAAATCTCTAGTAGTTACGGTATCTGGGACTATCGCATTTTTAAATCTACCAACCTGTGCTTCAAATGCATTTCGGCCATCAAAGAAGACCACATCATCCCCACGCTGTGCCACCAGCTCGTCAACCTGATCTGGCCTTAAATGTTTACCGCCACCAATTACGCCATTTTTATCAACCTTAATCTCATCTGGATACCCAAAGGCAACTAACTCAGGGCGAACCTTTACACTCAACTGTGGAAAATCATTACCAGTTCCGCTAGACCATTTAAATTTTATCTTTGCAAAACCTTCATAAGATTTAGTTTGGTTAATATACTTTTTTAGATCATCTATATCTCCACCTAATGTGCCATTAATGCCATGAGGAGAAATAATTATTCTTCCCTTTAAATTTAATGTTGTGCATAATGTTTTTTGCCAAATTTTTATCGCAGCTGGATCTGCTAGTGGAGTAAAGATGTAATAGAGAATTACCTTGGGAAGAGCCATATCTCTAATCTACCTCCTAATTACTTACCGTAGTAGCGCTTCATAAACCTTGCTTTAAACTCAAAAAATGAGCCATCTTCAATACTCTCTCGCATCTGATCCACTAAGCCAACAATAAAGTGCTGGTTATGAATTGTGGCCAAAGTTGCTGCCACCATCTCCTTTGCTCTAAATAGGTGGCATAGATACGCCCGGGTGTAATGGCTGCAGGTGTAACAGGTGCAATCTTTTTCAATTGGAAAAAACTCATCCTTATGTGGGGCATTTGAAATATTTAATCGGCCATCCTTAGTAAAGACTGAGCTAGTTCTTGCTTGCCTAGATGGGGCAACACAATCAAAGGTATCTGCGCCATTTTCAACTCCAACAAATAAATCATCTGGCTCACCGATTCCTAAGAAGTGACGAGGCTTATCTACCGGCAACTCCTCATTAACCCATTTTAAAATATCACCAAGTGTTTGCTTATCAAGGGCGCCACCAATTCCAAAGCCATCAAAGCAAACCCCATCCATACTCATCTGAGATAAATCCTTTGCCGCTTTTCTTCTTAAATCTTCATACTGTGCGCCTTGCAGAACACCAAAGAGTGCTTGATATGGTTTATCTTTTCGCTCTTTAGTTAATCGATCATGCTCTACTAAACAACGCCCCGCCCATAATCTAGTTCGCTCTAATGCTTTTTCTTGATAATTTCTAGTGTTATGCAAGGTAGTGCACTCATCAAAGGCAAAGATAATATCGGCGCCAATCTGATGCTGCACCTGCATTGAAACCTCTGGGGTAAAGCGGTGCATGGAGCCATCAAGGTGGGATTTAAATGTCACACCATCATCATCAACATGAGCTAATCGCTCTTTATCATCTGCAATTACATCATCTGCTTGAAAGGTATTTTCATCCATCGCAATAACCTTTTTAAATCCAACTCCAAGGGATAAAACTTGAAAGCCACCAGAGTCGGTAAAGGTTGGTCCTTGCCAATTCATAAATTTTGATAGGCCACCTGCTTTATCAACTAAAGCAGAGCCTGGTTGCAAATAAAGGTGATAAGCATTTGCTAAAACAGCTTGTGCGCCTAAATCTTTTAATGACTCTGGCAGGACTGATTTAAGTGTTGCTTTAGTGCCAACTGGAATAAAGGCTGGGGTTTTAATCTCACCGTGAGCAGTTGTAATCACACCAGTTCTACCCAAACGATTAGTCAGAGTTTTTCCTACTTGGAAGCTAAATTGCCCATTCACTTGAGTATCAAACCATTGATGGCGTAAGGGGATGAAAAAGGGTGATTTATAACGGCCTTGTGACCCCACTGAGCGTGGGGTGATGTTACCGGTGGGTTTATATTTACCCAGTTTTTGGTTACCTTTCATCTCTTACCTATTGGGTCTGCCAGAGCTTGCAAATTCCAAGTGACATATCTATTCGGGGTTGTGAAAGGGGTTGGTGTGGCTAAGAGCGCTAGTACCACTCTTGATAAATCAAGCCTAGATTTGTCCGTCGCACTGCGCACACCAAAACAAATTGCCTGGGCAAAATTCCGATCTAACAAACTGGGTCTAATTTCTGGATTTACAGTTTTATTCTTTCTCTTTCTTGCTTATGGCGCACCACTTGTAACAAAAATATTCGGAGTAGACCCCAACACTCTTTACCTTGAAGAACTCAATAACATTGGATTACCTGATGGGAATTATGGTGGAATCTCTACGCAACACTTATTTGGAATAGAGCCTGGAGCTGGGCGAGATGTGTTTGCAATGCTTTTATATGGATCACGCATTTCTTTTTCAGTAGCAATTATCACTTCTATTACAACAATTAGTTTTGGGATGGTTGTTGGTATAACTGCAGGCTACTTTAGAGGAAGAGTTGATGCCGTAATTGGTAGATTCTCAGATTTTCTCTTTGCCTTTCCATCTTTCTTTATGATTATTGCATTAAGTATTCCCTTAGTGGAACGGGTTGAATCCCTAGGAATTGCAAAAGAAAATGGTGCCCGCTTGACTGTGTTAATTATATTTTTTGTTTTCTTTGGCTGGCCAGGATTTGCTCGATTAATAAGGTCACAAGCGCTTAGCCTTCGTGAAAGAGATTTTATTATGTCAGCCCAAGCTCAAGGGGCATCTAATTGGCGAATTATTACTAAAGAAATGCTGCCAAATCTTTGGCCAACTGCAATCGTTTTTCTTTCACTTTCGCTACCAGGTTACTTGGCTGCTGAAGCAGTGTTTTCCTTTTTGGGAGTTGGAATCAATCCGCCCGCTTCAACTTTTGGATTGGTTCTTTCTGATGCGATTGTCTATTGGCGAACCGATCCCACATACTTAGTAATTCCATGCTTGATGTTGATTACTATCGTTTTGGCATTAAATTTATTTGGTGATGCTGTCAGAGATGCACTGGATTCAAAGGGAGATAGATAAGGATTTTATCTTAGGAAACTAAGATAAATTGCACGTATTTTCACTTGAAAAGTGAGGTTACGGGTAAGAAAAACATTAGTTAGCGGCCGCTAATTAATTAACTAGGAGGAAAGACTATGTCAGAAAAAAATCTGACTGTTCGCCGACTAATTTCAACAGTTTCAGTTATCGCACTGACATCTGGAGTTTTTTTAGTTGGTAACACCCAGTCAGCTAACGCTGCACCAATCACTGGCGGAACTCTTCAGCTGTATACACACGCTGAACAATTTCCAGCAGTTGACCCAACAAATATGTATACAGGTAGAGATATCGCTCTATTTGGTGCATATATTCAGCGCACACTTGTTAACTTTAAGCCGGTAGCAGGAGCAGATGGAAACACTCTTGTTGCAGATATGGCTACCAACACAGGTGTTCCAAGTAATAAAGCAAAAACTTGGAAACTTACACTTCGCCCAGGAGTTTCTTGGGAAGATGGTTCAGCTGTAACTTGTGCTGATGTTAAGTATGGTTGGTCTCGAACATTCGCTCTCGATGTATTTGATTCCGGACCATCTTATGCAATTTCATGGTTAGACATTCCTAAGGATGCTGATGGAAGTTCAGCATACAAGGGTCCATACAAGAAGACTGGTCAAGCTTTGTTTGATAAGGCAATTACATGTTCTGCAGATAACAGAACAATTACATTTAACCTTGCCAGGTCAGTAACTGACTTTAACTACTTCTTAACTTATACAGCCGCAGGCCCAGTAAAGCAAAAATGGGATACCGGTGAAAAGTATGATCTAGCAGTTAAGTCAAATGGTCCATACAAAATTACAAAATATAAGATCAATGACGAAATGATTATGGAGCGAAATCCAAATTGGAAGAAATCTTCAGATCCAATTCGCACACCTTATGTAGATCAAATTCGAGTTACCTTCGGATTAGATGAAGATGTAAGAGACGAACTGGATATGACAGATGCAATTCCTACTGGAATCAATCTAGATGGATTACAGGTTCAAAACACACCAGTGTTTTTTGAAGATCCTAAGAATGCCAGCCGCAGAAATATCCATGACAGTAACTACACAAGTTACTTGACTGCAAATAACTCTGCTGGTCACTTAGACTGTCTAGAAGTAAGACAAGCTCTGTTTTATGCATTCCCTAACCAAGCCTTAATTGACTTGAATGGTGGAACTAAATACTACGGAACACCAGGTGATGGAATTATTCCAAAGAATTTAACTTTGGATTATGCACCAACAACTGGAAATATTCACGATCCTAATTTTAAGATCGAGGGTAACCCTGAGTATGCAAAAACTTTGCTAGAGAAGGCTAAGGCAAAGTGTCCAACCGTTTATGCAAAAGCAACAGATTCCACTAAGGGCGTTTTGTACTATCGCCCAGATACTGCTTCTAACAAGAAGACAGCAGTTCTTGTGGAGGATGCATATAAGAAGGCGGGAATAGTTATTAATACCGTTTACAAGCCAGTTGGAACATATAACTCAATGCTTGAGACTTACAAGAGTGAAACTGACTTGTTTGGTTCAGCTTGGGCACCTGACTGGCCTAATGCATCAACAGTTGTCCCTGAAATGTGGGGAGAGGGTTGCTGTAACTACACCAAGAATGAAAAAACTCCTGAGTTCACACCTTTCATTGCAAAGGTGAATAAGGCACTTGCTGAATTAGATAGAAAGAAGCAAGCAACCCTTTGGAAGGAGTTAAATCAATACGGAATGGATCAATATTGGTACATCCGTACTGTATTCGGTAAGGGTACTGAAACCTGGGGAAGTAAAATTGGGGGAACCTTCTTGTGGGTACCTCAGCAATCTTTGCCTTGGGGTAAGTTGTATCTAAAGAGCTAATAATCTAGTAATGGGAATGGTCAAGAAATTGGCCATTCCCTCTCTTATGAAAGCAAAGGATCAATAACATTCTTACATATGTATTAAAAAGATTGACCTATACAATTTTCTTAATAGTTATTGTAAGTATTTGCGTTTTCTTCATTTTTGATTGGCTACCAACAGATCCTGCAAGGTTAGTCTGCTCCAAGCAATGTACACCTTGGCTTGTGGAGGCGAATAGACATAAATTAGGACTTGATGTTCCTGTTTTAGAACAGTGGTGGAGATTTTTTCAAGGATTATTTGTTGGTAGAACATATGCCGAAGATGGCGTGCCATTTAGTTGTCCAGCACCTGCTTTTGGCTACTCATTTAACCGACATGAGTGTGTAACTACAATCGTAGCCGAGGCATTTCCGATAACTTTTAGCTTAGCAATTGGTGCGTTTGTATTATGGCTAAGCGTTGGTATTTCGCTAGGTGTTTTAGCAGCAAAAAATAAAGGAAAAATTGCGGACAAAATGAGCACTGCATTTGTTTTAGTTGGAACTTCACTTCCAACTTTTATTACTGGAATCTTGGTTGTGTTGTTTATTGTACTTAAATTTAATTTAGTTAACCCACTAGAACTTGGAAATTGGGCTAATCCATTTACTGATCCAATCGGTTGGCTTAAAGCTTTTTTCTTTCCATGTTCTACTCTTGCCCTTGCTTATGCTGCGACATATACTCGTTTTACCCGATCAAATGTAATAGAAACTTCGAGTGAAGATTTTATTAGAACTGCCCGCGCAAAGGGCCTTAGTGAAAAAACTATTCTCTACAAACACACTTTAAGAGCCGCCCTCGCCCCGATCGTAACCATTGCAGGTTTAGATTTTGCGGGGTTATTAGGTGGTGCAATTATTACCGAAGGTATTTTTAGCTTAAATGGTTTAGGAAAACTTAGCATTACTGCTGTACTGCAAACTTATGATTTACCGGTAATTGTGGCAACTACTTTGATCGCATCTACCTTCGTAGTGGTAATGAATCTTGTGGTTGATCTTTTATATGCATATATAGACCCTAGGGTTAGAAAATAAAATGAGTGCATTTCTAGAAGTTAACAACTTATCGGTTAAATTTCCAACTCCGGACGGTGTAGTAGAGGCTGTTAGCGAAGTTTCCTACAGTGTAAAATTAGGCGAGACATTGGCGATAGTAGGAGAATCTGGTTCTGGAAAATCAGTTTCAAATCTTGCCGTGATGGGCTTACACAATCCCAATTCAACAATTATTTCTGGCTCAGCAATGTTAAATCTGCCATCTGGACCAATTGATGTGGTGAGTGCATCAACTGAGTCAGTACGAAAGCTAAGAGGCAGTTCAATGGCAATGATTTTTCAGGATCCCATGTCTGCACTGCATCCGTACTACTCAATTGGCGATCAAATTTATGAAGCCTGGCAAGTTCATCATAAAGGAAACAAAAAAGAGGGCATTAAGCGCGCAATCGAGATGTTGGAATTAGTTGGAATTCCGGATCCTAATAAAAGAGTAAATGATTATCCACATCAATTTTCCGGTGGAATGCGCCAACGGGTAATGATTGCAATGGCATTGATTAATAACCCCTCACTCTTAATTGCTGATGAACCAACCACCGCTTTAGATGTAACGGTGCAGGCACAAATTTTAGAATTAATTAAGAATTTACAAAAAGAGTTTAATATGGCAATTATATTAATCACACATGATCTAGGAGTAGTTGCTGAAATCGCTGACAGAGTTTCAGTTATGTACGGTGGGCGAATAGTTGAAGATGCAAAAATTGACGATATTTTCTACAAATCCGATCATCCGTACACTCTTGGACTATTGAATTCGCTTCCACGTGTTGACTCAGAAATAAATCAACGTCTTCAGGCTATTCCAGGGCAGCCACCATCTCTAATTAACCTTCCTGTTGGGTGCGCCTTTGCTACAAGATGTAGTTTTAATTCGATCCCAGCAGACAATATTTGCAAAACTACTTTGCCGGATTTAGTTGAAAAAACAGCTGTCCACTACTCCCGTTGCCATTTAAGTTCATCCCAATTAATCACTGCTAGGACTGGAGCTTAATTGTGGCTGAAAATATCCTAGAGCTAAATGATCTTACAAAGTATTTTAAATCTAAAGGACAAGGTGTTTTTAATCGTAATCCTGGCCTTGTTAAAGCCGTTGATGGGGTCAGTTTTAATGTTGCTACAGGTGAGACTGTTGGATTAGTAGGAGAGTCAGGCTGCGGAAAAACGACTATTGGCCGTACGGTAATGAAGCTTTATGAGCCAACCAGCGGAAGTATTGTTTTTGATGGTGAAGAAATCTCAAAACTTTCTTATAAGAAAATGAAACCGATTAGATCTAAAATGCAGATGATTTTTCAAGACCCTTTTGCATCATTGAATCCAAGACATACGGTAGGAACGATTATTGAGGCCTCATATTTAATTCATAAAGTAAAACCAGCTGGTGGTACAAAGAAAACTATTCAAGAGCTATTGGAAAGGGTCGGATTAAATCCTGAGCATATAAATCGATTCCCTCATGAATTTTCCGGTGGGCAACGTCAACGAATTGGAATTGCCCGGGCACTTGCACTCAGCCCTAAATTAATTGTTGCTGATGAACCAGTCTCTGCTCTAGATGTTTCGATTCAAGCACAAGTCGTAAACTTATTAAGTGACCTTCAAAAAGAACTAGGCCTTTCATATTTATTCATTGCCCATGATCTTTCAGTTGTTAAACACATTTCAACCAAGGTTGTTGTGATGTACTTAGGTAAAATAATGGAGACAGCAAACACAGCAGAGTTATTCTCATCTCCAAAACACCCTTATACAAAAGCACTGCTATCAGCCGTTCCGATCCCAGACCCTGTAATTGAAAAATCAAGAGAGAGAATTATTTTAAAAGGCGATATTCCTAGCCCAATGAATCCACCCAGTGGTTGTGTATTTAATACCAGGTGCTGGAAGGCTCAAGATATATGTCGAATAGAAACTCCAAAATTGTTAAAAATTTCCCCAACTCGAGAGATTGCCTGCCACTTCCCAGAAAACTAAGCTAAATTTGTATCTACTCCAACGATCGAATTACCAATTGTTGCAGTTATTTTTAAAGGATCACCTTTTTTAGTTTTGCACCCAGTTCCGTAGGTAAACAAAGAACTCGCTCCAGGCTTAATGACATCGGTAGGTGAACCATCAATTCCGTTATCGCCATCGAGCACGTCAACACAAATATAGTCATTTGATTTAATTGCAAATGAGACATCGGTTAGGTTCAAATCAGTAGTTCCAGTGTTTTTGATAGTTACATTGAATTTATTGGCAACCATTCCCTTTTCGTAATTTGAGGCAAATTTTGAAGGGGCAAATGACATGAGATTTTCAAATTTAATTGAAACTGAATCAGATAATTTAAGGTCAGAGCCAAATCCAGTAGTAACTGTAGGTGCAACTTCTTCAACTAATGCTTGGTTATTTCCGTTCGGGGCGGCATCCTCGGCAACTTGCTTGGCGCAGCCAGTTAGAGATGTGGCGGCTAGAGCTGTGATAGAAAGTGCGAAAACTAGGTTGTTTTTTACTTTAAACAAGGTTCCTCCAAATAATTACTACGATGGTTAACCCTACCAAATTCGTACTCTCTCATCAGCATCCATAAAGTGTTTATCGCCATCATTTACTCCAAATGCATCATAAAACTCACTTAAATTTGAAACAATCTGATTACATCTAAACTCATCAGGGGAGTGAGGATCTGTTGCAATCCGCCTTCTCACCTCTTCAGGTCGATACTTACCCCGCCAGGATTGGGCCCAACCCATAAAAAATCTTTGGGCGCCGGTGTAGCCATCAATCTCAGCTGGCTTCTTACCATCTAATGAAATTTCATATGCTTTATAAGCAATAGTTAAACCGCCAAGGTCGCCAATATTTTCACCGATTGTAAGTGCGCCGTTGACCTTAATATCAGGGGCAGCAGAGGGTGATAGTTGGTCATACTGCTCAATTAGTTTCTTAGTTCGTTTCTCAAACTCAGTTCGATCCTTATCACTCCACCAATTAACTAAGTTGCCATCCCCATCATATTTAGAGCCTTGATCATCAAAGCCATGGCCAATCTCATGTCCGATCACAGCCCCAATGCCACCATAGTTGGCCGCATCATCATCTGCTAACACATCAAAAAATGGGGGCTGCAAAATAGCTGCTGGAAAGACAATCTCATTCATGCCAGGGTTGTAGTAAGCATTAACTGTTTGCGGGGTCATATACCACTCAGATTTATCTACCGGTTTTCCAATCTTGGCATACTCAAAATCTTGGGAGTACTTAGCAATCTGAGCCAAATTCCCAATCAAATCATCTGGAGTAATTGCAAGCTTTGAGTAATCCCGCCATTTATCTGGGTAACCAATCTTTGGCGTGAACTTATCTAACTTAATAAAGGCTTTTTCTTTTGTCTCATCACTCATCCAGGTCAGAGCTTTAATATCTACTCGATAGGCCTGAATTAGATTGGCAACTAATCCGACCATCCGCTCCTTAGCCTGCTTGCCAAAGTGGCGATCAACATAGATCGCACCCACTGCTTCACCCAGTGCCCCCTCCACCAAGCCAACCGCGCGCTTCCACCTCTCCTTAAGCTTTGGAATGCCAGAAAGGGTGGTGCCATAGAAGTTAAAGTTTTCATCAACTAAAGATTTATTTAAGTAAGGGCTGGCGCCAGAGATGATGTGCCAGGTAAGCCAGGTGGCCCACTTATCTGCGTCAAAGTTTTGAATTAATTTAGATAATCCTTCAAAGAAGGAGGGTTGTCTAACAACCACCTGCTCAAGCACATGTGATGGAGTATTAGATGCGCTGATCCAAACTGGCCAATTAAAGGCGGGGGTAAGGGATGCGAGCTCGGTGAAACTTTTTTTGTTGTAAGTCGCTTCAGCATCTCTATCTTTAACCTGATCCCAGTGGTGGGATGCAATTTGGGTTTCAAGTGCTAACACCTGAAGGGCTGCAGCCTTGCCATTAGGCAGCTTTGCTAACTCAAAGATCTTTTCAACATGTAACAAGAAGGCATCTCTGATTTCTTGATACTCATCCTCGCGGTAGTAGGCCTCATCCGGAAGTGATAGACCACTTTGTCCGAGGTAGACAATATTTTTACTTGAGTCTTTGTTATCTGTTGAAACATATGAATAGAAAAGACCAGAAAGCCCTTGGCTTTCTAACTCTCCCAATATTTGAAAAAACTCATCAGCAGTTTTAAAGGAGGAGGCCGCTGCTAAATCCTTTGCAATTGGGGTGATCCCTAACTGCTCTATTTTTTCATCGGCCATAAATGAGTTATATAGATCCCCAATTTTCTGGGCATTACTTCCAAGGGCAGCCTTACTTGCAGCTTGATCTAAAATGATTTGTTTAACCTGTTTTTCAGCCTGTTCATATAGCCAGTAAAAGGCGCCATCACTTGCCCGATCATCTGGGATTTTAGATTCTTTCAGCCATTTGCCATTCATAAATCTAAATAGATCATCCTGCGGGCGAACTGATGAATCGATGTGGTTAAGGTCTAAGCCGCTTCGCATAATGGGGTAAGCCTATCTTTTATAAATAATAAATTTTGGGCAATAAAAAATCCCGCCATTTGACTGGCGGGATTTTTTAGTTAATAACTTACTTTGAAGCCTTCTTACGACGACGACGCTTTGGAGCAGCTTTTGCTGCCTTCTTACGACGACGCTTTGGAGCAGCCTTAGCTGCTTTCTTACGACGACGACGCTTTGGGGCAGCCTTTGCTGCCTTCTTACGACGACGCTTTGGTGCAGCTTTTGCTGCTTTCTTACGACGCTTTGCAGCCACGTAGATCTCCTATCAAAGTGGTT
>Ga0304730_1001418_pt1 | contig 18188 bp, 14 predicted proteins | sample M_130628_MF_Meta_FD_190474 | JGI IMG/M metagenome (GOLD analysis project Ga0304730, IMG submission 190474) | Freshwater microbial communities from Lake Montjoie, Canada to study carbon cycling - M_130628_MF_MetaG (v2) (version 2) | ecosystem: Environmental > Aquatic > Freshwater > Lake | place...
TGAAACACCGTTTCATGGCGCTGCAGGTGAATTAGGCGTTTCTGAATTACGTAATGATCATCCGTACTGTGATGCCTGGCTTGAGGCTGCCCAGCAATATGGTTTGCCGGCTAATAAAGATTTCAATGGGCAAACCGATTACGGCGTGGGTGCCTATCAGTTATCGATTAAAGATGGTTGGCGCTCTTCAGGTGCACGTGCGTTTTTGCGTCCTGTGATGAGCAATCCAAAACTGACAATCGTGACGCATGCACAAGTGTCGCGTGTGCTGTTTGAAGGCAAGGTTGCCTGCGGTATCGAATGGATTGAAAACGGCGAAACTAAACAAGCTCAAGCTGATCGTGAGGTACTGTTGTGTGCGGGCGCGCTACAGTCACCGCAGTTACTCCAGCTATCCGGCATCGGCCCAAAAGCGCTATTACAAGAACACGGTATCGCGGTAGTCGCAGACTCACCTGAAGTCGGTGAAAATCTGCAAGATCATTACCAAGCACGCATGATCGTCAAGCTCAAGAAAAAAATGTCGATTAACGACCAAGTGCGTAATCCGTTTGAGCTTGTCAAAATGGGTTTGCAGTGGCTGTTTAAGAAAAGTGGGCCACTGACGGTGGGTGCTGCGCAAGTGGGTGGCTTAGCGCGGACTAAACACGCGCGAGATCAACGAGCGGATGTTCAAATGTTTGTCATGCCTTTATCGCTTGAGAAGTCGGGCGAGCCGCTGCACGATTATTCTGGGTTCAGTGCAGCCGTATGCCAGTGCCGCCCAGATAGTCGAGGCCGTGTGTCGATTCGCTCAACCGACCCCTACGATCAACCAAAAATCGAACCCCGCTATTTTTCAGCTGAACATGATCGTAAAGTGATTGTGGCTGGCCTTGAAATGCTGCGAGACATTTATGCTCAGCCAGCGTTTAAAGATCTATGGGATGTTGAAACCATGCCCGGTGATACGGATCTGTGGACCTTTGCGCAAACACGTGGCGGTACGGTGTATCACCCGAGCGGCACCTGCCGCATGAGTGATGACGGGCGCTCGCCGGTGGATTCACAATTGCGCGTACGCGGCGTAGAGCGCCTACGCGTGATTGATGCGTCAGTGATGCCAACGGTCGTGTCTACCAACACCAACGCTGCGACCTATATGATCGCCGAGAGAGGAGTTGAAATGATTTTGAACACAGCGGTGCAGCGCTAAACCCTATATCGGATCTCCAAGATTGGTGGAGCAAGGGTGTCTTGCCAGCACTCACCAGCCCAACGTTCTATGTGAGTCGGGCTAGTCTATTAGCAAGTTCAGCTTGGTTTCCAGCCCTTGGGCACGCGCGGCTTCTGGATTTTAGAGACTTCGCAAATCACATCAGCGATCCCCGAAAAATCAATCGCGCCGAATTCAGCTGAACGGGCCTGACTAAAGGATTCGTGCACTGCTGCGGCGACAGGCATGGGCACCTTAGCGGCATGCGCTGCATTGACCACCAGTGACAGGTCTTTGTGGGCCAGATCAATTGTAAAGCCGGGTGTTGTGTCACCCGCCAAAACTTTATTCGGAAAATTCATTCGCAGTTGACCATTGTTAGCCGAAGTGCCTAGCAAGACTGCGAGTGTCTTGGTGATATCTAAACCAAAGCGCTGTGATAGCGCTAACGCTTCGCCATTTACCTGAGTTAGCGTAATGGCGACGTAGTTGTTAACGAGTTTGGTTCTGCCACCGGTGCCAACTGGGCCACAGTGAAACGTTGAATTGCCCATCGCATTCAGAAGCGGGGTGACGGTTTTAAAGTCAGCGTCTGAGGCTCCGACCATAAATAGGCATTCGGCGCGGTCAGCATGTTCGGCCAACCGGCCAACCGGGGCATCAACCATGGTGAGCCCGTGTTTGCTTGCTTCGGCGCTGAGGCGATCAGTCGCTAGCGGGTCGATGGTGCTCATATCCATCAGAATGGTACCTTTTGCTGCATTCGCAAAAATTCCGTCGGCGCCGTAAGACAGCTTTTCAACCTCGACCGAACTTGGAAGCATGGTGATCACAATCTTGCAACTGCGAGCGATGTCGGCGACGCTTTTGCCCGCAGTTGAGCCCAGAGATACCAGCTCGGCAACAGCCTGCTGATTCAGATCAAGTACGATAAGGTCAAAGCCTTTCTTTTGCAGATGAGAGGCCATGGGCTTGCCCATGCGGCCTAAGCCGATAAAGCCGATTTTGCTGGTCATTTTGAGTCTCCGAGTTAGGGTATGGCACTTTGCTAGTATAGACAGGTATATTCAGTTGTATTGAACCGTTCATTTAGGGGCAAGTGATGGTTATCAGACGGGTTTTTGGATTCTTCGCTTTATTGATGTGTATATCGCTGACCGTTCAGGCGCAGGACTATCCATCTAAAGCAATCCAACTGATCGTTCCTAACGGCCCAGGCGGAGGAACGGATACGTTCGGTCGTGTGATTGCCCAGCGCTTGAGCGAGCGGTTGAACCAAAAGGTGATCGTCGATAACAAGCCGGGTGCACAGGCTGGGATAGGCACTGCGTTTGGTGCTCGAGCGGCCCCTGATGGTTACACCTTGACGGTCGCCCTGACCAGTTCGGTTGCGATCACTCCGTTTTTGATTCCTAACATTGAGTACGATCCTATCAACGATTTTGTCGCAGTCGCCATCGGAGTCGACCAACCCTTTGTAGTCGTCACGAGCACGTCTTCGCCGTTTGATGACCTGCAAGGGCTCGTCGCGTTCGCGTCTAAAAAGAATGAGCCTGTTAGTTTTGCCTCAACATCTTCGCAAACCGAGCTAGTTGGAAGTTTGTTCGGGCAAATCGCCCAGATAAAAACCTTAAGTGTTCCCTATAAAAATGCGAGCACAGCTGTGATTGAGCTTGCACGTGGTGATGTCGATGTGATGGTCGCTAGCCTGCCTTCGGCGATGCCTTTGGTGAACGCAGGTAAGCTCAAAGCGATTGCGGTGACAGGTACTGAGCGTGTACCAGCGCTACCCAAGGTCAACACCTCCTCTGAGTCAGGATTTCCGAAATTTCTTGCCAGTAGCTGGTACGGTTTTCTTGCACCCAAAGGCACTCCAGACAACGTGGTAAAAATATTAAATAGCCAAATTAATTTTGTCTTAGAGATGCCAGAGGTTCAAGCCACTCTGTTAAAGGCAGGTATGACCGTGACGACAAGTTCACCTGAAGCGTTCGCGGCACGTATTAAGGCAGATTATGAAGTGTGGGGCGAGGTTTTTCGTAACCAGAAAAAGTAAAAGACTGATTGGTAAATGAATAGGTCGTTTTTGGTAATACGCTAGATTGAGTGAGCCCTTGTTAAGGCATCTTGCAAGGTTTGTGGCTCGACGGCACAAGAATCTGCTGCAGTTAGTGTATTGAAATCTCATTGTTAATAGACACAGAAGTGAGTGCAACAAAAAATGAAAAAAAAATATCAAATCGCAGTGCTGCCAGGCGATGGAATCGGACAAGAGGTCATGGCGGCGGCATTGGCCGTTCTAGACGCCGTTGAAAAGCAGCTTGGTGTTCAGTTTGATGCGCGCACCTATCCCGCGGGCGCACAACACTATCTAGATTCTGGCGAATCGTTGCCTGAACCAACGCTAGCAGCGTGCCGTGCCGCTGATGCGATTTTGTTTGGCGCGATGGGCTTGCCTCATGTGCGGGGTGTTGATGGCACAGAGATTATTCCGCAACTTGATATTCGGTTCGCTTTAGATTTGTATGCGGGCGTTCGTCCGATCAGAACGTTTCCGGGTTTGCCGGTACCTTTGGCTAACCCGCTGGCCAGCAAAATCGATTTGGTGTTGATAAGAGAAAACACCGAAGGGTTATTCTATTCACGTGGGCGCGGTCGTGCTGAGGGTGATGAGGCGGTGTACGACACCATGAAAATCTCTCGTACTGGCACAACACGTGTATGCGACTTTGCATTCAAGTTAGCCGAGTTACGAAAGAAAACGGGTCGACCAGGCCATGTCACCAGCGTTGATAAAGCAAATGTGTTTCGATCAATGGCATTCTGGCGTACGATTTTTGAGTCTTGCGCAAAACGCTATCCTGCCATTGCAACAGATAGTGCTTACGTTGATGCCATGGCGTTGAACTTGGTGCTCAAGCCTTGGGCCTACGATGTGTTGGTCACTGAAAACATGTTTGGCGATATTTTGTCTGACCTGATTGCTGGGTTGGTGGGTGGCATGGGCATGGCACCTTCGGGCGATATTGGTGATCATCACGGCTTGTTTCAACCGGCCCACGGCACTGCGCCTGATATTGCGGGCAAAGGTATTGCCAACCCCACTGCCATGATTTTGTCGGTAGCGATGATGCTTGAGTGGTTAAGCGACCGTCATGACGATTCGCGTCTGCAAGATGGGGCGCTTGCGATTCAGCGCGCAGTAGAAATTTCGTTTGCCAACAACATTGTTAGGCCCGCAGAATTTGGCGGAAAAAGTAATACGGCTGATATTACGAAAGCTGTGATCGCTAATTTGAAGTAATCAAGGATGTCAGCCGGGATTGCAAAGCAGAGACCGCTAACAAACAAGAATCGCGAGTCTGATCTCGGTTTGCTGGAGCAACGCCAAGTTCTTGGCGGAGCGAAGCGTGCGGAGCGGTCAGTGTCAAAATCAAATTAAGGTTAAGATACAAGCCATCGTGTATTAATAAATCATTAAATATCAATGATTTAGCAGCACACTCTTTGTCGAAGCCGCATTTGAACGCCCCACAACGCCCGCTCTACGGCATTTTGCTGATCTTGGTCTCGTGTCTATTGTTTTCGAGTCAAGACGGCATTTCTAAATATTTGACCTTTTTTTATTCTCCGATCTTGGTGGTTTGGATGCGATTTGTCATCCAAGTCTGCCTGACGGCAGCGGTGTTTATGCCGCGCATGGGTGTGTCGATTTTGCATACCAAGCAACCTAAGCTACAGCTCGCTCGCGGTGTGTGCATGGTGATAGCGAGTGTGAGTTTTGTGGTTGGCCTTTTATACGTGCCAGTCGGTGAAGCCACTGCCGTGGTATTTTTATCGCCCATTCTGCTCACTTGGTTTGCCGGAAAAATCCTCAAAGAAAAAATCATGCTAGGGCAATGGATTGCCGTTGGCAGCGGCTTAGTTGGCGTGATGGTGATTGTGCGCCCAGGCAGCGACTTGTTTACCCCTGCAATCTTGTTGCCCTTGACGGGTGCCTTTAGTATGGCGATATTTCAATTACTGACGCGTCGTTTATTGACCACTGATCATATAGTTTCAACAAACTTTATTACGGGTGTTTTTTCTACGATCGTGATGAGTTCGTTGGTTTGGTATTTTTGGGAAACCCCGACATTGCAACATTTTTTGCTGATGCTCGTAGGTGGTTCGTTTGCGACGATCGGGCACTTACTGCTGACCTATTCGTATCGGCACGGCTCGGTGGTGATGCTTGCCCCGTTTAGCTATGCACAGATTGTATTTTCGTCGGTTGTGGCGTTTTTATTCTTTGGTCATATCCCCGACGATCTGACGATCGTTGGGATGGTCATCATTATCTTAAGTGGCGCTGGACTGGTGTGGTGGCAGCGGCGTTAAGCCAGCGGGTACGCCGATCGAGAGAAGTGTCGCGATCCGGTTGGCGTCGCGACGACTTGTTGACTCAACCTCGCTGCAGCGCTTGCCAGCAAAAGCCATTAGGATGCGGCTTGGTTGTTTCAACTCGAATGCCTTCATTCCATTTCGCCATGCGCTCTGACCGCGCAAAAGAGCCGACCTTTAATTGACCCGCGTTCCAGCCTGTTGCCAGATGCACAATGGCAACGTCTTCAGTTTCGCCAGAGCGAGCCGATACGATGGTGGCATAGCCTGCTTGCTGGGCCGCTTTGAACGCAGCATAGGTTTCGGTGATCGTGCCCGCTTGATTAGGTTTAATCAAGACAGCATTGCAGGCTTTTTGTTGAGCAGCCTCTCGCACAAGCTTGGCATTGGTCACCAAGTAATCGTCACCCACAATCTGCACTCGGCCTGCAACGGCTTTGGTAAATGCGATCATGCCTTTACGATCGTCTTCAGCGACGGGGTCTTCGATTGAGACGATTGGATACTTATCTAGCCACTTCAATAATTTTTCAATCAGACTGTCTGAATCAAGTTCTTTTTTCTCCAGACCCAGGGTGTAGCGCCCGCCGTGACCAAATTCTGAAGCCGCAATGTCTAGCGCGATGCTCACGTCTTGGCCCGGTACAAAGCCTGCAGCTTCGATCGACATTACCAAGACATCAAGTGCTTCTTCGTTGTGCGCAAACGCAGGCCACCAACCGCCTTCATCAGCGATGCCTTGGGATGAACCGCGTTGCTTCATCAACAAGCCCGCATGTCGATACACCTCGGCAGTCATCTCCATGGCTTGCGCAAAGCTGCGAGCGCCCGTGGCGATCACCATAAAATCTTGAATGTCTACACGGCGATCTGCATGCGCACCACCACCAAAAATCTGAATTTGTGGCAGCGGTAGTTGAACGACCGCGTCTTTCGCTAGATAACGCCAAAGCGGTAACTGAGCGTCGGCGGCTGCAGCATGCAAAACGGCTAACGAGGTTGCAATCAGGGCGTTGCCGCCCAAGCGTGACTTGTCTGCAGTGCCATCTAAGGCAATCAGTAAGGTATCTATTTTTTCTTGTTCAGTTACATCCAGACCAAGCAGCGCTGGGGCGATTTCAACTTCAATCCCCCGAACAGCTTGCATGACATCAAGCCCACCAAAGCGCGTGCCGCCATCGCGACGTTCAAGCGCTTCGCGAGTACCGCGCGACGCACCCGCCGGTGCAATACCGCGCCCAAGTGCACCGGATTCAGTGATGACATCAACTTCAACAGTTGGACGTCCGCGCGAATCCCAAATACGTCGCGCATGAACATGTTTAATACTACTCATTGCTTAAACTCCTGATATCAGCATGTGGCGATCGGGGACCATCGTAGACTCAAGCATATTTTTGTTTCGGTTCATGAGATGAACTCTTGGCCCCAACGCTCGTGGATGATTGAAAAAGAAATATTGTCTCGCTGTAAACATTCGATTGTGAGCTTTCGCACGATCGCACCGCGCTCAGCCGCAAGATATTCAACGGGTGATTTGCCGTCGACGCGCGCAAGCATGAGGCCGGGCAGCAACGAGGCGATTCGGTACTCAAGCTCTGGCAAGGGTTCCCACGTCACCTCTTGCAAATAAGCATTCAAAAAATCTTGAGCATTTTGTAGTAAAGCCGGTGCCAATTGAGGCATATGCGCGGCTTTTAAGAAAAAATGATTCAGGCAAAACGCCACATCAAACGCTGGGTCGCCGTACCAGGCACACTCTGCATCCAGGATGACTGGGCCTATAGGCCCGAGCATAATATTTTTAGGGCTCACATCACCATGCACCAAGACTTTAGGATTATGTTGGGTGCGTTTGATAAGAGCCTTTAAGCGCGGGCTTAACTCAGGGTGTTGACGCGCTGCCTCTTCGAGGTAGGGCTCAAGTCGGATGGCATAAAAGGTATCGTCATTGGCAAAGCGCTTGGCAATATCCTCTTTGAGTGCTGTTTGCGAGTGGATGCGCCCAAGTATGTTGCCAAGCTGAGCGGCGACCTTATCTGCGACTCTACCGGCTAGAAGCTCTGCCTTCCAGTTGAGGTATTCGGCCCCAAGGTATTGCATCACAAAACTTTTGCTTGTTTGATCGATGCCTAAAATTTTAGGTATAGCGTCGGGTGCGATTGTTGCGGCGGTTTGTAGCCAAGCAATTTCGGCAAACACCCGATCAACAGGGGCCAGCCACTGTTTAGCGACTTTGAGCTGCGGCAGAGCTTGTTTTAGGCAATACTGCGCTTGCTGAGTCGTGAGGTGAAAGATATTAGATGACACGCCACCGGTCAGTGCCTTGACCGTAATGGCGTCTTCTTTTTGAGCCAGCCCTAAGTCTCTTAGGATTCTTTTAATGGCCTCGTGATCATTTGCTAAGTCGTTAAAAGCTGAGATCAGCGATTTGTCGGTAGAGACCGAATTTTTATCAGTAGTGGTCAGCCCCTTACCTGAAGCGACCAAGTTTTTATCAGCTGCAGTCATTTCTTTATCTGAGCATCCGAAGTCTTATTAGTAGTCGTCAGTTTTTTGTCTGCTGCAGCCAACTGTTTATCGCGCAGGTTTTGTGCGACCTCTTTACCTTTATCAAACTCTTGTTTGAGCCTGGTGAGCTCTGTCGGGCTGACGCGTTCAATGTTGGCGTAATCGAGCTTCCATTCGTGCGATTGACTCCATCTTTGTGGGGATTGCACGGTTGTGCGCGATGAAACTGCAGACTCTAAAACCTTGAAGGCGAATTCTAGGGTTTGCCGCTGTGATATCACATCAAAGGGCTTGCCAGCCGCGTTACCCAAGGGAAAATCGCTAAACATGAATCTAGGCACGCCGCAGTGTTCAACAATATCCTTTGCACAGCCCATCAAGACTGTGGGGATACCATTTGCCTCAAGATGACGAGCAATCAGACTGAGCGTTTGATGGCACACCGGACAGTTTGGGATCAAGACCACTGCCTCGACACCATCAGCGCGACAACGCTTTAAGACTTCAGGGGCGTCAACTTCGATCGTGTGGCGCTGGCTTCGGTTGGTCGGGGCGCCATAAAAGAAGGGCGCGACATTGCCGATGATCTTATCGCGAGCTAGCTCACGTAGCATAGGCAAGGCAAACCAAGTATTTGAGTCTTGCATACTGGTGTGTTTGCGATCGACCGCCACGTGCGATACGCGCAAGTCGTGGTCAATATCTGTAGCGCCTGAATACACAGTAAAAAACTTGGCAGCAGAGTTGTAGGTTGACCCTGGGCCTTGGTTACCCTTATCAGGGTGATAGGGTGCCGCCGTGGTCACGATGGTGACGCAAGTGTCTTTGACAGGTTTACGCAGAGGCGTGAACGGGGCATCAGCAAAGTGTGCCCAGCGATAGGGGTTGCCATAGCCCAAGCCCAAATACCAATCTCGGGTGCGCTGCATGTAACGAATGGGTTGGTCATCATCATTTACAAAGCCCAGCAGTTGATCCACTTCAGCTTGCGATAGTTTGGTCGAATCAGTCATATTGGTTATCGTTTTTAGGATTTTTTAGAGTCTAGCCTAAAACACGTCAAAGTCTTGTTCGAAGACTATACTTCTGCCTGTGCCTTCGGGCCTCCTTCTTCTGCACAGGCCGCTCGTTTTGACTTCTGCACTTGCTCCGTTTTCAGTCAGGGTGCTGTCCCTCATCCCTCCGATGACGCAGCTCAATACGCCATACCCTTCAACCGCCTATTTGACGGGATTTTTGCGTTCGCGTGGCTTTGAGGCGGTGCAAGAGGATTTGGCACTTGCACTAGTGCTGCGCTTGCTATCTCGCGAAGGCCTCGCTGAGGTGGCTGCGGCCGTTGATCTTTTGCCCTCAGCTCAGCACACCCAAACCATCGATGCGTTCGTTGAGCAACGTGCGCGTTATTTTGCGACGATCGAGCCTGTGATTGCGTTCTTGCAGGGGCGCGATTCAACCTTGGCGCATCGTATTGCGAGTCGGCAGTACTTGCCTGAGGGCCCGCGCTTTGCAAGCCTAGATGTCTACGTGGATGATGAGGGAGGCGACCCCTTGGCGTGGGCCTTTGGCGCACTTGGGTTAAACGACAAGGCGAAGCATTTAGCCACGCTTTATCTAAACGATTTGGCAGACGTCCTGCGCGATGCGATTGATCCGCGCTTTGAGTTTGTGCGTTATGGCGAGTCGTTGGCAGCCAGTCAGGCAAGTTTTGAGCCTCTGGCGCAAGCCTTAGCTACGCCTAACAATCTGATTGATGACACGCTCGTGTGTTTAACGTTAGATGCTCTGCGCATGCATCAACCGACCGTGGTGTTAATTTCTGTGCCGTTTCCGGGTTCAGTCTACGCAGCGTTTCGCATCGCCCAAACGGTTAAGACCCATAACCCCAAAATCGTCACCTTGCTAGGTGGTGGGTTTGTGAATACTGAGTTGCGTGAGCTGACTGAGCCGCGAGTCTTTGATTATTTTGATTACGTTACGCTTGATTCGGGCGAGCGCCCTTTACTGTCGTTACTCGCGTATCTGCAAGGGCAACGTTCAAGACAGCGACTCGTACGCACCTTCGTGCGCGACGCCGAGTCGCAACAGGTGCAATACATCAACCTAGTCGAACCCGACGTACCGTTTGAAGAGGTTGGTACACCCACTTGGGATGGTTTGCCGCTCGAGCGCTATCTGTCGCTGCTCGATATGCTGAACCCTATGCACCGCCTCTGGAGCGATGGCCGCTGGAACAAGCTCACTGTCGCGCACGGCTGCTACTGGAAAAAATGTAGCTTCTGTGACGTCAGCCTGGATTACATCGGTCGCTACGAAAGCGCCTCGGCCACAGTCTTGGTGGATCGGATCGAAACAATTATTCAAGAAACCAAGCAGACAGGTTTTCATTTTGTTGACGAAGCTGCGCCACCAAAATCACTTAAAGCGCTCGCGACTGAACTGTTAAAGCGCGATACCGGGATTTCGTGGTGGGGCAATATCCGCTTTGAAAAAACCTTTACGCCGGATTTGTGTGACCTGCTTGCGCAAAGTGGTTGCATTGCGGTGTCGGGTGGCCTCGAAGTGGCGTCTGATCGGCTACTTAACCTAATGAAAAAAGGCGTGTCGGTTGATCAAGTGGCACGCGTGACACGTGCCTTCAGCGATGCAGGCGTTCTTGTGCACGCCTATTTGATGTATGGGTTTCCGACACAAACGGTGCAAGACACCGTTGATGCACTTGAATTGGTGCGGCAGCTGTTTGCCAATGGCTGTATTCAAAGTGGATTTTTTCACCGCTTCACTTGCACGGTGCATTCGCCTGTGGGGTTGAATCCCGAAGAGTACGGCGTGACTCTCAAGCCCTTGCCGCCAGTGAGTTTTGCAAAAAACGATGTGTTATTCACGGATCCGACTGGAGTCGATCATGCGGCTTTAGGGGTAGGGCTCAGAAAAGCCATTTACAACTTCATGCACGGCCTTGGGCTGGATGAAGATGTGCGCAACTGGTTTGACTTTAAAGTGCCCAGAACCACGGTTGCTAAACACCGGATTGAACGAGCCCTGGCGAAATAAGGCGCTGCGCGCAGCCAAGAGACAGAGTCTTGAGCGAGTTTTAGGCCAATGAGACGAGGCACGCACAGCGAAGGCCCAGGCCCGCTTAACCAGCTGTCTCATCGTTTGCCAGATGCCCCAGAATTTGAGTTCTGAGTGCTATTCAGCGTCTTGTTCTTTCAGCCAACGTTTTAGCCCGGCATCATCGCGTACCGTGAGCAGGTCGCTTTTAATCGAGGTGATCTCTGAATGAAAACGGCGCTGTAACGTTGCTAAGTGACGGCTTAACGAGGCCTCGGTCACTGTTGCTGCCGGTGACATGCCAAACTCGCTAATGGCGTCAAGCTCAACATCGCGTAGTTCGCGTTGTATCCCCTGAGTACGATGGGTAATCACGCTGGTGAGCGCCACAATTTTGTCGTGTGCTAGGTTGCTCGCGATTTGGGTTTCAGTCAGATTGGCCTCGAGTTGCAGGTGCAACAAGGTCAGCAAATCGCCGCGGCCATAGGCCGTATTGGCATCGCTCATGAGTTTCGTCTTACGGGCCCGCTCTGCAGGATCACTTTCGCGATCAGGGTGAACAGCACTTGCTAGCTGCCGATAGATCGTACGTAACGCACCTTGGGCATCGGCTAGCAGTTGTTCGGCTTGCAGTTGGCTTGCTGTTTTAGTGCGCTTGTTTTTCCGCTTTTCTTTTTGACTTTCGCGCTGTTCAGCCTGTTTGCGTAGTTGCTCAAATTTGGCATGTAATACATCGTCGACGGTTTCAAAGGGCTCGTCTTCTTCAAGCTCGCGGCCCATGGTTTGTTCAAAATATGCTTGCGCTTCACGCGCCTGTGCTTGCTGGATATCTGCCAGCGACTCGTCGCTATGGGCATCGTGCAGCTTACGCATGTCGTGATCGCCTGCGAGGGCAAAGTCGAGCGCGAGTTTACAAATCAGCCGATGCATCAGCTTTTGATGTCGGGTCGGCAGGCCGCCTTTTTCTAGGCGCTGGTCAAGCCAGATGACCATGCTTTTGCGTAGCGTTTCTTGGCGCTTTTGCAGGGGTTTGAGTGTGCTTTGATGCACCGTACGATGTTGGTCGACTAAGCTGCGCAGCCCTCTAATTTTAAGCGTCAGGCGCTCGGCCTGTTTAACAAGCTCGCTGAAATGCTCTTGTTCGGGAGTCAGATCTGGGGAAATCTGCGTGAGCGTGGGTAATGTTTCGATGAGGTGCGACAGTTTGAGTACGTCCGGATAGTGATAGTTTCAAGACTAGCCGAGCATTTTAACCTGCCGCTGCCCCAACTGTTAGTCCGCCACAGGTATAAAGCACTTGACCGGTCATAAAGCCCGTTTCGGGTGACAGTAAAAAGGTGACCGTATTGGCGACGTCTTCGGGTGTGCCAAGGCGCCGAACAGGGATGCGTGCCAGAAAATCGGTCATTTGCTGCGGTGAAAGGGGATTGTTTTTTCTGTACATTTCGGTTTCGATCGGCCCCGGAGCGACCGCATTGACAGTAATACCGCGACTGCCGAGTTCAAGCGCCCAAGTTTTTGTCATGCCGATGACGCCGCTTTTAGCGCCTGCGTACGCTGTGCGCCTGAGCATCCCTAAACTGGCTCGGCTGCTGATATTGACTACGCGACCAAAGCCTTTCTTAGTCATTGAGGGTAGGCAGGCCTGCAAGCATTGCATCGGTGCCCGCATGTTGATTTGAATGATTTCGTTAAATTCGGTTGAATTCGTTTCTTCAAGCAAGCTTGTCGTGCTTTTGCCGGCATTGTTGACCAAGTGGTCGATCGCAAACTTCTGTGTGATCAGCGCTAAGGCTTCAGCGGTGCTGGCTTCATCCGCTAAATCTGCGGTGTAAAAGTCGCCGGGAAACTCTCCGTCAAAGGGGCGCCTGGCCAAGCCAATGACGTATCCGCCTCGCTGCGCAATGCGTTGCGCGCAGGCCAGTCCAATTCCACGACTCGCGCCGGTGATGAGGGTAATGGTGTTTTTGAAAATCGGTTCAAACATCACTGCGTCTCCGTGCCCGACTGCTTAACCACTGTCGCCCACTTTTGAACTTCTTGACTGACAAAGGCCGTGAATGTTTCGACGGTATTTGGGTTTGGTGGTATGGCAATGCCAGCACTCGCGTAGCTCGTTTTTGTTGCTTCAGCCGACAGGGCTCGGGTCACGTTAGCGTTCACGCGCTTCACTAACGAGGGATCAGTGGCTGACGGAGCGAACAGACCAAACCATGCTTGTACAGAGAAATTTGGCAGCCCAGACTCGGCCAGTGTGGGGATGTCTGGGGCGAACGATGAGCGCGTGGCGGTCGTGACGCCAAGTGCACGTAATTTACCGGCACGAACTTGTTGCAACACAGAAGGCATATTGTCGAAGATCGAACTGACTTGTCCGCCCAATAAATCGTTTAAGGCAAGACTGCTGCCTTTGTAGGGGACATGCAAAATGTTTGTGCTAGTTTGAATTTTGAATAATTCACAAGACATGTGAATTGCCGAGCCTGCACCGGAAGAGGCGCACGTGAGTTTGCCTGGATTAGCACGGGCGAAGGCAATATATTGCTCAACGTTTTGAATCGGCAAGGTCGGATTGATCACGAGCATGTTAGGGACCGTTCCAAGCAGCGCGACTGCCGTGAGATCTTTTTCAATGTCGTAGTTCAGTTTTTTATAGAGGCTTTTGTTGATGGCATTTGCCGTCGAGCCAACATAAAAACGAGTGCCGTTTGTGGGACCACTGGTAACGTACTCTGCGCCAATATTGCTGTTAGCACCAGCCTTGTTCTCAACGATCACCGTTTGACCAGTTTGTAGCGTCAGCTCTTTGGCAACGATGCGAGCAATGATATCTGTGGTGCCACCAGGCGCGTAACCGACAACAAACGTGAGCGTTGGTTGAGCGGCATTTGTTTGTGCTTGTGAGTACGATGGCGACAAAGTTAGACATAACGCTAGCGACATCAAGAGGCGCGAGATATTTGCTTTTAAAGTATTGTTTTTCATGAGCGTTTGATCTTTCATAGCGAAACATTTCCTTGAACAGTGATGCCATGCATTTCACACGTGTGAGCTTTCATACTGGGACACTTCCCTGAACAGTGATGCGATGCATCTCACGCCGATGTCCTGGATAGTCATTAATGGCATAGTGCATGGTGCAACGGTTATCCCAAAACGCCATCGAACCGGGCCCCCAACGAAAGCGACAGGTTAATTCTGGTTTTGCACTTTGTTGGTACAGATACTGCAATAGAGGCAAGCTTTCTTCGCGTGTCATGCCTTCAAAGCAGTAGGTGAAGGGTTGGTTCACAAACAAGAGCTTGCGACCCGTTTCTTCGTGGGTGCGCACGACGGGATGCGAGGTATTGATTTTGCCGATATCGTCACGTAATTTTGTTGAACGAGTTGCGTTGCGCAATTGCGCGTTCGTGCTCAAAAAATCATTTGAATGAATCGCACGCATGTCAGAAAGCTGTTCTTTTAACGCGTCTGACAGGCGCTCGTACGCCATATACAGATTGGCAAACAGCGTGTCGCCCCCCAAGGGCGGTATTTCACGAGCATAGAGCAGAGACCCCAGCGGAGGAGTCGCCTGAAAGGTTTCATCGGTGTGCCAGGTGTCGCCGATGATGTCTTTGTCGGTGCTTTCTTTGACGACCGGCATGATCTTTGGATAGGCTTCGAGCGTTCGATAAACGGGTGATCGGCTGATTTCACCAAAGCATTCAGCAAAGTGAATTTGTTGCTCTGGGGTGAAGGTCTGCTCGCGAAAAAAAATGACCAGATTGTCGAGCAAGGCCTGACGAATATCAGCGATTAGCGTTGGGGTGAGGTCTTTGGTCAGGTCAACGTCGAGCAACTCAGCACCGATGTGGCCAGTCAATTTGCGAATTTTCATGAGCGTTTCTTTTTATTTTTGATTTATTTCTTCTGATCCATAAACACAATCAGCTCGCGAAAGATTCTGGTGTATTCATCCATTTCTTCGTCCATCCCTTTGGGGCCTTTGACATCTAGGATTAAACCGTGCTTTTGCGCAAATTGTGCAAACTCTGGGCTGTTGCCGATCGCCAGTGAGGTGGCGATGATTTTGTCTTTGATCTCGTTTGGCATCCCTTTGGGTGCCACGATGCCGTACGAGGCGGGTAGGGTAACGTTGTACCCAGCTTGTACGACCGAGCTTGCTTCTGGAAACGCAAAATATTTGTCTTTCGTAAACGACGCAATAATCCGAATTTTGCCGGCTTGTACATGCGGCAACATGGTCGGGGCATAGCCGGTGCTCGCTTCGACTCGGCCGCCAAGCAGTGCGATCAGGGCTTCACCGCCACCCCCGGTGAACGGGATGGTGGCGATCCTCACCTGAGCGATTTTGTTTAATTCTTGAATTGCCAAATCTGGTGTGGTGCGATAGCCCGAAACAGCTGCACGGATTTTCCCGGGATTTTTGCGCACGGCATCCATAAAATCTTCAAAGGTTTGCCAAGGTGAGTCAGCGCGCACCGCAATGATGGTGGGTAGATCGACGAGCTTGATGATTGATTGATAGTCTTCTGGGCCTTTCCAGGCAAGCGCTTTGTTCACCAAGGGTTGATAGGCCAGAACGCTGTTCGATGTGAGCCCAAGCGTATAGCCATCAGGCTTGGCCCGAATGACCGCTGCTGTACCGATGGTGGCTGAGCCCCCAGGTTTGTTTTCGACGTTAACGCTGACCTTGAGCGCTTGTTCGAGTTGACTTGCAAACTGGCGCGAAATCGGGTCCGTGGAGCCACCGGGGCCATAGGGAACAATAAAAGTGATGTCACGATTGGGATAGGGCTGCGCTTGGACAGGGCTTAGAAATAAAGCGCCGATTAGGCTGACAAGCATAAAAATATTGGTGTTTCGGGGGATTAAAAACATGGCTTTTCCTCTCAGGTGTCAGTAGCTCGTCCAGCGAACCCTCTTGTGCAGTTTTTATAACACGCGCCCAGCGCCAAGCGTCGATTGCACAGTATGCCTAAGAAACATCAGACCGCCTAGAGATCTTTGCCCAAAGGCTCGATTTGCGGGGCTCATGATCGGAGCGATTCTCTTTGCCTAAAGCGTGCAGGACGTTTGCGCTAAACTAATTCCAAAATACATAAATCAGATCGTAGGCTTAGCTTAAACAGGCTGGGCTTACCTTGAGACAAACAACGCTTCGTAGTTACGACTAATCAGTTTGGTAGCAGTCTGTTGGCTCGCTTCATGCGCTGATCGATTGTGGCCACCCGCCCACGTTTTATAGAGACCTTGCCATGACTCAAACCGCCAGTGAAAAAATTGCCTCGTTTGTGGTGAATTTTGATCCCACAACAATCACACCTGCAAGCCGACATGTCGCCGCACGTGCGCTGTTTGATACTGTTGTCTGTGCGATCGCGGGCGTGCAAGAGCCTGCCTCTCAACTCAGTCTTCAATATGCGCAGGGACAAACTGGCCCGCATATGGCTACGGTTTGGGCGACAGGCCAAAAACTGTCGCTAGAAATGGCAGCCTTAGTAAACGGCACGATGGGTCATGCCTTGGATTTTGATGATGTGTCCTCACCACTGCGCGGCCATCCAACAGTCGCGATTTTGCCTGCTGTGATTGCGTTAGGCGAAACACTGCAGTCACAAGGACGCGACATTATCAATGCGTACATTGTCGGTTTTGAAGTGACCTTGCGCTTGGCGCGGGCGATCGTGGATGAACAGTACGCCAAGGGCTGGCATTCAACGGCCTCCATTGCGACCTTCGGTGCAACGGTTGCCTGTGCGCATTTGTTAAAACTCAATCACGCACAGATCGTGAACGCCTTGGGCATCACGGTTTCGCAGATTGCAGGTACGCGCCAAAACTTTGGCACGATGTCTAAGCCATTTCAGGCAGGTCAAGCAAATGCCGTAGCGCTGCGCGCTGTCATGTTGGCTAAGATTGGGTTTGATGCCTCAGCCAAGGCACTGGATGGCGATCAGGGCTACACCACGCTGTACGCCGACAAGATGGATCTGCATGCAGAGCTTGACCAATTGGGTAGCTTGCCCCTTGAAATTGAGCGCAGCGGTATCGAAGTTAAAAAGTATCCTCTGTGCTACGCCACGCATCGCACGATTGACGGTTTGCTGGATATGCTGAAAGACACGCCGTTCAAGTTCGAGCAACTTGATTACGTGAATATTCAAACAAACTATCGTGCAACCGTGCCCTTGATTCATAGCCGGCCGCAAACCGGTTTAGAGGGTAAGTTCAGCATGCAGTACGCTGTCACTGCGGCCTTGCACGACGGTGCAGTGGTACTCAAAACCTTTGAAGATGCGGCGGTTCAGCGTGCTGCGATTCAGGCCTTTTTACCCAAAGTTAACGTCACAGAAGGTGCGCCACCTCTGTACCCCCGCTGGGCAGAATTAACCGTTCATCTCAAAGACGGCACCGTGCTCAAGCGTCGCGTTGAAAAACTGCGCGGCAGTAAAGAGCATCCACTCACCGATGCTGAGTTGATGATCAAGGGCGCCGACTGCTGCAGTTTTGGCGGCTTGAATATTTCAGCTGCCGACCTGGCAAACACCTGCTTTACGCTGGATCAGCAGCCACTTGGCGTGTTGCTCAAGACGCTTACCGGCGCTGCACTTGCCTCGCAAGCAAGTTCCAAAAAAGCCGCTTAATACAAAAAACGTAGCAGCCGCGTACGGCTTCAGGGTAGCCGCGTACGCCGTCTGGGCAATGCGTTAGCGATATTAGAATTGGGGCATCAGGGAAAACGATTAAGAGAAAACCCGTAAATATAAAAGTGTTTGACCAATATCAAATTCCAACGTACTTTCACACTTGCGAATTTAATAAAAAGCGGTTTTAAGTTGCAGGTTCAGATGGTTGAAATAACACTCAATGTGCCGCATCTCAAAACTGTTAAACATACATTTCGATTTAGTCTTGGAGAACGGATTTGTCGAACCAGTCAGCGTCAGCATTGCTGAATGTCAAAGATATTACGGTGCGGTTTGGTGGCATCGTCGCATTAGACTCTGTCAGTTTTGATGTACCCCGCAATAAGGTTTGTGGA
>Ga0304730_1001421_pt1 | contig 18136 bp, 18 predicted proteins | sample M_130628_MF_Meta_FD_190474 | JGI IMG/M metagenome (GOLD analysis project Ga0304730, IMG submission 190474) | Freshwater microbial communities from Lake Montjoie, Canada to study carbon cycling - M_130628_MF_MetaG (v2) (version 2) | ecosystem: Environmental > Aquatic > Freshwater > Lake | place...
CAGGTCGAAAACTTGGCTTCCTATTTTTACCTCAAAACTGCTACTTTTCCAACAAAACTTTCAGAGCCATCTTCGGCTACGCAGAGAATCATATAAATAGCAGTAGCTGCTCGATGATTTTGTAAATCCCAAGAGGCAGTTCCGCCGTTTGATTTGGTTTGGTAAATCAATCTTCCTGCTGTATCCGTTATTTTGATAGCAGTATTTTCACGAAGCCCTGAAATTGTTAGAACGCCTTGAAAATCTGGGCGAACGGGGTTCGGAAATATTTTCACTGAACTGAAGTCTTCACTTTGTTTGGACGAATTTGTGCGGTAGGAAAGGAGTCCGTTTTCGGTTAAAACAAAGATTTCACCCGAAGTAGAATCAATGGCTAAATCAATGACATTTTTTGAAGGTAACGGACTGTTTTCTTCTGTAAAATTCAAAATTTGTTCATCCGCCGAGGCTGAAAAAAGATTCAGCCCGTTTTGGGTAGCAATCCATTTTCGATTTCCACCATCAATAACAATTTTATTGACTACTTCCTGCAAAAGCAAACGTCGAGTTTGGAAAAACGGCGTATAGGCCTCCGAAGCAGTGGTGAAAATATCTCGTGTCGTTACGATTACCGCTAAACCATTGCCTGTTCCTACCCAAAGTAAATTATCTCGGTCTAAGGTAATTGTATTGACGTTTGAGGTCGGTAAACCTCCTGCACCTTTTCCAGCGAAATAATAACGGATTCGATTCGTGGCTGGGTCTGTAACTCTTAGCGTTTGCTCCAAGATTTGCCAACGGTAGCCATATTGGTCAATTACATCGGTGCTATTACTTGGTATTTGATTTATAGTCAGTGTTTTCCATAGATTTTCCTCAAAACTGTTTCCTGTAATGCCTATGGCATAAATCTTTTTGTTTTGGTAGAAAATTGAGAAAATATCGCCCTTTATACTATTTGGGTTGTAAGATTTGAAACTTCCAGAAAAATTACTTAACAATCCGTTTTCACCATCAGCAATCCATATTTTTCCTTGGACATCGGTTTCGAGTTCATTTGGGAAAACGATGAGATTATCTTTTGGAAATGACTGACTTTCAAAGAGTTGGTTATTAATTACTGGATTCCAGTTTCCATAAAATTGTAGATTCTTAGTTGAGGCAAATTTTGCCCCCAAAATCCCGACTGGAGTATTCACAAAAATACTATCACGGTAAAAAGCTATTTGCTTAACAGCTACTTTGATGCCGTTTTTGCCAATATTTTGATAAGTTTCTTTAATTTCATTCTTTTTTACATCCAAAACTACTAAACCAAAATCGGCCGCCAAATAAGCAAAATCTCCGCGAAATTCTATTTGATTAATTGCTTTGCTATCTTGAATTGCATTCGTTTTTTTGATAAAATCAATATTCTGAATCTTATCAGGAAAGCCTTCGGAGGTGACACTCATCAGGTCTAAATTGCCAGTTTCGTAAGCAATAACCAGGGTTTTGAGTTCAGAATTGTATCTTATTTGAGAAATATTTGTTTCGCTCAAATCATTTAGTTTTGAGAGCGTAAAACTTTCATTAGTAGTTTTATCGAAATAGAAGAAGCCATTTTTCGAGAAGCAATAAACTTTGTTTTTTTCTACGACTTCTACGCCTTTTGCATTAAAATATTCAGCGTGCGTTCGCCAAGTGTTGGTTGGGATTTGGGCGAAAGCTTGAAGACTGAGGATAAGTAGAAATACTTTAAACATTTTGATAATGATGCATTTTAAAATACTAATAATCAATTTGTTATCTCATATTTCTTGTCTAATATTTACATTAAAAAATAACCAACACCATGCGTTTTATTTGCCAAAGGATGCAAAAAACAAAGCAAAGCTACTAAGAACATGAAAACTCTCATTTCTTTTTCTGTTAGTTTTGTTTTAACGATAATCAGTCCAAGAAAAATCATGGGAAAAACAAACGAGCCACTTCGAGTAGAATCGTAGGTCGTAAACCCCGAAACTATCATGGCAATTGTTCCTCCAAAGACTATCAATAGTTTGAAATAATCTTTTTTGAGATATAAAACCACAAAAGCCAAGAACATAACCAACCAAAAACCCTCTAAAATCCAAGTAAATTTAAAACCAAAAGAAGGTAAACTAGCAAAAAGTTGTTCGGTAAATTCGCCCTTTTTATAAGTGCTTTTCATGCCTTGATAAGTCATCAAATAATATCTTAACGAAATATAGGCGATTTCTGCTACAACAATGGCCAACATTTGTCTATTTGGTACAAAACTAATCGGTTTGTCGTCTTTTATTTTCTCCGCAATCCACCAATAAGCAAAAACCAAACTTCCTGCCACTAAAGCACGCTCATCGCACCAAGTAGCAGTAAACATTACCAAGAAAATCAGCAAAGGGTTTCGAAAATAAACACTTAAAAACAAAAAAAAGAAAGTATAAAAGTCGCCATAACCACCATATTCAACAAAAAATGATGTGCCAAAATAAATACAAGCCAAAGCAATGACCGCCAGCATAGTAGCCAATTTATCATTCAAAATTTGAAATAAAAACCGAGTCAAAAAAAAGTAAAGTAAAATGCCTAATAGCAATTGCAAACCATAAACAAAAATACTGACATGGCGAACATGAAAGATTTTCACAAGCACAGGCAGTGTCAATCGGAAAACCCGATTATTAGATGCACCCTCTTGATAAACTCTGTGTTCTGTCAAATTTTGCGAGCGGTCTTTTGTAATTTGATATAAATAATACTCGCCTTTTTTTACGATAACTTCCTCGTAATAATTTTTAAAATCCCTGAGCGGCGATTGATTATTGAAAAATGACAAAAGCATTGCCACAACCGCTACAGCCACAACTCTCCATTGCCAGTTTTTATTTGCCAAAAATGCAGTACTTTTTACTTCAAAACGGTGATAGATATTTTCTAAGAAAGACATTAATATTAGTTCTGAGTTCTGAGTTGGCTTTTTTGATGGATAAAGAATTAATAGTCAAATAACTAGGGCACTTTTCTTTATCAATTAAAATACAAATATGCTTATTTATTCAATAAGAAGCCAATTAAAATCCTATCAGGATTCAATATTAATAGGTAAATTAAAAAAAATTGCTTTTAAGCCGTTAGGAATGAAACAAACGGAGAAGAATTTCAAGCATAAAAAAAAGCCCGAGATTAAATCTTAGGCTTGTAATTTCTTGAATAGCTGAGGATTCTATCCATCGCAGAATCTGATGGCGAGAGTTGAATTTTGTCCATGCCAGATTTTAAATCGGCACAATCAAGGTAGAAATTGAGTAACTCTTTATCATAAAGAAGAGCTGCTTCTACGTAAATGTTTTCTTGGTTTGATGTTTCATTATACAAATAACGAACCACATCATTCTGAGTGCTGGTAAAGGTTTGTGTCATAAGCGTAAGCTGATTTTGCCATCATTTTTCTAAGATTGATGAGAGCATAACGCATTCTCCCTAACGCCGTGTTGATACTCACACCAGTTGCATCGGCAATTTCTTGGAATGACATGTCATCATAATGACGCATAACCAAAACCTCACGCTGCTGGTCGGGTAATCGTTTGATTAAATCACGCAAGTGTTCGTGAGATTCATGTTTGATTTGCATTGATTCGATAGAATCTTCGGCAAATTCGAGTGAATTAAACACATTACTTCCGTCTTCAAACACTACGGTCGGGTAGCGTTTCTCTCTACGGAAATAGTCTATCGCAAGATTGTGAGCGATTCGGAGTATCCACGGAAGAAATTTTCCTTCTTCGTTGTATCGTCCATTACGCAAAACCTCAATTGCTTTTATAAATGTATCTTGTAGCAAGTCTTCGGCCACGTATTGGTCTTTAACAACGAGGTAAATCGTGGTATATACTTTTGATTTGTAACGTTGAACAAGGGTAGCAAATGCTTTTTCGTTGCCACGAATATACAATGTAACAAGCTCACTGTCATTAACTTGGATTTTTCCCATTTCAGTATTTCAATTTAGTTAACGTAGAGCTTTATGCCATATTGTATATTTTGTATTTTAATTTTGAAGAATTATCTTTTGACCCCGAAAGATAGATAAAAATAATGATTCGTGTCAAGATATTTGAAATAAAAAAATAGTTAATGGTTTGTTAATATTAAAAATAAAAATTTATTTAAATCGTTTTGAACACAATATTTACAAAAACTATGCAGCTAGTTTTGTTCAATTTTAAAATTGTAAATATCTGATATTCAGATACATAGGCTGTCTTAACCGTATATTGTTTTTTCGGTATCATTTTTGCACCAGTGTATACGAAAAAAATAAAATCATAAAAAAAAATGTTTGACCTATCTTGTAATTTTTGTTTGTTTGTCAGTGAACTTCTAGAAGCCAACCCTTCACACCAGCACGCTGAAAATTTTATTGGGGAGATTTCCATCTCAAAAAATTACTTTTTAAACAATAAACTTTACAAAATAATAATTGTACTTTTCTTTGTTTTTGGCTTTTCTATTTCTCAGTCTTTTGGGCAGCGTGACCAGATTACTACCCAAGCGGGAGAGAAAATCCGTTGCCGAATTTTAAACGAAACTTCCAATCGTTTTGTATATGCCTATCTTTCGCCAAGTGGTAAAGTACTTAAAAGTGAAATCTTCAAAAACTTAGTCTCTGAGTTTAAATATAATTTTTATTCAAGTGATATTGTTACGAAAGGAAACAAATTACCGGATGGATTGGGTAGAGCAAGAGAAGAAAATGCCGTGGCCAAACAGCAAGTCGATACTCATAGAAGCGAATCAATATTAGCAAAGACCGAACCGAAGAAAAGCGATAAAAAGAATGATATAGTAGTAACTGAAGAAAAATCAATAGTAAAAGAATCTTCATTTAAAAAGGAATCAGCGAAAGTAGAAAGGGCTACTGAAAAGACCAAGCCTGAAGAAAACTCAACGATTTCAACAAATGTGAATAAGGTGACTTCAAAAAAAGAGGAAAAAGTTGCTAAAAAAGAGGAAAAATTTCTTATGCCGATGGCTGCTACCAAGGTAGCTAATGAGTTTACTAATTTTCTTAAATGGAGATTGGGTGTTAAGGGTGGTTTAGGTAATATGTTGGCTAAAATACCCACTTCAAATGCTTATGGCCTGTATCAAGAAAAACTTCTTCGTGGGTATACTTGGGGGGCTGATATATCTTATTTTCCAGTAGATAATGTGGGCTTTGGCCTAATGTTTAATAATTTTCAAGCTAAAAACAAAGCAAATAATATAATTTTCATTAATGAAATTTTGAATAAACCCGATATTGGAAGTATCTCAAATATACGTTCAATAAAGTATGTAGGTCCAGTATTTTATTATCGCAAAAATGTTGATTTCAAAACATTGGTGGTATTGGGCCTTTCGCCAGGAGTTTATTTTTATAAGGATAAAGGCTCCTATAATAGCTCCAATTATACTTTCAAAGGAATGGATTTTGGTACTTCAGCTACGCTTGGTATTGATTTTCTACTAGGAAATGACATCACAGGACGTGATATTATCCTGAGTTTGGAGGCTGGGTATAGCTATGGAAAAATGCGTGCAATAGATTTAGGTGCAGGCAGTGGTGCGGCAAAATTAATTACGCCAATCGAATTGAGCCGACTTGATTTTACTGTAGGCCTGAGATTTACTCGTTATCCAAATTATTTTAAATAGACTTCTTATTGACATTTACGTTAACTAATTACTCTTCCAAGCGTTTGCGTTTTTATTTCAGTTTCGTTCCATTCTTTTTCTGGGTTTGAATCAGCCGTGATTCCGCAACCTGCGTATAGCGTTGCTATATTTTTATCGATTTTCATCGTACGTAAGTTTACAAAAATATGAGACTCAACCTGCCCTTCGCTTGATTGTATATTTACAGGGCCGAGAAATCCACTAAAGAAATCACGGTTATAGCCTTCATTTTTTAGAATAAACTCAGTAGCTGGTAATTTTGGCATTCCGCACACTGCTGAGGTTGGGTGTAATAAATCAAGCATGACCGTTGCCAGTTGCGAAAAATTGATAGCTATTGTATCAATAATTATATCTGTGCGAAGGTGCATTAGATTACCCGCAATTACTGTTTTTGGCCCTTCTTCCTCAAATTCTCTGACTCTGATTTTTTTCAGACAATTAATAATATACCTTGTCACAAACGATTGCTCTTCTATCTCTTTTTGTCGCCACAAGGCTTCTGATGGCTTAATTAAGTTACCATCTGAATCATAAGCCGATTGAGTCCCAGCTAGTGCCATCGTACGGAAAATTCCTGCTGAGTCTTGACTAACGAGTGTTTCGGGTGAAGCACCCATCCAGACAACTCCTAAATGCGGCATTGAAACTGCCGAAATAAATGCCGAAGTATAAGTTTCGCAAAGTTTATCGAATATGCTGATAACATCAAAATCGGCGGGTAATTCAATCTGTTTGGTACGAGAAAGCACGACTTTCTGAAATACACCACTTTCAATTTCAGAGATTCCTTTTTCGACTAAATCTATAAATTCTTTTTTGGTTGTTTGCTTGTTTGAGGGTTTATTAGTCAAAACGGAATTTAACGATTGATTTTTACCTTTCATTAACTCAATAAAGTGTGGGTTAAGTGACGAAGGTGAAACGACTTCTTTAAAATCCTCGTTTTGTGTTGACTCTTTTCCGTTAAAAATATAATGAAGGTTAGCTTTCAAGAAAAAAGTTTTATCCCCTTCAGGATTTATGAAAGGCGAAAAAGCAAAGCCAGCACCGAGTTCTTCAAAATCTATTTTTGATTGCTGAGGGATTGTTTCAAAAGAAGTCAAGAAATGCTTTTCAGATTGACGGGGTAGTCGCCAAATTGCTGTTGGGAAAGCCAGATTTTTAGCTGAGTTCCAAAGCTCTTGATAAGAATTTTTATTTTTAATTTTAGTTGTTGTCATTAAGTAATGTAAAAATCGTTCAAGATGTGACCGTCGCTTGGTTCGACACATGATTAGTAAACAAAATTCAATAGAAAATATTCCTAAAAATAGCAGAAGTTTTTTTGGAATGTAGATATTCGTATGATTTTTGCTGGAAATTAAAGTAAAAGGATGCTAAAAAAGAAATTTTGACATTTGTAGATGAACAAAGCGATGAATAAAATCTTATACTTACTGATAATACTATCTTTTTCATCGTATGCGTCTGATGATAAGCGTATTAAGTTTAAAGAAGGCTCAAGGTCGAAGATTTTGAATGAAGCAAATAAGCAAAATAAATTTATTTTTATTGACATTTATGCGGCTTGGTGTGGGCCTTGCAATGGATGGATGAAAAATATATTCCAAAATGCTCGTGTAAGCGAGAAATTTAATAAAACTTTTCTGAACTATAAAGTTGATGGCGATTCGTTTGAAGGCGTAAACGTTGGTATTATTTGCCGAGAAGATTCTTTTCCTACCTATTTATTTATTGCCCCAGACAGCAAGGTTATTGACCGAATTGAAGGAACAATGTCGCCCGAAGGGTTGGTTCAAGAAGCTAATTTTGTGCTTAGTCGAGCCACTGAGTAGTTTAGTTAATGCATCAAATTACGTAAAAACTCCTAATGAATCAGGTTTTTTTACTCTTGTCAATTTGAAATCAACCATAAAACTAAAAACCATTAACATCACGTGATTGGAATAAATTTCTCGTTGCCAAATTCAAACAAACAAGGCAGACCATGAAACATAAAAAAGCCCAACTTTCTGATAGGAGATTTGGGCTTTTTCTCTGTATCACAATCAATCAAAGCTTTGGTAAGATATTCTTAAAAACTTCTTTGTAAGTTCCTATTTTGTATTGCTCAAAAGGCTCTTTTTTGTTATAATCTCCACCCAAATAAGTCACTATTTCGTGAAATGTTTTAGCATTTAAGTATCCTGACAAAGGCTGAATCATATTATACTGAGCATCCAAAAAAACGGTAGTTGGATAGCTCATTTTACCTTGTAAAAGAGCAACTGCTACTTGATTTGCTCCATTATTGGCATCGAAAGTATATTTGGTGTTTCCGATAGTTATATCTTGTTTCGACTCAGCATCAAGTTTTACCATGTAGAAATTATTATTTACATAATCTATCACTTCGGGGTTTGTATATGTTTCTCTATCCATAACTTTACACCAACCACACCAAGCAGTATAGACATCGACGATTGTTTTACGAGGCTCTTTTTGGGTACGGTTGTATGCTTCTTGAATCGTGAGCCACTCAACTTCTTTTTTTGCCGAAGCTGTTCTTTGTTGAGCAAAACTATTACTCGATAAGCTAATTAATGCTATGAAAAGGTATATTTTCTTCATTTCTGTAATTTTTATCCTAAAACGATTTTGCATAAATGCTTATTATTGAAGGTTTATGGCAAAACTCAGCAGCAAAAATTATACCGAAAAATCAAACATCTTTTGGGCTTCTTCTTTAAGTGCTTTTAGGGCTTCAACGGTAGGCTGTTTGTTTTCGCTTATTACCTTTTCAAATATTTTTTTTGATAGATTGATCGAAGTTGATTCGGACGAAATTTCGGAGGCTGCTGTATTTATCAAAGTCACAACATCATTCATAGCAGTTCGAGTCTTTTCCCAAGTTTCGTGCGAAATATAAACCTGCTGAGCAAGGTTATGATTAAATTCTTCTCTGATTTCTTGTAATAATACTCGTTGATAATCAATGGCTTGTAGATCTGGGCTGCCGAGTCTGATAAGCAAATTTGCAGGTGTAATTCGCTCCAAAAAAAGTGACATACGTTCATAGGCTTGTAAGCGAATAGGAGTTGTGATTTCGATAGTTTTTACTTTAATGTCCAGTTCTTTCTGCTCAAATTGTTTTTGAAGAATAGTCTGAATCGTAAGGTACATCCCGTAAAGAACGGCTGCCGCAGGAATCAATATTTTAAGTAATTCGATGATAGATTGCATTATTTTTGTTTTTATTCCTCACAAAAGTAAGATAAGCAAATGGTGCCACAAAATCTTTCTTGAATAATCAGGCATCGCAACGTGAACCATTTGTAAAATCTCTTAAATCGTATCTATATTTGCATTATGGTAACTTTTTCGGTAGTAGCACGCAAAGAAATATTAAAAAGTCTCAATTCTTCACAAATTCCCTACGGCTATGCTCTAAGGGTAGGTTTGAAGGGTGGAGCTTGTTCTGCAACTTATCTTTTGGGACTTGATAAAGCAACCGAAAACGATGAACTTTACGAGGTAGAGGGTGTGAAGGTGCTGATAGATAAACGGCATTTGATGTATTTAATAGGTGTAAGAATTGATTATACCGAAACCGAATCAGGAATTGGTTTTACGATTGAAAAATACAATTAGGTATCCTACTGTCAATATCATATCTCAGCTATTGTTGGCAGTCAATAGAGGTTTTTCTTTTTGTAGGAATGTTACCGATTAATAACTGAAGACTCTTAATTGCTGATAGTCAATAGTTTTTGGCATGGTTTTCGATAAATAAAAATGGTAATATTTTATTTAAAAAAGCATTGGAGTTTATTAAAAAACATATTTTCCTAATTCTTTCGGTATTTATATTTGGAGTTGCGGCATTAATTTTTTTCATTTTTGAGAAAGATGCCCCTGGTGCTTCAGAGCAACATTATATATCTTCAATTCGAAGTAGGGTGAAATCGAAAATACTCACCTCGAAAAATGAGCTGGAAAATGTGGCTATTCTGTACCAAAAATCTTCGGGAAATACTTTTTTTAACTTTGAGACTTCTACGTTTTATCCATATTTTGTTTTTCGTAATGGGAAGTTAGTTTATTGGTCTGATCATCGATATGTGCCTGATTATCAGCAGTTAACGAAAGGAGAGCAAACCAGTTTATTGTATGCTGATAATGGTAAGTATATTACTAATTCAATTGCATTTAATTTTGGAGGAGCAAAATTTGAAATATTCTCTTTGATAAATCTTTATCGAAAGTTTCGGAATGAAAATGACTATCTAAAAAATGGCTATAATCACGAGGTTTTCATTACTGAGCCAAAAGAGATCACTAAGCAGCCGAATAATAAAAGTCCTTATAATATCAACGACGAAAATGGCAAATATTTGTTGACCATTATTCCGCCACAAATCGAAAAAATCAATTCGCCTAATATCCCAACCAACACACTTTTTTTGTTGGCTTTAAGTATTCTATTTTTCGGTGTTTATATAATTATTTGGATTTCGCGACTACGTAAAAAACATCAATTTGGCCGAGCATTTATTTTGCTTATGTTCTATTTGTTTTTTGTGCGTCTGATAATGCTCGCCAATGGTATTCCATTTATTTTCTATGAGTCAAGTTTATTTAATCCTAAATATCTGACAGTTAGTGAGTTAGCTCCATCTTTAGGCGATATGCTGCTTAATGCAATCGTGATATTTATTTTAGTGGTTTATTTGGTTCAGAGCTTTTATCGCTCAACGCTGTACTATAAATTAATCAAAGCTCCGAAAGTTTTCCAGAATATACTCTCCGTAATATTGGTAATAATTGCCATTTTACACACATTTATTTCTTTTAGAAACCTTTGTAATATTTACGAAAAATCTCAGTTTAGCCTCGACCTTTCACTGAGTATTTCGTTTTCTGCTTTGAAAATCGCCACATTATCTTTTTACTTGCTTTTATCGGGGATTTTCTTTTTGGTTCTGCACCTATCTAGTAGTTTATTTTTAAGGATAAATAAAAATACAAAATATGGTATATTGAAATGGCTAATTGGCTTGCTAATCGGTTTAATAATTATCACGATTTTAGACCAATTTAGTTGGATATATTTACTGACAGGTATATATTTCTTGATAATATATCGCTACAAATACCCACGTTTTTTGTACAGTTTTAAGTATAAAACCACGATTTATTTCTTTACTGGTGCTTTTGTATTTGCCTTGATTGCTATGAATGTAATTAGGACAGAAGAGCCGAAGAAAGACCATTTTGACAAGCATAACTTTGGACAAAAATATTTGGCAGAGAATGATTTGCTGGGCGAAGGATTACTTACAAAAGTGGTTAAGACCATTAAGCAGGATACGGCAATTCGACAAGCCGTTAAGCGTCAAACACTGGCACGTGAGCAAACGCAACAACTCATAAAGAGTAAACACCTTGATTTGTATTTTGACCGTTATGATACTGAAGTACTGGCGTTTGACAGTGATGGCAACTCACTCGATAGAACAGAAGGCTCAAAGAATCTTTCTTTTTATGAGGAAACTTTTAAGCAACCAGCTTATAAAACTGCTAATCCTTCAATTTTTTTTATTAATGACGTTGGTAATAATTTTATTAAACAATATTTGACTTTTATTCCAATTTATGAAAATTCGAGTTTAGTTGGATATGTTGTGCTAGATTTGAAACTTCGTGATGAGTTTTCTCACAGTGTTTATCCAGAATTGTTATTGGATAAAAAGTTTACACAAACTCCCGATACCAAGAATTATAGTTATGCCATTTATGATAAAGCTAATCGCTTGATATTCAGCTCAGGAAGTTATAACTATGTAAGAAAATTACCTGCAAGCCTATTGTCAGATTCAACGCTTTATGAAAAAGGTATTGAATTGAATGACTTTAAACATGTCGGAAAAATTGGGCAAAATGGGCGAAAAATCGTGATTTCATCAAAGTATGAAGTATGGCAAATTCTATTTTCTAATTTCTCATTTTTGTTTTTACTTTCGGTACTTTTCATCATTTTCGTGATGATTTTATATGCAATTAGCTACGGTTTGAAAAATCTTAACGTCAATTTCGCTACCAAAATTCAACTTTATATTAATGCCGCATTTTTGCTACCGCTATTGTTGGTGATTATCATTACGTTGAGCGTTATTGACTCTACATTTATTGTTAATCAAGAAAAAGGCTACCTTGATAATACCAAAAATATCACTTCTACGGTTCAACTTCAACTCGAAAGCTTCATTCAGAAACGCATGAGTAGAGCATTCTTGGAGCAAGAAATTAATGATTTAGCTCGTGATACGAAACTCGATATTAATTTTTATAACCTTGACGGAAAGCTCGATTTAACAACTCGACCCTTGGTTTATGAATATGGTTTGCTTTCAAACTTTATCAATCCTGCTGCCTACAGTAGAATCATTGAAGAGAAAGAAAACGAGGTATTATTGGCCGAATCTTTAGGTAGCTTGAATTATAAAACTGCTTATATGAGCATCAAAGGGCATGATACTAAGCCCATTGGCGTAATCGGAATACCATTTTTCGATGCTAAACCAACGCTTGACCGCCAAGTAACCGATGTTGTAGCTTCGATTTTGAGTATTTTTGCTTGGTTATTCCTAATTTTATTAATTTTATCATATTTCGCTTCCAATATCCTCATACAACCTCTTCGTTTGGTTGCTCAAAAATTGAATAAAACCAGTTTGGATAAACTGAACGAACGCTTAGAGTGGAATTCAGACGATGAAATTGGTATTTTGATGCGAGAGTATAATAAAATGTTAAAAAAACTCGAAGAGAGTAAAGTAGCGTTATCGATGAGTGAAAAACAAACGGCATGGCGAGAAATGGCTAAGCAAGTGGCTCACGAAATCAAGAACCCATTGACACCAATGAAACTTTCTATACAGCAATTACAACGCACGATTGTGGTTGATAATCCTAAAACTAAAGAACGTATCGCTAATGCCTTAAACTCATTGACTGAACAAATTGATAATATCAGCGAAATCGCCAATTCTTTCTCAGAATTTGCAGAAATGCCTGTGCCACGTAATGAGGTTTTCGACCTTGTACCATTGATTCAGAAATTAGCCGATTTATATGCCGAAGACGAAAGAATTTCGTTTAATGCATATATAAAAGAAAAAGAAGCTTGGGTTGTGGGCGACCGCCAGTTTATGAGTCGCGTAATCACGAATTTGATTATCAACGGAATACAGTCCGTGCCGAAAGAAAAACGTGCTATCATTAATCTTCGCTTATATCGCAATGAAGATGATAATATTGCCATCATCGAAATCCAAGATAATGGTTCGGGAATTCCAGAAAATATTCGTCAGCGAGTATTTATTCCGAACTTCACAACCGAAGTTGGAGGCTCTGGACTTGGCTTGGCAATGGCTCGTAGGGGTGTAGAACACGCAGGCGGCAATATTTGGTTTGAAACCGAAACAGACCGAGGAACGACTTTCTTTATAGATTTGCCGCAGGCGATTAGATAGCAATTGATAATGATTTATTTTGAATTTTGAATTGTTAATGTTTTACAGTCAATGATTTGTGATTAAATGCCTTTGAAGTATTAAATAATATAAATAAAAAAGTGTCACCAAGTTTTTACTTAATGACACTTTTTATTGTTTGAAAGAATTTTAAACAGTGACCGTATTCACTTTCGACATATAAAAATTAGAAACGAGCAAAATAGCTAACATCACAAGTGGAGTTATAATCGCCCGATTTGGGTCACCGATATTGATGTGGGCGATTGCGGCCGAGATAAAGGTAATGATAAAGCCAGCATAGGCCCATTCTTTGATTTTTGTAGGAATCTGCGGAATAAGTAGCACCAATGCACCGATAATTTTGGCAGTTCCAAGTTCAACTCGAAAGAAATTCGGGAAACCAATATGTTTGAAGGAATCTGCAATTTGAGGATATGTAAAATAAGAATATCCGCTAAAAATCATCATTGCTCCAATAAGTCCTGTGCTAATCCAATAAATAATTTTGTCTTTTTTCATTTTTAATTTATTTTAAAATAATTTTACAAACTTACTTATATTTACTTTATAATTGATAGTGCTATACTAAAGGATAGTGCTATCATTTAGTGTAGTAACATAAAATCATGCATGACAGTATTAAGATTTAAGCAAGACCATAACCATGAAGAGTGTACAAAAATGATTGTGCCTGTGCGGGATGCTTTAGAAATATTAAATGGAAAATGGAAATTGCCAATTATTCTTTCGTTAACTTACGGAGCGAAGCGATTTAAGCAAATCTCGAAAGACATCAACGGCATTACAGATAAAATGCTGTCCAAAGAATTGAAAGATTTGGAAATGAATCAATTAGTTAAACGAACCGTTTATGACACTTTTCCGCCGACGGTCGAGTATGCAATTACCGAGCATGGGCAATCGCTCGAAAAATTAATTACCGAACTCCGAAATTGGGGACTTAAACATCGTAAACACATTATGGGACGATAAAATGAACCTCTTTAATATAAATAATATACTTTTTGAATTTTTAGGCGTAAAAATGAGTTACCTCGAATTTTACGCAACGATTACGGGGTTGGTGGCAGTCATTCTGTCCGTACTTGAAAATGTTTGGAGTTGGATCTTGGGCTTGATAAATGTCGTGCTGGCGTTTGTGATGTTTTATCAGATTCAACTTTACCCCGATATGTTTTTGCAGGTATTCTTTTTTATCACAAATATCATCGGTTTTTTATATTGGAAATTCCCGAAAGAACTACACGCTAACCTAAAAAATGAGCTGAAAATCAGTAAATTGTCCTTGCGGCAGTTTTTTATTTATTTGGCAGGTGGCCTAGTTTGTACCTATTTGCTTGGCACTTTTGCCAAGAATCTTAGCGAGCTAATTCCACAACTTTTCAGTAAACCCAGTGCATTTCCTTACCTAGATTCGTTTACGACTGTCATGAGTATTTTTGCTACATTTTTACTAATCAGAAAAAAAGTAGAAGCATGGTGGATGTGGCTGGCAATTGATATCATTAGCACTTATATGTATTTTGTGAAAGAAGTTAAATTATACTCCTTATTATATGCGGTTTTTTGTGTAATTGCACTTTTAGGAGCAATTAATTGGACGAAAGAGTACCGCAAAACTTTAACTCCCCTTTAGGAATGCGGTTTTTGCAGGCAAGTACAGGATAGTTTTATGAATTTTTTTAAATAAAATTGTGTACCTATTTATTTAATCATTTCCTACCTAATATGAGGCAGGTTATAATTGATTTGTTTTTTACCGCAAAAATTTCTAAAACAAATGCTCAATAACGATATTATTCAACAGCATAATGAAAAATTACAAGCTGACCACCAGTTTAGATTGGCATATTTAACCGAACTTCTCGAGCGTAAAGGCATTGATATTCAAACCATTATTGATAAAATTAAGACTTTTCAAGTGGCCATTCCGAGTTGGGCTTTAGGTACGGGTGGTACTCGCTTCGGGCGTTTTCCGAATGGTGGTGAGCCAAGAAATTTAGAAGAAAAAATTGAAGATGTGGGTATGATTCACCAATTAAATCGCTCATCAAACTCGATTTCGTTGCACATTCCTTGGGATATTCCTTCAGATGCCAATGCCATCAAACAATTATTGAAAGCCAATGATTTGACGATTGATTCGGTAAATTCTAATACTTTCCAAGACCAAAAAGACCAACCTTATTCGTATAAATTTGGCTCGCTTTCGCATACAAAAAGCGAAGTACGTGACTTGGCGATTCAACACAACATTCAGTGCGTTGAATATGGCAAAATGCTCGACTCAAAAGTATTGACAGTTTGGTTGGCCGATGGTTCAAACTTCCCTGGACAATCGCACATGAGAAGTGCGTATCAACGCACAAGCGATTCATTTTCAAGTATTTACAAATCAATGCCCGACGATTGGACGATGTTGATTGAATATAAGCCTTTCGAGCCGCATTTCTACTCAATGGTGATTCCTGATTGGGGTACCTCGTATTCTCTTTGCCAAACTTTGGGAAAAAATGCCCAAGTTTTGGTAGATTTAGGACATCATTTGCCAAACACTAACATTGAACAAATTGTTGGAAGATTAATGCACTTTGGTCGACTTGGTGGTTTTCACTTTAATGGCTCAATGTACGGCGATGATGATTTGACAACGGGAAGCATTAAACCTTACCAATTTTTCTTGATTTTCAATGAATTGGTTGATGGATTGCAAGACCCGAACGTAAAAAATCCGCCATTGGCATGGATGATTGATGCAAGCCATAATACAAAAGACCCAATCGAAGATTTATTACAGTCAGTAAATGCGATTTTGACAACTTACTCAAAAGCACTTTTGGTCGATAGATTAGCTTTGGCCGATGCCCAAGAAAGCAATGATGTATTGCGTGCCGAAGAATTATTGCGTGATACATTTTTGACCGATGCAAGAGCATTGGTAGCAGAGGCAAGCCGCCAATCAGGTGGAGCCATTGACCCAATTGCAACTTTCCGTGGAGCAAAAATCAGAAGCGGTTTGGTTGATAAAAGAGGTTTTGGTGTGGCTACAGGACTGTAATTATAGAATTTATGAATTACGATTTACAAATAAAACAAATTGCTGTGTGAACAAATATGAAGAATGTAAGTGAAGAAATAATTATTAAAACTTTGATTCTTATTAAAGAAAATAATGGTATTATTTCGAGGTATTTGTTTGACAAATATATTACTAAAACGTTTTTATTTGATGAGAGTTTCATTTTAATTCCGAAGTGTCTTTTAGAAAAACAATACATTGAAATAGTGAGAGAAGACAGTACAATAAATATTTATATAACTGAGGGAGGGAGACGATTTACTTGCTCAACGAAGTTATAAACGGGAACGTTCAGTTTTCGCATAACAGAACATTAAGAATTTTAGAACAGCGTTGAAAAACGCTGAAAGCGTTAAACTCGAATAGCCCCGATTGAAAATCGGGGCTACTAAATGACATAGGAAAACCAACCCTGAAAGGGTTGAACAACATAAAAGTAAATTTAAGTTCAACCCTTTCAGGTCGGACCGCCGAAGCGGTTAGTATTTTCTGACTTGTTTTCCCCGATTTTCAATCAGGGCTATTCATGTTAAACACCTTTGGTGTTTATAGTCTTGCGAAATTACCGAAACTGAATCCAATATTCAGACCTTTAGACCTTAAAAATATGAAAGTAGCCTTATTTATACCATGTTACGTTGACCAATTTTATCCAAATGTGGGTGTTGCAACCTTGCAATTATTAGAAAAATTGGGTGTAGAAGTTGTGTTTCCGATGAAGCAAACTTGCTGTGGGCAGCCAATGGCAAATGGTGGTTGCGAGCAAGATTCTAAGAATGTTTACGAACATTTTGTAGAAACATTTTCTGAATTTGATTATATCGTTACACCTTCGGGCAGCTGTGCTTATCACATCAAAAAACATTACGATATAATTGAACAAACGCCAGCCGTTCAGAAAGTCAGAAAATCGATTTATGAATTGGTAGATTTTATTGAAAACGTGCTAAAAATCGAGGAAATTCCTAATAGTTTTCCGCACAAAGTTGGTTTACATTTGAGTTGCCACGGTCAGCGTGGACTCCGCCAAGCCAATGCTTCTGAAATTACAGGTGTTCGAGATGGACAAATTTCAAAATTACTCCGGAAATTAAAAGGTATCGAACTAAGCGAATTGAATCGTAATGATGAATGTTGTGGTTTTGGAGGAATGTTTTGTGTAACCGAAGAAGCAGTTTCGGCACGCATGGGACATGACCGAATTGCTGACCATCTTTGCAACGGAACGAAGGTTTTGACGGGAGGCGATGTATCTTGCTTGATGCACCTCGAAGGCATTATAAAACGCCAAAACGCACCAATAAAAGTAATGCATATTGCCGAAATTTTGAACGGAAATCAACCATGAACAACCCAGATCACCCAGAATTAGCCGAAGCTTTCAATAAAGATTTCGAGCGTACAACTTGGCACGACGAAACGCTTTGGTTTGTGCGTCAGAAACGAGACAAAGCGGTTTATCCAGTTTCCGAATTTCAGGATTTACGCACCCTTGCCTCCGAAATTAAAGACCATACTCTGAGTAATCTTGATAATTACCTTATTGAATTTGAGCAAAATGCTATTAAAAATGGTGTAAGGGTGCATTGGGCTGCCGATGCCGTCGAGCATAACCAAATTGTGATGGAGATTATCAAAAACTCGTGCAATGTTGAGGGAAGAAATCCTCGTTTGGTGAAAAGCAAATCAATGCTTACCGAAGAATGCCATTTGAATGGTTTTCTTGAAAAAAACAATATCGATGTAGTAGATACCGACTTGGGTGAACGAATCGTGCAGTTCAGAAACGAACCACCGAGTCATATCGTAT
>Ga0304730_1001427_pt1 | contig 18092 bp, 18 predicted proteins | sample M_130628_MF_Meta_FD_190474 | JGI IMG/M metagenome (GOLD analysis project Ga0304730, IMG submission 190474) | Freshwater microbial communities from Lake Montjoie, Canada to study carbon cycling - M_130628_MF_MetaG (v2) (version 2) | ecosystem: Environmental > Aquatic > Freshwater > Lake | place...
CGTGGCGACATCGTCCTTCGCAACGGCATGGTAGAAATCCATCGCGGTCTGCGGAATGAAGTTGAAGACCGCCGACGAGTAGACGGGCACTCCCATGGCTTTGTAAGGGGCCGCGTAGACTTCCGCAGTCGGCAGTCCGCCGAGATAACTAAATCGCTCGCCCATGCGGCGGCGGATCGAGACCATCAGTTCGATGTCGCCGAGACCGTCTTTGTAGCCGATCAGGTTGGCGTTGTTTTCGGCCAGCTTTTCCAGATGGTGCGGCTGCAGGCGGCAGACGTTGCGATTGTAGACCACGACTCCAAGCTTGACCGACTTACAGACCTGGTCAACGTGCGCTGCGACACCGTCCTGATTCGTCTCGGTCAGGTAATGCGGGAGCAGCAGGATGCCCTTGGCACCGAGCCGCTCAGCTTCCTGCGCGTACTGGATCGCCACGCGAGTCGGGCCACCGGCACCGGCGAGGATCGGCACGAGGCCGTCGCAGGTGTCGACCGCGGTCTTGATGATCGAGGAGTATTCGCCCGGCTCGAGCGAGAAGAATTCCCCCGTGCCGCCCGCGGCGAAGAGCGCCGACGCACCATACGGCGCCAGCCACTGCAGGCGTTTGGTGTAACCGCTGGCATTGAAGTCGCCGTTGGCGGCGAAATCGGTGATCGGGAACGACAGCAGGCCCGCCGAGAGGATTTTCTGGAGTTCGAGAGGAGACATAAGCTGTTGAGAAAGGAGCCCGTGGGCCCAAGTGATGAGGATTTGTTAGACCGAGCCGGTTTGACGAACGCCGTTCACGAGCCGAGCGATCCCCAGTGGGTTCGCCCCCTGCAGTTCCGCAGGGAGGGCGGCGTCGGGAAAGTTCTGATAGCAGACGAGTCGCGTGAAGCGGTAGATGGCGTTTGAGCCCACGGAGGTGGTGCGACCATCGGAGAGCGACGGGTAGGGGCCGCCGTGCACGATGGCGTGCGACACCTCCACGCCGGTCGGAAAGCCGTTGACGACGACGCGACCGGCGATGGCTTCGAGCTGAGCAATCAAGGCGGCATTCGCGACAAGCTCCGCGTCGGTCGCGTGGATCGTGGCCGTCAGACTGCCATGGAGAGCGGTCACCACCTGCTCACGCTCGCGTGCATTGGCACACCAGACGATGAGCGACGAAGGGCCAAAAATCTCCTCCTGGAGACTGGCGTCTGCGACGAACGTTTTCGCATCGGCCGCGAAGAGCGTGGGCGTCGCGCGGTTGGGCTGGCCACTCGCCGGGCCGCGAGCCAGCACATTCACGCCTGCATGCCCGGTGCGGGCAGCAACCCCGTCTGTGTAGGCCTTGTGGATGCCGGCGGTGAGCATTGTGCCCTCCGCAGCTTCGGTGAAAAGCTGGCCAAGCTTCGTCACAAAGGCCTCGGCGGCCGCCGTTCGCTCGAGAACCATGAGGCCCGGCTGTGTGCAGAACTGGCCGACGCCGAGGGTACAGGAACCAACCATGCCCGTGGCAATGGCGTCGCCCCGCGAGGCGAGCGCACCTTCCAGGAGCACAACCGGATTGACGCTGCTCATCTCCGCGTAGACGGGAATCGGCACCGCCCGTGCCGCGGCGGTATCCATGAGGGCACGCCCGCCCGTGCGGGATCCCGTGAAACCGATGGCGCGAAGGACGGGATGCTTGGCAAGCTGCTGCCCGATGATGCGGCCGCTCCCCATCAGCATGGAAAACGTTCCCTCCGGCAGGCCGCTGGCGCGGACGGCATCCACGACCAGCCCGCCCATGATCTCGGCCGTGCCACAGTGTGCGTGATGGGCCATGACGATGACCGGACAACCGGCCGCGAAGGCCGAGGCCGTGTCACCGCCGGCGACAGAATAGGCAAACGGAAAATTGCTGGCGCAGAACACGGCGACCGGTCCAAGCGGGCGGAGCATCGAACGGTGGTCAGGCTTCGGCAGCGGCTTGCGGTCTGGATTGGCCGTCTCGATGCGGGCGTCGATCCAATCGCCCGCCTCGACCAGATCGGCGAAGAGGCGGAGTTGGCCGATCGTGCGGCCGATCTCACCCTGGCAGCGGGCCTCAGGAAGCGCTGTCTCTTGCGTCGCGCGAGCGACGAGATCTGGCGTGGCAGCTTCGATGCGGCTGGCGATCGCGCGGAGAAATGCGGCCTTTTGCTTGCCGCCGAGCGCCGCCAAGACCGGGACAGCGGCCAGAGCAAGGCTGCAGGCGTGTTCAACATCCGCGGAGGTCGCCTGAAAGAAGTCGGTCGGCAATTCGGTCGCCGTGGCGGGATTGACGCACCGCTGGGAGGGGCCGGTCGACTGGCTGCGAGCAAATCCGATGTACGACTGGCCGGAAAGGGGCTGCATATGAAAAGGCATTCAGGAAGAGGAATCCGGATGGGTGGACGCGATTCGCCAACGACGATCCTAATAGCATACAAATTACTTGGAAACTGGCTGGCTGGCTGGGGGGCTGCTCGCGCACTTTGCGCTCGCTCTCTCCGAAAGCGTCGCCAATACCCTGGGGCGCGGCATTGATTTCGTGGCTGCCGAAGCGATCTGGCGGAACGACATGCGGTGCACTTGCTCCGCCACCATCTCCAAGAACACCTCCGATGGCTCATCTCTTCTTCTTCCTGGCCATGGTGGCTGCCAGCCTGCTCTGGACGGCCGCCTTCACCGCCGCTGCAGCCCGCGTGAAACCGTTTGGGTGGTTGCTGCGGATGTTCGCAGTCGGAATCCCGCTCTTTGCCTGGCTTCCCTGGCTGGCTCTCACGACGCGGCTCGCCTTTGAGCGAGATCTCCCGACCAACTGGTTTGGCCCCACGCTCACCGCCTTCCTCTCGACCCTGATCGGTGGCCTGTGGATCGTGAGTGCCGGCCTGTCGGCCCGCGGAGGCGTGGCAGCGGGCCACTGGCCGATCCTGGGACTCGCAGCTGGGGTTGGTGCGGCCCTGCTCGCGGCCGGCACGGCGATCGCCGCACTCGAACACGATCTTGAACGGTGGGCCAACGGCCTGCGGGCTGAAGCTACCGGGATGATGGCGTCAGTCGTGCCGCCGCCGCTCTCCACCGATGCGAATGCCGCCACGCTCTACCGGGAAGCCATGTGGCTTTCCAAAACAACCTTTGCCATTCCCTCCAAGCAAGTCCTGCCGCTGTTCGGGGAAAATCCGCTCCCCGTTGCCAGCGAGGAGGTGGGCGATCTGCTCAAGCGACAGGCTCCGCTCCTCGATCTGATTCGTCGCGGCGCAGAACGAGCGGAATGCCGATTCGACCGGGACTGGAGCCGACCAACAGTCTCGACACTTCTGCCTGAAACGCACGAGATGAGAGAACTTGCCAGACTTCTCGCACTCTCCGCCCGCCGGCAGGCGGTTGACGGCCACCCGGCGGAGGCGCTTGCAGACGTGGAACGCCTGGGACGGATGGCACAACACTCGGCCCGAGAACCATTTTTGGTTTGCAGCTTCGTGGGAATAGCACTCGACAGCATCGCCCTCGCCGCGCTTGCCGAGGTGCTCCCACACGTGACACACGCCGACCAACTCGAGGCCATCGACCCACTCGGCTTCTCTCAGGCCACGGAATTACGACATGCTGCCAACAACTCCTTGGTGTGCGAGGAGGCAATGTTTCTCAACACGGCAGCAGAGCTCGCCGACAAACGCATACGTTGGTCGAAGCTGGATGACGACATCGTGGGGATATCACCGGGAATGACAACACCTGTCGGCGTGCTCCCGAACCTCGAGCACTGGCTCGACCCTCTCTACCGCACCTTCATGCTCCGGTCCGACATCGACGATTTCCGCACCCGCTTCGGGCGGCTCGCCCACAATTTTTCTGGGTGGTTTTACGAGACCCGCGATCCCGCCGCTCGTCGCCGACATCTCGAGGAGTCAACCGATCTCGACGGTGCTGGCCTCTATGCAAAGCTGTTCATGCCGGCATTTTCACAGATGAATGTGGCCACCTGGAGAAGCGAAGCGCGTCGCAACATTGCCGGCGTGCTGCTCGCCGCTACTCGGTATCGGCTGGCCAAAGGAGTCCTCCCCGAGTCGCTCGATTCGCTCGTGCCGGACTATCTGCCATCCGTGCCTGCTGATGTCTTCGCTCAAGACAACGCCACGCTCAAGCTCGTCTCGACAGACAGCGACTGGACGGTCTATTCGATCGGCAACAACGGCCACGATGACGGTGGTCCGCAGCCCGACGGCAGTGAACCATTTGAAGGCAAAGACGATATCGGCCTCAGCATGAGGCGGTGAGAATTGTGAACCGTGGCTTGCCGGCACAAGCCGAGGCCATTCAAAGACTTGCAAAGGGTTTCGCTGCCCATCAATCGGAGCGATGACACGCCGGACTGCGCGGATATGCAAACTGTAAAAATACAACTTGGCAAACAGATTCGTGGGCCGCAGGTTTGCCAGTCTCCCCGGAAATACTTTATTCACCTCCACATTCAAGGAGACAACCATGAATCGACATTTGCATGGCGCGCTGATCGTTGTGCTGATTGCATCGTGCGTGTCCGCCCCTTCCGGTGCCCAAGAGACAACGATTGGAAATGATGCAGGCGGCCCTACGGCCCAAGCCGGCCCCGCCGAAGCAAGCGGCGTTTCCGAAGTGTTCCGGATGGCGAAGCCCGAAATGCTGATGCTCCTGTCGCACGACGGCAAACGCCTCAGGCCTCTGTGCGACGTGCCATCTCATCCAAACCTCGGATCACCCGCCGTCTCACCCGCCGGTGACTTGATCGCATTCGACGGGAACAGCCCCGGGTCGGGCCTCGAGGGAACCGAACTGCTCACAGTGAAGCCTGACGGCACCGATCTGGAGTGCTTGGGCAACGGCGCCATGCCGAGTTGGTCCGTCGACGGCAAGCGACTTGCATTCTCGTGCTACGCGCCGCGGGGCGTCTTCGTTCTCGACCTCGCAACCGAAGAGCGGGAACTCATCGACGAGGCGGGCTGGGGCATCCAATGGTCGCCGGATGGGAAATACTGGGCGTACTCGCGCGGCGGGGCTCTCATCATCAAGAACGTGGCCACAGGCGAAGTGTACGAGCAGGACTCGAGTCTCGAATGGGGCTGGAACATGGCGTGGAGCCCCGACAGCCGTTCGTTGTGTGGGGTCGTCCAGTTGCCGCACGGACAGACTGCGTTGGTGGTGCAGGCGCTTCAGCTACCCGAAGCAGAGCAGGACGCCAACCGTGTCGGCGTTCGTATCTTGAGCGTCGGCCGCAACAACAACAGGGACGTCGCATGGCATCCATCCGGGAAGCGGGTCGTGTTTACGGCCTTCTCCGCACCGACAGGTCGTTCGCAGCTGTTCGAGTTTGATCCGACCAAGGATTCGATCCCCAGCCTCGTGGCCGGCCAGACGGCCACGAACAACCGCGACCAGTGTTGGTCGCCGGACGGGAAAACGTTGGTGTACGTGGCCCATTTCAAGTTTGAACGAGACGAACCGAAGTAGGACACCGATCGATCACAAGAAACTATTTGGCACACCACTGCCCCTCCGGAATCTCGGGGTAACACCCTCGTATAGAATCTGGCGGCATTCATGGGGGCCAGTCACACCGAACACGATTGTCGTGATCAAACCACTGCATCAACAGCCGTAGAACGGAGGCCAAAATGGTTCAAACAGTAGTAATCGTGATCCGCGTTCTCCTTGGCTTGGCCCTTGGCGTCGTCGGGCTCATCACATTTGGGCAAGGACTCGTGATGGTCGCTCACGCCGATTTTCCAACGGGAAAACTGATTCTCGCGATGACCGTCGGCATGGCTGCAGGATCGGCATTGCTCCTTACCGCGTGGCGACTGCTGTCAACTACCTTGCGAATGCATCCACAATCAACTCAATAATGCATTCGCCACACACATCGGCTGGCGTTCGAGACGTGGCACAACGAGCGATGGACGCAGTGCCGTTAATGACTCGGAACCTGAAATCGCAGCCTCTTGCCACGCCCCGGTGACTGCAGCCGTTCTGCCGAAGCTTGAAAACCTCTCGGAGACTTGAAATGAGTAGGCAACAGGTTCTGGGAAGAGCAACAACGAGAGGACCCTCAATGGGCAATGGCAGCAAATTGTCGGACCTGGCCGAGGGCAGTCTCCGTTTTTCGACAGAGCGAATATCGGTCCGCATGGAGGATTCGGTGGAAGAGGTAGAGCAGACCAAATTGGTCGTGGCAGGGACGCCGGAAGGCTTTCGGTGGCTGGCCAACCAGTTGGAGCAGATGGCGAAGACTGCGGAAGAGTCGAGCACGCAAGGCTGTTCGGCAATCGTTGCGCCATCGGATTTTCCGAATCGCCCCATCGCAATGAAGGGCTGGGATTCGCTCGATCTTGAATGCCTGACCCAGTCGAAATGGCTGAGTCTCGATTCGCGCCGATGTGGCTAAGTTTCGGCGACACAAGTTGCAACGCTGATGTAGAATCCACCGCACTCAATGCCTTCACGGGAGCTACGCATGACCGACCCCCGCAGACCGTCCGACGCCACGACGGCGGAGCAGCCGGACGGTCGGCTGACGCGGTCGCTTCCGCCCGAGGCGTTTGCCACGCTGGTCGCGACGCACCAGCCGCGGGTGCTGCGGTTCGCCGCCGCCTTTCTTGGCGACCGCCATCTCGCCGAGGACGTGGTGCAGGAGGCCTTCGGGCGGCTGTTCGAACACCGCAGTCGCTATCCCCTCGAAGACCTCTTCGGTCCCTATCTCGTCAAAACGGTTGCCCGGCTGTGTATCGATCAACGGCGGGTACGGCAGGCGGAGGATCGACGAGTGAGGCGGGTGGAGCCCCGGAGCGTGCCTTCGCCAGCCGCGACGGCCGCCAACCGCGAAACGGATGACCTCGTGGCGGTCGCCGTGGGCCAACTCCCCGACCGCGAACGGGCCTGCTTCCTGCTCACCGTCTGCGAGGGCTTCAGTTACCGTGACGCAGCCGAGACGCTCTCGCTTTCATACGCCGACGTCAACAATGCCATCCACCGGGCCCGCACACTGCTGCGGGCCAGCCTGGCGACCATTGTGGAGGGCAAGCGATGAGCCATTCTCATGATCGTCTGGCGCAGGACATCAGCCTGTGGCTCTCGGGGGAGTCGGTCACCGATGCCGCCGACCGCGCCATAGCGGGGCTTGAATACAACGTCGATGCCCGTCGCACCGCCGGCGCGGCGATCGCGATCGAAGATCTCGTCCGAGGCTGGTACGGAGGTATTCCACTGCCTCCGCCGGAGCCGCATGTCGTGAGGCAGAAGCACCGTCGGTCGCTGATCTCGGCGTCGCTCTCGGCAGTGGCGGCAGGACTGGCCGTGGCGATTTTGGTTGGCGGTATTGGCCTCCCATTCGACCGCATCATCAATGCCGCCGAGGGCTGGGCGAAGGCCGGCCCGCGGTCACCGCTGGCCGACTCCTGCTGGTGGTATCTCCGCCAACACGGCGAGCGGCCTTAGGCTTTTCAGCTACACCGATGTGTCCGCCACCGGAAGGCCGACGCGGGCCCGTCACGCTGCTCGACACCCGACTGCGGCCAGTCGGCGCGGCCCGTGAATCGATCAAAGCGACCGCGAAAAAAGGTTTTGGCGTTGGCTCCGTCCTTCTCGTGGAGCGGTGAACTCTCCCCGGAATCTGGACCACCATGGACGAGCTCTCGACAGGCTCTGGAGCACTCGAAGATGCCGCAGCCTGTGGGGCTGACGGCGAAGTGCTGCAGGGGGTCATCGCGGAGGCTCGCGCCACGGCCCGCGACGACCGAGCACACTTCCGGATGGCGCTGCTCTACCCTGCATTCGTCTGCGGCCTCGCCCTCCTCGGCATCCTCTGGACAAGGCTCACCAACGATCGCCTCATGCAGGGGGTCGAAGACTCGTTCCTCGAACCCCCGATTCCCACGTCCCAGACCCTGCCGTTTGGTCTCGGCCCGCTCGACGTGGCACTCGCGACTGCCGCGCTGCTCGCCGCCGGCGGGCTGGCCCTCTGGATCGTTCGCCTGGGCCGACAGAGCGGCCGCAACGCGGCAGCCGCTGCCCAGTGCGACGTGCTGGCCGAACTCACCACCTGCGACTGCACCCCGGCCGCCAGCGACCGACTATCGCGAGGAATCGTCGCCGATCTCGATCCCACGCTGGCCAGTTCGACGCCGGCCCTCGTCAGCGTTGCCCAGTCGCCGGGCGACATCGACGAGCGGGCTGCCCTTCTGCGGGCGACAGCCGGGTTCTATCGCTCGCTCGACGACCGCCACCGCCGCTCGGTGCGGCGGCTTGTGCCCGTGGTCGGTAGCCTGATCGCCGGTATCGCCGTGCTCTGCTACGGGCTGGCCCTCTTCCGACCGCTTACCAGCCTCTTTGAGTCACTCGCCGCCGCCCGCACGCCGATCGGCCACCGGGGGCAGCCATGAACCGCCCGGCCACCCGCCGCACTCCTGAAGTGATCGCAAAGCATGTCGAGCAAGCCGTCGCCCGGCACCGCGAAACGGCTCCCTTCGTGCGGCTGTTGGCTGCAGAGCTGCCCCCGCGGGAGCAGCCGCCATGGCTGAGGATGGCCGATGCCCTGGAGACCGGCGACATTCAGCAGGCCACTGCTGCCGCCAGCAACGCGATCGTCTGCTGGATCCCGCTCTTCGCAACGGCCGCCGGCGACTTTCGACTGTCAGCGCGGCTGCTCCAGACGGCCACCTCGCCGCCGCGTGCAGCGGAGCAGGGGTGGATGGTGGTCATCTATCCGTTGGCGCTTGTATCGGCCTGCCTGGCACTCCTCACCGTGCTGTCGAGCACCCTGCTCCCCATGATTCAATCGATCCTTGAGGACTTTGGGCAGAAAGTGCCGCTGATCACCCGCATCGCCTTCAGCGTCGGGCCGTTCATGGCCAGCGTCTGGCAGCCGGCTCTCGTGATGGTTGGTCTCGGCACCGTCAGCCTCTGGCTGGCGGCACGCTGGTCGGCCAGCAGTTCTGCCACGGCCGCGCGGTTCACCCGGTGCCTCGCCCGCCTCGTGGCTGCCGAGATTCCTGCCGATGAATCGATCGCGATTGCCAGCCGTGCTGTCGCCGCCCGAGGGCTCACCGCCGCACTTCCCCGCCGGCCGCTGTCGTATGCCGCCGTCGCCGCCCTCGACTTCGCCCCGCGAACCGCCGCGGTGCTTCTCGACGCCGTGGCCGATTGCCACGAGGACCAGGCTCGCAATTCGCTGAGCGTGAGCCAGTGGTTCATCGGCCCGGTGATGATCGGCCTCGTCGGCCTGCTCGTCGGATTCATCGCCGTGTCCTGCCTCATGCCGATAGTCAACCTCGTCAATGCGCTCACCTAGCCAGTCATCGCCCACATGCCCGACAGCCTCTTCCACCGTATGAGCCGAACGCTCCGCCGTCACTGGCGACAGACCGCCTCCACGTGGGCGACCCGCGCGGAGAGCGCTGCCGTGGTGCGGCTGGTGGCGGCGGCGGCGGCGGCGGGCGTGCCGGCGGCGACGATGCTCGACGCCTGGGCCGAAGACAGCCGGGGTGGTCAAGGCACACGCCTGGAAAGGGCCGCCCGTCTCCTGCGGCAGGGAGCGACCGCCTCAGAGGCGGTCGCCGGCGTGCCGGGACTGGTACAGGACGACCATGCCGTGGCCCTCGCCTTCGGCACGCGGATCGGCCTCTTGGGGCCTGTCGTGCAGACCGCGGTCGCTGGCGATGATCTGCTCGACCCCACGTTCGGCAACACGTTTCGCAGCGTGGTCGGCTTCCTCGTTGTTTCGTCCTTCATGATGCTCGCGTTGGCGGGATTCCTGACGCTGAGAATCACCCCCAATCTCCAGGCAATACTCCGCGACTTGTCCATCGCTGCTCCGGCCTCGTTTCTGCTCGGGATAACGCTCAGTCGCTGGCTGATCCGGATCCTGTGGATTCCGCTCGGCCTGCTGGCCGTCGCAGTCGTCATCCGGTTCTCGCCGGCGCTGCGGCGGTTGCTCACGCGGCCTCTTGCCCGATCGCGGCGGATCGCTGCCGCTCTCGACTCGATCGCTGTCGCCGAGGCCGACGGCCATCCTGCCTCCGAGGCCGCGGCGGTGCTCGCCGAGTGCCAGGTCGATCCTCAGGTGGCAAAGATGCTCAAAACGCTCGAGCAGCCTGGCCCACTCGGCAGCCGCCTCGCAGCAGCAGGCATGATCGCTCCTCCGGAAGCAACTGTGATCGATGCAGCCGGCCGCGATGCACCCGCCGCAGTCGAGCGGGTGGCAGCCGCCCGGCGGGCCAGGTCGCGCCGCCGGTTCGCCGCCCTTGGTGAGGCGATCGTGCCCTGCGTCGTAATGGCGATGGGACTGCTCGTTCTGCTCCAGTCGCTCGCCGTCTTTGCCTTCCTTACGGAGATCATGCATGGCCTCAGTTAATGTTCCGTGGGGCAAGCCCTCCATGGCCCTGTGCCGCATCGCCCCCCGCGATGATTCGCTCGCTCCGCATGCGCGACCAGTCGCAGTGGCGTGGAAGCAACGCCGCGGCTTCACCACGTTGGAGGTGATCGCGGCAGCCAGCTTGATCAGCATGGCACTCGCGGCGATCGCACCGCTCTTCGTCAGGCATGCCCGGCTGGTCGCAGAGTCGCGGCGGGAACGGATCGCGCTGGAAGAACTGGCAAACCAGGCCGAGCAGCTCGCTGTCGTGGCCGGCGGGGATGTCGCAGAACACCTCGCCACGCTGGCCGTCTCGCCGGCGGTGCAAGACCACCTGCCCGGCGCGCGGCTACAGGCCAGCCGCGGTGCCGCGTCGCCTCTCGGCGAGCCGATCGTGCTGTCGCTCTCCTGGAATTCCCCAGGCCGCCACGATCATCCGCTGGCGCTGATCACCTGGCTCCCAATCTCTCCGTCCCAGATGCAGGTATCGCCATGAACCTGCGTACCCTCTCTCATCGCCGCCGTGCCGCCTCACTGCTCGAACTCGTCGCCGCCATGTCGGCCGCTTCGTTCGTGACTGCCGCGGCTGCCGGGCTCGTTCACAAGAGTTTTTCGCTGGAGTCTCGGTCGCGGACCGCCGTCGCCGAGGAACGCACCGCCCTCAGACTCGCCCGGCAGTTTCGGGCTGACATCCATGCGGGGCTCTCGGCAACCTGTTCCCCCGGTACCGCGGCCGAGGCAGACCTCGTCAGGATCGAGGGGCCGGCCGGCAGCGTGGTCTACCGACGGAAAGGAACGGGACTGGTGCGGGTCGAAACCGCCGTCGCAGGGGGCCTCACCCGAGACGATTTTTACTTTCCGAAGTCCGTGTCATGGGCCGCACATCAAAACGGCCGGCTCGTCACGCTTCTGGGCAGCACATCCGTAAGGGACACGGCTTCAACTGCAAGCAGCCCACAGCGGCCGCGACCAGCGATCACAATCAGCGCCGCGCTCCTGCCCGCCCCGGCCGTGCCACTCCCCGCGGGAGACCTGCCATGATCGGGCAAATACGCTCGCGGCGTCTCGCCGAAAGAAGCCATCCCCGCCGGGGAAGCGTGATGGTGATGGCGCTGGTCTGCATGGCGGTGTCGATGATGCTCGCGCTGGCGATGCTGCGGACTGCGGGTCTCACTCACCGGGCGCTACGAACCGAACGCGACCTGCGGCAGGTGGAGCGTCTCCTTGCGGCAGCGGCCGACCTTGGCCAGCGCCGGCTGGCCGCGGGAACTCCCATAGACGACGTGATCCTGCTGCCACCTGCTGATCTCACCGGCTCCGCCCGCATCACGCTCGCCCCGGCCGCTGCCAGTGGAGCATCGCTCCAGATCGTCGTGGAGTATCCGCTCGAAGGTCCGCTCACGATCCGCCGCTCGCGCACGATCATGCCTGCTGCTCTTCCGTCCAGCACAGTTGCACCCGCAATCCCTGTTGCCCCTCCATCCTCTGCCACCCCTGCCCAGGAGTCTCTCCCATGACCCATGCCGTTTCCATCACTGCTGCTCCGGGCCACCGGGCGACTCGCCGCCAGGGGTTCACGCTCGTCGAACTGCTGGTGGTGATCGCGATCATTTCCACGCTCGTCAGCATGCTGCTGCCGGCAGTGCAATCGGCCCGGGAGGCGGCCAGGCGCTGCGTCTGCTTGAATAACACGGTTCAGATCGGCCTGGCCCTGCACCACTATGAGTTTGCCAATGAGGCATTTCCCGCCGGAGTCTCCGGCGATCAAGGACCGATTCGCAACCTTCCCGAGGGGCATCATGTCGGTTGGATCGTGCAGATTCTGCCCTACATGGAGTCGACACGACTCGCCCGGCACTTCACCGCCGAGGACGGGGTCTACGCCCCGTCGAATCGCGCCGTTCGTGAGTGCGAAATCCGTTTGCTCGTCTGTCCTTCCTCCCCCACGGAGCCCACCCGCAAGGGCGACGATGGCAGCAGGGTGGCTGTGTCCAGCTACGCCGGCTGCCACAACGATGTCGAAGCCCCGATCGATACCGACAACCGGGGCATCCTCTTTCTCGACAGCCGGATCCGCTTCTCCGATATCACCGACGGCTCCTCCAGCACGCTGCTCATCGGCGAGCGGCTTGGCAGCGCGGTTGACCTCGGATGGGCCTCGGGGACGCGTGCCACGCTGCGCAACACATCTGCCCTCGAGCGCCACTCCCCCGACTCCTTCCCTGACGCACCCGATACATTCCGCGACGCTACCGTTCCGGAGGATCCGCTCTTCGTGGGGGGCTTCGGCAGCGCTCACCCCGGTGCCGTGGTGGTGGGGATGGCGGATGGCGCCGTGGAAACCCTTTCCTTCGGCGTCTCCGCCGCCCTGCTGCGGCAACTTGGCGACCGCGCCGACGGCGAACTTCCCGCCCGCGACTGACGACAATGGTCCGCCACTGATCAGGGCGTTCGTTCCCCTCACGCAAGGTGCATGGGGCCATCGTGACGGCGTACCATTTTCCCGAGACCGAACGACCACTCTTTTATGTCGTTGCGAGCCTGCTGCTGACCGATCTATGCTTCTGGCAGTCTGGCTGCACCGAAACAACACAGTGATCAGACCGTCACCGAAACATCCCCTGAGAATCCCTGCCATGCCCGGACCCACGGTCGAATCGAAGCCATCGTGGCCCCTGCGTATCGCCCTACTGGCAGCCCTGCTCGTCGCCATCGCGGCACCTGCGGCCTGGTTCCTCTGGCCGCAGAACAACCGGGTCGCCGAAACGGCGGCGATCGCCACGAAGCTGCTCGACGAAGGGGGCACGCCCGACAAGCAGGCGATCAAGCAACTCATGCACAACATTGACCACATGCCACGAAACCAGCTGGCCAAGGTCTGGCAGACGCTCGTCCGGGACTGGATGAAGGTGCGACAGGAGTCGATGGAACGCTACTTCAGTGTTCCAGAGGACGAGAAGCCGGAACTGCTCGACGCCGAGATCGCCCGACTCCAGGCCCTGCCAGAATTGATTACCGCCCTCAATCCAGACGCCGATCCCAACAAGCCTCCGCGGATACCGCGACAACGTCGGCGACCCAAGAAGGGTGACGAAGCCGCCAAGAAGGCAGAGGAGCAGCGGGTCGCCATGAACGAGCAGTATGAAGAAGCAATCCTCGCCCGGGCCAAAGCCCGTGGCGTGCCGCTGCCGATTTTCCGCTGAAGCCTCCCGGCCCGGAGGGGGGCAACCAAGATTCCCCTCTACCGCGGGGACGCATAGACTCAGACGACGAGCAGTCGTCTGTTCCGCATTCCTGCTGCCGGATAGATTGCCACGATCCGTTTGCCTCCTTAAAGACAGAAAGTGTCAGCCATGTGCCCTTCGTTCTTCGGCAGCGACACGACCTCCACATCGCAGTTCGCCAGACTCTTTGCCCGCGGGCAAAACCGCCATGGGCGTCCAGCTTTCACGCTCGTCGAACTTTTGGTGGTGATCTCCATCACCGGCCTGCTTCTCGGGATGCTGCTGCCGGCAGTGCAAAGCGTGCGGGAGGCGGCCCGCCGCACCTCATGCAAATCCAATCTCAAGAACGTCGGGCTGGCGATGATCATGTTTCTTGATCGGAAAACCCGGGGCACGTTTCCCGACGCCGCGATCCTGCCGAGCGAGGAACTGATGCTCTACAACCTCTCGTCCACACCGCCTCGGCCGATCAAGCCAAGCATCGCCTCGTTTCTCGGCCCCTTTTCAGAGAACAACCGCAACATTTTCAAGTGCCCATCGGACAACAGCTATTTCCAGCGATCCACGATCTACCTCGAATCGCTGAAAACAAGGCTTGCGCCACTCGGCCGCTCGCTGAGCGACGCACCAGCCGAATACCAGACGCTCCCCTACGAGGGGAGCAGCTACGAATATCCGTCTCGGCGACTGGCCGACAAAACCCGTGAGCAGGTGCTCGGATCCAGCCGTTCCACAGGGGCATCCAGTAAGATCTGGGTCATGTACGAGTACGAGGCCTTCCATGGCGGAGGCGGGTTCTTCGACAACAGTGATGCCGGCAATGGCTTCGACAGCGATTGGACGCCACCGGAAGGGGCCCGCAACTTCCTCTATCTCGATGGCCATACAGAAAATCTCTGATTCGACGAACGCCACTGGCTCGCTCACGCGAGCATCTCACGGCGATCTCTATCTGAGCACTGTCTCCACGAGGAACCCGAATGAGTAAACCATTGAAGACTCCAGGCGATCTCCCCACCGGTCTCCCCAAAGGGGCCTCATCCAGCCGTCGCACGTTTTTGGAATCGACGCTCCGCTCGACCCTGTCGGTCGGGACGCTGGCAGTCTCCGCTGGATCGTTGTCGCTGGGGGCTCCGAACATCGTGCGTGCCGAAAATCGTTCGGACAAACTCCGGGTGGTGGTGATCGGATGCGGCGGCCGGGGCACGCACAATTTCGAACAGATGCTCGGCGAAGAGGTGGTGGCCCTCTGCGACGTCAATGCGAAGAGCCTGGAGGCGGCCGGGGCCAGGGTGCCGCAGGCGAAGACATTCGTTGATTTCCGCCGCCTCTATGAGGAACTGCCCGCCTCGTCCTACGACGCCGTGGTGGTCAGCACCCCCGAGCACACGCATGCCTTTGCCGTGCTGCCGGCATTACGTGCGAAGAAGCATGTCTACTGTGAAAAACCGCTGACGCACAGCGTGCGCGAGGCGCGGATCGTGACCGAGGCGGCCCGCGCCGCCGGCGTGGCCACGCAGATGGGCACGCAGATTCATGCCGACGACAACTACCGGCGTGTGGTGGAACTGGTCCAAGGGGGTGCCATCGGACCAGTTCGCGAGGTGCATGTCTGGGTGGACCGGGCCTGGGGATGGCAGTCGCCCGAGGACGCCAAGAAGAACAACGATCTGGTCTCGACACAGGACCGGCCGGCCGGCTCGTCGCCGATCCCACCGCAACTCAACTGGGATCTGTGGCTTGGCCCCGCCCCGTCCCGCCCGTTTCACGAGGTCTATTTTCCCGGCCCGAAGTGGTACCGCTGGTGGGACTTTGCCAACGGAACGATGTCCGATCTGGGAAGCCACTGGATCGACCTCCCCTTCTGGGCGCTCAACCTCGATGCCCCTCAGACAGTCGAGGCCTTCGGTCCGCCGCCCCATCCAGAGCTCGCCCCCGCCTCGATGCATGTGAACTATGAATTCGCGGCCCGTGACGGACGTGGACCGGTGAAGCTCGCCTGGTATCAGGGCGCCGACAAGCCGGCCTGCATTCAAGAGAAGCAAATTCCGCCGTGGAGCAGCGGCATGCTGTTCATTGGCAGCGACGGCCAGATCCTCACCGACTACGGACGGCACATGGTCCTTCTCGGCCCCGATGTGGAGGATTTCAAACGTCCTCCGCGTTCGATTCCGAAGTCGCTCGGGCACCATGCCGAGTGGATTCATGCCGCCAAGACCGGAGCTGCCACGACGTGCCCCTTCACCTACAGCGGCCCGCTCACTGAGACGGCCCATCTGGGAAATGTCGCGTACCGATCCGGCCAAAAGCTCGAGTGGAATGCTGCGACCATGAAGATTCCCAATGCCCCGGCGGCGGAGGCGTTTTTGGGTCGGGACTACCGGCCGGGCTGGTCGCTGCAGTGAGCCGATTGCAGGCACTGGCCGTATCGGTGAACCGTCTCGAGAAGCGATACGGCGATCTGGCGGCACTCGCGGGCGTGAGCCTTGAGGTGGAGCCTGGCACGTTGTTTGGATTGCTGGGCCAAAACGGCGCCGGGAAGACGACGCTGATCAAAATCCTGCTCGGGCTCGTCGCCCCGACAGCCGGCGAGGCGAGTCTGCTGGGCGAGCCTGTTGGCCGGTTGGCCGGCCGCCGCGAGGTGGGCTATCTGCCGGAGGACCACAAGCTCCCGGAATATCACACGGCTCCGAGCCTGCTCCACTTCTACGGAGCGCTCCAGGGCCTCACCCGGCGGGAGCGACTGGTCCGGATTCCTTTTCTGCTCGAATTGCTGGGGCTCAAGGGGCGGGAAAAACTCCGCATCCGCGGCTACTCCAAGGGGATGAAGCAGCGACTGGGTCTCGCCCAATCGCTGCTTCACAGGCCGCGAGTGCTGTTTCTTGATGAGCCTACAGACGGCATCGATCCAGTAGGACGCAAGCAGATCCGCGATGTGCTTCTCGAACAGCAGCGAACGGGTGTGACGGTGTTCATCAACAGCCATCTGCTGGGCGAGGTGGAGCAGCTGTGCGACCGGGTGGCGATCATGCGGCGGGGCCATCTCCTCGTCTCCGGCACCGTGGCCGAGCTGACGCCTACCAAGCCGACCTGGCTGGTCGGCTTCGAAACACCTCCGCCCGGCGACCTGCGTTGGGAGGGCTGCCAGCTGGAGGCGACCGAGCGGCCCGGCCTGTGGCGGGTGCATCTCGATGCATCCGCTCCTGACAGCCTCGATCGGTTTCTGGCCCAGGTGCATCGGGCGGGCCTGCGTCTGCGGCATCTGGAAGCCGAACGCGCGACGCTCGAGGATCTCTATCTGACGCTTGCAAGCTCAGACAGGCAGGCCCCATGAACAGCCACCGCACACTCCTGGAAGGTGACGAAACGCCTCCGCCGTCATTCCTTTCCGATCCACCACATCCTCGCCTCTTCCGCGCGTTCGGGGCGATGCTGCTCGATGCGTGGCGGGAGTTTCTCGATGCCAAAATCCTGTTTCTACTCCTGGGCCTGATCGGCCTGCTGCTGGCCGTGGCGCTGACCGGCCGGGTCGAGCCGCTGCCAAGCGGAAAGAACTACCTCGACCTTTCCGCGCGGGCGATGGCGGCCAATCTGGAGGGGGTCGATCTCGCCCGGGAAACCGTCACCGACATGGCGGGCCGGCTGAACGGCTCGGTTGTCTGGATCGCCAAGGCCGAGCCGCTCGGGGCCGATCTCCCCGACGGCGCGTGGAATGTTGAACTCAAGCGATCGTTTGTGCCGGTGGCTGCCGGCCCGCTGCCACCGGAAGAGGTGCGCAGAAAATTCGGCCGCATCGCCGATGGCCAACTCTGGAACGTGCGAGACGTGGCGGAGACGAGCGACACGCTGGGAAGGAATCTCGGCATGCAGAGCTTTCAGCTCACCGTCGATCCTGGGCCCGATCTGCGGCTCCTCTGGCCGCACCAGTTTTCTTTGTTCGGCGACGCCTTCGATCTCACGCCGCCGCGTGGGGCACCGCTGGGGTTGGAGGTGCTGATCCTTCAGAAGCTTCTCACCACCGGCCTCGGGGGCAGCCTGCTCCTGCTGGTGAGCGTGGTCGTCACCGCCGCCTTCGTGCCAAACATGATCCGCAAGGGCACGCTCGAGCTCCTGCTCGTACGTCCCCTGCCCCGCTGGCTGCTGCTGGTGATGAAGTATGTCGGTGGACTGTTGTTCGTGGCAGTGCTGCTGGGGCTCCTGGTGGCTGCCGCCTGGCTGATCAGCGGCATCCTGGCCAACATCTGGTCGCCCGGCATCCTGCTGGCGTTACCGAGCCTGATGCTTTTTTTCGCGCTGCTGCTGGCGGTCAGCATGTGCGTGGGAGTGATCACCCGCAGCGCCGTGGCTGCCATGCTCGTGACCGTGACCTACTGGGCCGTGCTGTTCATCGCCGGCCAGATGCACAACCAGGTGGTGGAGAGCCGGTTTCGCGAGGAGAATGTCGGCAAGCTGCGGCCGACGAGCGTGGTCGACAGTCTGCGGGGCGCAAAGCCCCGCAGGGAGGAACCGCT
>Ga0304730_1001428_pt1 | contig 18086 bp, 16 predicted proteins | sample M_130628_MF_Meta_FD_190474 | JGI IMG/M metagenome (GOLD analysis project Ga0304730, IMG submission 190474) | Freshwater microbial communities from Lake Montjoie, Canada to study carbon cycling - M_130628_MF_MetaG (v2) (version 2) | ecosystem: Environmental > Aquatic > Freshwater > Lake | place...
CACTTCGGACTCGATACTTGTGTTACCTACAAATGTTCCGCACTTGATGCCAAGTGAATCTAACTCAATCTTCGAACGCTCAAGACCACTCTTATCAATATCTGAAAGAATAATGGTTGCACCACTGCCACCTAGTTGTCTGCAGACCGCCATTCCAATACCACCAGCAGCGCCAGTTACAACTACTACCTTGCCAGTTAAATCAAATACCTTTGCAGACATCTTTTACTCCCTTTTAGTATTTCATGACTTTTTTAACAGCAGCTGAAATTGAATCCACTGATGGAATTGCAGCTTCTGACATGGCAGGGTTTGCACTCAGTGGTGCTCGAACGGCACCAACGCGCACGATTGGACCCTTAAGTGATCCGAAATTTGCCTCAGTTGCTGTTGCAGCAATTTCTGCCGTTATAGAACCGAACAAAGGAGCTTCATCCACAACAACAACGCGTCCAAACTTCTGAACCGCTGCATTAATGGCATCTGTGTCTAGTGGGAAAAGGGTGCGTAAATCAATGACTTCAACTGATACTCCCTCTGCTTCTAAGGCTTGTGCTGCCTTATTGGCGGTCACAACGGAGTACCCGTAAGAAATAATGACAGCATCTTTACCTGACTTGATTGTTGCTGCCTTACCAAATGGGACGAAGTAATCATCGCCCTTAATCTCACCACGAATACCTGACAGCTTCTTATGCATCAAGAAGATAACAGGATCTTCATTGCGCAGGGCGGTCTTAATTAACCCCTTAACATCCATTGGCGTTGAAGGGACAGCTAGAGATAGTCCAGCGGTGTGGGCAAAAAATGATTCAAGTGAATTACAGTGATGCGCTCCACCTAGTGCCACGCCTGAAGTCGCACGAATTACCATAGGAACCGGTTTATTAAACATAAATCTAATTTTGGCCGCTTGATTGATGATTTCATCCATTGCGCCAAGTGAAAAATCAATGAAGTTAAGGTCGATAATTGGGTGACAGCCATACATCGCCGAACCCATACCTGCTGCAATCATCGCTGCTTCTGAAATTGGTGAGTCTTTAACTCGATCAAAACCAAATTCTTGAGCAATACCTTTTACTTGGGCAAAGTGTCCACCACGCTCTTGAAGATCTGTGCCTAAAATAAAGATTCCTTTATTTCGGGTCATCTCTTCGCGTACGCCAGATTGGAACGCCTCTGAGTATGTTGGTGTTATGTTAGCTTTTACTGTTGTATCAGTACTCATAACTGAATCCCTAACTTTCCAGAATCTACGCCTTGGGTGATTGTTGAAATATCTGGTTCTGGTGATGACTCAGCAAAGGCAACGGCTTCTTCAATCTCTCTCTTAACCGATGCGCGCATATCGTCGATCTCTTGTTGTGTTGCAAATTTTCTGTCAAGGACGACTCCAGTGAAGTAATCAATAGGATCTTTAGAGGTTCTCCACTCCGCAATCTCTTCTTGAGTTCGGTATTGGCCCTTTTCTCCCACGTTATGACCGTAATAACGGTATGTAACAGCGTTAATAAAGGTCGGCCCCTCGCCAGCTAGCGCTCTCTCCCTAGCCTCAGATGTGTATTTGATAACCTCTTCCACATCCTGACCATTGATGTTAAAACTTGGAAGGCCAAATCCGGCAGCGCGCTTAGCCAAATCTCCACCGCCTGTAACACGACCAACAAATGTTTCAACTGCATATTGGTTGTTGTCACAAATGATGATGAATGGCAACTTATAGATAACTGCCATATTGACAGCTTCCCAAGTTCGACCTGTATTCATTCCTCCGTCGCCAACAAAACCCACGGCAACCTTTTTGTGCTTTAGGGTTTGAATTCCTAGCGCTGCGCCCATAGCAATACCAACGCCTGCACCCACAATTCCGTTTCCACCAAAGTGTCCACGTTCAACTCCTGCAAGGTGCATTGACCCACCACGACCACCTGATACTCCTGTTGCTTTGGAGAACAGTTCTGCCATTACAGACTTGGAAGTAAATCCCTTTGCCAAAGTGTGGTGGTGTGATCGGTGAGTAGTTGCAATGACATCATCTGGGGCAAGTGCTGATAGCACACCCACTGCAACCGCTTCTTGACCAGATGAGTTGTGCATTCCACCTGGGACTTTTCCGCGCAGGCATAATTTGTCCGCGCTCTCTTCAAAATCTCGGATTACCATCATTTGGCGGAGAGCCGCTAAAGACTTCTCCTTATTTAATGTACTCATCTACTCAACCTCTCCTGGTGCAAGTACTACGACAATAGTGTTTCCAGCTGGAACTTCATCGTTTGGCTGGTATTTGTGTTTTCCTAAGGTCCCAGAAGTTTCGGCAGTCAATTCCAATGTTGTCTTGTCGGTTTCAATAACCGCAACTGCTTCTCCAGCATTTACTTGATCACCTGGTTGTTTAGTCCATTCAAGTAAAATGGCATTGTCCATAGCCATTCCAAGTGCTGGTACAAATATCTCTTCCATTAATTCCCTCTTCGTTTCCTCTTGATTTAGAATGGACCAACTGCAAAATTGCCGTTATTAATCTTTCCTGAAGTTATTAAATTGTATGCATCTTCAAATCCCCACTGGAATAGCCGCGGGCCCGCACTTTGTGAATACCAAGCAATATGTGGTGTAACAATCAAGTTTTTCGTATGACGAAGAATTGAATCTTCAGCTAGTGGCTCTTTCTCATAGACATCCAAGCCCGCGCCATCGAGGTGACCTGACTCAAGGGCTTTAACAAGTGCATCTTCATCAATTAGACCACCTCTGGAAACATTGACCAGAATTGATCCTTTTTGCATTTTTGCTAACTCTTTTTCACCAATCATATGGTGTGTAGAAGGCATGTATGGGGCGTGCATGCTGATTACTTTGCACTGGGTTAACAAGTCATCGAGATTGGAAACCATGCGCACACCTTCAATCGGCGATGTAACACCGGGGTCATAACCAATAACCTCTTTCACAAATGGACGCATTTTCTCAATAAAGTTTCTACCGATTCTTCCGCAACCGATAACACCTAATGAAGAATCTTGAAGTGAAATAATCTCTGCAGTTTTAGGTGCGGGAACCCATTGACCCGCTTGGGTTGACTTGTTTGCCTGAAACAGACCACGGTGAAGCGCCATGATCATGGAAATAGCATGGTTTGCAACTTCGTTATAGGCATATGTTGGTTGGAATATCACAGGCATGTGATGAGCTTTTGCAGCCACTAAATCAATACTGTCTAAACCAACACCCAATCGACTTACGCACTTAACAGATTTGGGCATCTTCTCAAATTTTTCTGCATCTAATCTGTGTAGTGCTACTAGCACCGCCTGGCAGCCAGTTGTTGTATCTATAAATTGCTCAAGGGTTTCGAGCGGGCCGACTTTGATTGAAAAACCAAGTTTTTCAGCCACCGGTAAAGCCCAAGTGGTATCAATACCCTCGGCTACGGCCATGACGATCTCGCTCATTTAACCCTCCCCCTGCGTCTGGGGTTTACTGTATACAATTTAATGGCTCGGGGGTAGTCTTACCGCAATCTAATTTTGAGCCTAGAAAGGTACCCCCATGAAGCTGCCACTCCCAATGCCTGGAAAGGTAATCGCTGTCGGTCTTAACTATAAAGACCATGCGGCAGAGGCAAACGTCCCACTTCCAGAAGTTCCTGTCCTGTTTACAAAATGGACAACATCTCTAATTGCCCACGATGACAACATTGTGATCCCAGCCGGTGTTACCCAGACTGACTGGGAAGCAGAGTTTGCGGTAGTAATTGGGAAGAGAGCTGTTCGGGTCTCAGAGGCCGATGCCCTGAATTATGTTTCTGGATATACCTGCATGAACGATGTGACTGACAGAGAAGCACAGGGCAAAGATGGCCAATGGGTGCGAAGTAAGTCATACGACACCTTTGGTCCTATTGGTCCCCGAATTGTTCCGGCTAGTGAAATCGGTGATCCCCATAATTTAAAGATTGAAGCCCGCCTCAATGGAAAGACTGTTCAATCCAGTAATACCTCTAATCTCATTTTTAGTATCCCTTTCTTGATTTCTTATATTTCAGCCCGTATCACCTTGGAAGCCGGCGATGTAATTACTACCGGAACACCTCACGGAGTAGGTGCTTTTTCTAAGCCACCTATGTTCATGAAAGCTGGGGATGTAATTGAAGTCGAGATCGAAAAGATCGGAATTCTCAGAAACAAAGTTATTGGGGCGTAGTTGTGAGTTATAAGGGATCTTCGCAACCTCTTGCGGTAATTACTGGTGGAGCTAATGGAATTGGTTTAGCAACGGCGCATCAACTTGCACAAGATGGCTATGACCTTTTCTTAATTGACAAGGACCTTTCTAATCTTGAAATAGCGAAGAAACAATTAGGAGTTCACAATCGTAAGGTCGAAATACTCAATATTGATCTCTCGGAAAGCGAGCATGTACTGAGCGAACTTGGTAAAAAGTTTAGCCAGTTTGAGGTAGATGCCCTCGTAAATAACGCTGGTATTGGCTTTGCCAGAACCGTTGAACAGACGACTATTGAGGAATGGGACCTAACTTTTGCCGTAAACATCAAAGCTACTTTCTTGATGTGCAAGCTCATAGTTCCTCAAATGGTTGCACGTAAAAAAGGAGTAATCGTCAATGTGGCTTCTGCCGGAGCGCTCATTGGACTTAAAAACAGAGTCGCCTACTGTGCTTCTAAAGCTGCAGTGGTTGGTTTAACACGGTGTATCGCAGCAGATCATGCATTAGATGGCATTCGAATTAATGCAATTGCACCAGGAACAGTTGATTCGACGTGGATAGGCCGAATACTTTCTGATGCCCCTGATCCTGTTGCGACTAGAAAGATGATGGAAGCGCGTCAGTTAGATGGAAAGATGGGAACCCCAGAAGAGGTTGCCCATGGAATTGCATTCTTGCTAAGCCCAGAAGCTAGATTTGTAAATGGCACCGTGTTTTCAATGGATGCTGGACTCACCGCAGTATGAACTCTGGTGTAATCGCAGTCATTCGAACTGATGATCCAGATATTGCTGCAACTCTGGCTCGGGGCTTTAATTCGACAAGTGTTGATGCCATCGAAATCACCATGACGGTTCCTAATGCTTTGGAAATTATTGAGAAGTTAATTGAAGAAGGTGTCACACGTATAGGTGGCGGGACTGTAAGAAGCATTGAACAGGTTCAAAGGTTGCGCTCTATGGGCGCAGCATTTGGAGTTGCCCCAAATTTTGATGAGGCAATTCTTAAAGAAGCTGTTCGGTTAGGTCTACCTTTCACGCCCGGCACGTTAACTCCAAGTGAAATGGTCCGCGCCCAACAACTTGGTGCGACCAGTTTGAAGGTTTTCCCCATTAGCGCAGTCGGCGGAATTGAATTCGTTCATAGTGTTTTGGAGCCCCTGCCTGATCTAGCCCTGGTTGTCTCCGGCGGAGTTCAACCCGCAGAGGTGCGCTCCTACATTGATGCAGGGTGTGTTGGCGTTTGCATGGGCGGTGCGCTGTGGAGCCAGGAAATTGCCGCTACCCACGATGTAAGTGCTGTTCAAAACTATGCGAGCAAAGCCCTTGTGAGGATTGCCAGCTCGGCCAGATAACACACCTTTTGTATACTGTTTACAATTTGAACTTTTAGCCCTACTCTTCAGCCCTACGTTGTTTATGGGGAGTAAGAAATGACCAAGGTTGCAGCCTTTATCTATCCCTTTTCCTTCGGAGATAAAACGCAATCAGATCTTCTGGGTGGCAAGGGCGCTAACTTGGCAGAGATGGTCAAGATCGGACTTCCAGTTCCCCCTGGCTTCACGATAACAACCCATGCATGTCGAGAATTCTTGCGCACTGGCGCACTGCCCCAAAAACTTGTTGAAGAGTTGGACGCTTCAATCAATCAACTGAAAAGCTCTTTGGGGCGAAGCTTTGGAGATCCCACAAATCCACTAATCATTTCTGTTCGCTCTGGTGCAAAGTTTTCAATGCCAGGGATGATGGAAACTATTCTCAATGTTGGAATGACACCTGACGTAGCAATTGGATTAGCGCAGCAAACTGGTAATCCTGGATTTGCGTGGGATTCATACAGAAGATTTATTGACCTGTATGGACGAATAGTGTGTGGGATACCAAAAGACAGTTTTGGCGAAATTGATCAGACATATATTCAAGCCGCAAGTGTTAAGACAGTCGACAAGTTAGATTTTGAGCAAACCAAGTTACTTATTGCAGATTACATACAACTGATTGAAAAATATGAAGGCAAGCCTTTTTCTCTAAATCCTAGAGATCACCTACTTCGCTCTATTGAGGCTGTCTTTCACTCGTGGAACTCTGAGCGGGCCCAGCTGTATCGCCAGAGAGAAAGAATTCCTTCTGACCTAGGCACAGCGGTAAATATTCAATCAATGGTATTTGGAAACTTAACTGATGACTCTGGCACAGGCGTGGCATTCACGCGAAACCCTTCCACAGGTGAGTCTGGAAATTACGGTGACTACCTCGAACGAGCACAAGGTGAAGATGTAGTTGCAGGTATCCGAACCCCAATTTCTTTGCATGAATTTGCTCAGAAATATCCGACTGTTTATGCAGAACTTGATTCAACAATGAGCCTACTTGAAGATCACTACAGGGATCTGTGCGACATTGAATTCACCGTCGAAAAAGGAAAGCTCTGGATTTTACAAACTAGAGTCGGAAAGAGAACAGCTGAGGCAGCTTTTCGAATTGCTAGTCAGTTAGTTGATGAAGGAAAAATCAACATTGATGAAGCGCTACTTCGGACTTCAGGTGAACAATTAGTTCATTTGATGTTCCCACAATTTGATTTATCTACAACTACTTTAGAGATTGCAAGGGGTATCGCTGCATCACCTGGAGCCGCAGTTGGTTCAGTGGTATTTGATTCAAAGAGAGCTCATGACCTTTCACTAAAAGGAAAAAAAGTAATTCTTGTACGAAGAGAAACTAGTCCAGATGATTTAGTCGGAATGGTTGCCTCTGAAGGTATTTTGACGAGCAGAGGAGGGAAAACTTCACACGCTGCAGTTGTAGCAAGAGGAATGGGAAAGACCGCTGTTTGTGGTTGTGAAAGTATTACAGTTGACGAAAAGTCAGGGCTATTCTCAATTGGTAAGTACACCGTCCATGAAGGCGATGTTATTTCGATTGACGGAAGTACAGGGGCGGTCTATTTAGGCGAAGTGTCTGTAGTTGCTTCACACGTTACTTCCTATCTAGAAGGACGACTTGCTCCTGATAATCCCAAAGCACCTGCAGTGGTTAAGGCTGTTGACAGAATTCTTACGCATGCAGATGCGGTTCGTACATTGCGTGTGCACGCCAATGCAGATACCCCAGAGGATGCCGTTAGATCAAGAATTCTTGGTGCTGAAGGCGTTGGACTTTGCAGAACCGAGCATATGTTTTTGGGACCTCGAAGAAGTTATATTGAAAGATTAGTTCTGGCAGAAAATGAAGAGATTCAAAACGGGGTCATTGCTGAGATGGAACCCCTTCAAAGAGCAGACTTCGTTGGAATTATGATGGCGATGTCTGGATTGCCTGTAACTGTGCGGCTGCTTGATCCTCCACTCCATGAATTCCTGCCACCGCTATCAATATTGATGGCCGAAAGATCTAGATCAGAGGCTCTTAACTTAGAAATTTCACCACGTGACACAGCAATTTTCTCTGCTGTTCAAAGAATGCATGAAGCAAACCCAATGCTTGGCTTGCGTGGAGTAAGGCTCGGCATCTTGATTCCTGAGCTTTATAAAATGCAGGTTCGTGCACTTGTCCATGCATTTATTGAAGTTCAAAGACTTGGCCATACGCCACTTCCAGAAGTCATGATCCCCTTGGTGGCAACGCAAAGAGAGTTGCTACATTTGAGAGAAACTCTTGAGCACGAGATAAAACTGACTCTTGATCATGCTGGACAAAGTACAGCCTTCCCAATTGGAACCATGATTGAAACTCCGCGAGCAGCGATCACTGCAGATCGCTTAGTTCCTTACGCTGACTTCTTCTCTTTTGGAACAAATGATTTAACACAGCTGACCTGGGCATTTAGTAGAGATGATGTTGAATCCTCATTCTTGCCTAGGTATTTGGATTTAGAGCTTCTCCCATTTAATCCATTCGAATCACTAGATGAGGCTGGCGTAGGAATTCTTGTAAGAACCGCTGTTGAGCACGCTAGAAAGCTCAATCCAGATTTCAAACTAGGCATCTGTGGCGAACATGGTGGAGATCCTCGCAGTATTCATTTCTTTAACTCTTTAGGAATCGACTATGTCTCATGCTCCCCATTTAGAGTTCCGATCGCACGACTAGAAAGTGGAAGAGCGGCGATAAGTGGTAATAATGCTTCAAGGGTTAGCAACAATGCTTGAATCCATACCGATTGAAGATATTCAAAAAGTAACAGTTGCTGCTGCTGAAAGCGTAATTGATCTTCATGGGTCAATGGATAAGAACTTGATTGATGGCGCAGCCGTCAATGCAATGCGAGCAGCTCTCAATAACATTGCAATGGCAGGAACAGTAGTAATTGGAGAAGGCCAAAAAGACAATGCACCCATGTTAAGAACTGGGGAAAAGGTAGGTAATGGTCTTGGTATAGCAGTTGATATAGCAGTTGATCCTATTGACGGAACATCATTAGTAGCCAAAGGAAAAGTTGGCGCAGTCAGCTTGATTGCTTTTTCTCCGAGTAACACCATGTTTAATCCAGAAGATAACTTCTATATGTATAAATTAGTCACAGGGCATGAAGCCGCATCTAAGGTTTCAATAACTCGACCATTGGTCGAAAATCTACATATTATTGCAGAGGCGAAGTCAAAGAAGATTAATGATTTAGTCGTCAATGTTTTGCGTAGGCCAAGACATGAAAATTTGGCTCTAGAACTACAGTCATTAGGTATAACAGTTAGATTCTTTGATGATGGCGATGTAACGGCGGCATTAGCAACTTGTTTACCTCACACTGAGGTCGATGCAATGATTGGTATCGGCGGCTCTCCAGAAGCGGTCATCGCAGCTGCAGGAATTATCGCTTTGGGCGGAAGTATTCAAACTCAACTTGTTTCTAAGAGCGAGATCGAAACTTTCTCACTAAATCCTCTCAAACCCCTAAATCTTCCGGTCCTTACTAAATTTGACCTCATTCATTCAAATAATGTTTTATTATCGATTACAGGAGTATCAGATAATGAACTTGTTAAAGGATTGAAGCGTGAAGGTAATAAAATTGTTTCAGACACCTTGATAATTGGTCGGTTAAATAATGGCCCTCTTATGATTCATATTTAGAGATTGTAAACCGTTGACAAAGAGGGGAGACGAGGGGATGATTCGGCTATGACCTCAGTAAAGACTTTATTTGATCTCTCGGGCCGAAGCGCACTGATTACAGGTGGTGGAGGCGCACTCGGTGGCGCAATTGGTCTTGGTTTATCGCAAGCCGGCGCAGAGGTAATAATTGCTGACATCAACCTCCAAAACGCATCTAGCGTAGCCGCCAAAATTAGGGCTGCCGGTGGAACTGCTCATGCATTTCAGGGTGACCTAAGTAAAGAGTTACAAGTCGAAGAGTTATTTGCAAAAATAGACAAGTTCACATCCTTAAACATATTAGTGAATGCGATTTCTGCCCCGCAAAATCGATCTTCACCAGATGTTATGCCCCTTGCGGACTGGGACAAGACGATCACCGATGATCTCACTAGTTTTTTCCTTACTTCGCGTGCTGCTGCACAGCGAATGATTAAGGCGGGCAAAGGAGGCAGCATAATAAACTTTAGTTCCATTGCTGGAGCAACATCATTGGGTCGTGGAAGTGTTGCTTATGGGGTTGCAAAAGCTGGAATTATTCAATTAACAAGAGATTGTTCTTTTGAGTGGGCTAGACACGGCATTCGAGTAAATTCCATTTTGCCTTGTCAATTTGATAACGCAACTTGGGACGAATACAAGAAAGATCCTGCAAGGGCCAAACTGGTAGAGCGAGCTATTTCGGGAATTCCTATGCGGCGCTTTGGTAATCCTGAGGAAATGGTTGGTCCTGTCCTTTTCCTCGCATCAGATGCTGCTTCGATGGTGACAGGAATTGCAATGCCTGTCGATGGTGGAAATTTGGCGATGAATCCTGGTGGAAGTATCGATTGGTAATTAATCACATTAATAAATCAAAGGAGAATGCAAATGTCTGAACTACACTATCTACACGATATTCCATCACCTTATGACGCGCACTCCGTCCCTCTTGACACACCTCTAACTGGACCGCCTCCCGCGAGATTTAAGGATAGTGAAGTTCTTGTAGCGCAATACCGCACTAATCCAGCTGCAATCGCTGCTTTAGTTCCAAAACCTCTAGTACCTATTAGCGATGTCGTCATGGTGCAGATCGGACGTTGGGGTGATGTTGCAGGAATGGGAGCAAATACCCAAGAGGTTAATGTAATGGTTCAAGTCGAATTCAATGGACCGAATGGAAAAGTTACGGGTGCTTACTCCCCTTATTTTTATGTCGATAGCGATCGCGCAATGGCTGGCGGACGTGAATTCCATGGGCAACCAAAGCGGTTTGCCAATGTGCAATTAGAGACTCGTGAAGATTTAATCGTCGGAACTATGCATCGAAATGGGATAAATGTATTTACCGCTACTTTGCCTTACAAATCTAAGCCTTGTGATATTTCAGAAGTTTCAAAGCGAGTAAACTTTATTAAGAATATTAATTTGAAGTTAATTCCTCAAATTGATCGTACAAGGGGAATTAGGCAACTCACCGCACGTGATTTTACAGATGTAGAAGTTACTGAATGCTGGACCGGTCCAGTGACAAGCAGGATCGAGGAAAATGCTCAAGCCCCTATGTATCGGTTACCTGTTCTCCAGCATTTAGAAGGGTATTACTGGAAAGGCGCATTTTCTCTCGTTGGAGGCGTTGTGCTTCATGAGTATGAAGGCACTCCCACTCCAAAATAAAATAGGTTTCCTTCTTAATTCCTTAACTATTCAGACTTAAGGCTGCCAGTGCGCCATTTACAATGGAACCTGAATCCAAATCACTCATTGCATACAAATCTGGGATATTTCCTGATTGCCCAAAACTATCGACGCCCATAGCTACTTGCGGCATTCCGAGGGCTGATCCCAGCCATGCCATGGCATGTGAAGAGCCATCATGAATTGAAACTATTGGAGCTTTTTCAGTAAATGTTGTTCTTAATACTCCAGGTAAAGATGGGGTTGAAGCGGTACGAATTCCTTGTTTCAGAGTTCGCTGCCAGCTTCCAAAGACGCGGCCCAGTGAAGTTACGTCAATTACATGTGCAATGACGCCTTCTTCGGCAAGTTGTTTTGCTGCCGCTAGTACTTCTGGAATTACTGCACCACTGCATGCCAAGTAGACAACCGGAGCTAGATAATCATCTTGTTTAGTTAAAGCTGCTCTTCCATCAACTAGTTTGTATGCGCCAGCAAGTACTTGTGATCGCAAAGTTGCTTCTCCAATACGCTGCTTGGCATCATAAAATGGCTGTTGGTGTATAGATCTAGTCGTTAATCTAAAGTAGAAAGCTAACTCGTCGGGCCTGAGATCTGGGACTGTGTTCTTTTTTGCCCCCGCAACATGAGCAAGAGCATCACACAAAAGCCAATCGAGAGATTGAGCGAATGCAGGTTCCATAAGAACTACACCTGGTAATTCAACGCCAACAGATGGAGTAATTGTCGATTGATGCGCTCCTCCCTCTGGAGCAAGAGTTACTCCTGATGGTGTGCCAGCAACAATGAACTTTGCACCAGAGTAAACACTATAAATAAATGCATCCAGTCCACGCAAAACAAATGGATCGTAAACAGTTCCAATCGGAATTAATGGCTGATCAGAGATGTCCCCTGAGATTCCCAGCTGTCCTAAAAGAGTGAACAGATTCATCTCACTAATTCCAAGTTCGATGTGTTGTCCTTTGGGGCTTTCTATCCATTTTTGAATTGAGTTGTCATTCCACTCTCGTTTGACGTCCTTATTAAAGATTCCGTGCCTATTTATAAATCCACCTAGATTTGTAGAGGTGGCAACATCGGGAGCGGTTGTAACCAGATAGGGGCGAATTGCTTCATTCCTGCTTATTTCAGTTAGAACCCTGCCGAAGACTTCTTGTGAGGATGAAAAACCCTTTGGAGCTACACCCGTTGCGTGTGGAAATTCTGCAGAAATTTCAGCTTTCTTGGGTACCCGCTTTAGGGACTCACCTCTTGATACACATAAGGCATCCTCTGGGCTTCCAGGTTCAAACTTACTCCACTCATTTATTTCACTTAAGCCAACTGATGTTCGCAATTCATCTATCTGTTTCTTAGAAATTTGAGCAGAGTGATTTCTCTTATCCCCCGCAATAGGTAAGTGCCATCCTTTAATCGTGTATGCAAAAACAACACTTGGCTTATCTTCAACCCCATCGCAATCCTTGAACGCTTCTAAGAGTGAAGCAATGTCGTGTCCACCTAAGTCAGTCAAAATCTCAAAAAGCTCTTCATCTTTATGTTTTTCAAGAAATTGGGTCACTCCATCTGGTGATCCTTCTAAAAATCGAATCCGTGCTTCTTGTGGTGTGAGACCAAATAGTGATTGATACTGCTCGTTTGGAATTTCATCAAACCAGATTTTGAAAACCTCACTACCTGGCTCTTCGAAAACTTTTTGTAATTTGGAGCCGTACTTAACTTCCTTGACATGCCAACCTGCAGCTTCAAATTGCGCTCTCCACTGAGCTATGCGAACACCTGGAATAATTCGATCCAAGGACTGTCTATTAAAATCCACAATCCACATAACATTCCCAAGATTTGCTGTGGCCGGATCGGCCAAAGCCTCCCAAATATTTCCTTCATCTAGTTCGGCATCACCAATCACGGAAATGAAACGTGACTTTGGTCTTGGGCCAAAATGTGAGTCAACATATTGCCTTGTCACTGCGGCAAATAGTGGTGCAACCGCCCCCAGTCCAACCGAGCCGGTAGAAAAATCCACCCTGTCAGGATCCTTTGTCCTTGAAGGATAACTTTGTAATCCACCAGCTTCGCGAAGTGTTCTTAAGTAGCTCTCATCTAGATTGCCTAATAGATATTGAATTGAATGAAAAACCGGTGATGCGTGAGGCTTAATACTTATTCGATCCTCAGAATCCAGGTAATTGAAATAGAGAGATGTTAAAACGGTAACTAGGGAAGCACTTGATGCTTGATGTCCACCAACTTTTATGCCATCTAAATTAGGCCTGTCGTTATTGGCAAAATCAATCATTCGTGTAGAAAGCCATAGAACACGGTTTTGGATGTGATCTAGTACTTCAATCTCATCTTGGAAGTTCTTGGCTGCAGTCAAATTTCCTGATTCGTTGTGATCTTCGATCTTTGATTTCACAATTAACTACATTCCAAAAGCTTCTTTGATTCTACTTTCCAATGGATACTCCTTAGGCGCCTTATTAGGACCCTTCATCCACCACTCGTAATACTCTGAAAGCATTGATTTAAGGTCGTATGCCGGAGCAAACCCCAATCTATGCAGAATCTTCTCTGAACTTAAATAAGCATTATTTTCTGGGAAAGGGAACGCAACGTTTTTTAAATCAAAATTAATGGTGTCAATCTGAAATTCTTCGGGTTGATACGAAACGACAATAGGTTCGATTCCACATACCTCGGATGCCAAATCAACAAAGCCACGACTAGTAGTTGCTTGTGGAACAGCAAGATTGAATTCTTCGCTGCCATTGGTTCTATTCAAACTTAGGATCCTAACTATTGCACTCGCAACATCGCCTGCGTAGATAAAGGAGTGGATCGACTTGCCTCCGTTGGCTAAAAATATTGGTTGTTTTGCTAGAAGTCGACTAAATGCAAAAGATTCTCTGTCCTCATAATTGTCCGGACCCATCACAAATGGAAGGCGAAGAGCGGTTGTATCAAAAGCACCCTTGGAGCTAAATTCTCTTAGCAACGACTCCGAGCGAATTTTCTCAGCGGCATAAGCGGCGAAAGGATGTGGTGGGCCTTTAGGGAAATCTTCTGTTATTGGAAATACCTGGCTAGATGTGTAAACAGCTCCTGTGGAAATAAAGATGTAGCGAGATATCTTGCCAGCAAAGAAGTTTCCTGCCTGCTCAACCCAATCAGATGCATATGCTGAAAAATCAATAACAGCATCAAACTTAGAATCCTTGAATTGTTCTAACGCTCCTGGTTGTGAACGATCGCAGATAACATTGTGCGCACCTTTGTTTTCTTCGCGGGTTCCTCTATTTGCGATCGTTACATCTATTCCTACTTCCAGCAGTGCGCGCAGAACATATCGGCCCATAAAACGAGTTCCACCGAAGATTAGAACATTCATCGCACACTCCTACGCTGAGAAAAGCTAGTTATGAACTGTATTGTAAACAGTTGACGATGATATATCAAGGGACTAGCATCCCTTTCTATGGATGCGATCAGTAGGATCGAAACTTTTGAAGCTCGAGTACCTCTTCCTCAGGCGCTTGCCGTTGGATCTTCACGCATAACACATCGAACGTATTCGATTGTAAAAGTAACAACCACCGATGGAATTATTGGTGTGGGCTATTGCTACAGCCGTGGACTACCGATTACAAACATCATTGATAACTCAATCACTCCCGTTGTGCTTGGTAAGACTGCTGAATCTCCTGAGGAAATTCGGAAGTTGATTGTTGCGTTTAACTGGTGGGCTGCTGAGCACGGAACTGTTACCGCTGGAATGAGTGCACTTGATATTGCCCTTCACGATATTGCGGGTAAGAGAGCGGGCAAAAGCGTAGCCTCGTTGCTTGGTGCTACCGCTACAGAGATACCTATCTACTCTGTTGTTGGTTACCACTATGGCCAGGACGAATCAGGACTCGCTGAAGAGTTAGAACATGCCATCAGCCGTGGAATTGGATCATTCAAAATTGTAATTGGTGCAGATTCACCTGAACGAGATGCACGACGACTGAAGGTTTTAAGAAACAGAGTAGGAGATTCTGCACTAATTGCTGTTGATGCATTCAGAACTTTTAAGACTTTAGAAAATGCAGTTAATCGAGTAAATCATATAAAAGAATATGGAATCTCGTTTGTCGAAGATCCGTTCTTGGAGTCCGAGGGACTAATAGCTATTGCATTACGTGATGCAACGGGTGTGCCAGTTTCATTTGGTGAATCACAAGCTTCCTCGCAAATGGTGAAACAAATAATTGATTACAATCAGGTCGATGTGCTCAGAATAGATGCACTTATAATCGGCGGGGTGGGTGAGTTTATTAAAGCAGCCAACTATGCCGAGACTAAAGGCAAGACCTACGCAACGCATATCCATACCGAGATACACTCACAAATTGCTGCAGCAGCGCCAAACCTATATTTGGGTGGCCTTGAATACCTAGACCCTCGATACGAGATTGACTTGTTTCATCACCTGCTGATCAAACCAATTGAAATACGAGATGGAAACGCCATTCTAAGTACAGCACCAGGCTTTGGAATAGAGTGGGATTGGGAAGCAATCAAAAGATACTCGGCTTAAATTAGACCTTACAAATTGGAAATTGAGACATGGAATTATTAAGCGAAGAAACTGTTGTTGATTACCTCATCAGCAAGGATCTCTTTTCAACTGATGAAGAAATTAAAGTTGAAGTCTTAGCAGGTGGGGTCTCAAACACGGTTCTTGCAATATCAACGAGCACTAAGAATCTAGTTCTAAAACAAGCCCTTCCTGCACTCAAAGTAGCTGAGCTATGGGAAGCAGATCCCCGTCGGGCAATAGTTGAAGCAGATGCCCTAAAGCTCTTTCATGGTCTTAATCCAGAGATCGTGCCTGAATTAGTTTTTGTTGATCCTATTGAATTTGTCGTAATCATGAAGAGAGTGCCACTAGCTAGCAGAGTTTGGAAATCAGACTTGCTCGGGGGAATCTACCGACCGCAAGTTGCCCGTACCCTCGGCACCACACTTGCTCAATGGCACAACTTTGGCGCTTCAAACCCCGATGCCCATAGCAAGTTCATGGAAGACGCCCTGTTTGATCAGTTGAGAATTGATCCTTTCTATCGATTTGTTGCAAATAAAAATATTAATTTACGGGAGTCCATCAATCGATTGATAGGCGAGTTAGAGAAGGATAAATCGACCATAGTGCATGGAGATTTTTCACCAAAGAACTTTATGGTCACAGAAGATGATCATGTTTATGTCTTAGATTTTGAAGTGATGCATGTGGGAAACCCAGTATTTGATTTGGCATTCATAATGGCTCATCTCTTGTGCAAGTTTTTCCATGCGCCAAATGCAGACGAGGCAGCAGAGTTATCAAATATTGCTAAGACTTTCTTAAACGCATACCTAGAACAGAGCCAGATTGCTCCAACGCTAGTGCTGCACACCGCATTAATCACACTGGCAAGGGTTGAAGGAAAGTCACCGGTTAACTACTTAAGTCAGTTAGAGCAAGAAAAGATCCAGTTACTGACTAAGAAGGTATTGCTAGATCAAAAAACAGAGGATGTAATGACACTCTTTGATGTGAGCCAGCGATGAAGGTTAAAAAGCTACTTGGGTATCAGGTATTAGATTCCAGAGGCAGACCAACAGTTGCTGCCTCAATAACCCTAGAGGATGGCACAGCCCATACTGCTCGCGTTCCCTCAGGGGCTTCAACAGGAAAACATGAAGCTTTGGAGTTACGAGATGGTGATCAATTAGCCCACAACAACTTCTACGGGGCACTATCTGTCACTAAAGCTGTCGAAAATGTGAATACAAGAATCGCTCCCCTAATTGTTGGACAGCAGGTTGATTTAAAGTTCATCGATGGAGAAATCCGCACATTAGACACAACATCTAATTTTTCATCACTTGGTGCAAATGCAACACTTTCTGTTTCTTTGGCTGCTGCAAAGGCTTCAGCTCATGCACACAATGTGTCCCTGGCTAGATACTTTCAACCTCAAGGTAATTTATTGATCCCTATGCCCATGGTAAACATTCTCTCTGGTGGAGCACATGCAAATCGCTCTCTTGATTTCCAGGATGTACTCATAGTCCCAACAGGAGCAAGCTCCTTTACTGAGGCGCTTTCTTGGATCGTTGCGATACGAGAGGCTGCTGCTCAACTTGGTAGCAAAGCGGGAATGATCACGCACTTAGTAGCAGATGAAGGTGGGCTAGGTATTGCCTTTGATTCCATCGAGTCAGCAATTGAATTTGTTATCGAAGCAATTAAAGAGGTAGGACTTGAAATTGGTTCGCAACTTTCCTTGGCACTAGATGTCGCCTCTACTCAATTTTTCAGCAATGGAACATACAACTTGGCTACTTCGCGTAAGTCTTACTCATCTACAGATTTTGTCTCCTACATCAATAACCTTGTTTCTAACTATCCAATAATTTCAATTGAAGATCCCTTCGCAGAAGATGATTGGGAAAGTTGGAGTTCATTTATGCAAATAGCTCCTAAGAATGTGCAGGTTCTTGGAGATGATCTACTAACAACTAACTCGGATAGGCTCGAAAGAGCAATCAATCAAAAATCTGCAAACGCAATATTAATTAAGCCAAATCAAAATGGTTTAGTTACTGATACCCATAGAGTGTTGAGAGCTGCACAAAGTGCAGGATTCACAACCGTTGTCTCTGCCCGATCAGGAGAGACCGAAGATTCATGGCTATCTGACCTTGCAACTGGATGGCGAGCTGGCCAAATAAAAGTTGGCTCTACACATGGTTCAGAACGCAATGCAAAGTGGAATCGTCTGCTCGAATTAGAGCAGATTGAGAAGGTGGAGTTCAGTAGGCCATTCTCATAAGAGTTGGTGGCTCAGCCTGCGGACTTGCACCTGCCACACATGGGGCTTAGCTCGCCAATCAAATGTAGCCTTATATATTGCGGGATTTTCAGGGGGGATTTACCCTTAGGTATTCCAACGTAAGGTGGGCATGATGAAGTACAAATCAGTCAAGGGTTTACTAACTGGTGATGAGTCTTTAATTCCTGTCACTTTCATAGACAAATTGGAAGATGTT
>Ga0304730_1001429_pt1 | contig 18086 bp, 16 predicted proteins | sample M_130628_MF_Meta_FD_190474 | JGI IMG/M metagenome (GOLD analysis project Ga0304730, IMG submission 190474) | Freshwater microbial communities from Lake Montjoie, Canada to study carbon cycling - M_130628_MF_MetaG (v2) (version 2) | ecosystem: Environmental > Aquatic > Freshwater > Lake | place...
AATTGTTGTCTTTTATTTTGCTTTTATACACTTGTACCTATGGTTTTTTGGTGAAAGTGCCTAAGTTAGACGACCGCATGCAGGAGTCCATCCGTAATTTCTTTTTTCATGTGCCCATGTGGTTTGGCATGATGATTTTATTATTTGTTTCTTTAGTGTATTCCATTAAATATTTAAGGTCATCTAGTTTATTGCATGATGTGTATGCGCAAGCTTATGCTGCCATGGGGTTGATTTTTGGTGTCTTAGGGATCATTACCGGGGCATTGTGGGCCAATTACCAATGGGGTAGTCCTTGGGTGGGTGATCCAAAACAAAATGGGGCAGCAATTGCATTACTGATCTACTTTGCCTATTTTGTTTTAAGAGGCAGTTTAGTGGATGCAGAAAAAAAAGCTAGACTTTCTGCAGTCTATAATATATTTTCATTTTTCATGTTGTTTCCAACGCTTTGGATTTTGCCAAGATTAACAGAGTCCTTGCATCCTGGAGGACAGGGAAGTGATGGCAATCCTGGTATCAATGGTAAAGACATGTCCGCGAATATGCGCACTGTATTTTATCCAGCAGTGATTGGATGGACTTTATTAGGCGTTTGGATTACCACCTTGAAAATTCGTGTACAAATGATCCAATTAAAAAAAGAAGGCATCTTATAACCTACAATTATTAAATATATGTTAACCTTATTACAAGCACAACAAGCAGCATCACAAAGTATTATGTTGCAGAACGGAAAAATATTCTTAGTCATGTCAGTGGTTTGTATTGTGCTGATTGGCCTTTTTTTATATGTCACTTCAATCGATAAAAAAATTAAACAACTAGAAAAATAAAAGTATATGTCAACAACATCAGATTACAGTTTTTTTCAGAGTGTAGAAAAAAGTTTCGACAAAGCATCAAAGTATACGAATTGGGAGGATGGATTATTAGAGCAAATTAAAGCCTGTAATAGTATTTACAGTATGCGTTTTCCAGTAAAAATGGATGATGGCAGAATTGAAGTAATTGAGGCATACAGAGTACAACACTCTCAACATAAATCACCTTGTAAAGGTGGTATTCGATTTAGCCTTGCAGTGAATCAAGACGAAGTGATGGCATTGGCCGCTTTGATGACTTACAAATGTGCTATTGTGAATGTGCCATTTGGAGGAGGTAAAGGGGGTATTAAAATAAACCCAAGAGCTTTAAGTGCTTATGAGTTAGAAAAAATCACTAGAAGGTATACTGCGGAATTAGTAAAGAAAAATTTTATCGGTCCAGGTATCGATGTTCCTGCACCAGATTACGGAACAGGCGAGCGCGAAATGGCTTGGATTGTGGATACCTATCAATCATTGAAACCAGGTGAGATTGATGCGGCTGGTTGTGTGACAGGTAAGCCGGTATCATTAGGTGGTGTAAGAGGACGTAAAGAAGCCACTGGATTGGGTGTATTTTTTGGAGTGAGAGAAGTTTGCTTAATGGAAGATGTGATGAAGAAATTAGGACTAACTGTAGGGATTGAAAATAAGCGTGTGATTGTTCAAGGATTGGGCAATGTAGGTTATTTCTCAGCAAAATTCTTTAGATCAAATGGTGCTAAAGTGATAGCGATTGCAGAATTTGAAGGTGCTATTTACTGTGCAGATGGTTTAGATGAAGAAGCCGTTTTCCAACACAGAAAAACAACAGGAAGTATCTTGAATTTTCCAGGTGCAACCAATATTGAAAAGAGTTCAGATGCATTGGAAATGGAATGTGATATCTTAATTCCTGCAGCCTTAGAAAATGTCATTGATAAAAACAATGCGCCTAATATTAAAGCTAAGATCATTGGTGAAGCAGCAAATGGACCTTTAACACCAGAAGCGGATGAAATTTTAACTAAAAATGGCGTGTTGGTTATTCCAGATATGTATTTGAATGCAGGTGGTGTAACAGTATCTTATTTTGAGTGGTTGAAAAACTTAAGCCACGTTAGATATGGCCGTTTAGAAAAGCGTTTTACAGAAAATGCCAATATCAATCTTATCAATCAGATGGAAGAGTTAACAGGTAAGAAGGTGAGTGCGACTGAAAGAGCAGTCATTGCGCATGGTCCAGATGAAATTGATTTAGTGCATAGTGGATTGGAAGAAACAATGATTAATGCAACAAGAGAAATTATGGATATATGGAATGCAAATCCATCTATTCCAGATATGAGAACTGCAGCATATGTTTGTGCAATCAATAAAGTAGCGCACTCTTATACAGAATTAGGAATTTTCCCTTAATCTTTAAAGATTAGGGTCAATATAATTGGGGAACTGATGCAACATATGCAGGTTCCCCATTTTTATTTCCGCTCCAATTGTGGTAGGTCCGTTGGTGGCGATTAAATAAGTGGCATTTAATACTTGTTGGTATTGTAACAATTGAAGAATCGTTTTTTCGTTAAGTATCGTATTCGCTTCCTTGCATTCAATAATCATCCATGGGGTTGTTCCGCGATAAACCAGGATATCAAATCTTTTTGTGAGTGCTCCTAATTGTATTTTTTTTTCAATCGCGATAAGTTCTATAGGATACTTGCAAACTTGAATGAGGTATTGTAACATGTTTTGTCTAACCCATTCTTCTGGGGTCAATACCACCCATTTTTTTCTACAAGGATCAAAGATTTGATCTTTTCCACCAACTGATTGGACTTTAAAGTCGTATGAAGGGAAATCAACTAAAATCATGAATTAAAAAAAATAAGGTATTTTTATAGTGTCCTCCATCAAAGATAAGCTTATGAAAACAAAAGAAGAAATCGTAGAAAACTGGTTACCAAGGTATACTGGAGCGAGTTTAGATCAATTTGGTAAGTATATCCTTTTGACCAATTTCAGCAATTATGTAAAGATGTTTGCAGAAAGACACCATGTTGAAATCATAGGTTTAGATCGTCCAATGCAGTGCGCTACTGCAGAAGGTATCACTATTATTAATTTTGGAATGGGTAGTCCAGGTGCTGCTACCATTATGGATTTATTAACTGCAATACAACCCGAAGCTGTTTTGTTTTTAGGGAAATGCGGAGGATTAAAGAAAAGAAATAAAGTAGGTGATTTAATTTTACCCATTGCGGCATTAAGAGGAGAGGGTACCTCCAATGATTATTTCCCACCAGAAGTACCAGCCTTGCCTGCCTTTGCTTTACAAAAAGCAATTTCAACTACTATAAGAGATAACAATGTAGACTATTGGACTGGCACAGTCTACACGACTAACCGAAGAGTTTGGGAGCATGATGAAGAATTTAAAAACTATTTAACAAAGGTGAGGGCTTATGCCATTGATATGGAAACTGCCACCATCTTTACAGTAGGATTTTACAATAAGATTCCAACTGGTGCATTATTATTAGTGAGTGATTCTCCAATGGTGCCAGAGGGTGTCAAAACAGAAGCCAGCGACAGCATCGTCACTGCAGAATTTGTAGAGCGACATCTGTCTATAGGGATTGAATCATTGAAACAATTGATCAACGACGGATTGACTGTGCGCCATTTACAATTCTAAATGCGGGTTTGTTTTATTGAATTAGTCTTTCCACAAAAATGGAAATAGGATGTACGCAAGTGCAATAATCATGATGTCAAATCCAACCAATAAACCAACCAATTGAGGTAGTCCATTTTGAACAATATCAGAGAAAGCGATATTGGCAATTTTCATCAACAAAAGTAGTTGAGGTATAATTAATGGAAATCCTAATATCGCCATGATGGCGGATGGTTGTTGCGCTTTTGCAGCGATGGCTGCTAAAAAACTAAATACCAAACTCAAGCTAATTCCACCCAAGCAACTTAGTCCAAAGAATAATAAAATATGTGTTAATGGATTGCCAAGCAAAACCATGAACAGCATCAAACTCAATGCACTCATAGTACACATGAGTAAGCTATTGAAAATGAGTTTTGAAAATATAAAATTCACAGGACTGACAATCGAATAAAAATAAAGCATTCTTCCTCTCCCTTCTTGCAAGAAGCTTCTAGCCACAGCATTGATACAAATAAAAAGTAAGGTAATCCAGTAAAGCCCATTCCATACTTTATCTTCTGGTAGGCCCATGGTTAAGTAAATCACAAAAGTAGTCGATGCTAAATAAATCAGGATCCCAAAAAAAGTATATTGCTGTCTCCATTCAAGCAGCAAGTCTTTTTTTAAAAGTGTAGCGATATTTTTTAGGGATGCGTTCATAAAGCGTATAGGCTTATTTTGCTGCGCAGATTCTACATCTAGGCTCATAATTATTTTTTTCACCTAACACAACAGTACCTTCTTCGGCACTTGTTCTGTATGATACATTGGCTAAATGACCGCATTGTACACAAATGGCATGTAGCTTGGTGATGAAATCGGCAATGGCTAAAAGTTGTGGCATAGGTCCAAACGGCTTACCTAAATAATCCATATCTAATCCAGCAACAATAACTCTTTTACCGTGCATGACTAGTGTTTCACAAACAGGAATAATTTCATGATCAAAAAACTGTGCTTCGTCAATACCCACCACATCCGCATCTGCTACATGTAATAAAATATTTTTTGCGAAGTCAATTGGAATGGAAGGAACAGAGTTGGCATCATGACTCACCACATTCTCTTTATCATACCTGGTATCGGTTGCTGGTTTGTAAATGACTACTTTTAAATTTGCTATTTGAGCTCTTTTAAGTCTTCTAATCAACTCTTCGGTTTTGCCGCTAAACATGCTGCCACAAACGACCTCAAGCCATCCTCTTTTTTCTTTTGAAAAGTTTTGTTCAATAAACATAGACAATAATGCAATTTCTTTTTCGTTCTTAAATAAATCCTTATTCTTTAATTCCTTCAAAAGTAGACATTCCTATGGAAAGAGTTGCCGCTTTGGTTGAAAAATTAACCACACAATTGGCCGAAAAGGCAGACAAAAGCCAATTAAAACAAACGGCCGTCCAATTGCTAGCAGCCTTATCAGAAACAGATCAATTTAACAATCTTCCAAATAATGTTTCAGTGATGATTCCAGGAGGCGAAGAAGTTGCTGAAGTAATTAATAGTCCTATCCCTGAAATTGAACCAGTGGAAGTAAGGATTCCTAGTTTGCCAAAATTAGAACCGGTTGAACCTTTAGCACCTAAGATACCTGTAGTAACTGATTCAATTCCAAAGGAGATCAATGCCACTATTACAAATACAGAACTACAAGAAAAACTAGCTTTAGACCCCATCAAGGACTTAAAAGTGGCTATTGGAATCAACGATAAATTTCAGTTTATTTCAACCCTTTTTAATGGAGATGAAAAAGCATTTGATCAGGCCATTAAAACCATCAATGGATTTAAAATTTATGCAGAGGCACAATTTTGGATTAAATCTAATCTAAGGGAACAAAATAAATGGGACGATACAACTGAAGTCGTTAAAGCTTTTGACTTTTTGGTGAAACGTAGATTTGCTTAATACAATCAATCGTTTTTTGGGTAGCACCGGCATTGTCTTGCACAAATTTAAAAGCGGCATCTCCTGTAGCTGTAGAAAAAGCAGCGTCCTTAAAAAGTCTTTCTAAGATATTGTTTAAACCTTTCGCATTCTTTATTTTGATACCCCCATATGCATTGCGCAATCCAATCGCTTCTTGGTATTTTGAGTCATTCGGTCCCCAAATCACGGGCTTACCAAATACGGCAGCCTCAAGGACATTATGGATACCATCCTTCGTAAACCCACCACCTATAAAAGCAATATCGGCGTATTGATATAAATGACTTAATAAACCAATCTGATCAACAATCAACACCATTGGCTTTTCCATTTGATTGCTATGCATTAACCATTCAGACAAGCAAATTGAATTGGGAAAATGAGATTGACAAGATTGGATGGCTGCCGCATCTACATGATGTGGAACAATGATCCAATTAAATTGATTCCAACTACTTATGACGGATCCAATCATCAAATGGTCTTGTTCCCAAGTACTTCCAGCGACAATCGTTTTAACTTTAGCTAATCTTGATACCCAATCAATGGTTGCTTTTCCTGCCACAATATCCAATACACGATCAAAACGCGTATCTCCACTGATGGCTAAATGGGTATGCTTTACAAGAGGACTGACTAATTTTTTTGAGGTGAAATCTTGTACTAAAATACCAGTGAATAATGGTAAGATGGCACGATAAAATCCACCATAGAATTTGAAAAAAATTTGATCTGGTCTAAAAATTGCAGATACTAAAAAAGTTGGAATTTTTTGAACTGCTGCCTGCTTTAAATAAAAGTACCAAAATTCATACTTTACAAATAGGATACATTTGGGTTGAACCATTTGCATCCATCTAGTTGCAGAGATAGGACCATCTAAAGGCAGGTAAGATACAAAGTCAACATCTGGGTGATGCTTTCGGTGTAAGTATCCTGAAGGTGAAAAAAAAGTCACCCATATTTGATGGGTTGGATAACTTTTTTTTAAGCCGCTAATGATCGGAAGACCCTGCTCAAATTCACCATAAGAGGCGCAGTGTACCCAAATAATGGGTCCCGTTATTTGACTGCTTAATAGACTTACTTCTTCCCACACCTTTTGCTGCCCCTCTACCCAATACTTAGCCTTCTCATTAAAGGGACTAATAAGCTTTGCTAGAATTGGATAAAACAATAAAAACAGTCGATATAGTATCATAAAAAGGGGCTAATGCAAAGATGGGATACAAAGGGGGTATTTCCACCTTTTTGGCCATTTTATTGTAATTTTGGCAAAATTCATTGGATGCGAAAAATACAAATGGTAGATACAAAAAATCAGTACCTAGCCATCAAAGAAGAAGTCGATCAAGCTGTACAAAACGTATTGGATAGTGCTGCGTATATCAATGGAAAAGCGGTACAAGATTTTTCAAAAAATTTAGGGGAATATTTAGGCATAGAATATGTGGTGCCTTGTGCCAATGGAACGGATGCGCTTCAAATTGCGATGATGGCATTGGACTTGCAACCTGGGGACGAAGTCATCACACCTTCTTTTACTTATATCGCTACCACAGAAGTAGTGGCCTTGTTAAAATTAACGCCTGTTTTTGTAGATGTAGATCCTGTGACTTATTGTATGGATTTTGAAAGCTTGAAAAAAGCCATTACACCAAAAACAAAAGCGATTGTGCCTGTGCATTTGTATGGACATGCGGCACCCATGGAGGCTATTTTGGAAATTGCAATGCAACACAATTTATATGTGATAGAAGATAATGCACAAGCGATAGGCACAGATTATACTTTCTCTGATGGGACTGTTAAAAAAACGGGTACCATGGGTCATATTGGTGCAACATCTTTTTATCCTAGTAAAAATTTAGGTGCATTTGGAGATGGGGGTGCGCTATTTACCAATGATAAAGTCTTAGCGGATAAAATGGCCATGATAGCCAATCATGGACAATCAGCCCGTTATTATCATGATGTAGTAGGTTGTAATTCAAGATTGGATTCAATTCAAGCAGCGGTGTTAAATATTAAACTAGCTAAATTAGATGCGTACAATAAGGCGAGACAAGCTGTTGCTGCATATTATACGCAAGCATTTGCTGGTATCCAATCTATTGTTACACCTGCGATTGCAAATTATAGTTCGCATGTGTTTCATCAATATACCATTCAATTAAAAGGAGTAGATAGGGAAAAATTCATTGCACATTTAGCAACAAAAGAAATTCCATGTATGATTTATTATCCTGTACCAGGACATCTACAAAAGATGTTTGCTTCAGACCAACAAAATCATTGGGATTTAAAAATAACAGATGAATTAACACCTTGTGTTTGTTCTTTGCCAATACACACAGAAATGGAAGAGGAGCAATTAAAATATATTACAGAAGGGGTACAATCTTTCTTTAATTAAAAAAATACATCAATGAAAATAGCAGTAGTAGGCACTGGATACGTTGGATTGGTTACAGGCACTTGTTTTGCAGAGACAGGTAACAAAGTGACTTGCGTGGATATTGATAAAGCGAAAGTAGAAAAATTAAGCGGAGGTCAAATCACCATTTACGAACCAGGACTTGAAAAAATATTCTTAAGAAATATCAAAGAGGAGCGTTTAAGATTCACCACACAATTAGAAGAAGCGATTGAAGATGCAGAGATTATTTTTTTAGCCTTACCAACCCCTCCAGGTGCAGATGGTAGTGCGGATTTAAAATATGTATTGGGTGTAGCGGATCATTTAGGAAAGATTTTAAAGGGCTATAAAGTCATTGTCAATAAGAGCACGGTGCCAGTAGGTACTGCTGATAAAGTAAGTGCAGCAATTGCAAAAAATTATAGTGGTGAATTTGATGTGGTAAGTAACCCTGAGTTTTTAAGAGAGGGTGTGGCGGTGGATGATTTCATGAAACCAGACAGAGTGGTTGTTGGAACAAGATCTGATAGAGCGAAGAAATTAATGAGTGAACTATACGCACCATTTGTGAGACAGGGTAATCCAGTGATCTTTATGGATGAGCGTAGTTCGGAGTTAACTAAGTATGCAGCAAATTCTTTCCTTGCAACCAAGATTTCCTTCATGAACGAGATTGCGCAATTATGTGAGCGCATGGGTGCGGATGTGGACATGGTAAGAAGAGGAATAGGTAGTGACGACAGAATCGGAAAACGATTTTTATTTCCAGGCATTGGTTATGGTGGATCATGTTTTCCAAAAGATGTACAAGCTTTGATCATGTCATCGGATGAAGTGAAATATGATTTTGAGATTTTAAAAGCAGTGGAGAAAGTCAACGCCAATCAAAAGCTACATTTAGTAGAAAAGATCAAGGCTTATTACAAGAACGATTTACAGGGCAAGCATTTTGCTTTATGGGGATTAGCGTTTAAGCCTAATACAGACGATATCAGAGAAGCACCAGCACTCAGTATCATTGACGCTTTAACAAGTTTAGGTGCGACTGTTACAGCGTATGATCCAGAAGCGATGTCCAATGTAAAGGGACAGATAGGAGACAAGATACAATATGCTGCGAACCAGTATGAGGCATTACAAAATGCAGCAGCACTCATTATAGCAACAGAGTGGAGTGAGTTTAGAACGCCTGATTTTGAGCGCATGGAAAAAGAGATCAAGCACAAAATCATTTTTGATGGCAGAAACTTATTTGATGTAGCCAAGATGAATGAATTAGGATACCATTATGAAAGTATCGGAAGAGCAAACGCCTAAAAACAAATCATGAGTCAGAAAAGAATATTAATAACAGGAGCAGCCGGATTTTTAGGATCGCATTTATGTGATCGTTTTATCAAAGAAGGCTACTATGTGATTGCGATGGATAATTTGATCACAGGGGACTTAATGAATATTGAGCACTTGACATCAAATCCAAACTTTGAATTCATCCACCATGATGTCACTAAATTCATTGATATCGAAGGCGGCCTAGATTATATTTTGCATTTTGCCTCACCAGCAAGTCCAATCGATTATTTAAAAATCCCAATTCAAACATTGAAAGTGGGTGCGATGGGTACGCATAATTGTTTAGGCCTAGCCAAAGCAAAAGGTGCAAGAATATTGGTTGCTAGTACAAGTGAAGTATATGGAGATCCACTCGTGCATCCACAAACCGAGGAGTACTGGGGTAATGTGAATCCAGTAGGGCCAAGAGGGGTATATGATGAAGCAAAACGTTATATGGAATCCATCACCATGGCCTATCACACTTTTCATCATGTAGAAACTAGAATCATCCGCATCTTCAATACCTATGGTCCTAGAATGCGCCTGAATGATGGACGTGCGTTACCTGCATTTATTGGTCAAGCATTAAGAGGCGAGGATATGACGGTGTTTGGAGACGGCTCACAAACAAGAAGCTTCTGCTATGTGGATGATTTAGTGGAAGGTATTTATAGATTATTATTAAGCGATTACGCAAGTCCAGTGAATATTGGTAACCCGAATGAAATTAGTTTAAAGGATTTTGCAGAAGAAGTATTGAAATTAACAGGCAATACTGTGAAGATCGTTTACAAGGAATTACCTGTGGATGATCCAAAACAAAGACAGCCCGATATCACCAAAGCAAGAACCATTTTAGGATGGGAGCCTAAAGTAGAAAGAGCAGAAGGTTTACAAAAAACCTATGATTACTTTAAAGCATTGCCACCATCTGAGTGGACGAAGTTGCCTAAAGAATTTATTTCAAAATAGTCCCATGGCGATTCATAAAATTTTGATAACAGGATCGAATGGCCAATTGGGTTGGGAGTTAGGTCAACTAGCTGCATCCTATCCTGCATTTGAATTTATTTTGGTGGATCGAAGCCAATTGGATTTATCATTTCCTGAAACAATTGAAAAAATCATTCATACAATCAAACCTGATTGTATTGTCAATACCGCTGCCTATACTGCTGTTGATAAATCTGAAACAGAAAAGGAATTAGCATATACGGTTAACGCAACTGCTGTCCAGGAATTAGCACTTATAAGCAAAGCATTAGCAATACCATTTATTACCTACTCAACAGATTATGTATTTGATGGGGAAGCAACAGCGCCTTATGCGACGTCAAGAAAAGTAGACCCTGTAAATTATTATGGATCTACCAAAGCTGCTGGGGAAACAATGGCGATGGAAGCCAATGAAAACACAATTATAATTAGAACCTCTTGGGTTTTTAGTAGTCATGGAAATAATTTTGTGAAAACCATGATGCGTTTAATGAAGGAAAGGGATCAATTAAATATTGTGGCAGACCAAAAGGGTAGACCAACTTATGCAAAGGATTTAGCAATTGCGACAATGAATATGATTGATTCTATCAATGCTGGTAAGGCAATCAAAGGAGTATATCATTTTGCGAATCAGGGAGAGACTACTTGGTTTGATTTTGCAGCTAAAATAAAAGCAATTGCTGGTTTAACATGTGACCTTCGACCCATTGAGACCAAAGATTTCCCAACGCCAGCTAAAAGACCTGCCTATTCTGTCTTAGATACTTCTAAAATTGAAGAAGCACTTTCATTATCTATTCCTCATTGGGAGGATGCTTTAGCAAGTTGTATGAAGGAAATAAATTTATAGTAAGGATGGACCTTTCCTATATTGAAAAGGATGGACCTTTTCAAAAAAAAGGATGGACTTTTCCTATATTGAAAAGGATGGACCTTTTCAAAAAAAAGGATGGACCTTTCCTATATTGAAAAGGATGGACCTTTTCAAAAAAAAGGATGGACCTCACTTCGTTCGGTCTTCCTTTTTGATGGAAAATCCCAGCATCAAATAAAGAAGCTACCACTAGTGACGCTAGTAGTTTTTTTATGCCCTCACTGCTCCCTATGAATATGGAGCAAATTGCTACGCAATTTTACAATGTTACTCCAATCCAAAAATCAAGCGAGCTTGTTTTTGCCTTGTCGACACATTGTGCTCGTTTCACTCGCTGCTCCATATCTTAGTAACGGGCATAAAAAAACCGCAACTTACGTTGCGGCTTCTTTTTCTTTTGGTTGCCTGACCAGGATTCGAACCTAGACAAACTGCACCAAAAACAGTTGTGCTACCGTTACACCATCAGGCAATCCTCTAGCCATTCTAAGAATGGACTGCAAAAATAGGGGTAGACACAAAAACTTCCAAATTTTTATTGGCTTAACCTAACAATATCTTTGATTTGGCTTAACTTAAACCTAGATTTTTATTTTAAAAATTAAACACCAGACCTATGCGTTTCAAAATTGCCTCGGCTCTATGCATCATTACATGTATCTGCTGCATGTCTTTTGTACAAGATGGGAAGAAAAAAATTGTTTTTTTTGGAGATTCAATCACTGAATTGGGGGTTAAAAAAGGAGGTTATATCGACCTATTGAACAATCGTATTGAAAGTAATGGACAAACCAATCAGTTTGAATTGTTGGGCGCGGGCATAGGTGGAAATAAGGTATATGATTTATACTTGAGACTGGAGAAAGATGTACTCAATGAAAATCCAAATCTGGTAGTTATTTGGATTGGAGTAAACGATGTGTGGCATAAATCCACAAAAGGAACAGGCACGGATTATGATAAGTTTGGTTTATTCTATGATGCTATGATCCAAAAAATTCAAGATAAAGGCGCCAAGGTAATTTTAGTCACTCCTGCAGTAATAGGAGAGCGCTATAATCATTCTAATGCTCAAGATGGAGACCTTAATTTTTACTCCAATTGGATCCGTCAATATGCTGCTCAAAAAAACATTGCTTTAGTAGATTGTAGAAAATTATTTTTAGAGTACAGTGCTAAAAATAATCCTAAGCAATTGGATATGGGTATACTGACTTATGACAGAGTGCATTTAAATGACGCGGGCAATCAATTGGTCGCAGACGCCATTTGGGAAGCAATAAAGTAATCCAAGTACTTTTATTATTCAGCAATCACTAAATAGTATTGCTTCTTACCTTTTTGAATCAACATATATTTTCCTTGTAATAAATGTGCAGTATTGATATGTGTTGTTTCAGTACTCATCTTTTCTTTATTAATACTGATCCCCCCTCCTTGCCACATTTTACGGGCTTCGCCTTTACTTGGGAAGATCGCTGTATCAGCTAATAAATTGATCAAGTCATAGCCTTCGTTCAGTAGGGCTAAAGGAATGGTTACTTGAGGTACGCCTTCCATTACTTGCAATAATTGAGTTTCATTTAAGGATTGTAAAACATCAGTAGTCGCATTGCCAAATAAAATCTCGGTGGCTTCAATGGCAAATTTTAAATCCGCTTCACTGTGTACGAATTTTGTTAATTCAGCAGCTAATGCTTTTTGTAAAATTCTTTGTTGTGGTGCAATGGCGTGTTCTGCAATCAATGCATCAATTGCTGAAGGTTCTAATAATGTAAATATCTTAATCCAAGCGTTCGCATCTTCATCACTTGCATTTAACCAGAATTGATAAAACTGGTAAGGAGATGTTTTAGAAGCGTCTAACCAAATATTGCCTTTCTCTGTTTTGCCAAATTTACCCCCATCTGCTTTTTTTATTAGAGGACAGGTAAATGCAAATGCATCTCCTCCTAATTTTCTGCGGATCAATTCAGTTCCAGTGGTAATATTACCCCACTGATCACTTCCACCCATCTGAACTTTACAGTTTTTATTTTTATATAGCCAATAGAAATCATATCCTTGAATGAGCTGATACGTAAACTCTGTAAAGCTCATACCAGTATCGCCTTCGATTCTTTTTTTCACACTGTCCTTCGCCATCATATAATTCACAGTGATATGTTTTCCAACTTCTCTAATAAAAGAAAGGAAATTAAAATCTTTGAACCAGTCATAATTATTGACCATTTCGGCAGCATTGGGCTGTGTGCTATCGAAATTTAAAAAATGCGATAATTGTTTTTGAACACCAGTAATATTATGCGCTAATATTTCCTCGCTTAACAAATTACGCTCTTCACTTTTTCCACTAGGATCGCCCACCATCCCTGTTGCACCGCCCACTAAAGCGTAAGGTTTGTGTCCAGCTTTTTGTAAATGCACTAATAATAAAATAGGAACAAGGCTACCAATATGTAAGCTATCAGAAGTTGGATCAAAACCAATATAGCCTGATACCTGTTCTTTCTCAAACAGTTCTTCTGTACCTGGCATAATATCTTGAATCATACCTCTCCATCTTAATGCTTGAATCAATGTCATAATGGGCTCTTTCGACAAAAATAACTACTTATATGCAATTCATTCCTAATTTCGCAACCTAAAAACTGCGTTGAGCAGGTAAATTTGTAAAATTTCATACATGGCTAAAATAGGCATCAATATCGCAACAGGCAGTTTACAACAACCAGAAATGATTGTAGGGATTGACCTGGGGACAACCAATAGTTTAGTGGCCATTATCCATCCAGAGACCAAGATGCCAATTGCGCTGAAAGAGTTTGATGGCAGTAGCATTGTGCCAAGTGTGGTACATTTTGATGCATTTGGGAATGTAGAAGTGGGTGCAGCTGCAAAGCCTTATTTAGAAACAGACCCAGCCAATACTATTTTTAGTGCCAAGCGTTTGATGGGTAAGAGTTACAAAGACATACAAACGCATCAGGACTTTTTTGCTTATAAAATTATTGACGACAATAATGACAGCTTAGTGAAAGTGCAGGTTGGGGATCAGTTTTTTTCTCCCATTGAATTAAGTGCACATATTTTAACGGCATTAAAAAATAGGGCAGAACATATTTTAAAAACACCAGTGTCCAAAGCGGTGATTACGGTACCTGCCTATTTTAATGACACGCAAAGACAAGCTACAAGAGATGCAGGAAAGTTGGCTGGATTAGATGTGCTAAGAATCATCAATGAGCCAACAGCAGCGAGTTTAGCGTATGGATTAGGATTGGATCCTGCAGAAGAAAAAACAATTGCTGTTTATGATTTAGGCGGAGGCACATTTGACATTTCAATTTTAAAAATAAGTGGTGGTGTATTTGAAGTGTTAAGTACCAATGGGGATACGTATTTAGGAGGAGATGATTTAGATAGAGCCATCATTGAATATTGGATGGGGTTAATGAACATAGATACATTAGAGGATCAAAAAACATTAAAGCAACAATTAAGATTAGCTGCCGAAGAAGCAAAAATTGCTTTATCCAATGCGACGCATTTTGAAACCAATTTTGCAGGTGAAAAATTGACCATCACAAAAGAAATATTTGAAAATTTAATTGCTAGTATTATTGATAAGACAATGGAATGTTGTGCGAAAGCCATGAAGGACGCGGGTTTGAAAGTAGCAGACATCAATACCGTATTAATGGTTGGAGGCAGCACAAGGGTGCCATTGGTTAAGAATACAGTCGCTACTTTTTTTAATCAAGCAGTAAACGACACGGTAAATCCAGATGAGGTAGTGGCATTAGGTGCTGCAGTGCAAGCAGATATTTTAGCAGGTAACAATCAATCCATGTTGTTATTGGATATCACACCATTGAGTTTAGGCATTGAAACAATGGGTGGATTGATGGATGTGTTATTACCAAGAAATTCTAAAATTCCAACACAAGCTGGAAGACAATATACCACACAAAAAGATGGACAGTCAGGTATTCAAATTGCGATTTATCAGGGAGAGCGAGATTTAGTAAAAGACAATAGGAAGTTGGGTGAATTTACTTTATCAGGCATTCCATCTATGCCAGCAGGTTTGCCAAAAGTGGATGTGCAATTTTTAATCAATGCAGATGGTATCCTTCAAGTGCGCGCCAAAGAATTAAGAACAGGGTTGACCCAAAGCATTGAAATCAAACCGCAGTATGGTTTAACAGACCAAGAAGTGGAACAAAGATTAATGGATAGCATTACTTATGCAAAAGAAGATATTGCTACAAGAGCCTTGGTAGAAGCGAAGACAGAAGCAGAACAAATTTTAGCGGTGACCGAAAAGTTCATGTCAAAAAATATAGCGTTATTGTCAAAAGAAGAGTTGATGCAAACTGCAGAAGCGATGCAGGCATTGCAATTGGCCATCACGATGGAAGATAAAAATTTAATCCAGGGTAAAACCGAGACGTTGAACGAATTGACCAGACCTTTTGCAGAGCGTGTGATGGATCAGGCCATTTCTGGGGCACTAAAAGGGAAGGGGATTATGGATTAATTGGCCAAAAGGCCCAATTTATAGATTTGTGGAGACAAAATGGAGCAAAAATTTGGTATTTTAAAAATGAATCCTATCTTTGCTCTCCAGTTTTTTCTTCGCCTTTTATAGAAATATAAATGCTTGAAAAAACAATTTAAAAAATTAAAGCCCCGAAATCGGGACTTTGGTAAAACAACCTGAGGAGGTATATATTATGTTAATTATTGATTCAAAAGACTGCGAGAACATTGACAAGGCCCTTAAGAAGTACAAAAAGAAGTTTGAAAAAAGCAAGACTTTGGTAAACTTACGTGCTCGTCAAGCATTTGTAAAGCCATCTGTAAAGCGTCGTTTCCAGGTATTGAAAGCGATTTACAAGCAACAAATTTTCTCTGGTAAAATCGAAGGATAGTTTCTAAAGAAACTCAACAATATTTTAAAGCCCCATTCTTTGGGGCTTTTTGCTTTTTTATTAAATTTCAAATGAATATAAATTCAATAAAAAAGCACTTTAATGATTTTAAAGCCCCTATTTAAGGGGCTTTTTTGTTTTTTAGCCGTAATTTTAACCATGACTATTCAAACAAGATATGCGCCCTTAAATGCATTTCTGGCTTATCTCCAGTTTGAAAAAAGGTATTCCAGGCATACTACTATTTCCTACACCAATGATTTGACGCAGTTTTTTGATTTTATTGAAACGCAATATGAAGGGTTGGCATTTCAACAGATCACGGGGACCTTGGTGCGCAGCTGGCTTGCAAGTATGAAAGAACAGGAGATGTCAAGCAAATCCTTGAATCGAAAAATCTCCTCTTTAAAATCTTTTTTTAAATACCATATTCAACAGGGTGCTTTGTCGAAAAGTCCTATGGATACTGTGATTAGTCCTAAAGTCAATAAAAGATTACCCAGCTTTGTAACAGAGCAGGACATGGAACAATTATTCACGAATTTAGCTTTTGCAGAGGGGTGGAAAGGCTTTACAGAGAAGATGGTCATTCATGTTTTTTATGCTACTGGAATGCGTTTGAGTGAGTTGATTCAATGCAAAGAAACACAGGTGGATTTAGCTAAAAAAATTATCAAAGTATTAGGTAAGGGGAACAAAGAAAGGATCTTGCCAATTAGCCCAGCGCTTGCTGCAGAATTGCAATTGTATATCCAGCAAAAACCAACAGAAGCGCAAGGGAATCCTTATTTATTTGTGGCTGAAAATGGGAAGATGTTACAACCAAGAGCCGTCTATACTTTTGTCAAAAAATACCTAGGCCAAGTGACTACTTTACAAAAGAAAAGCCCCCATATTTTAAGACATAGTTTTGCCACGCATTTAATGAATAATGGGGCGGATTTAAACGCAGTCAAAGAGCTGCTAGGCCATAGTAGTTTGGCGGCCACACAAGTCTACACACACAATACAATCGACCAATTAAAGGAGGTCTTTGCTAAGGCACATCCCAAAGCTTAAAATTTTCATAAAACGGGGTTAAATCATATTTTGTTTTTTGAACTTGTGGTACCTTACTAATGCAGCGCGATGGCATGCTACGCTGATCAGTTCTTAATTTTTTAACTTCTTTTAAAAATTAATTTTATGAACATCAACATTCAGACAGTGCATTTTGATGCAGACGAAAAGCTATTAGATTTTGTGCAAAAAAAACTAGAAAAACTCGACACATTTCATGATCGAATTACTAGGGTAGAGGTCTTCTTGAAATTAGACAATTTAGTGCACGCAATTAAGGACAAAGTGGTAGAGATTAAAATTCATATCCCCAAGCAAGATTGCTTTGTGAAATCGACCTCTAAATCATTTGAAAGTTCTTTTGAACATGCATATGAATCGGTGATCAATCAGTTGAAAAAGAAAAAAGAAAAACTCGCAGCTTAATTCAACATTTTCAATATTGAAAAAGGCCCAATGGGCCTTTTTCTTTGCCCTTTCCTACCCATTTCGTCCATATTTCATTGATTTCCGAACATTTTTTGATTTTTGTGATAAAAATTACCTCTAAAATTTTGATAAATAAAGAATTCCATTACCTTTGCCATCCTAAAAATGGGTAGTGCTCTTTTATGTATTGGAATGAATAAGCCGGAATAGCTCAGTTGGTAGAGCAGCTGATTTGTAATCAGCAGGTCGCGGGTTCGAGTCCCATTTCCGGCTCAAAAGTGTTAAGGGCAGATGGCCGAGTGGTTAAAGGCGACAGACTGTAAATCTGTTCTCTCACGAGTACGTAGGTTCGAACCCTACTCTGCCCACAAAATTTTACGTATATTGCTCATCCAAATGAACAAGCACGTGAAATCTAGTTCTTTAGAATGTTCATATAAGCGGGAGTAGCTCATTTGGTAGAGCGATAGCCTTCCAAGCTATAGGTGGCCAGTTCGAGCCTGGTCTCCCGCTCCAGTTACATGATGGGAATGGCCGTTGTGGCTCA